>WNGD01004065.1_pt1 | contig 14547 bp, 11 predicted proteins | sample 5400671 | NCBI WGS metagenome assembly WNGD01 (sample SAMN13153369, study PRJNA577476) | soil metagenome | isolation source: 40 cm soil or saprolite under grassland replicate 2 | place: USA:California | collected 2016-06-15 | reverse complement strand
GACCGCGCGATGTGCTCGTCCTGATTCTCACCGGCGATGTCGAGCTCGCTTACACGCTGCAGGTAACGCGCGAGGGGTTCGTCTTCATCCCCCAGGTCGGGCAGGTGTTCGTCAGCAACCTCACGTTGAGCCAGCTGCGTGACGTGCTGTACACGCGACTCGGACGCGTGTACTCCGGCGTGCGCCGCGGAGCGAACGCGACCACGCGGTTCGACATCTCGGTGGCGAACGTGCGAGCCAACCAGATCTATGTCGTGGGCGAGGTGGCGCAGCCGGGCGCGTACCAGATCAGCTCGCTCGGCACGGTGCTCACGGCGCTGTACGCGGCGGGCGGCGTGACCGAGCGCGCGAACATGCGGCGGATCGAGGTACAGCGGCTTGGCAAGCCAGTCGCGTCGCTCGATCTGTACGATTACTTGCTGCGGGGGGACACGCGCAGCGACATCCGGCTCGAAACGGGGGACGTGGTGTTCGTGCCGGTGCACGAGACGCGGGTCCAGGTGTCGGGGGCGGTGATTCGGCCCGGGATCTACGAACTGAAGGCGGGCGAGCAGCTCGGCGACCTGGTCGCGGCGAGCGGCGGGTTCCGCCCGGACGCCGCGCTGCAGCGGGTGACGGTGCACCGAATCTTGTCGGCAGCCGAGCGCGGGCCCGGGCGCGCGCCCCGGGCGGCGCTAGACATTGCGCTCGGCGTGTCCGCACAGCCACCGACCGGTGACGGGCAAGGGACGAGCTACGGCACGGCGGCGCTGGGCGCACCCGGCGTCCGCATACCCGCGTTGGGACTGATGGACGGCGACTCCGTGGTGGTCGATTTCCTCCCGCCCTTGAGCGAAACCTATTACGTCGCGATCGTCGGCCGCGTCAACAAGCCGGGACGCTTCCCGTGGCGGCCGGGCATGACGCTGCGCGACCTCGTGCAGCTCGCGCGCGGGCCCACCATTGGGGCGTACTTGAAAGAGGCCGAGATTGCGCGGCTACCCCAGGATCGCTCCGGCGGCCAGTTGGCGACGACGCTGCGCGTGCCACTCGACTCGACGTATCTGTTCGAGCGCACAGCGGACGGCCGGTTCGTCGGACCACCAGGCGTGCAAGTTCCCGCAAGCGGCGCGGCCGATGTGCCGCTCGACCCGTATGACAACGTGCTGATCATGCAGGAGCCGCAATTCGACCTGCAGCGTGCGGTCGTCGTGAGCGGCCAGGTGCGCTACCCGGGGACGTACTCGTTGCGTTCCAAGGACGAGCGCCTGGCGGACGTCATCAAGCGGGCGGGCGGGCTTACGCCGCAGGCCTACGCGGAGGGCATCCGGTTCGTGCGCTTGGCAAACAACGTCGGCCGGGTGAACATCGAACTGACGCGCGCGCTGCACGATCCAGAGTCCTCGCACAACGTCATCCTACAGCCCGACGATTCGATCTTCATTCCCGAGTATGAGCCGACGGTGAAGGTGCTGGGCGCGGTGAACGCGCCAGGGAGTCTTTTGTGGCGGCGCGGTGCCGACCTCGACTATTACATCAGCGCCGCGGGCGGACTGGCGGCGAACGCCGACGGCCGGCGCGTCAGTGTGCGCTACGCCAACGGCGACGCGCGGACGCGCCGGAAATGGCTCTTCGTCTCGAGCAAACCGACGCCAGGACCTGGCTCGGAGGTGTTCGTGCCGACGAAGCCGCCTGGTGAGGGGACGAACCCGGTGGCGCTGCTGGGCGGCATCGCGCAAATCCTATCGGCCCTGGTGGCGATCGTCGTGGTGTTCAGGAGGTAGCGGTTAACCCCGTGCCGCCTCGTCTACTTAAATCCATGCACAATGAGACCGCTCCCCCCAACCGCGAAGACGTCATTCCCGCTGCCCCAGACGGCCGCTAGCGGTCCGACCGTGCCAGCCTGCTCGCGACTCCACCACCGGCCGTTGTAGTGGAGTATGGTTCCTACAAGCTGGCCGCCGTCGCCAGTCGCCGGCGAACCCACCGCAAATACATCATTCGAAGAAGCACCCCAGATCCCCCTCAGGTGCAGATTCGTAATGACAGCATTCGACACTCTGCTCCAGCGCGCCCCATCGTAGTGAAGGATCACGCTCGTCGCACCACCGAAGCCATCCAACACAGCCCCAACCGCAAGGGCATCAGTCGCCGAGCTGCCCCACACGCCCCATAGGATCCATGACGGATCGACGACGTGCTCGACCGTCCAGCGGGACCCGTTGTAACGCCATACACCTGGGCCCACTGCAATCACGTCGCTGGACGAACTTCCCCACACCCCCCATAAAGCAGGTCCCGTAGCTAGCGTCTCGGCGCTCCAAGACGTGCGATCGTAGCGAAGGACCAGCGCGGCGACGCTGGCGGTCTGGCCAACCGCGAACACATCGCCGCTCGACTCACCCCAAAGACCGTACAGATTGGATTGAGGGAGAGCGCCCTGTCGACTCCACTTCGTCCCGTCAAAATGTAGCATCACACTTTGACCGACAGCATAAACATCCGTTGGCGAGCTCCCCCATACGCGCCACAGTTCCGCCGTTGTCCCACTGGATTGAGCGCTCCAACTGCTGCCGTCGTAGTGCAGGATCGTTCCGCCTTCGCCGACTGCGAACAAGTCCCTCGACGAGCTGCCCCAGATCCCTAAGAGGTTTTGCGTCGTGCCGCTACTTTCAACCATCCATTGCCGACTGACCGAACTGGTTAACGCATCAGAACTGCATGCTCCCGCAAAACTCACCAGAACCATGAATCCACCGCGACGTGCGACGCGGAACAAGCATTGCGTTCGCAAGCTGAGCGATTGCACCATCGGAGCCTCCAGGGGCTCGAGCCCGCTCGCGTTCGATTAGGCGCGGCCGCGCTGCGAGCCCTTACGTCACGCCAATCCCCTCGCCACCAGCTCGTGATGCGCCCTCTCGAATCGATCGGAGGCGCGCTGCTGTCGTACCCAGGCCACGAGCTGACCAACACCGTCAGCGAACGACACGGTTGGCTCGTACTCTAACAACGTGCGGGCCAGCCCGATATCGGCATAGCAATGACGTACATCCCCCTCACGAAACGTCCCGAGGACAGTCGGGGCGACGTCGCACGCGCCGAGCGCGCCGAGGATCGCATCGGCGACCTGGTGCACCGTGACGGCACGACCCGTTCCGACGTTCAGAGCCTGGTAATCCGCCCGCTCTGTCGCCAGAGCCAGCAGGTTCGCCCGGACTACGTCCGACACGTGAACGAAATCACGGCTCTGCCGACCGTCTTCGAAGATTACGGGGGGCTGGCCGTTTAGCACCCGGGCAGAGAAGATCGCTGCCACCCCCGTATACGGGTTCGAGAGCGCCTGCCGTTCCCCATAGATGTTGAAGTATCGAAGCGCAACGGTCGGCATGCGGTAGGCGTACCCGACCGTGAGAAACAACTCCTCGTGGTCGCGCTTCGTGATCGCGTACACCGAAGTGGGGTGCAAAGGCTTGCTCTCGGGCGTGGGAATTGGAGCGAGGACTTCACCTGTCTCCGCGTCGAGCGCTTCCCATTGCTGGTGTTCCAGCAGGTCTCGGGCACGCACGCGCGGAAAGCGGACCTCGCCTAGCGTCGTGCGGTAGGCCCCCTCGCCGTAGACCGACATGGATGATGCGACCACGACCTTCCGAATCCGATCGCGTCGTTTGACCACTTCCTCGAGGAGGACACCCGCGCCGCCCGTATTCACCTGACAATAGCGGGCGATGTCGTACATCGACTGTCCAACACCGACCAGGGCCGCCTGATGAAACACGACGTCGATATCCTCGAGCGCCCGCCGCACTGCGGCCGCATCCGTCAACGAGCCGCGCACCAGTTCGGCGTCGCGATTCAAATACTCCGGCACGCCGCCCTCGGCCCCGTGCACTTGCGACTCGAGACTATCGAATACGCGCACCTGGTGACCCTGTGCCAGGAGGGCATCCGTCAGGTGTGACCCCACAAATCCGGCTCCGCCAGTTACCAGTATGTGCTCGCCCACTCAACCCCCTTGCAACGCTATGGCAGCCTCGCGCGTACACCTGCACTCAAATTGAGGTTGAAGGCGTCCCGCTGGAAGTCGCGGTTGAACTCGTACACCGCCGTAACCCCGCCCGTTAGATCGTACCGGCCCCGAAACCAAACCGCACTCCACGACACGGCGTGCATCACGTCGAGCCCCGCTGGATCTGCGACGCCGGTACTGGCAAAGCCGCCGCGGTGGCGTCGTAGCACGCGTGACCAGGACACCGTCCAGCGTCCGCTCGGGTAATAGGTGTCGACTGCGACGATGGCGCCCGCCCCCCCCAACCCGGCGTAGGAGCCCAGGAGCTGGCCGCGCTCGGTATGACCTTGGAGCAGAGATCCGCTCGTGTAGAACGCTGCCCAAACCCGTCCCTGCGCAAGCACGGAGAACTGCAGATCCTGTAATTCGGCTCGGAAGACGCGGAGCGCGGATCCTGAGCGATAGGCCTTGGCCAGTCCGACCGTGTACCCGCCGATGTGGTCCGGCTCCTCCACCAGGTCTCGCAAGTTCTGGTTGTAGTCGTCGCGCCCGTACTCTCCATAGACATCGACGCCACTGTGCGGCAGAACCCAACGAAAGAAAACCGCAGCTAGCTGATTATCCCGCACCGTGCTTCCGATGTTGGCGCGATACTGCGACTGAAATATGCTAAGCACATCCCCAATTGTTGGTCCGCCCGTACGCCACGGCCGATGGGCGAACCGCTCCGCACCGATCTCGAGGCCTGGCACATAGTGCGACGTCAGAAGAACGACCGCCCCCACAGCGATGCGTAGACCACCAGTGATGGTCTCCGGCGAGTACTCGGACTGCGTGAGCCGGCCCCACAAGACGTGGCCATGCAGGCGCACGACACGGAGGTCGACTGGGGTCGCGGTGCCGAGGAACGCATGAGGAAAGCCGGCCGCGTTGTTGCCGAGCAGGATGGGGTACTCCCGGGCCGGCCCCCAATATTCGTTGGCCGTGGAGACCCCCACGGTCACACCGCCCGCATCGAGTCGCAGCGTAGACTGCCCGGGATCCAACACCTGATACGGTGCGGCACCGAATCGCTGTGGCAGGTCGATGGCAAATACGCCAGTGTAAAAGCCGTCCGCGTAGCTGAGCCGGCCTGTTTGTCCCGTAGGCATCAGCTGAAAACCGACGTTCTCGGCGCGAAACACGAGCGGCCTCACCGTGAGAGAGACCCCACGATAGCGGAGGGCCATCCCGGCCTCGACTGCGCTCGTGAGTCCGCGACCCGCCCACACCGGACCGTCGTTAGCCCCGTAGGGAAAACCGGAGTTGAAACGAAACGTCGCCGCCGGGCGCAGCAGCACGAAGTCGAGGCGTTGTGCGGAGCGTCGGAACGAGTATCGGTGCGCCCACGGGTGCCCCGAGTCGGCGGGGGCCAGCGTCTCGACTTCGCGAGGGGAGAACGCTCGCGCACTCCAGGGATACAACGGGACGGCTCCCAGACTCTGTAGCACGCGCAGGTACGTCTCGAACTCGTCGCCGGCGGATACCTCTCCCCACACCCGTGTCGCCGGGCCCGCTTGGCCCATAGCGTCGCTGCTCGTCGCCGCCAGTAGAAACGCAATCAGGAACGCGCCGATTCGCATGGGGTTGGGAGAATACCGAGCGACGGTTACATTCGCCACCTGTGCCGCGCCCTATGCAATTCGGATGGCCCCGATGACCGTGGAGGAGCTGCGCGACGCGGCTACGCGCATTCGCTGGTATCACTCGATGGATCTCGGGCGCGGCGTCGTCACGCGTGGTTACACGGACCCACACCCCTATCTCAAGCGTCTTAATCTACCGGCGCGTCTGGATGGCTTGTCAGTATTGGACATCGGCGCGTGGGACGGCTTCTACTCCTTCGAAGCGGAACGCCGCGGCGCAAAGCGAGTCCTGGCAACCGACCATTTCTGCTGGAGCGGATCGGGATGGGGAACGAAAGCGGGATTCGATCTCGCGCATCGCGCGTATGGCTCGCGGGTCGAGTCTCTGGACATCGACGTGATGGAACTGACGCCCGAACGCGTCGGTACGTTCGACCTCGTCCTCTTCCTCGGCGTCCTTTATCACGTGCGCCATCCCATGCTGGCGTTGGAGCGCGTGTTTAGTGTCACGGGAAGGCAGCTCATTCTCGAGACCCACGTGGACATGCTGTTCAGCGCGCGGCCGGCCTGCGCGTTCTACCCTCGCGCCGAGCTGGATGAAGACGCAACCAATTGGTTTGGTCCCAACCCGGCGGCGGTGATCGCGATGCTGCGGGACGTTGGCTTCCAGCGTGTCGAGACCGTCTGGCGTCCCCGCGGATTCCCGATGCGTCTGGCTCGTGCCATCGGATTCGTGGCGATTCGCGGCGAGCCTTTTCGGCTTGCTCGAATCAGTCAGTCCCGATGCGTTGTGCACGCGTGGCGGTGAGCGCGCGCCGCGTTTTGGGCGCGCCACGTGCTCGCTTGGCGCACATTATCGCCACGATCGGACTCATCGGTTCCCTGCCGCGGGGGCTAGCGGCACAGATTGTATCCTGGCGCCCCCTGGTTGCAATTGGCGACGAAGCCGACGATCGCGCGCGATTGTCGCATCTCGATCGCGGCGGACCAACCGCCGCCTACCTGCTGCGCACTGCATCGCGCCTGACGCCGGAGCTGCCAGGGGACTCGACGAAATTGCGATGGGCGTTTCTGATTCCCGAAGTCACTTTGGTCGAGAATACCACGCTGCCGTTCTCAATGAATGATGGGGCTTTGTGGGCCGGACGCGGTTTGAACGGTCGGCTGCGCGCGGGGATTCGCGCGCAGTGGGGACGCTGGTTTCTGATCCTCGCGCCTGAGCTCCTGGGTAGCGAGAACCGACCCTACGAGCTCGCGGACCCCAGCACGGTCCCACCACGGCCACTGGACCGCAATCCGCTCTCCTCTCCATGGCATCTGTCGCCCTCCATCGACGCGCCACTGCGGTTCGGGTACGACGCCTTCGGTGTCCTCGACCCCGGCCAAAGCACGATCGGCGCGCGGTTCGGGCGTGTCGCCGCAGGCATCTCGAGCGAGAGTGAGTGGTGGGGGCCGGGCATGCGTAACGCGATCGTGCTCAGCAACAATGCGCCGGGGGTCCCGCGGCTGTTCGTCCGCACGGCGCGCCCGCTGCGGGCGCTAGCTGGCACACTCGAGGGCACCTGGTTCCTGGGTGGGCTCAGCGAGTCGCCATTCTTCGACAACGTACCGGGTAACGATCGCCGCTCGATCACGGGCGGCGCGCTCGTCTGGAAGCCACACTTTGATGATGGGCTGACATTGGGTCTGGGGCGGACGGTCTACGCGACGCTGCCGACGTGGTGGGATCTCGGATCTCACGTCTTCGACGTGGTGTGGGGTCAGGGACCCACGCGCGAACAGCTCGTCACGCTTTTTGGACGATGGGTATTCCCCGCGGACCATTTCGCCGTGCATTTCGAGTGGGCTCGAACAGAGGTGCCCCGCAGCCTGCGAGATTTGCTGACCGCTCCCAATCACTCGCAGGGCTACACGGTGGGGCTGGAATGGGCGGCGCCGGCGGGACGCGCCCGGTTTCTGCGTCTCCAGGCCGAAGTCACCTATCTAGAGCGCAGTCCGAGTTATCGTGACAGACCGCTCGCGTCGTTCTACACGAGCGCCACGGTCGTACAAGGGTATACGCAACGTGGAAAGGTCATCGGCGCCGCCATCGGCCAGGGTGGATCAAACCAGTGGCTGGGCCTCGATTACTTCGCCCCGCGCTGGCGCGTCGGTGTATTTGGGGGCCGAATTCGGTGGGACGACGACGCGCTGTACACCTTTCCTACGCCGCTCACCGCAGTAGCCGACAACAAGTGGTGCTCGCACGATGTGTCGTTGTTCGGGGGAGTCACGGCGGCTCTGGAACGTAACTGGGGCCGGGTGCGCGTGTCTTTGACGCGCGGCGAGCGATTAAACGTGTTTTTCCATAACCTCACGCAATGCGACCTCGAGCCGAACCCGCTCGCGATTCGCGACGCCCGCAACACCACGCTGGAGTTGCAGTTTTCGCCGCCTTGACGAAGTGTCGTCTGTTCAAGAACTTAGGCCGCCTGTGGAGAGCGCGCCTCTGACCTTCGCCGGGCTGGCGGCGGCCACCGTCACGCAGTGGCGCACCGTCCTCGTCGTCGCAACTGGTGTCGTGCTGCTTGCGATGGTGCTGACGTTCGTCCTGCCGCCGTCCTACCGTGCCACGACGTCGTTCGTCACCGCGGATGCGTCCATCGAGCTGCCTCAGTCACTGAGCCAGCTGGTCAACCAGCCGGGGCTATCGGGACTGGCGGGCCAGCTCGGCATCGGCACGAGCCGGGATCCATCGTACTCGCCGGCGTTCTACGATAAACTGCTGCGTAGTCGCGAGCTCCTAACGAGGCTCGTGCAGTCGCGGTTCGCAGATCCACGCTCCGCCAACCCGAGCGACAGCGCGAATCTCGTGCAACTTTTTGGCATCAAGAGTGACGATTCGCTCCACGCGGTCGAGCTGACGGTGCGCCGTCTCCGTCGCCGAGCACGCATCACGTTTGACCCGCAGACCAGCTTTGTGTCGGTGCAAGTGGACGCGCGCTGGCCGACGCTCGCGGCTGATATCGCAAACTACGCGGTCGGTCTGGTCAGCGCGTTCAACAAGGAGCAGCGGCTCTCGCGCGCCAAGGCAAAGCGCGAGTTTCTCGAGAGTCGCGTGGAGGCGGCCCAGAGCGAGCTGCGAGCGGCTGAGAACACCCAGCGGGCGTTTTACGAAGGCAACCGCCAGTGGCGCGAGTCCCCGGCACTCTCCATCGAAGAGGGGCGGCTACGGCGGCAGGTCGAAACGGCGAGCACGCTCTATCTCCTGCTCCGGCAGCAGTACGAGGCGGCCCGGCTCGACGAGGTCAACACGACACCCCTGATTACGATCGTGGATCGGGCCATCCCACCGCGTCGCCGCGAGTGGCCTCAGCGCGCGTTCATCGCCGTGACCGCCGGTTTGTTGGGGGTCGTGCTAGGCATGCTGTGGGCGGCAACCCGCGCCTTGTTCGCCAGTTGGGCGGAGCGCAATCCTCGGGAGGCCGGCCTGCTGCGCAACGCCGCGGCGCGGATGGCAACGGAAGTGCGCCATACGTTGCCTACGCGCCACGGCGCGATCGGCGGGGACCGCTGACGGCAGTAACTGTAGTTCGCCAGCCCACGACGGCGTCATCCACCGTGGCCAAGATGTTGCTGTGGTTTATCTGGCTCCTCCCCTTCCACCTCATCACGATGGCAGCACTCTTCGGCATTCTTGGCGTCCCAGCACCGATCGTTCGTGCCCTGGCAGCCTGGAAAGAGGGACTTGTGCTCGTGCTGCTGGCGATAGCGACGCTATCGAGGCTCACTGGCCACGGTGAACGAATAACTCCCCGCGCTCCCGATCTGGCCGTAGGCGGCCTGGGGATCGTGGCGCTCGTCTATCTGCTCGGCGCACAGTCCTGGTTTGCCGCGGACTTGCCCGCCGGCGCGCAAGCTCTGGGATGGCGCGACGCCGTATTCTTCACGCTGGTGTACTTCGTCGGACGCGCGACCCCGCAGGTGACCCGCGACGACCGGTACATGCGCGCCCTGGTGGCCGTCGGGGTCGTCACGAGCGCGATCGCGATTCTGGAGCGTCTGCTCGTCACGCCAGAAATGTTGGTCTGGCTGGGCGCCGCTCAGTACGTCCAGGACTACCTCGGGCTGGCAATCACCACGACTCATAATCCCTTCGGCCTTCCAGACAGTTACTGGACGCCCATTGGGGATCATTTCGTGCAGCGCGCGGGATCGACGTATCTCTCGAGCCAGGGCTTCGCCATTCCGTTTCTCATTATTGTTCCCGCAGCGACGGTAGTTGCGCTGCGCGCCGTACGGTCGCGCGCGCGGGCCTGGTTGGCCGTCGGCCTCGTGTGGATCGGCCTATTCCTGACCATCACGCGGCTCACGTTGGTCGCCTGCGGAATCCAGTTCCTCATTCTGCTCGCGCTATGGCGGCGCTGGTCCGCAGCGGTAAGCGCTGCGGCGCTTGTCACAGTGGCATTGTCGCTCGCGTTGCTCACGGTTCCCGCGTTGGCATCGTTCGCTCGAGAGACGATTACCTTTGAAAGTGTGAGCAGCGTGTCCCATCTCCAGGACTGGTCCGAAGGCACACAGTACCTCGGCGATTACCCCCTCGGCGTGGGGTTGGGTGCCGGCGGGCTTACGGCGGCGCGCTTCGGCCTCCCGCCCATTGCGACGGATAGCCAATACTTCAAGTACACGGTCGAGCTCGGAGTGCTCGGTCTGGGACTGTACCTCCTGGCATTGGCGACCGTGTTCATCATGGCCGTGCGACTCTACGCCACGAGCCCGACGCCAATTCCTCGAGCCTACGCCGCCCTCGTGGCGGTGACGGCTCTCGGCATCGCGCTCAACGGCCTGACGGGCCTACCGCTTTCCCATCCGTTCCTCGTGTGCACGTTCTTCTGGATTGCCGGCGCCGTTGTCAGCGCCGTCCACGAGCACCCCGCGGCATGAGCGAGCAGCGGATCGCGCTGGATGTGTCGTACGCCAAACTCGCGGGGATCGGGATCGGCGTATACACGACTCAGATGTGGGCAGCGCTGGCGCCGCTGCTGGGGGAGCGTCTAGTGCCGGTGTTCAGCAAGTTTGCGCGGCCGCCCCGGAGCGCGCGCCGGACCTTTCGCGACCGGCTCGACACGCTCATGCGGGATCTCTGGTGGCATCAGGCCGGCGCGCTCATCGCCGCCCGACGCCGCGGGGCCGCGCTGCTGCACCTGCCAGCGGGCCTCGGGCCGGTGGCAGGACGGTTCCCGGTGGTCGCGACCATCCACGACGTTATGCCCATCCGCCTCGCCCCGATGTTTCGCCCATGGTTTCGCCGCTACGCCGGGTTCGTCATGCCGCGACTCGCCCAGCGCGCCCGCGCCGTGATCACGGTTTCGGAGACGGCAAAGTTGGAGATCGCCGAGGAGTTTCAGCTCGCGCCGGAGCGGATCAGCGTGATTCCTCACGGCGTGGACCCCGCGTTTCAGCCGCTTCGCCCCGGCGATCCCCGCGCGGCCGAGGTACGACGGCGCTACGAACTGCCGGAGACGTTCATCCTGGCGGTCGGCTCCATCGAGCCACGCAAAAACCTCGAGCGCCTGCTCGAGGCCATCGGCCTGCTGCGGAGCCGGCCCAGGACGCGCGACGTGGTGCTCGTGCACTCGGGACCGGAGGGGTGGCATCCCGAGCAGGTCTTCCGACGCGCCCGCGAACTGAGACTCGACGGCGCGGCGAGATTCCTGGGCTACACGCCGGCGCGCGACTTGCAAGTCCTTTACGGTCTCGCGCGCGCATTCGTCTATCCGTCATTGTGGGAGGCGTTCGGGATTCCGGTCATCGAGGCTATGGCCTGCGGCTGTCCAGTCGTCACGTCTGGGCTGTCGTCACTTCCCGAGATCGCCGGAGATGCCGCGCTGTTCGTGGATCCCCATTCGGTGGAGGAGATCGCGAACGGAGTGGCCGCCGTGTGGTCGGATGACGCGCGTCGCGCGGATCTTGTGCGCAAGGGCCTCGACCGCGTGCGCGAGTTCACGTGGGAGCGGGCGGCGCGCGCGACGATCGCAGTGTATGAAGCGGCGCTCGTGTAACTGGATCGCCGCGGGATTTCTGGCCACCGCCGCGTGTGTCAGCTTCGAAACGAGCGGCACCGCGGTGACGGATATCACCGGCACGTATGCAGCCACGATTGCCTTGACCGCCACGAATGAGTTCGAAACTCGGGTCGATACGCTCGATGCCCTGCTGCGATTGCGCCGCGGTGCTGGCGCGGGCGAGTTCGTCGGAGGCTACACCATCGCAGCGGCCGACTCCGGCCCGCTCGGCGGCCTCTTGATGACCGACGGGACCGTGTGGCTCTTGACGTTCGGGCTTGAGCCCCGTCCCATCGCCGGCGTTTCCAGCATCCGCGCGCTCTACCGGTGGTGCGACTTCACGCGACTCGGCGCACCGCTCACCCGTGGCACCTTCTCCGGCGATACGTTGCGCGCGTCCGTTCAGGGATCATTGCCGTGTCTGTATCAAGACGCCGGGACCACATTAACGGTTCACACGGAGCTGCTGATGGACCTCACCGCCGTGCGGAACATGACACCATGACCGATGTCACCATCGGCGTAGCCGTCGTTAACTGGAATGGGCGCGCCGACACGATTGCCTGTCTTCAGTCCCTCGCCCGAGCGGAGCCCGGTCCGGAGAGCACAGTGGTGGTGGACAACGGATCGACCGACGATTCCGTGACCGCGATTGGCGACTGGGTTCGCAGACAAGCGGCAAGCACAATAGAGTTGGTCAGCTCACCCGACAACGGTGGGTTCGCCGCTGGCAACAACATCGCGCTCGCGCGGCTCGCGTCAAACCACCGGCTGACCCATTTCCTGCTGCTCAACAACGACACCACGGTGGACCGCTCGTTCTTTGCCGACTTGCGGCGTGCTCTCGTGCAGACGCCGCGGGCCGGCCTTGTCGGGGTGACGATTTACCACGCGACACCCACGGGAGCGGGCGGCGTCTGGTATGCCGGAGGAGTCGTGGATCGCCTGCGCGTGGTGGGGCGACATCGCTCCGTCGTACCCGCCGGGGACCGGCCGGTAGCGGTCGAGTTCGTCACCGGCTGCGCCATGCTGATTTCGCGTGCAGCGTTGGAGCGACTTGGCCCCCTGCCCGAATGCTACTTCATCTATTTCGAGGACGTCGAGTACTGCGTCCGGGCGCGCGCCGCGGGGCTCCAGGTACTCTATGCACCGCGGCCCGTCGTTTATCACGCTGTCACGGGGACGGTTCGCGCGGCGACGCCCGCTCGCGTCGAACGGCGATTCGCGCACTCGCGCGCCCTGTTCGCGCGCCGCAACCTACGCGGACTCACGCGCATGACTGCGATCAGCTATCTCCTCGCGACCGGCCTCGCGCGAGCCGTACTCCGCACGCTGCGCGGCCGCCCGGTACGCGCGTGGGCGGAGTTCCGCGGCACCCTGGACGGACTACTGGCGGTAGAGGGTCAGCGCAGCGCTGGAAGCGCCGGTCCCCGTCCGAGTGAGGGTACCGTCCAGCGCGTTATCGTCAAGTAGCGAACCGTTAAAACGGAGCGTGTCGGTCGCACCGGACAGTATGAGCGAGACAGTCGGGTCGGTCCACGTTCCCGTAACGCCTATCCGACCGACAGGCTCGGCGACGGTCCCGAAACCGATGATCTGAGATCCCGACTGGTTGAGATCGAGCGCCACGTGAAGCGTCTCCGCCCGCCCGACCCACCGACCGCTGAGCGACACCGCGAGCGACAATTCCAGGGTCACAGGCACACGCACGCGATCGTTGCCGGCGACAATCCAGATGGATGCGGCGTAGGTCCCCGCAGCGAGGCCGGCGGGCCGCGGCGCGACCGTCAAGAGGGAAGGCAGCATGCCCTCGGTCTCCGGAAGAAAAAACCAGTTGCCGTCCTGGGACGCCGTCCAGCGACCGCTCACACTTGTGGCGGCATCGAGCGTGAGATAGCGGTCGGGGAGCACCGTGGCGCCGGCGCGCCCATGGAACGCGAGACTATCGGGCGTGACGAGGAGCCGGACGAGAGGAACGCCACGTGCGTCTTCGTCGCTCGCGAAGCGACACGCGGCGGCCAGCGCGATAGCGATGACCACCAGCCGGTATGGGCTCACTCGCCCGCCGGAACTCGACTTGGTCCGCCCACGCGCCACATCGCGACGCCCAGCAGCACCGCATCCACGCTGACGCGCAGGGTCCAGGCCAGTGCTGCACCAGTTATACCGTAGGCGCGGATCAGCAGCCATGCGCCGAGGACGTACAGCGGCAGCTCAACAAGATGAAACTTCGCGGGAAGATCGGGCCGGTCGCGACCGTACAGGTACGCCGAGGGGACGTGCGCCAGCCCGTTGATCAACACGCCGCCCGCCAGAATCGCGAACGCGGCGGTGCCGTGTGCCGCGTAGTCCGCGCCGAGCCAGAGGCGGAGCAACGGCTGCGCGAGAACGATGAGCAGCAGCACGATCGGTATTAGACCCATTACGAGATAGCGCAATGACGTGACCGCCAGGCGCATGCCGTCCGCTCGCGTCGCTATGTGACCATCCGCGGCGCTCACTGCTGGAAAGAGAGCCCCCGCGAGCGCAGCGGGAATGACGAGCAGCCGCATGACGGCTTCCGCCGGCCCGGTGTAATAGCCCACGGCAGCGACGCCGGCGAGCGACGCGAGCAGAAAGCGCTCCAAGTAGCTCAAGAGCGGATTGACAGTGTTCGAGATCGTCGTCCACGCCCCGTAGGCGGCGAGAGGCCGGAACGACGCCCACGTGGGCCGCCACTCCCATCGCATCGCCGGCAACGCGGACCGCACGCTCCGCAGCCATACCCCCACGGTGACGAGCCGGATCACGAGGAGGCCCGTCGTGATGGCGAGGAGGTCGCCACCCGCGGCGGCCACGATGGCCGGCACAGCGAACATCGCCGCTGCCATCGGCGCGCGCACGACGTTGACCA
>WNGD01010634.1_pt1 | contig 14549 bp, 15 predicted proteins | sample 5400671 | NCBI WGS metagenome assembly WNGD01 (sample SAMN13153369, study PRJNA577476) | soil metagenome | isolation source: 40 cm soil or saprolite under grassland replicate 2 | place: USA:California | collected 2016-06-15 | reverse complement strand
AACTTGAGAAAAATTATTATCACTCAACATGGCACTGGTACTAGAGGTAGGCGAGGATGGAGCTCTTACTAAAGTGAAACCATTCGTTGTCGATGATGGAACATTCTTTATGTAAAATACGACCTGCCGAAGATCGGCTAGCTAAGACTGCAGCACTACTATTACTGTACACATTTCGTAATTTATGGAGATGGGCCTCGTATTAAGGTGGTAACATTTGTTGCAGTTCCATTTGCAGACGATGGAACCTTTTTATGTAAAATATGTTATTGTTAGCATCATATCCAAGTTGATTTAATAACAACACTCTAAATCCATTATCATGCAGATATTTCATTTCTTGAGCAAATAAATCCACAGTTGTACTAGACGCGTGGCTGACCGGGGTATAATCTTGGATGCTAGTTGTTAGATTGTGATACACGATTATAGGAATTGCATTTATCTTTCCGTTTGAATTAGAAGGAATTCGACTATTAATAATCTGAAGGAAGACTTGAAACATTTCTGGAGGACTAAAATTGTGCTTGTTACTGATATGGTAAAAGCTAGCACTTCTAATATCATATCTATTTGCATGAGTGAGCTTACCATTGGCTAAATATGTTCCACAATCAGTCTGAGAATCTTTCGCGTAGCCATTACAATTTAGAAACATAAGTGGGTCGGTTCCAGATCTCCCAATATTGTAATACTTGGCAACTTGTTTGATCCCACATTGAAGGGGTAACCAAAGATTGTACTATTAATGCCATGGGTTGCAAGGCATTGCTTTGATCCCCCTATTTCATATGTCAATGCATTTGTTGATAATTTATTCAGATGCGCATGCGTCATGGTATGGGATTCAATATCCATTCCATCTTTCTTTAACTCTGCTATATCTTGCCAATTCATCCAATATGGTTGTGTTGCTACTTTGCCACAGACTATAAAGAAACTAGCCTTAAATCCATATTTATCTAAAATTGGTTTACCATATATCAACTGACTCTTGTAGCCATCATCAAAGTTTATCATTACTACTTTATTGCTACTGCCAACACCACCAGTGATATTACCGCCCAAAATGGAACTGGCTGCGTGGGAAGAAGAAACAGGAGTAGCAGAAGAGGATTGGTCATGAATTCCATTTAAATTTGGTGCGCTACCACTACTACTACTATTGCCAGATATCTCGCGACTACCTGAGGGAATTTGTGATGATGAATTACTTAGGGCCATATTTGGAAACGTACCACCGATGATCAGCATCATTGCTACTGTAATGATAACACCAATGCTACATTTCCCACGATTTGACAGGATAGTTCTAATTATCTTATCACAGTCGGATTTAATAATCGTTACAGACAAAAGATCTTCCCGATATATTTTCATTTCGAAATGGTTCTCCAATTTCTGAGATATAGGATATAAATCAAGGGTGTTGGTATAACATTGAAGTTGTGCTATATGTCCAATGATCGCAAAAGGATGAAGGTGATAGAATCGGAAGCGACAAACTCTTAGAATGATGAACTTTTTTCAAGAATGACTATATGATTGATCTGTCATAATTATAATCAAGTATTTATTTTTGAATTTTTAGACAGGATTGCCTGTAAGTTGAATCAAAATGTCATCTTCTTTTTTTATTGTATTAAATTTCTGTAAATTGTAGTCCATTGATATTTGAACTCCATTCGTTCATTCATAGCTCCAGCCCATGCCTGACGGCAGGAAGTATCATCATATTAAGAAAAATAAATAATCCAAAAATAGCGGACCAAAGAGATTGAGAATGGCAATAAAAAAAATAACAAAACGGCTAGCACATGTGCATCTATCTCCTAACCGAAGGTAAATGTATACAATTGGAAACCTTTCCCGGTTGCATTGATTATAATGGAATGAGATCCATAATTGTTGTGTAACGCCAAATTATACAGTCTTTGTCCATCAAGCACGAATTTACCATCTAATGTCAAGTCCTTACCTAATGAGTTGTTTGATATTTTTGTAGCTCCGTCTTCAGTAACTATTCCTTGTTGTCCGTGTCCTCCAGCTACTATATTCACATCCTTCGCGTAGTATGTCAGGATAATGCGCCCTGTGTTGCTTTGCAATTCCATATTATCAGGATTATTCTTCCATTGACCATCAAGGTATACTATATCAGGATTGAAATTGGTGTTTGGTGGAATTGAGTAAGGTATTGTTTGGTCGGGTTGGAAGTTTTGAGGATTTCCAAGAGGCGCTCTTGCAAAGTTATACCCAATATAGATTTCTGGTGTTATTTGTTTTGTTAGATCTATATATGCTAGGCTTCCCGGGTTAATTGCTGCTGTTTTGGCTGTATTGAAACTTATTTCTTTCATGCCATTTAGAACAGCGCGTTCAGCAAGTAACGATTGAATTGCGCTTTCTGTTACGTTATAATCACCTTCTCCTATATGATCATGTCGTATGTATCCTTGACTATCGACTAGATAATCTCTTGGCCAGTATTGATTTCCATATGCATTCCAAGTTCCATGATCACTATCCAAAATTACCGGATACTTTATTCCGAATTTCTGAACTGCTGCTTTTACATTGTCATAATTTTTCTCAAATTGAAATTCAGGTGAATGTACGCCCACTATTACGAAGCCTTTGTCAGAATATCTTTGATACCAATCGCTAAGATGAGGTAAAGTCCTAATGCAGTTAATGCAGCTATACGTCCAAAAATCAACAAGTACTACTTTCCCTTTCAAAGATGCAAGCGTTAGTGGAGCATTATTAGGCGTATTAATATAACCTGCAATTTGGGCAAATTCTGGTGCTTTTTGAAATTGCGATTTATCAATTTGAAGGAATTGTGCTTTATCAAGCTTTATTGTTTTGAATGTACCGTTTGTTGTGGTAGCGGCTGAAATAACTTTTTCTAGTTGTTGCTGTGAGGAAGAAGATGCCTTATTGAGGCTTGGACTGTTGAAATATATCCCAAACCCAACAATTACAGCTACTACCGCGATTGCCATTGCTGCAGCACTAACGTTGTCTCTATTCATTAATTAATCTCCCCCATTCTCCATGTTTCCGGTCTACTCTTTCATTCTCCCATCCTAAATTCCACTCTGGATGTTAATGATTTGATTTGCAAGTGGGAAGTTAGCTAGCAGAATTAACTGGTTAGTAAACAACAAAATGCCTACTACAACAAGTATTCCACCCATTACCAAGTTGAAGTATTTGAGATATTTGACCATTCTTCGAATCATTCCAGTAGCTCTTGAGAAGAAAGCACCTGTAATCAGGAAAGGTATTCCTAAGCCTATAGAATAAGCTAGCAAAGAATTGTATGCTGCTGCTGGATGGGTGGCTGCCAATGCAAATGTGCTACCCAAGATTGGTCCAACGCATGGGGTCCAACCAGCTGCAAATGCGGCTCCAAATACAAATGATGTAATATAGCTTGTTTTAAATCTTGGTAGCTTGACGATTGTCATCTTTTTCTCAAAATTTAAGCTACGAATCCTTGTGGAGAGAATCAGGTATGCGCCAAATCCTATTATCACAATTCCACCAATAGATGTAAGGTAATGTTGAAACCCGGCTCCATACGCAGAAAGAACACTATTTAGAATTACACCCAATATTGCAAAAACAAGGGAAAAGCCAAGTACAAAGTAAACGGTGTTAAGAAAAATGTTAAGTCTTGTTCGCGTAAGTGTCATTGTTGATGACGACCTCTGTTGTTGCTTTTGCTGGCCTCGTCCTCCGCCATCACTATTGCTTTCTATGTTTCCCGCCGTTTCATTAGAAGTATCGGTAGTAGTAGTTGAAGTGTATTGGATTGAGTTCTTTGCTTCATTTATGGCTGTTCCTGAAAGATACGATATGAAACCAGGAAGTATAGGGAGAATACATGGTGATAGAAAAGAAGCAAGTCCCGCGCCAGCAGAAACTAAAACACTTGTTTCTAATACCATCTTATTTCATACTACCGTCCGATAACAAACTAGAACCTTCACCCTTGTATTAAATATATTTCCAGATTAGATCCAAATGAATTCCAAATTTAGAGACACCTGATGCTAATGGAATATAAAGCGAGTACCCACACTGCCTAAGAATCGTTGCAACTTTGGCCTACAAAGATGGTAGGTCCTTTAATCCTCCGATAAAGCAATACAGCATCATATTTCTATTTTTGAGAAAAACATCTATTTAGCAAGACGGCGAAAAAACGTAAACTATACCAAAAAAAACCAAGATCTGGAATGAATTTGGATAAAACTAAATAAGAGAATTCCTCGTACCGTTTCTATTCTATAATGAACAGTTTGATGGAAGTAAGTGCAGGCGTAGGGATAGTAAACGTCGTCCTTTTGATAGCATTGCTAACTGTCTATGCTAAAGTCTACAAGAATACTAGAGCTGTATTTACTATTGGCTTAATGTTCTTTGCTGGAATGCTAATGTTACACAATATAATCTCAGTCTATGCTTATTTTGCAATGCAACCATTGTATGCATTAGGATTACTACCATATTTCGCGGTGATACATATAGCCGAACTAGCGGGAATTGCAGCATTACTCAAAGTTACGCTATAGCGGTTTTTTTAAAATCTTTTTCAATTTTGTTCATCTGATGTTTTTCATTCCAATGTTTGACAAACCTCTGCTTGTATTCCTCCAGTCTCGGATAAGAATGTGAGGTGAAGCTAAAAGCAAATCTGGAGCCGATTCTACCACATTCTTGGCAGCTAGGTGCATAAGATGATGAGAAACCGTGCGCCTCTCCAACTACACATTTAGAAAACGAGATCATATCAAGCCTATTTTTGTTCGATGATCATATACCAGCAAACATACCGAATATTTTTCACGTCAATTAATTAACAAGATACCATACCCAAATTATAGGCAGAATCATCTACTTATGCTTCCGTGTCATATGTACACAATTGATCAGACGGTACCCCACGCCCTACCGGGAGGGTACAACATTGATTTCCGTACTTTTTTGTAACAAGTTTTAAAAAGAAATGTTTTGTATGAGCATAGGGAAATCTGTTTTTGATGTTATTGAACATTGTTCTACGGAGGGAGATTTACCCTGGTCGATTGACGAGGGTACGTAGATTACATCAGTTTTAATAGATGCATTCATAGATAACATTTCAAATCCATGTTATGATTGCACATATATCTTCATGACATAAAAATTCACTCTTTGATACACCTCTAATAAGCAGACCTGCACCGGTTGGTATCCAGAATACAGTTTACAGGGCTAACGATGTAGGCTGCTACACTAGTTTCCATCAAAACACCAACATTCAACATTGTTAACGATAATTTTTCGGACTAAATGTAGTTGCAGCACAGAACTTGATAGAGTTTGTCTTTGTACAGATGATAGGCCTTACCCTCCGGGGGAGGGTACAACATTGATTTCCGTACTTTTTTGCAACAAGTTTTAAAAAGAAATGGTACATATGAACAGACGGAAATCTGTTTTTGATGTTATTGAACATTGTTCTACGGAGGGAGATTTACCCCTGGTCGATTGACCAGGGTAGGCAAAAAAGGCAGTACTTTCGTTTTAGTACTCGCCCATCAGGGGAGAAACTAACAATCTTTGTCAATCTGTACGACAATACAGACTTGCATGCCGTTTACCTCCCGGGAGGTAAACGGCATACCGTCGAACCACCACCTCAAATTCCCTAGCCTGGAGTACTATCGAGTACAGACAGAGCGTTTCTTGAATTTATGAAAGCCAGACAGGATCATCCTTATTGTGATTCAGATCATGTCGGTCCAGTAAACATCCATCACGAGTGGTAATTCCTTATCAAGTACAAACTATCGAAATTATCGAAATTAGCATAATTCGATAAGTTACTATAAAAGATCGTCCTAGTTATTACAAATATTACAATATTGAGCTCAATATCAATAGAAAGTCCAGAATTCAGGCGGTAGGAGAATAACGAATTAGACTAGATCACTGGCTAATTCGGTAGGTGTAAGTTGTAGGTAGCCGTAAGCGGAAGAAGTGGTGTAGAAAAAAGACTTACCCCTTCAGTCCAATCAATTAATCAATCAATCTAGATCATAAGTTAGTTTGCGCTGTTTCAAGCAAACCCTTTCACTGTATCCATAAATAAAGTAAGTGAATCATAATCAAAAGGATCTTGAAATGCCAGAAAGAATTGTTGTATTCCAACGTCCATATATTCTCTAACTTTTCGTGCTATATCTTCAGGTTTTCCAACCAGAGAATGTCTGAGCAGTTGATTAAGCATTGCCGGCCCCCTCTCCATCCCAAATAGTCTTTTCTTATATTCTAGGTCTGAATCAGAATTAGCAATTATAACATCTAATTCAATCGATTTTATAATTTTGCTTGCATTATTGAACATCTCAGAGAATATATCTTCAAATTTCAATTTAAGAGAAGCAAAGTGTCCAGCCGAAAGATAAGAAGATTCCCATATATCAGCATGTTTGGCTGCAATACCCATCATTCTTTTCCCCTTTGCTGCAACCGTGATTGGAATGCTTTCTTTTGGGTTTTTCAGGGTGGCGCCATTGATATCAAAATACTTCCCGCTAAAGTGAACTTTTGGTTTACTCCACAGCAATTTGAGAACTTTTATACCTTCATCAAGTAAGGATACTCGTTCCGCTCTATTAGGGTAATCTATTCCATATGGATACCACCACTGTACTGCATAATCATGTGTTGCTCCAGCACCAGTCCTAAATTCCAATCTTCCCTTCGACATATCTTGTAATGTCGTGGCTTGCTTAGCAAGTAGTGCAATGTTTCTATATTGAGGAATTAGGTAAGTGATAACAGGACCTAGTTTTATTCGAGTAGTTATAGCTGATAAATTAGATATTACGTTCCAGCAATCTAAATCAATCTCGGCTAATGATTCTCCGTAATAGAATCCATAAAATCCTAATTTCTCAGCTAATATGCATGTCTCTTTGATTTTTTCATAATCTGTACCCCATATCTCTAGACAAAATTGCACAATAGATATCTAGATTGGTGGTATATATATAGACAAAAGCATGGATGAGGCACTACCTAGTATACTGTCGTAGTAATGCACTCAATCCGCTAAGAGAAAACAGATTCGATATCCTGAGACGTTTATGAACATTCTGATCTAATTCAATTATTTAATATTCTCTTCAAAGTAGTTCAAAAGTAAAGATTTTTAGTTACGCACAGTTGGAGGTATCGTACGCATCTCACTTGTACGCTTCATAGAATTTCAATGTTGTAAATATGACACGACGCGAAGATGATATAATAATAGCAGGACATACTTTATGATATCTGCTGGACAGGCAACTAGAATTTTTGCAGGTCATGCAAAATAATCTGGAATTGATTTCGGGCCAAACTCGTAGTCATACTTATGTTACTCTTCTCCATCCATTATCTTCATTAACGCCAAGCAAGCTAAAGCTAAATATTAGCACCTATGGCGCATCTATTGTTCTCAGGCTACATGGCATAGAAAATTCCGAGATGCTAAATAAGAACAGTTTCAAAATAGATTGTATCGCCATGTAGTAGGTTAATTAATTTTGCTCAAACATTTTGAACACCTGTTTAATATCGTGGTCAATAATGTTTGATGCTACGTATCATACTGCCTTCATTCTTCTGAATGAATAAGATCCGAATATCGCAAATGTGATCGTAAACACAACTAATATACCGGCATCTACCGCGAAAGAATAGGTAGATGTTCCAATGATGGCATTTCTTAGAGCATCAACTGCGTACGTGGCAGGATCTATAGTGGTTAAAACGAAAAGCCAACCAGGAAGGTTCTTAAGTGGAAAAAGAGCTCCACTCAAAAAGAAAAGAGGAAATACTACAAAGCTAATTATTAACTGAAATCCCTCTAGACTTTCAATGTAGCTACCAATGGCAAGTCCAACTGAGGTTAGGGCAAATGAGAGGAGTAGTACAATTGCAATAGTCTGAATTAAAGATAAGGCATTAAGGTTAATTCCTATAGCGATTCCGATAACTAAGAGGATGGCAGCTTGAACTAAAGAGTTGGTCATACCTCCTAATGTCTTGCCTATGAAGACAGTATCCCTGCTTACTGGTGCTACCATCACGCTCTTGAGAAAATCGAATTTTCTATCCCATATTACATACGAGCCAAAAAACACAGAGGAGAATATAATAGACATGCTAACTATGCCAGGAAATATGAATTTTTGATAATCTACACCGGTAGAAGGATGAGTGGAACCAAAACCAGAGCCAATAACAAACAGCCACAATACCGGGGTGAAAGTAGATGCTATTAATCGACTTCGTTCTCTAAGAAATACTTTGAACTCTCGAAGCCAGAGAGCATATAGTCTACCAAGATTTGCTTCTATTATAGTAGTATCAACTACTTTATTGAGCATAATATTTTCTATGAAACTCCTTCACAGTGTTGTCTTTGGTTATATGTAAGCTGCTACAATGCTTAATATTAAGACAAACACCATTGAATTTGGGATAAATGCAAATCAAAGAGTATCTATACTATTTCTGATCGTAGCGTGCATATTTTTCCATAAAACCTCCTTCTGCCTCTTCCTTTATATCCCGTCCAGTAGACCTAAGAAATACATCGTTCAATGTGGGGCTTGTATATTCAACTGATTCAGTATCAATATACTTTAAAATTATAGGAAGATTCCGATTAGCGTTATCTACTGATAAAACAAGTAATCCATCATCACTGATATTTTCGATTTTATGAGCATAGCATATCAGCCTCTTCCATGTAATGAGTTGTCAATATTATGGTGATCTTCTCCTCTTTTACAAGCCGCTCTATATATTTCCACATAGATTCCCTGCTACTTGGGTCGAGACCTAATGTTGGCTCATCCAGGAAAATTACTTTAGGTTTGTGAATAAGTCCCCTTGCAATTTCTAATCGTCTACGCATTCCCCCAGAATATTTTTTGACTTGATCGTTTTTTCTTTCAGTCAGTCCTACTAAATCAAGTACTTCCGAAATTCGTTTTTCTCTGACTTGACGCGGCACGCTGTAAAGCCAAGAATGGAGTTTCAGATTTTCATATCCAGTGAGCATATCATCACTACTCGGGGCTTGGAACACAATGCCTACGCTGCCCCTAACCTTAGCAGATTGAGTTACGATGTCAAAACCATTTACCGTAGCAGTACCAGAGGTAGGTTTGAGTAGAGTAGCTAGCATATGGATGGTTGTAGTCTTGCCAGCACCGTTTGACCCCAAAAGTCCGAAAACCTCGTTTTCATGTATATCCAGGTTGAGTCTGTCGACGGCAGTCAAATTGTCGAACCTTTTGACTAGATCACGTATGACTATCAAACAATCTATCGAGATGTAGATCAGGGTATTATGTCTTGAGATTTTAAAAAATAGATAAATTAGATTAGAAAGCCAAGAAAATATCCATTCGACAAGTAACAATGGTAATAAAAATTGATTGATAAGATCACTTGCCTATCTTGAACATCTTTGTCCCGCACACAGTACAAATCCCTTGTGTGGCTGGCTTTCCGTTTTTCATTGTGACCTTTTTCTCGTCTCTCATCTCTCTTTTTGACTTACATTTAACGCAATACGCTTCCATGGCAATGCAACCTGTTATGCAAGATAAAATAAGGTGTATAAAATGGTTGTCATAAAACCTTGCGACTCTTATCCTGCATAAATGATAAGTTAGAATACTTAAAAAATTCGGAAATACACTAACATATCTTTTAAAAAGACTCAATTCTATTAAAAGACTTTTAAATTGTAGGTCAATATTATGATAATGCATATGCCTGTTCAGCATCAACAGGGAAGAACAATTACTCTAAAGGTCAATGTTATAGGACCGGTTCATGGCTTTTGGATAGGCCTTCACTGTTAACGTCGATGCCTAGCTCGCTTTTTTGTTTGTCTGCTTGGTCTAATTTGCCAGTCTTGTTGCTTTCTTTCTTCCTTGATTAATTCTTTCACATTCGATCTTCTTTCTGTTCAGAATGACATCATATCCTACCTGTCCGACGCCTGAAATTACACCACAGACGGATTTCAGAATCACTAAGCTTTTTTAAGAATTCTTTATCTTAATAATTTTGAATCACTTATTCAGTTGGATCCGTGTGTGCATGTTTCTATCTGAGAGCAAACTCGTATCTTCTCATCCATGTTCTTCCGATGCCAGATATCGTCAATTTAATGCTATTTTCTTCAACACCCGTCTCTTCCTCTAGAAAGCGGTTATATTTAAGAAAACCAATCCATTTTGAAACCATTTGCTCATTGTTGTCAAATTTTTGCGCAATCTCCGTTATTGATTGCCCATCAGACACGCATTTTAGAATATAAATCGCTGCAGTAAGCCCGGAGAAGCGCTTAATATTTACAGGATGGTTAGTGTTGTTCTTTAGCGTAAGAATATGGACCTCTTTCGCACCGTTATGACGGCATGCAATCCTTTGTTCGATCACGTAGCCATTTTCCCATACTTAAACGTTTTACATGAGACGAGATGCCAATGTTATAGATGATCTTTGGTTGCCAAATTCATCCCTCAACGTACCCTGAAGATGGAGCACCACGTCCATTAAGACTCTACCAACACGCTGTATATTAATTGAAATATTATTACTTTAATTCTATAAAAGCGAATTGTCGATTATATATTCGGGAATTGATTGATCATCATTGGATATTTTCTGGCGAAACTCTAAACATATCCAAAGCTGTCTAAATAGAATTTTGATACCTCATAATCAATAATATTTTTCAAAAAGTCTACTATCGTCTGTCTTAGTTATTTTGGATGGTATATTTTCGATATTCAAGATGCCGTTCAACCCTTATTATTCAAGTGGCACTGGTATTCTATTGGATCATCGCAAAGCAAAGACCACGTCAATAAACAAACTGATATCTTTTGAATAATCTGACAATTCGATGAAGTGGTATCCTCCACACGATCATCACGGTTAAGAGTCAATAATAATAAAAAAAGTTCGTCAACAGATATTTTTAATAATGGAGTAGTATATACCCCTCTCTCTAACTAACAAAATAGAGATAATTTGAATTTATGATAAGAAAAAGAACGAAGTACATGATTGCAGCTGGCGTTGCTGCATCAGCAATAGTGGCAGGCGTAATAAGTTGGAGTAAGAGGAATTCGAAAGAAGTTCACACGGAAATAGATATCAGAGCATCTGATGAGCGAGTATGGCAAATACTCACAGACTTCCCAAACTATGTTAAATGGAATCCGTTTATTACTAAAATAAGCGGAGACTTAAAGAAAGATGCAAGGCTAAAAGTTCACATTCAACCTCTAGGAGAAAGACGGATGACTTTTAGACCAATAATACTTAATGTGGAACCAAAGCGAGAGCTTCACTGGATTGGTAGACTTGCAGTACCAGGGTTATTCAGCGGAGAGCACATTTTTACAATAGAGCCGCTAGGGAAGGACCATGTACGTTTTATCCATAGGGAAATCTTCACTGGTCTATTTGTACTAATTTATGCTGGCAACTTTGATACAAACATACGCCGTGGCTTCGAAGAAATGAACCAGGCTCTAAAAGCTCAAGCAGAGCAATCAATATCTCTATCATGATGATGCTACAGATCCTTCAGTATTGTAAAGTAGAGTCCGAGTGGGTATGTTACGATTTGAACATTGTACAAGCTTTTTTGAAGTCGTGAGAATTGCATACGACATTTTGAAAACTGAGGAGGAAAAGGCAAGGAGAAGACAGATTGAATTAGCAGGAAGAACGAAGAAAGATGATGATACAACCTTAGTGCCTGGGGTTGTTGCCTATTGATATTGTAATGACTAAAGCGATCCTTTATAGTAATTTATCGAATTGTATTAATTTGACGATTTCGATAGTGTAAAGTATCAATAGGCTTGATGGATCTCTGCTACGTCCCGATACGATCTGAATTATATATAAATGATCCTCTGTGACTTGCATGAGTTCAACGCTAGACCATAAGCCATAAGTAATGTAAATAAAAATTAGCAACCTGGTTTATTCTAATTTCAGACCGTCTTCTGTGATTGTTACATCACCATTCTTTGCATTAATTCGACTGTGCATGAGTTTCTTTCCACTAGGCATCACAATATAATTCTGTGTTGCGATCAACATAAATTGTGGGAAAGCAAACAAACCACTCACAAGAATTGTTTTTTTATCCAAAACCCTTGATTCTAATATATTTTCGCCGTTGATGTTTATTATTAAAATATGCTCTGGTTCCCTGGATTTGTTAATTAATTTTTCACGATAATATATACACGCATTCTGATCTACTTTGACTAATTGGTTTCCCAAGTTGTCGGAAATTTCTGCGCTCAAGTAAGGACCTAGACTATTTTCACCCAAGGAGAAGAGAGTCATATCGTAAATTTTGATAGACTTTGGACTCTCAGAGACAAAATTATTTCCAAATATTAACGTATATGACAATCCTTATCAGCGAACGAAGAATGTTTTTCAGTTCGGTATATTCTTTTTGGTGTTGTTTAAGGTAAGTATTAGATAGTAATTCGCGTTAAAGTATGACCTGGAGCTTTGTTTTTATTGCTTAGGCTTGTGTTCAAGATTGACTAGTTCACAGCGTATTCTACGCAGCTGATCTTAAAGCGTAGACAAAGAGTGAATACCCATCCGTTATTGTAGATGCGGCGTTTATTCTCGGTTCTCACCTTTTTTATTTTCTTGGCAAGTCCTATTAGAGATATTTAAGAGCGAACTCATTAATCTGGGAGAAGAGATTCAATATAGGCTAGAGCTTACTATGGAAGAACTGAGAGGACCACCTTATGCTGCCTTGATGCAACAGTCGCCAGCTCTTACACTTATGCATTGTGCAGAACTTATAGAAATTCTCTAACATTGTCAATATCGGACTTAAACTTTCATCTAAGCCATACTTAGCATGATATATTTCTGGAGGAACGATATTAATTCTTGATTTGAAATACCTTTTTTATCGTTTTCTAACAAAGCCTTCAATATTTCATTCAATCCACGAACTCGTATAAACTCATATTTAATAATCTATAGCATTGCAATTTCCTATGACGTTAGACAAAAACACGGCCCAGAAATACCACCTTAACTCACATGTAGTGTGTGAAATGTAAATCCCAAGGTCTGCCATTGATTATATGGCTAAAGAGCAATATCAAAAGGCAGCAAACAAAAAAGATTTGAAAGAACCTTATTGCAAATCAATTGTCTTGGCTATGGTAAATGGTAATGTATGCGATGGATTCGATATACTCGCATGAAGGTGAACCTTTAGAAGTCAATATCTCACTTTTCTATCTTACTAAAGTAGCAGCATTAATTGTATATGATGGAGCATTCTTTATGTCAAAAACATTATTGTTTGGATCATATCTAAGTTGATTTAATAATAATACCCTAAATCCATTATCGTGTAAATATTTCATTTGTTGAGCGAACAAATCTACAGTTATGGTGGAAGCCATCTTGTTGTAATCTTGTAGGCTGTTTGTAAGATTGTGATATGTAATTATGGGAATTGCATTTACCTTCACGTTTGTGTTATAAGGAATTTGACTATTCATACATTGAATGAATTTCTGAAACTCCTCGCGAGGGCTATAATTGTGATTACTATCTACATGTCCGAAGCTATCACTCTTGATATCATATCGATTTGCATAAGTGAGCTTACCATTGGCTGAATATGTACTGCAATCATTCTGCGATTCTTTCAAGTAGCCGTTACAGTTTAAAAACATCAATGGCGCGCTACCGGATCTTGCTAGATTATAATATTTAGCCACTACATTGACTATTGATGGTCTGTCAGATCCCAAGTTTAGAGGATATCCAAAAATTGTTGCATTAACGCCGTGGTTAGCAAGACACTGCTTCGATCCTCCTATTTCGTAAGTTAATTGGCTCGGTGATGATAATAGTGTAGGGAGATGAGCATGAGTCATAGTATGTGATTCTAGATCCATTCCATCACGTTGTAATACAGCTATGTCCTGCCAAGTCTGTCTGTCTTTTGTTTTTCCTATCCAGGTACATACTTCAAAGAAAGAAGCCTTAAATCCATATTTATCTAGTATTGGCTTAGCGTATAGTATTTGGCTCTTGTACGAGTCATCAAAACCTATCATTACCAACTTATTGTTATTGCTGCTGACATTACCCCTTGAAGCGGAGCTTGGTGGTGAGGGGGCGAAATAAAGAGGTCTAGAAGAGGATTGATTATGATCCACTCCTAAATCTGACACCCCATTTCCACTATTATTAGTGCTTGTTGCGACGCCACTACTTGATGGAATATGTGAAGACGAGTTGCCTTTATGATGTGATGATGAATTACTTAGGGCCAAATTTGGAAACGTGCCACCGATGATTAGCATTATTGCAATCGAAGTAGTAACGACAACGCCAAACAAAATCTGGGCATTTGTATTTGACAAGATGGTTTACGTATTGACAACCGATTTAATAAT
>WNGD01004064.1_pt1 | contig 14549 bp, 16 predicted proteins | sample 5400671 | NCBI WGS metagenome assembly WNGD01 (sample SAMN13153369, study PRJNA577476) | soil metagenome | isolation source: 40 cm soil or saprolite under grassland replicate 2 | place: USA:California | collected 2016-06-15 | reverse complement strand
TTCATAAAAAAAGAAGAACTAATGGGAACTTTCTTTATTTTTGGAAAAAATAAAGGACTCTACGGAGCAGAGGAGATTCTGGTTGCCACGGATCTCGCAAAAAGAACGGTTGCGAATTTGACTAGAACTGCTCGTATGTTTCATAACTCGCCTAACAAAATGGATTCCAATTTCACGAGAGAGAACTATACCAAAAGAGTCTTACAAATTTCTATAGAACTTATGGATAACACAGCGAATACCCTCTTTAATCTGTCTCAAATGAACAATCGAATTGCAGGGGATCCGACCATTCTCAGGGATTGTTTTGCACAACATATTGCTTGCCATAAGCAAGACCAATTTTTTGAGATATTTCAGCCATTAAAAGAAAACCACCTTCCTGATTCTTTAAGAAGGACACTTGAAGACAGAATGTTACTACTTGGTTACAATGTTAAGGATTCGAGCTCTTTACCATATGAAAGTACCCTTGCTACTTTCTTAATGTGGCTGAAAAAGTTCAGCAGTTAACAAACTATTGGCGAGGTCATCTCTCATTGAGTATATAGATTTAGATATTGATACGTACTGACAATCGATTGGTCATGTTTGGTGATATTACAATAAAATGGTGTCGAGAAGAACCGTCTAGCATAGTTGGTGAAGGCACGTGTGAGTTGTAATGATAAAATTTCCTGTGCCTATTATCGATCAGAAGGTTGGCATGAATTGCTATTCCACAGGGTTTAAGGGGATAGGCGGCATGATAAAGCAAAAAGCCGATGAGTTTCTGGTCTCCGAAATAATAGATTTGGCTGTCTTCGATGATCTGTCTTCTGTACAAGACGAGCTGCACAGATACCCTCTTTACATTTTAGAGAAAAGCAATATTGACTCTAATCATGCAATATCGCAAATCAAGAGAAGATTCGGCATTCCGCTTAAAGTCATAGGGTTAAAAGACGCAAAAGCAAATACAAAGCAGTATGCAACAACAGAGCAATTAAAAAATATACCTACAGAGATAAGAACCAATCAACTCTTTTTGACTCTCAAGGGTTTTAGCCGAAAGCCTTTAGGAAAAGCGTCACTTCTCGGGAATGAGTTTATCATTGCCATTAACCACAACAGACAGTTGGACGTATCTACCTTCGGTCCTGAGGTAAAAAATATTGCCAATTTTTATGGACTACAAAGGTTTGGGAGTGAGCGAGCAGTGACACATCTCGTTGGAAAGGAGATCCTAAGGCGTAATTTCAAAAACGCCGTTGAATTACTATTATGTTATACTAGTGAATACGATTCCAAAATGAGCAGGGAAATCAGGGAGAAGAGTCGAGATCCTCATAATTATCCGCAGCTCCTTAAGCAACTCCCTCGAGGATTGGATATTGAGTATCAGCTGATGTCCGCAATAGTACAAGGAAAGGATGTAATCTATGCGCTGAGAACCATTCCAATTAATTTGCGTCGATTATTTGTTCAGGCCTATCAGGCATATATATTCAACCTCTGTTTAAGCAAAGCAATCCTAAGTGGGGAAAACCTGGTTAAAGGTAAAGACGGGGATCTCTGCTTTGAAATCGAAGGTCCACTAATATTTGGCAAAATAAGAAAGTTCAATTCTGTATCTGATTTGGAATCTAATGCAGTTCCAGCGATTAGGTTAGCTGGTTACTCCTTTCAAGCAGGTAAAGGTAGATTTGAGCTAATAACGAAAGATACAATGCAGGATGAAGGTGTGATGGCTAGAGACTTTTATATTAAAGAAATGCAAGAACTGAGTTCGCAAGGAGGATTTAGACAGGCCCCTTTGTGTTGCAGCGATTTCTCTGTAATAGATAATTCAGTGCTCACACTATCATTTAAGCTGCCTAAGGGATCGTATGCCACAACACTATTGCGAGAAGTAATGAAGCCCCTTGATCCTATAGGTTCAGGATTCTAGATGATTGAGTAGCCTAAGTAGTAGTATATGGGTATGCGTGATGCCTTCTAATTAACAACGTGCAGAATACTACTTATTTTGATATCATTCTTGTCTTGTCTGCATTTGCGAAAGCAATAGCAATCAAAATCGGCCGTTTAACTCCTAAGAAAAACGCTGTTGAGAATAAGCTATTCCTAGTCCTATTTACATTTAGAATGTTACTTTTTAACTCGGTTGTTGGTTCATTATTGGTTAGTCACTTAGTAAGATAATGCTACTTATTTAAATAATTCCGTTCACTGAAAACTGTGCATGAAAGAGTATCTAACACAGCAAGATAAACATGATTGATTATTTGAAGATCTGTTAAAAATCCTCTAAACGGTATGCTAAGTCATGGATCCGAACAGAAGATAATTCAAATCGGTAAAGTCAAATGTAATTTCTAAAATAAGATCAGATGACGGTTATCGGTCGAGACAAACTTCTTATGGCCTTACGCGCGACATAGTCCTTGGAAATAGTACTGTATCTTTTATATCTTCAAGGTTCGCCACCCACCTAACCAAACGTTCTATTCCCAATCCAAATCCAGCATGCGGCACACTGCCGTACCTTCTCAGATCCAAGTACCACTCATAGTTCTTGGGATCACGAGCTTCTTTCTCTATTCTTTTTGTGATAGAAGTGATGTCAGTCTCTCTTTCTCCTCCGCTGCTAATCTCTCCAAAACCACGAGGTGCAAGCATATCTGCACTCAATCCTATCCCTCCTTGTTCATCATCTTCCTTGACATAAAATGGCTTTAATAAGATAGGAAAGTCGACTACAAAAATTGGCTTAGGGCAATCTCTTGTTAATTCACGTTCTGAATCAATGTTCAGATCGTCACCCCATTCTATTTTACGTTCGGTTCCATTATCTTCGATTATTCTAAAATCTTTAGAACGAAGAATTTCAATTACTTTTTCGTATGATAATTTGTCGAAAGGCGTCTTGATCGATATCAAGTCAGTAAGATCTCTTTTTAGATAAGCAAGATCTGCTGAATTTTCCTTAACAGTATTTTGAACGATATACGAAATTAATTGTTCTTGGATTCTTAATATGTCATCTAGAATTATCCAAGGAGCCTCAGCTTCCAAGTGTGTAAATTCAGCAAGATGTCGAACCGTTCTCGACTTTTCTGCTCTGAAAGACTCAGTAACACTCCATACAGGCCCTAGAGAAAAGACCATCGCTTCAAGATAGAGCTGCGCACTCTGCGACAAGTACGCCTCCTCATCAAAATATCTCAGTTTGAAAAGTGTTGAACCACCCTCGACTGCATCCTTTACTATACTAGGAGTATTTACCTCCAACCAATTATTTTCAATGAACCATTGACGCGCATATTTTAAAATCGAAGCCCGGATCTTTGCTATTGAGCTCATTCGCCTAGTTCTAACTGCCAGGTGCCTATTATCGAGCAAAAGATCCTCGCTCTGATACTCCCCTATCGGATAGCCAACTTTTGCAACACTGTATATTTTGAGATCAGTTGCTTTGATTTCATACCCACCCTCTGGGGCTCTTGAATCTTGCCGCACTTTGCCCATAACTTCTATACATGACTCGATCGTGAGAGTCAGTGCCTTCTCACTAGAAAGTATGCATTGAATTACTCCACCTCTGTCATCGCGTATCAGCACGAAAGTATTTTCTTTTTGTTTTCGAAGTCGATGTACCCAGCCCCTTATTGTGACCTCTTTTCCTATATATTCAGTATATTTGACATCGTTGCATCTAAGATTTATCACTACTCCGACTCCGTTTCATAAGTGTATATCAATAATAAACTAATAAAGCATAGGGTCGCACACTGCTTTTTGTATTCCGCATAGATCATGAGAAATAAGATCAACGCAGCTGACGATTAGGACGCGCGGAGCACCTAATCCTAATAGCGTTGCACTAATAAATAGAAGCATGAATAATAATACTTTAGACATGGCAAAGTTCGATGGTATAAAAGGTCAGGAGCTTCTAGATGTAGAAGTAGGCGATAATGACATTACACTCATTTTCAAGGACAACAGATTTCTTTTCGTAAGGATTGAAAACGGGAGGTTCGTTTGTGAATCTGTACCAGAGTAAGTAAACATTTAGCATCTAGTTTACAGGAGTTCATTGCAGCTGACATAGGAGTCAAAGCATAATCACGATACAGAGATTCGAATCGGTGCGATGAGGTAAATGCAAAAAAATAACCCATTCGTCTAGTTCTTTGAGGATGGCTGAACCACAAATGAAAGTGCGAAAATAGAAAAAAGGAAATATCCGAACGACGGCAGTTGTACAGAGCATGGTTGAATAATGTACCCCCCGCGTGAAAATAGTGACAGCATCGGTTAAAGGATTTGTATAAAATATGGGTATAAATAATGCGTGAAGACCACTACTCCGAGCTTATGTGGCGTCAGAATTGATGATGAGATATAATAGTTGTGAGAAAGAGACGAGAATTTCTTTTTTTCTCTAAGTCAAGAATCTTATTTAATGTGGAGCTCACATAAGAGATAGATTAGAAAGAGATAAGGGGTGTGGAGAGATATGGATAGATGGGGGTGGCATAAATAGGGAACAGAGATAACGATAACGAATCAATGACAATCACTGAAATAGTAAATTTACTGCTAAAAGAAGTCCAGATTCCGACGCTACAGGCAGTACCTTTTAATACTTACCCAAAACTTGCAACTATCCTCGAAAATCTGCAAGTATATGGATGCGAGGGACTAGAAGCAAGAATAAGAGATACAATGGTAGAACTGATTTCTACGACGATTAGGTTTCTTCTTGAAGTCAGACGCCATAAGGTGCTTGACCAACAAAGTATGGTAGCTTCTTCGGCATCATCATCTTCATTTTCAGCTGCGTTTACTCCCACTACTACCACTACTACCACTACTACCACTACTACCACTACGACTACTGCGGCGGCGATAGATTATTCGAAACTCACAGAGGAGGAAAAATACATCTTGGATGCAGAAAAAGAGTCGGAAAGAAGGAGAAGCGACATCCTGGTGGCAATTATCACAGGCAGGCCAAAGGTACTCGAATCGATTTCAAAACGGGTTCGTTTCAAGCAGATAGTAGTCAGGTTTCTAAAACCAATGGAGCAGTTTATGGGGGTAGATATGAAAAGATATGGGCCATTCCGGCAAGAAGACGTAGCGGTCCTTCCCTTTGAAAATGCGCGGTCCTTGATCGAAAACAACCATGCAACAGAAGTACAAAGCAACTATCAATAAATAAAAATAGTTGACACATTCTTCTTTTCTCAACCATTTTATCTGGATATATACCTCTGATTAAATGCATAATTATTTATCGTTGCGCTACTATACTCTTTGGTAATGACAACCCACCAAGTCCTCTCCTCAATAGCAGTTCCACTAAGTAGAGATATGCCGGTAGTCCCTCAATAGATCTAAAAAAGGCAGTCACACTAATTTCACAAAAGGGGAGTACCAAAGCTGCTCATGCTAAGCAGGGGTGGATGCTTTGTAACGATAAAGGAAACACAAGGTAGCGCTGTATCGAATCCTTACATAGGTACGCTCGACTCCTCACACAAAAGAGGAGGAGAATTTGAAACTCAAGCTATCAACTCAACAGGTCAAGCATATTCAGGATAAGGTTGTACCTGAGGTGTGAGTGCATAAACATGTACAGTATCGGAGAATATCAGTAACACTTTCAAAAGAAATCACAGCGAGCTGCAACTTAAACTAAGTATGCCAACGGTTTGTCTGCTATCCAGTAGCCTTGTGATTTCTGACTGCCGGTGCGTAACAAAACTCTGTTCATGATTTTCTGCAGTCCAGTTTTGGAATCCTTGAATCAAGCGGGCTGCCTTTTAATATCAGTGTGTTTTATTAATAGCAGATCTAGATACCTCTGCAGCTCTGGCTACATAGTATTGATCCACTTTTCCATTATGACATGCATCTAATTCTCCATTATTAGCAGCACAAACCTGAGTAACGAGGTCTTTTAGTTGTTTATCACAAGCCTGTATCCCATTTGGTAAAGACTTCAGACAAAGGTCAAGTATGGTGTTTAACCTTACGTTAAGTCCACTTTGATTACTTATAGTAGGAGGAGCATTTAATGAAGATCGATTATAGAGCGAAAGAGCGCCAACCAAGACTGATGAGCCAAGTACAGCCATCAGTCCGATCACCATTGCTTTTTTGGCAGTTACCACTTTTGTACATTAGTGATGTTCATGACGTGTATATAGTTATAGGGCACTCCTTTAGGGATCTTTCGATAACTAACACTCAGATGCATCATAGTTCAAGGATTGAAATAAAAATAAAATAAGGTAAGCAGAAGATGCTGGTGAGTAAGAATTTCATGCCTACTAATTTGATAGGGGCATAGCATGGGATAAAAAATATGCCCCTGAAGCGTGCACTAATTTCTATCCTGGAATTTATGATAGATGTTAAGGTCAATTTAGAAAAGACGTCGATATAATATACAAAAAGGGGCCAGCACTGATTTGATACAATCTCAGAATCAATAGAACCATTAATTTAAGTACAATCCCATCTCATTTATATTTCTGCCTTGTTGGTAATATCTAACTCAAAGCAGGCTAACTCAAATCAAGATGATTTCTTAGATTCCTACATATATTTCTGATGGTCACCTCTGTTACTCCTGCTGTTTGTGCGAACACAGTCTGGCTTATACTACCTCCGTTAATTAGACATGATAAGTAAAGAATCGATGCAGCAAGTCCCATCGGGCTCTTTCCCGCGGAAAGCTCACTTTTAGTAGCAGCATTCATGATATTGATTGCTTTCTGTTTTATCTTCTGGTTAAGGTTAATCTGGTTTGCGATCCTCGCAATGCACTTTGTTGGATCGACAGTTGGAATTCTGATGTCAAGTTCAATCACCATATCCCTGTACTCCCGTGAAATTGCTTTGCGTTTGAGGTTACTAATTAGGCAAATCTCCTTTAGCGTTCTTGGGGTACCTTCTTGCCTGCATGCTAAGTAGAGAGCTGCTGCTAATGCGGCTGCTGTTTGCCTTCCACGCACCAATCCCCTTTCATGGGCTTTTCTATAGATGTACGCCGTTTTCTCAATTATTGCATCTGGAAGACCAAGTTTATCCTTCAGTATGTTAAGTTGATTAAAGGCAGTTCTGAGGTTTCGATTAGCGCTTGCTTGGGTTCTAAGATCCCATGTCCTCAACCTTCCCATTGTAGAGCGCATAGATGCGTCCAAAACCTGTCCCCTAGCATCTTTACGCCCTCTTCCAATCATTGTATAAAGTCCCATATCATGCCGAGCCAAAGAGGTAGGCATTCCTGTCCTCCTTCTATCTTTTGCTTCCTCAGAATTCACGAAATCGCGCCATTCTTGTCTAGTGTCTTGAATTTTATCAGAAATTACAAGACCACATTTGCTACAAACTATCTCACCAGTCAATAGGTCTGTGATAATCGTCTGGTCTTCTTTGCACATAGAGCATACGGTTGAATTTTGCATTATTGTAACGAGGGTAAAGTGTTAGGATATGTTAGTGACACACAGATTCAAGTATATGAATGTCTGCATTCATCTTATTGTCATTGTGGGTTTGCAAACAAATGTGAGAAACTCATATCTAAGTGAAAGAACTAGCTGTAACCGCAAATCCTTAAATGATTTCATGGCTGCCCTCTGATAAATTGGTCTCTAATGGAGCAGAAGCCATCTTGTGCTGAGCAATTTTGATATATTCGGCGTCGATCTCTGTCCCGAGGTAATTAAGCCCTAAACGCATACACGCTAGAGCAGTATTACCTATTCCCATGAACGGATCATAAACTAGCATGTTTGGCTTAATTCCGTGTAGATTTATACATCGTTCGGGCAACTTTATAGGAAATACTGCAGGGTGCGGGCGCCCTTCCTGAATAGTTGGATATGATATGAGCCATACATTCCCTCTATCTCGCTTATCCCTCTTTGCAGATTTCCATCTTCCGATATTAGTTTTATCTTGGTATGTTACGCCTATCTTCAATTTATCCAGTTTTAGATTTCCAGTTTTGGTAAAGTGAAAGATATATTCGTGTAGATCGCTCAAGTATCGATCACTAACTATCGGCTTAAAGTGGCCTATGGATATGTTGCCATGGAATTCATTATTCTTACCTACATCCTCTGCGTCAATAGAAACGGACTTTATCCAATGAATTGTATTTTGGAGCTCATAAAGAGTTCTAAATTGATTGGCAACCTCGAAGGGGAATGTCGGATCAATGGGTCTACTTCCGACATTAAGGAAGAACGAGCCTTCCTCTTTTAAAATATGGTAACTTTTTTCTGCAACCTTCTGCATCCATCCTAAATACTTATCCCTCTCTTTATTGTCTTTGTATAATCCATATTCCTTGTTCATATTATAGGGTGGAGAAGTAACAATGACATCTATTAGGATTTCATGATCCTTAAGCTTACTCATGAAGCTCAGACAGTCTTCTTGATATATGCGGTTGAGATTTATCAGTGTATTCAATCCATGAACGCTCTTTTTTATAACCTTGTCGCATTTTGAATTTAATGATGACAGTCGGCCTGCAGGCACCCCTGGCGGTATTCTCCTTTCGGATATGCTTATGGTCCAAGGGTTTATAGCTATAGGTATTGTGCTAGCTATGCCGGATACGACGAGCTTGATCTATTGCCCGAGTCGGTGTTATCATTGCTAAACGCAAGGAATTGACAGTTAATCTGAAAGAACAGGCCCATCTAGCTAACAGAAAACTCGAGGCCCTTTAAAGACTATGTATGTTGAATAACTATTACATCCGTCATGTTATTAATCTAATGAGAAAAATTTTTCTAGCCACTTTTTTGCGATGTCAAAATTTTGGTCTGCCTCGACAAACACATCGTTATTCTCATATTTAACGTTGATAGCCTTTAATGTACTGTGATACAAACTAAATTTCTTTCCAGATGGCGTAATCACAATTTTATCGACTATGAGAAGGCCTTCATTAAGAAGCCACTTTATTTTTCTAAAAGCAGTAGTCCGCGGAATATTGCTATTATCCCTTGTAATATCGTTAAAGGACTTGGAATGATGCATAACAGAACCCATAATTTCTACCATTTCGTCATCAGCCAATGCAGTAAGGAGGGCTCTCTTTACTTTTTGGCTTTTAATTATCATTAGGTTCTTTAAATGGATATTAATTTCGTTGTTTATTTAATTTCGTGTTATTATGAGCTCAAAAATCTGCTGAATAACTGAGATTAGCCAAGTTACGAAGGTTTCATATAACTAATAAATTCCCGGTATAGGCAAATATCTACGCCCCCTGATTTTACCTGTTACCTGCTCTGGGTTCAGACCAGCTATTATCGCAGGCTTTTACCAATCTTTTTAAGATCTACTATTATTTAATAAGTATGTTTTAATAATTGAGAAGTAGAAGAGTTGTCTTTGCAGCTAATTCATCATTACAACAATAAGTACTTTAGTAGTACCTATTGCTGATGTCGTGTTCTCTCGCAACATCTTTAGATGTTTGTGCAAACGTTCTTGCGGTATTGACTCCTATTCTTGAAAATTCCTTAACATCCTCTTTCTCACGCTGAAGAAATGTCTTGAATGATTCCATATTTGCAAACATCGCATTGTTTGCTATTCTCGTTGTAGCTATTACATTATCTGCAAAATTGCTTACTGTTCTCACATAGATTTCAGCTGCCCTTCGTGGAGATGCCCAATTATTCCAAAATGCGCTATACGCATTCTCTACATATGGAACCCATGTTGACTGAAATGACTTTATAATCTCCTTTTGGGATTCTAGGTAACTATCCGTAATTTCTCTAGTTGCTTGGAGGGAGTGTTCTTGATAATCATTAATTGCTTGCGTATTACGTGGTATTTCTCTTCTTGCTTCCTCTATTGTTCTTTTAATATTATCTTTAGTTTCATCTAATGCTCTATCGACTGATTGGCGTTGCTCTGATAATACTGTTTTTGCTTCTTTTGTCTTATCCTCTTCGGACTGTGTCGTGGTTGATCTTTCGGCTTCTCTTTTTGTTGACATGTTTATCATTGGCTTCAATGCTATATAGATGTTGGTATTAAATGGTGTTAAATTCCCTTAAAAGGTTCCTAAACGACTTGGAATTAGGAAATTGAAATTGTTGAAGTAAGGATCAAACAGATTCAGCCATTTTTTTGAAGACGTCCTCGCGATCAAGTCAGCGCCACTTGTTGCACAAATATTTCCCTAACTCAAACGCACGATTTTGAATGTCAATTCTGCTTTAACCTCTTCACATTTAAAATCAGATTTACGAAATAATTTAATCACGAACTTCTAACGGCCACGTATTCAATATACTCCGCGATGAAGCCTCACCCGTTGTTAACACGTATAATAAGGTTTTTAAAAAGCATTGATAGGCATTTGTAAGGCGCCGGATTAGACCGATTAGACCGAGAGAAAATAATCACTACCGGAGGTTGTGTTAACGGATGGATAACAAAACTTAATGCTTCGTGTCCTCCTTTCCATTTACAGTCAAATCAACTACTTGTCGCATGAATATCGTGATCGCATTTACATTAGAAAAGACATTTTACTCAAGTTAACGGAGTACGGTCAACTCAACCAGACTTCTTTATTAAGCTATTGTGGCCTTAATCTTGTGAAGCATAAAGACATAGTCAATGATATGGAACAAAAAGGGTTTATCAGAAGGATAGAAGAACCATGGGGCAACAAAAAGATAATCAAGTATGATGTCACAGAGAAGGGTAAGGAATTTTGCATAAGAATTTTAGAGCCCTACGAGGAGATGTTTCCCAGAAAGGAGTAGTAATTTCTATGAGATCAGTAACATTGTCAGATCTCATATCAGAACACTACGAAGTGTTTAGTCATTAGGATAGAAAAAAATAGAGTGTGGCTTATCTAAAGAAGTAGTCCGCTTTATTATAAGCAGATATTCGTTTGCATTCAGGACAGTTTTCCTTACTGTTATCTAATCTAATAGTCTTGAGTGTCTCAGCGTTCATTTGTGTGGCAAACGGATATTCGAAACCACATTTTTTGCATTTAACCATTAGAAGAGGCATATATAAATCATTTAGCTAATAATACTATTTTAATGTTTTATTATATTCTGCAGTGTGCGTTATTAATTCCCAATCATCTCAATAGATTCCTTTGGTTCAATTACGCCTAGCACGAGTGATTTCGTACCTGCAACTTCGTAATATATTCGAGGCTCTATTTCTTATACGAACACCAACGCGTCACTTATCGTTCTTCTGTTCCTCATCCGGAGCTTCCTCTTGACTCTAGTTCTCCCTTCGATTTGTTAGTCAAATCGCCTACTGGGATCGCATTATGAGGAAAGCATTTCACAGGTATTCTGGGAATTACTCTTCTAAACTCGGCATTATATGTCTCAAAACAGAACTTGACGCTATCGCCTTTATTTCTCATTTCCTGATAGAAAGTCAGATCCATTCAACTTTGCCTATTGATGTCAAGAAACTATAGATCATAGAAACCGGCCTTAAAACATGATAAAGATTCTACGAAATCATTGAATTTGGAACAATCCTTCAATCTTTAAATCTACCTTTAATGTAATGGTAATACCACCTTCGTCGTTCATTACCAAAAGCCTCCAATTAGGATTCTTTGTGTTGGTCTTATCATTCTGCAAAGATGTAGAGAATATATAGCTAAATTATTAAATCATGACTACTACTACAATAATACTAAATTTTGATGGGCTGATGGTGGTTCTTGAAGTCGTCGACCACGCAATACATCTGCTGCCAACCCGGTTGTTTGGATTTGTTTTACCGCTCAGTATGAAGATATGGAAATGGAGTCTGTCTTTGGTATTTTGGTCTCTATCTCTTTATAAAGTCTGAAAGTGTGCCGGCTTATTATTTTTTGAATAAGTTAATTAATTATAATCTTTTTGTAAGAATTAGGAGGATATAGCAATGCAGCTCATAAAGAAACTGGAGATACAATCCAAATATAAGATTATTGAATTTTTAAACAGCGAACCGGTTGGTAGAATAGCTTCTCTAGATCCGAATGGCTTCCCTCAAGTCATACCAATGAATTTTGTCTTCGTACAAGCAAATGACCCACGGGTCCGTTCGCGTCGAATAATAAAACTAGATGCAGTTTATATGCATTCTCATCCGGTCGGAGAAAAACTGGAGAATATCAAAGGAAATTCGAAGACAGGGTTCGAAGTTGATCGGCATGTCTGCTTTTTACCATCTTACTATTTTCATCCAAGTGACGCTTCGCAAGCTGATACTCTCTACATCAGCGTGGTTATCAAAGGAAACGCAATGATCGTTGAGGACAACGAAGAGAAGTCAGAGGCGCTAAATTTACTAATGGAAAAGTATCAAAAAGAGGGAAAATATGAACAACTTGATCCGTATATGCCGTCCGTCCATGAAGTTACCGTAATCAAGATAGTTCCAGAAGAGATGCGAGGTAAATATAAAATAGGCCAGCACTGGGCACCAGCTTACCGCCTCAAAATGGCCAGGAATATTGTCGATAGGGAGGAAAAAAAACTAGCAAGAGAAATTCTCGATATTATGAGAATAGATATTTTGGCGAATGGCAGTTTGAAGATAAGAGAAGAGCCATCCATGTAAGTTTATTTATGTTTGTTTCCTAAAGAAAGGCTAGATTTTAAAATTGTTCTACATTATGATTCTTGCATAAACGAATACACGCACCCTAATACGCATTCGGCACCCAGCATGTTGTATGTATCTCAGTTAAGCCAACATGTTTGATTAGCCATCCGTTGGAAACGAGAGAATCCTCAGTTTCAGCGTCCTTTTAGTCATTTTTAAAAAGGGTATATTGTATGCGCTGACAGGGCGTATAGTAATCATAATAGAATGGAAAGAGGCATGGTCGGTCAAGATTATGGCAAAATATTTCGCTCGATTATTGACATTTCTGTAACTAGAACATATGAACACCAAAATAGGCAAATGCTGTAAATCTTTGTTAAAGTCCGCAGTGGTGATTTAATGCTGTCCACAAATCTGAAACGCAAACATTATGTAGCCAGTAATCTTGCCAGAACGTCTGTATTGGTAAAAGTTGTTAGTATCCTTTGGCATCATTTCATTTTTAAGATTATTAGCATCTGGTTTTGATAAAGATAATCTAACCAGCCGATCACCCAATATATCGTCCCATGGTAGCTGGGGAAGTGGTTCTAACTTAGAAGCCATCATCGCGATTACTCTCCGTAGTTCTTGCCTATCTAAAATGACAGTATAGTTATACTCATCTTTGACCATAGCAACTACTCTACCTGGATCTTCCCTATCTAAAATGACAGAATAGTTATACTCATCTCCGGACCCAAATGGATCCGACATTGTATATGGATCAATTTGGATATATTTTTTGAGAGTACTTCTAAGAGAGTCTGCTAACCCGCTCATCATGGCAATATCAATCATAGTTAATTTTTTAACTTCCTCAAGTGTCGGCGGATTTATAGACGCTGCTAACACAGAATGACATAATAGTTATCATTATTTAAACTGAATTGGATTTTGTACTAGTATTATACTTGCTTCCTGCTTAACTCGAATCGACTGTGAACGTACTCCTAAGGGCTTTATGGGAGTACGTCAGTCAATGTCAGTGTTGCTAAATTTGATGCTGAACTACTGGCCTTATTAGTTTCTCTGCTGGTTTCAATAGTATGAAGAAATTGGAGCTCTTGATTCCGCATGAGCGTCTTGAAGAAGTTAACGAAGTACTTCATAAGCACAATGTAGGCGGTATGACGTGTTATGATGTCAAAGCAAGGGGTCGGTCAAAACAAGAAAGTATAGATGTCGAAAGAGGCACAAGATCATACATTCCAGAGCTTGGTCCGCGGACTAAGATTGAATTAATTGTAGAAAACACGCTAGCAAAGCGAATTATAGATGATGTGCTAAATGTTATAAGTACTGGTTCATCCTATGATGGCAAGATATTCGTGTCTGATATTGCTGAATCTTATGACATAGGGACAAAAGCCGCAGGCGATGCTGCACTTTAAGGTTCATCGTATGGCTTATCACTATCGTCAGGCTCGGTTGAATCTAATTTGAATAATCCGACGCGAGCTCCATTAGGAAAGATAGATTCGTACGATAAATTGTGCCCGTATAGAAATTCGGTTTTATGACGTTTTGCCAGGCAATTATTTTCGGATACAGAACCCTTCACATTTCGTACTCCATTTGACCTAGCTAGTTACGCTTTACATTTGAATTAGTTGTCTAAACGTTTTAGGCATAAGGTTACAATTAGGTAAGTCATTGTTTAATTTATTTGCTATATGTTTAGTCTTTTTTCAGATGGTTTTATATCTTTGAATAGCTATGTGATAGGGATGAGGAAAAAGAACTGACATTGGTAAATCACAGATCGTGACTTTTTCAAATAAGAAAATATAACGAAGCAAGGCGAGAGCTATTTTAACTCACAGCAAGTCATAACTGCGATACGTAAGAGATAAATCAATCATGTGGAGCGTATCTTAATTTAG
>WNGD01004061.1_pt1 | contig 14555 bp, 14 predicted proteins | sample 5400671 | NCBI WGS metagenome assembly WNGD01 (sample SAMN13153369, study PRJNA577476) | soil metagenome | isolation source: 40 cm soil or saprolite under grassland replicate 2 | place: USA:California | collected 2016-06-15 | reverse complement strand
CGTTGATCAGCCGCTGCGACTCCGCGGCGATCGTGCCGAACACCAGCGAGCTCTTGCCCGAGCCGGAGACGCCGGTGACCACCGTCAGCCGGCGCTTCGGGATCTCGACGCTGAGGTCCTTGAGGTTGTTGACGCGCGCGCCGTGCACGCGGATCACATCGTGGCTGTCGGCGTCGTGCAGCGCAGGCGACTGCGTGCCCGTCCTCGTGGCCATGCTCATCGTGTCTCCATCTGTTAGCCGGGGCGTCAGGCCAGCCAGTGGCCACCGCGCATCAGCTCGCGGCCGGGCAGCTCGTTCACCTCGCGCCAGGCCTGGATGCGGCGCGGGGTGACGCGGAACCAGCGGTACGGCGTGGCCAGCGCGCGCGGGTCGAAGCCGGTGTGCGCGGCGAACCGGTCACCCCGCTCCGGTGGCAGCGCGTCGATCTCGAGGACCTCGACGTCGCCCTCGATCATGGACACATCGCGGGTGTGGCCCAGCCCCAGCCGGACGGACCGGGCGGCGGCCAGGTTCCTGCCGGTCGGGTTGTCCGTAGGCGTGGCCATCAGCAGCGCCTCGCCGTCCCAGTCGAAGGACAGCGGCACCAGGTACGGCGCACCGTCCGCCGAGGCACTGGCCACCCAGACATCGATGTCATGGCTGAGCCGATGCTCGGTGTCGCGACGGCGCTGCGCGTGGAAGCGGGGGTCGGCGCTCATCGGTCCTGAAGCAGCCCGAGGACATTGCCATCGGGGTCGGTGACGGTGGCCACCAGGCGGCCGCCACCGACGTCGTGCGCGGGCTCCTTCACGGTGGCACCCGCGGCGGTCACCTCGGCCAGCTTCGCCTCGATGTCCGGCACGTGCCAGTAGGCCACCGGTGAGGTCATGCTCTGCGGTCCACCGCTCGGCACCAGCCCGATCTGCTGGCCCGCGGCCTCGAAGCCGACGTAGTAGGCCGAGTCGGTCTGCGGCGGTACGCCGAGCAGGGCGGCGTACACCGTCTTGGCCCGTGCCAGGTCGGAAACGGGATGCAGCACGGTCTTGATTCCCTCGGTGGAAGAGTCGGTCATGGTCACTCCTGAAGTCGTGGTCACATGGAGGCTGACTCCTAAAATAGGAGCTTCTATCCTCAAAGTCAAGTTAAGCTTCTGTATAAGGATTTGTAATGGTATGCTGACCGCACGGCCGGTAGCCGGAGTCTGAGCACGTCATGGGCCCGTGGAGCACTGGACGACCAGTGAACGGTGACGTCCATGACGGTCAGGCTAGTTGCAGCCCCGGTGGCCCCGCTTCTCGATTCCTGATCGGTCTGGTTACCTGTTCCGCGGCGCACGACGGCATCCGCGCCGTCGTCTGGACCGCGGGCGTCAGGCGTCGATGTCGGCGAGGACCTCCTCGACGGTGCGCTTGGCCAGCGCGACGAACCCTGGGTTCGTCTCCGGGTAGTACGGGATGATCAAGGCGGCTTGGTGGAGGGCGTAGCCGCGAGCCCGGTTCCAGGTGCCGTCGGCGACGCCAAGCGCCCTGCGGAACGTCGCCCGCCCGGACCGGCCGAACACGCTCCACGCCGCGACCACGTCGGCGGCCGGGTCGCCGACGCCGGTACTGCCGAAGTCGATGACCGCGCAGAGCCTGCCGCCGTCGACGAGCAGGTTGGGCCGCAGCAGGTCGCCGTGCAGCCACACCGGTGTTCCCTCCCACGCCGGTGCCTCCAGCGCGCGCTCCCAGGCGGCGGTGGCCGCGTCGGCGTCGATGACGTCCCGCGCCGACTCGATCGCGGCACGCGTGACGGCGTCGAGTTCGCTAAGCGGCCTGCGCCCGCCGCGAGGCGCCCCGGCGGCGGGATCGATCCGGCGCAACTCGGCCACGAACCGTGCGAGATCCCGCGCCGCCTGGCGCTCATCCCCGATGAGCTCATCCGCGTAGGGCTGGCCCCTGATCCAGCGGTAGATCGCCCACGGGAACGGATACCCGCTCGCCGGACGGCCCTTGGCGACCGGCTCGGGAATCCGCAGCGGCAGCCGCGGCGCAAGCCACGGCAGCCAGCGCCACTCATCCTCCAGATCGTCGGCATACGCCCGGACCCGCGGCAGTCGCGTGCAGAGGTCATCGCCAAGCCGGTAAATGGCGTTCACCGTTCCCGCCGGCTGGACCGCCCTGATCGGCAGCCCGGCCAGCCGGGGAAACTGCGCGGCCACCAGCCGCCCGACGAGCTCGGCGCCGATGTCGAGCTCCCCCTCGTGCATCTTCATCCGGGCTCCCCCGCCCCGCCGCCATACGGCACGAGCTTCGTCACGGCCGGAAGCCTGGCACGGCGCCTCGGCTGGGCGCCACCGGTTGGGCCCGAGCAGGTCAGGCAGCCCGTGCCGGCTCAGGCCCCGGCGCCGGCCTGCTTCGCCTGGCCGAGCCGAGCGCCAGCCTGGCGAACCCGCGCACGCCCACCAGGCCGACCACATTGCGCGGCGACATGAACTCCCGCACCGGCACCACACCGGCCAGCATGGCAATGAACCGGTTGGCGTCCGGCTGGCTGTGGGCGAGCGCTTCGAACAGGGCCATCTCCCCCGGGGTCGGCGGGCTGAGCGCGGCGAGCCGGGCCGTGAAGGCGTACATCGGCCGGGCGGCACGGTCGCGGGCCCGCTGGTAGCGAGCCAGCGCCTTGGCCAGCGGCTGGTCACCGCCCAGCGCGGAGACCACGGCGCCGGCGAGCAGCTCGGCGTCGCGGAACGCATCGCTGATGCCCTGGCCGGTGATCGGGTCCAGCAGCAGCCCGGCGTCGCCGACCAGGGCCCAGCCGGGCCCATACGGCTTGCGGAAGTGGCTGGGCAGGTCGGGTGTGCCGCGGAAGCGCTCGGCGCGCCGGCCGGCCCGGACCCGCTCCCCCATTCCGACGGCGTCGAGTGTGCGCAGGAAGCTGCGCTCAGGGTCGGCGCGGAACTCGGCGAACCGGGCGTTGGGCCACGCCAGGTAGGTCATCACCAGGCCGTCGTTCGTCGGCCAGACGCCCACCGCGCATCCCGGCCTGCTGTAGAGCTCGCCGCCCGTGACCGGCACGTCCGCCCAGTAGGTGTAGAACGCCATCGACAGCGGCGGCCTGGTGCGGTAGCTGCCCGCCCCCACCACCCTGGCGACGGTCGAGTGCTTCCCGTCGGCGCCGATCACCAAGGACGCACGCTCGGTAACGCTTAGTGATCCCTTCTCCTGGCCGCGGATGCCGGTCACCGTGCCGGCGTCGGCGAGCAGGTCATCGGCGATGAAGTTCTCCCGCACCTCAGCCCCGGCCGCCCGGGCCGCGTCGAGCAGCACCTTGTCCAGCAGCGTCCGGCGCGGGCTGCACATCATGTCCACCCCGTCGCTGGCGGGCATCCGCGCCGAGAACGCGGCCGCGCCCTGGTCGAAGCGGACGGTGCGGGTGGGCGGCGTCCCGGCCGCCATGATCGGGTCGAGCACGCCCCAGCGGGCCAGCCGGGCCACGCCCGGCACCTGCACCTGGTGGGTGGACAGGGTGTCGCTCGGGAAGGTGGCCCGGTCCACCACCAGCACCTTCAGCCCGGCCCTCGCGAGCAGCAGCGCCGTTGCCGAGCCCGCCACCCGGGCACCCACGATGATCACGTCATGCATCGCAACCTCCTTTTCTGCAAGGAGGGCGCGAGAAGATGCCAGGAACCGCTAGATGCCGCGGCGCCCGCCGGGACCCCGGCCTCAGTCCGCGAAGTCGATCCGCATCACCACACGCCGCGGGCTGGGGTGGCTCACCTCGCTGAAGCCGGCGTCGGCGAAGACCTGGCGGCTTCCGACGTGCAGCTCGCCCCAGGTGATCTCCTTGCCCGCTGGTGCGATCATCGGATACGCCTCCAGCGCCCGGGCGCCCTGATGCCGGGCGAACTCGGCCGTGACGGCGGCCAGCGCGTAGGTGATCCCGCGCTTGCGGTACCCCTTGCGGGTCACGAAGCAGGTGACGGCCCAGACGCTGTCGTCCGCCTTGTCCTCCTGACGGCCGCTCCAGGCGGTCCTGGTCCGCAGCAGCCGTGGATAGGCCGTGCGTGGCTCGACCGCCACCCAGCCGACCGGCTCTTTGCCGAGGTACGCCACGAGTCCCGTGGTGGTCTCTGCCCGCGGGCGACCGCACTGGGTCTGCTCGCGGAGACGGCTGCGCCGTTCTTGGTCACTGAGGGAACTCCAGTGGCAGTCCCTCGTTTTGAAGCGCTGGCAGTAACACCTGCCCGGGTAGTCGGCGGTGCCGAAGATCGCCTGCAGGTCTGCCCAGGAGGCCATGTTCGCGGGGACGATGGTCAGCGCGAGCGGTTCGCGCGTGGTGGTGCTCGGTGCCGTCACTCCGGATCCTCCCCGACAAGCCCATCGACCGACTCCCGGATGAGGTCGGCGTGACCCACGTGGCGTGCGTACTCCTCGACCATGTCCACGAGGAGCCGCCGCAGGCTGGGGGTCCGGCCGTCGGGCCAAGTGTAGGAGGCGAGCCGGTCCAGGCCGCCATCGGCGATCGCCTCGGCCACCAGGGTGCGGGAGCGGCCCACCGTTTCCTGCCACAGCGACATGAGCTGCGCGGGACTGTCCTCGGCAGCCGAGCGCCACTCCCAGTCCGGGTCGGCGTCCCAGTCCACGGTGTCCCAGGGCGGGTGCGGATCCCGGCCGTGCAGCTTGACGGAGAACACGTCGTCCTCGACCGCGGCCAGGTGCTTGAGCAGGCCGCCCAGCGTCATCGCCGACGGCCCGAGGGTAGCCCGGAGCCCGGCTGAGGACAGGTTCCCGCACTTCCATGCCACATACCTGCGCTGACGGTCCAGGGCCCCCAGGAGCGTGTCGCGCTCGTTGCCCGCCATCGGCGGTTCCCGCAGGATCGCGTCGCTATCACTGTCCATGGGACGCACGGTAGCGTCGGTCCCGGACGATCTGGTTCCGGGATAGGAAGCTAATGCCGCACGACGCGAGCCCCACCGCGAGGGCGTTGCTGGCACTGGAGATCATTCAGAACAGCCCCGGCATCACCGCGCAGCGGCTCGGAGAAAGGCTCGGGGTCACCGAAAGGGCGGCCCGGCGCTACGTCGCGATCTTGCGAGAGGCGGACCTGCCGATCGAGGCGGTCAGCGGTCCCCATGGGGGTTACCGGGTGGGACGCGGCTTGCGGCTTCCACCGTTGATGTTCACGGCCGCCGAGGCGATGGGCCTGGCCATGGCGGTGCTGGAAGGCCACCGGAACGCGGCTGACCCCACCGACCTGGTGGGCGGCGCGCTGGCCAAGATCGTCAGGGTCTTGCCGGAAAGGGTGGCCGGCCCGGTCCAGGCCTTCCGTGAGGTCTCCGTTCCCCGTCCTGCACCCCTCCCCCCGGCCACCTCCCCGTCCCGCTCCACTCCCCCGCCGCAAGCCAGCCCGGAGCTGACGACTCAGCTCATCGAGTCCTGCACGGCGGCGCGGCGGCTGCGCCTGAGGTACCGGATGGGCACGTCCGCGCACCGGGTGATGGAGATCGACCCGTGGGCCGTTGTGCTGCGGCACAGCCGGTGGTACCTGATCGGCTGGTCCCACACCAGGCAAGCACAGCGCGTGCTGCGCGTGGACCGGATCGTCACGGTCGAGACCCTGACCGGCACGTTCACGCCGCCGCACGAGCTCGATGCGCTGCGCACCCTGGAGGAGCACCTGTCCCAGGGCTGGACCCACCCAGTCGACGTCCTGGTCGACGCCACCGTCGAAGAGGCATCACGGTGGGTGCCGAGAAGCCTGGGGCGCCTGGAGCCGGATGAAGAGGACCGGACACGCCTCCGGGCGACGACCGACGAGCCGGACTGGTACGCCCGGCAGCTCGCTGCCATCCCTGCGCCGTTCCGCGTCATCGGGTCACCCGAGCTGAAGCGCGCTACCGCGGCCCTGGGCCAGCGGCTGGTGCGGGCCGCCGCGATCGAGGTGCCGACGTAACGTGCCCGGCCGGCGGGTGTCCAGCAATGCCCGCTGCCACGGCGGTCAGTCCAGGCCCCAGCACCTCCAGCTGGACGGCGGCCCGCCCGGGGTGATGGCCAGCAGCACCCGGCCCTCCGCCGTCAGCGCACGCAGATGCTCCTCGTCGCCCAGCACGGCCATCGCGTGCTTGTCGCGGATCGCGCGGAAGCGGGGCAGCTCGGCGGCGATGTCCTCCCGGATCTCCACCGTGCCCTGGACCAGCACGGCGCGGTAGCCAGTGCAGTCGTCCACGAGCAATTCCGCCCTGCTGTCCCGGCGGAAGATCGCGTACTTGGCCCGGTGCCGTGTGGTCGATACATAGAACCGCTGGCCATCCCAGTAGAACCAGTTGGGGCTCAGGTGCGGGCTGCCGTCGCGGCGGATCCCGGCGATGACAATGTTGCGCGGCTCAGCAAGGAACGCCTCGATCTTGTCGGTCGATGCCATGCGAACACGCTATCGGGGCCCTGGGCCCGCCCCTGCTGACCGTGCCCCGGCCATGGCCCGTAGCGGCAAGAGCGCGCGCTCAGGGTCCCAGCACGTCCTGCGCGACCCGGACCAGGAGGGCGAGCTTGGCCCGCTGTGCTTCCGGGGTGATCGCATTGCCGGCCGCCGAGGTAGCGAAGCCGCACTGCGGGCTGATCGCCAGCCGGTCCGATCCGATGCGGGTGCCAGCCTGCTTCAGCCGTGCCGCGAGGTCCTGCGCGGATTCGACCCGGGATGTTTTCGTGGTCACCAGGCCCAGCACGACCACCTTGTCGTCGGGCACCAGGTCGAGGGCGTCAAAGGTGCCCGAGCGCTCGTCGTCGTATTCGAGCAGCAGCCGGTCCGCGTGCACGCTGCCGAAGACCGGACCGGCGATCGGGTCATAGCCGCCGGCTACCAGCCAGCGGCTGAGCTGGTTGCCCCGGCACAGGTGGAAGCCGAACGTGGCCGGGCGCCCGGCGTCGATCACCGCGTTGTCCAGCTCGACCCCGTACGAAAGCCAGCGTTGCATCGGCCACCCACGTGACTCGTAGAACGCGCGCCAAGCCGGGTCGATGAGCAGCGGATAATGCGGAGCGTCCAGCTGGATGTAGGTGCATCCCAGCCGTACCAGCTCCCGGACCTCGTCGCGCAGGACCTCGACCACGTCGGTCATGAACGCGTCCAGGCTCCGGTAGGCACCCGCCGACTTCTCGGGCGACCACAGGTTGGCGAACAGTGTCGGGCTGGGCAGCGTGACCTTGGCCTGCCGGATCGTGCAGCCACGCAAGAAGGTAAATTCCTCGGCGGCGAGGTTGCGGCGCTTGTGCAGCGGGGCGGTCACCGCCAGGTCGGGGGGCCGTTCGATGGTCGCGTCACCCACCTGATCGGAATGCCACGCCCCCCATAGCCAGGCATCGAGGCTGACCCCGCTGAACCCGTCGCATGCCGCGGTCAGCTCGGCCTGAAACGAGTCGCGCCTCATCTCCCCGTCGTTGACGACCGGCAGGTCCAGCTCATCCTGCAGCGCGACGGCCTCCCGCACGGCGCCGTCCTCGGCCGCCTTGAACTCGGCCGGCGCCATCTCACCCCGCGAGAGGCCGGCCCTGGCGTCGCGCAAGTACGGCGGGCGCAGCAGGCTCCCGACATGTTCCACACGAGCGGTCACAGTCACCCCTCCAGCATCCCACCCGTCCAAACCACAGCGCCTGCCGCCGGACGTTAGCGGGGCCCGGGCCGCTGCCGGCCCTGCCGTAACGGGCGAGCCCGGCGGCCCAAGTAGCGTGGCAGTCAGCCCGTTCAGCCGATCGGAGGCGCACATGTCCCAGGCACTCGCGGGGCAGGGTGGCCATGTGCTCGGCAGGAGCCTGCTCACCCTCGCTAACGTGATCACAGCGGCGGCGCCGCTCGCCGCGGACTGGAATGACTCGCACATTTTCAATGAGCGGTGGCCGGCGCATGCCCGTTTCCACGGCGTGACCGCGCTGGCGATGTCTACCACGCTGTCATCTGCCAACATCTGGTCGCTCTGGTCCGGCGGCAGCGGCCAGGCCAGGGCCCGGTTCTTCGCGGCAGCCGTTCCGGTGGCCTACTGGGCCCCGTTCTTCGTGGCACCGCTGGTCCCCGGCACTGCGGTCGATGATCCGCCGCACCCGGTCCAGCGTGTGGCAGGCGTGCCGGTCAGCCTGCTGGGTGCGGCAGCCACTACCGCTACGGCGGCCGCTGGCTGGTTCATTGACCGGCGTTCTGCCCGGCCCCAGGCAGAATGACCCAGCAGGAACGAGGCTCCGGCCGCGGTCCCTCCGTTGCTGCCGGGCTGGAGCTTCGTGCACACACTGAGCCCAGGGTTCGCTCGCTCACGCGTGCGCGCCGACCGTCACGGCGCCCACCGTCGCCGTCGGCGTCGCCTGCATGACCGCGCCCACGAGGCTGATCTCGTCGTCGAGCTGCCGCCGTTGCGGCGCGGTCAGCTCGCGGAGCGGTTCCACTGTGATGGCGAGCTTGCGGCCGGAACGCCGCTGGTGCCACACGCCGCCGACCACGCCGTCGACGAGCAGGACCGGGTAGTTTCCGGCCTGGCCCGTCGGGGTGAGCGCGCGGGTGGCGGCCGCGCCGGGGTACAGCCGTTCCCGGGGCTGGCCCGCGACGACGTAGGCGTCGAAATAGGGCAGCAGGCGGATTCCCCGCTGCGGCCGGGACGGCGTCCCGGTGTCGCCGGCGACGACCCATCCCGGCTCGGCGTACGCCAGCTCACCGGCCAGCTTGCCGAACAGCCCGGCGGCGTACCGTGGCGGGATGCCGAGCCACTTGGCGAAGTGCTGCGGCGTGGCCGGGCCGTACGCGTACAGGTAGCGCGTGACGAGCGTGCGCAAGGCCGCGTCGCCATCCACGGGGCGGAGCCCGGGCAGCCAGCGGTGCGGGTTGGTGTAGGTCACCTGGCGCCCCCGGTCCGGCCCGAAGCACAGCATCCCGCGGTGCGCGGCCGTGCTCGTGAGCTGGCGCCAGCGCGGCCACCTGTCCTGGAACGCGTCCATCGTCCGCTCGACGGCCCACGGGCCGGCGCGATCAGCGATCGCATCGGTCAGCTCGTCGACGGTCAGTTCGCTGTCCGTCAGCGCGTCGCCAATGGCCGCGATAACCTCGTCCGCCTGTTCGGGGGTGAAACGGACTCCCTCCGGATGCGTCGGCACCGAGGACGGCAGGGCCGACAGCGCGCCGGTCCACATCGGCAGGTCGGCGGTGGGCAGCAGGTGGATGGTGCCGCGCGGGCCGAACGTCTTGACCAGCGCGCGCTCCTCCCAGAGCGCGCGCTGCACGTCGGCGCGGGTCGCCCCGGCGATGCGCCGCCCGATCGAGAGTTCGGCGGCGCTGAGCACCTGAGCGTGCGCGCCGCACAGGACGCCGGAGATGCCGGCCGGGCTCAGGTCCGTGGCGGGCTCGGCCAGCGCGTGGCGGGCCATCCGCCGGGCCGTGACGCCGCTCCAGGTGAGCGCGGCCGGGGTCGTGGACTTGGCGGTCATCAACCCGCATTCTCCCTGGCCTGCCCGGTATCGGTCACATCTCGGAGAGCAGTCCGGCGCACAAACTCGATCTTGGCGCGCGCTGGCCGGCCGTATGGTGGCTCGTAGGCGCAGCCGGAGGAGGCACGGGTGAAGCGGCGGCCGGTGCTGTATGTGATCGTCTCGGGCGCCGCGCCCGCGCGCGAACTGCCCGCGCTGATCCGTGCCCTGGGGGACGACTGGGACACCTGCGTGATCACGACTCCGGAGGGCTCACGGTTCTTCGACGTCTCCCGGGTGGTGGAGCTGACCGGCCATCCGGTTCGCTCAAGCTTCAAAGATCCGGACGCGCCGGATGTCTTGCCGCCCGCCAGCGTGTTCGCGGCCGCACCGGCAACCTTCAACACCATCAACAAGTGGGCGGCCGGGATCAGTGACACGCTGGCGCTTGGGCTGCTCAACGAGGCGACCGGCCTGGGCCTGCCGATCGTCACCGTGCCGTGGCCGAACGCGGCTCTCGCGCGCCATCCGGCGTTCGGGCGCAGCATCTCGACGCTGCGCGAGTGCGGGGTCAGGATCATCTTCGATCCCGGGCACCTGCCCGATGATGGCAACCCTGGCCACGCCGAGTTCCCGTGGGGGGAACTGCGCGCCGAGCTCGCGCGCATGCGCACCGCGCTGGCCAGCTAGAGCCGCCAGGAGGCCGGCGTCGGCGGGGAGTAGCTGCAGCGCGTCCCGGTCGTCACCGTCGCCCGCAGATGTGCGCCGAGCTGCGGGTGCACGCGCTCGATCCGGCCGATCACGTCGCGTATCCGGGCCGTGACCGCCTTGCGGGCCCGTTCCGGCTGGTCCCCCAGCCGGCGGGCACGTCCCGCGAGGCCGGTCGCGCTGGCGACCTCGCTGACCAGCGCGTCGCGCTCGGCCCGCGCGCGGCTGGCTCGTTCCGGATCAGCCCAGGCATCCGCCTCGGCGATCTCCTCGTCCAGATCCGCCAGCCGCTGGCGGATCTGGCGCCGGGCCGTCTCGTCGAGCATCTCGTCCGCCCCCAGTTGCAGGTCCGCCCGGCCGAGGTCGCCGCTGCCGGCGGCCGCCACCAGGTCGGCGGCCGGGATCTCGCGGCCGGGAACGGCGAGCAGCGCCGCGAGGTCGGCAAGCCCTTTGGCGTCACGCATCCGCACCGTCACCCCCTCACAGCTCAGCGTCCACAGGGCGCCCTCCCGCCTGAACACCCCGGTGACCAGCGGGGCACCGCCCGCCCGGGCACTGTCAGGCCGGGCGGCGCCGACCCTGGCGGCATGGGCCTGAGCGTCGCGGGCGAGCCCGGCCATGCCCAGCCGCTGTGCCTCGCGCCCGACTTCGGCAAGCGCGGCTGCCGCCGCGTCGCGCTGCCGTGGCTCGGCCAGCCGCAGCCGGGCCAGTTCGTACCGGCTGCGCAGGGCCCACGGCAGGGCGCCGAGCCGCTCGTGGGCGGCGAGGGCGCTCTCCAGGTGTGCGGTCGCCTCACCGGCCCGGCCGAGGGCCGCCGCGAGCACGCCCAGATGGTGTGCGACCGACCCCCTGAAGGAGATCGCGGCACCGGACACCACGGTCTGGTCGGCGAACGGCAGCAGGGCCTGGTACAGGTGCTCGGCAGCCGCGCCGAGGCCGAGCCCTGCGGCCAGCTCTGAGGCAAAGGCGGCACCGAGCAGGAACTGGTGATTGCGCGGCAGCGACTCCAGGCTGCCCTCGGACATGAGCGCGGCCAGCTGCGCCGCCTGGCTCCGGTCGCCGGCGGCGAGCAGCGCGGCCGCGCGCAACCCGCGTGCCTGCGCCGAATCCGGGTCCGGAATCATCTCCGGAAGCGTGCCGGCCAGTTCGCCGAGACGGCCCTGGCCGGCGCGCAGGTCCCAGTCCTGGTCCTGCGCAACGTCACGGGCGCCTGGCTCACCGCACTCCTCGCCGAGCGTGGCCGCCGATCAGCCGCTCCGCCTCGGCGAAGCGGCCGCCCAGCAGGGTCAGCATCGCGCGCCTGGCCAGCGCGGCGTACCGGAATCGCGGCTGGCGGGTGGCGTCGGCGAGCGTGGCGAACTCATCCAGCTCGGCGCGGAACGCCGGGTCGGCGAGTTCCAGCAGGTCCGTCGCTGCCAGCAGGCGAGCCTCGAGCAGAAGCTCGCGGTCGCCGGTTTCCCCGGCCAGCGCGGCCACCTCGGCGGCCACGGCTCGCCGCTCGCCCGCCGTTCCCGGCGCCCAGATCGCGTTGTGCTGGGCCATCAGGCATGCCGCGAGCGCGGGAAGGTCCCCCATCACCCGGGCCTGGGTTACCGCCTCGGCCGCCAGCGCCCGTGCTCGCGGCAGATCGATCCCGTGCCAGGCGAGCACGCGTGCGAGGCTTGCCGCCAGCCGCAGCCGGAGCACGGCGGCGTCGCGGTCGCCGGCACCGGCGGTGGTGACGGCCTCCAGGGCCTCCGACAGCACGGCGACCAGCTGGTCGGGCGGCCACCAGATGCGCCGGCCGAGCGTGTGCAGGCCGAGGGCGGCGTGCGCCAGCCCCCGGACATCGCCTTCGCGCCGGGCCAGGCCGGCCGCGGCCAGGTAGGTCTCCCCCGCTGCCTCCCCGGCACCAATGCGCCAGCGTGCCTGGGCCAGCTCGAGCAGCGTCTCGGTCCTGGCCGGCGGGGTGTCGCCGGCCGCGGCAAGCGCCCGCTCCCAGTGGTGTGCCGCCTCCTCGTAGGCCAGGCGGTCATCGGCCTCACGGGCAGCCGCGGCCGAGTACTCGTACGCTCTGGCCGAGGCGGGGTCGGCCTGCACGAAGTGCCCGGCGAGCTCGGCGAGCGGGACGTCCGCGCCACGGGCCCGGTCGGCTTCCAGCTCAGCGCCGGTGCGCAGATGCAGCCGTGCCCGCTCGGCGGCGGGCAGGTGCTGGTAGGCGTACTCGCGGAAAAGGTCGTGTGCGAACGAGTAGGCGCCGGGCGCGTCGTTGGTGAGCACGCCCGCCCGCGCAGCCTCCGCGAGCGCCTCGGCGACCTGTTCCGGGGGCTGCGTCATCGCCCGCGTCACCAGGTCTGCGCGGAACCGGAGCCCGATGACGGCCGCGGCGCTCAGCGCGGCCACGCTGGCAGCGGCAAGGCCGGCGAACCTTTCCGCCAGTGCCTCCCGCACGCCGGGCGGGATCCCCTCCTGCCCGTCTTTCAGCAGCCACGACACCTGCTGCACAAAGAACGGGTTGCCGCCGGTACGCCGGTGGACATCGGCGGCGACCCCGGCGCCCGGCTGCTCGCCGAGGACTTCCGCAACGAGGAGGGCGACAGCCTCGACCGGCAGCCCGGTGAGCGGCAGCACCGTGGCGCGGGTGGCTACAGCTGCCAGCCCCGGGCCGGGGTCACGATAGGTGCCGATGACCGACATGGCGCCCGCTGGCAGGCGCCGCACCAGGAAGTTCAGCAGCAACAGCGACGGCTCGTCGGCCGCATGCAGGTCATCGAGGAAGACGACGACCGGCTGGATCCGGGACTCCGCGAGCAGGAGCGAGGTCACCTCGTCGAACAGCTGGAAACGGGCCGACGCGGGCGCGTCGTCCGCGGCCGTCCCCAGCACGTCACGGGACAGCCGGTCATCGAGGCCGAGCGCCCGCAGCACCTGTATCCAGGGCCAGTACCCGGGCGCGCCCTCGCCCGGCCAGCCCCACCCCCACGCAGGGCGGGCGCCGGTGCCCTCGGCGTACCGGGCGGCCTCCCTGAGCATGGTCGTCTTGCCGATGCCCGCCTCTCCGGTGAGCAGCACGATGAGCCCGCGCCCGGCCACGGCCCCGTCCACGGCTTGCCGCAGCCGGTCCAGGACATCGTCCCTGCCGGCGGGCGCCACATCGCCGCCCGCCGAGCCCGGCCTGCGGCCACGCCGCGAGGCGACCCGATGCCTCGCCATGATCCAAAGTTAGTGCCTGGGGACCAGGCTGGGCACTGCCCGTGGCCGATGCGGCGCATCCGAGGACCTCGGCGGCGCAGGGACCGCGCGGCCGGCGGTACAGATGACCCGTCCGCGCATGGTAGGCATGGCCCATGGCCGAACTCATCCCCCGGCGTGTCCTGTTCGGGAACCCGGAACGCATCAGCCCGCGCATCAGCCCGGATGCCAGCACGCTGGCCTGGATCGCCCCGCACGAAGGGGTGCTCAACGTGTGGACCGCCCCGGTGGGGCCGGACGGCGCCGACTGGGCCGCGGCCCGCGTGGTCACCGACGACACCGACCGCGGCATCCGCATGTTCGCCTGGGCGCACGACGGGCGGCACCTGCTCTACCTGCAGGACACCGGCGGCGACGAGAACTGGCGGCTGCACGACGTCGACCTGGCGACCATGCAGCGGCGCGACCTCACCCCCTTCGAGGGCGTCCGGGCGGAGATCATTGCCACCGAGAAGAAGTTCCCGACCGAGATCTTGGTCGGGCTCAACCGCGACAACCCGCAGCTCCACGACGTCTACCGGCTCGACCTGGTCAGCGGCGAGCTGGTCAAGGAGGTGGAGAATCCGGGCTTCGTCGGCTGGGTCGCCGACGCCGAGCTGGTGGTCCGGTGCGGCATCGCCCCGCAGCCCGACGGGGGCGTGGTGGTCATGATCCGCGACGGCGCCGGCCAGGACTGGCGCCCGCTGCTGACCATCGCCGCCGAGGACGCGCTGACCAGCCAGCCGATAGCGTTCAGCGCGGACGGTGGCTCGCTGCTGGCGATGAGCTCGGTCGGCGCCAACACCAGCCGGCTCGTCCGGATCGACCTGGCCAGCGGCGCGGCGCAGGTACTGGCCGAGGACCCGGAGGCCGACGTGACCGGGGTGCGGCTGCACCCCGACACCAGGGAGCCGCAGATCGTCATCTTCCTCAAGGAACGATCGCATTACCTGGCGCTGGATCCCGCGTGCGAGCCCGACCTGGCCGCCATCCGCGCGCTGCACGCGGGTGACCCGGCCGGCGGCGACGGGGATGACGACGACCGGGTGTGGCTAGTCGGCTTCACCAACGACACCGGCCCGGTGCCGTTCTATGCCTACGACCGGGAGACCGGCGAGGGAAAGTTCCTGTTCGAGCACCAGCCGGAGCTGTCACGTTACGAGCTGGCGCCCATGGAGCCGTTCTCGTTCACCGCCCGGGACGGCCTGACCGTTCACGGCTATGTCACGTTCCCG
>WNGD01004060.1_pt1 | contig 14555 bp, 10 predicted proteins | sample 5400671 | NCBI WGS metagenome assembly WNGD01 (sample SAMN13153369, study PRJNA577476) | soil metagenome | isolation source: 40 cm soil or saprolite under grassland replicate 2 | place: USA:California | collected 2016-06-15 | reverse complement strand
GCTTTATCTGGTCAATCAGCGGGTTTCCGTAAACCAAGGCGCGCGCAAAACGCGCAGTGTCTGGTATGTCTTTCTCCTGCCTAACGACTGCGACGCTGATGTCATTAAATCCTGCATCGACCAGGGACTCCTTGATCGGATCGATCTGATAATAGGAGAACGGCACCGTGTAGAACTGAGGCGGGTCGGCAGGGAAGAAACTGGCAGCGGTCTCATGCGCAATTCGCCCAAACGGGTTGTGCCGGTGTGAATCCCAAACACTGAAGAGATAATGCCCGCCGGGGGCAAGCACGCGATGAACCTCACGATAGGACACGTCTTTGTTCGGGAAAAACATTACGCCGAATTGGCATACGACGGCATCGAAAGCGCCGTCTTCGAATGGAAGGGCAGTCGCGTCCGCGGGCCGGAAGTCTACCCCTTCGCCGGGCTTGAACTTCGTGCGCGCCACCTCAAGCATTGGCGCGTTGAGGTCAGTCGCTGTCACATGTACGTCAGGAGGCAGAGTGTCGCGTAGTTGCCGCGTCACGATCCCGGTGCCTGCGGCGGTCTCCAGTACGCGCGCTGGGCTGCAGGCGGCCGCTCGCCGCGCGATGTCGGCGGCATAGTCAACGAAAATTATAGGGCCCAGACCGCTGTCGTAGTGCTCCGGGATATTGCCGACAAAGCTTGCTGCATCGCCGTCCATATTGAACCCGTGGCGTGGCTGTTAGCGCGCACGATATGATGGAGCATTCTTCCCCAGAGCGGTCGCCGCCTCTGGCGCTGCCCCGCAGAGGTCGCTCCCGCGCGCATCACCAAAGCTAGTGCATTTGATTTTGCCCTGCGAGATAATTTGTTTAGCCAGCCGCTGAAGCGACGACAACTGCAGGCCACCTATTCCCAAGCCATCATGGCATTGTCGCTCATGCAGTGAATGGATTGCCGGCGCCAAAGCTGAGCCTGACGAACTGGAAGGACTCGACGTTGAGTTCTGAGCAGAGATAGGGATCACAATCCGGGGGCCGGATGCCCGTCGATCTCGTATTGCGCCAGGCGCGGCGGGCCGAAGCCAAGGAGCCGCTGGTCGACATCGCCATCGCCGGCGGCCGCGTCGTCGACATTGCCCGACACATTGTCGCCGATGCACCGGCCGAAGAACTCGATGGCCGCCTGGTGATCGCGGGCTTCGTCGAGAGTCACATCCATCTCGATAAATCGCGCATCCACGACCGCTGTGGCGGCGAGCGCGGCACGCTCGAGGAAGCGATCGGATCGGTCGCAGCCGCCAAGCGCACATTCACCGAAGCGGACATCTACGCCCGCGCCCGGCACACGCTGGAGCAAGCCGTCATCCACGGCACCAGCCGCATGCGCACCCACGTCGAAGTCGATCCGCGCGTCGCGCTCAAGGGCTTCCACGCGGTGCGTCAGCTCAAGCGCGATTACGCTTGGGCGATCGACCTGCAAATCTGCGCCTTTCCCCAAGAGGGTCTCACCAACGATGCCGGCGCCGAAGAACTGCTGGTGCAAGCGTGTGAGCAAGGCGCCGACGTCATCGGCGGCTGTCCCTATACCGATAGCGATCCATCAAAGCAGATCGCGCGCATCTTCGACATCGCGCGCCGCTTCGATCTCGATGTCGACTTTCACCTGGATTTCGACCTCGACCCGTCGTGGATGCATCTCGATGACGTGTGCCGCCAAACCGCCGCCCATGGCTGGGGTGGCCGCGTAGCGGTGGGCCACGTCACCAAGCTTTCAGCAATGGACCCTTCCCGTCTCGCCGAGGTCGGGCGACGGCTCGCCGATTGCGGCGTCGCCGTGACGGTGCTGCCGGCGACCGACTTGTTCCTGATGGGTCGGGATCACGCGTTCCATGTGCCGCGCGGGGTGGCGCCAGTGCATCGGCTGCTTGGTCACGGCGTGATCTGCGCGCTCGCAACCAACAACGTGCTCAATCCATTCACGCCATTCGGCGACTGCTCGCTCATCCGCATGGCGAACCTCTATGCCAACATCGCGCAGCTCGGCAGCGCGCGCGATCTGCAAGCCTGTTTCGAGATGATCACCACGCTGCCGGCGCGGCTAATGAATGCGGCCGATTACGGCATTGCGGCCGGCCATCCCGCCGACCTCGTTGTTTTGGACAGCCGCGATCCGGCCATGGCGGTTGCCGAACTGGCGCAGCCTTTATTCGCTCTCAAGCATGGCCGCCGCAGCTTCACCCGCGCCACCGCCACGCTGCACCATCCGTAGAGGGGCCTAAAACGGGCGAAGCCGCCGGTGCGACCGGCGGCTTCATTCCCAACCGCGCAACCCGGAAGCCAGGCTGGCGGGGGTAGCCTCGCAAGCGGTTTGATATAATCACATTTGCTGCCTCCGGTCAAAGCCCGATAGAGGCGCGACCCAAAGCCCGGCCGCTTTGCAAATAGCGTCTGCCTCCGACATAGGCCAACGCGCGTGGCGGTCGCCGGCGCCTCGGTCCGGGCGACGGCCTTGTGAGCGCGGGGCCGATCGATCCGAAGCACGTCGCGACCTTGGCAAAGCCGCCGTCGCTAAGCTTTGATGGGCTGAGCGTCAGCGAAGCCCCTCCTCCCCTGGCAGTACGGGTTGAGTTCGCCCGAACCGCCACGACTCACCCAAGCACGATCGCGCGAAGGGCGTCGCTGTGGTCCCGCAAAGGCGGCGATAGCCGCCGTGAGGCTTGGCCCATCCCCCCTTGACTGCGGGCAGCGCCGTGAAAGCATCGCGGCCGGAAAGAAAAGCATTGCGCCGCGAGGCGCGTTGCGGCGGCAACGGGAGGAGGATGCGGTGCTCGAGCTCTACCACAACATCAACTCGGTCTGCGCGCAGAAGGTGCGCATCGCGCTCGCGGAGAAGGGTCAGCCAGCGCAGGAGCACTTGCTCACCTTGCGCGGCGATCAGAACGAGCCCGCCTATCTCAAGCTCAATCCGAACGGAGTCGTGCCCACCCTCGTCCACGACGGCACGCCAATCGTGGAATCTTCGCTCATCCTCTATTATCTCGACGAGACTTTTCCTAGTCCGCCGCTGATGCCGACGGATCCGCCAGCGCGCTTTCAGGTGCGCATGTACAACAAGCTGATCGACGAATACGTCCACAACTCCTGCACCATTCTGACCTTCGCCACCGCTTTCCGGCCCAATTTCCTCAAACTGCCGCGCGAGGTCTGGCTTGCCGAAATCAACAAGGCGCCGCTGAAGCGGCGCACGGTGTACAAGCGCAGCGTGATCGAGCACGGGCTCGATTCGGAATTCGTCGCTGATGCGCTGGCGCAACACCAGAAGCTATTGTCGTGGATGGCGCATGCGCTCGCGCGCGCGCCTTACCTCGCAGGCGAAAGCTTCTCCAACGCCGAATGCGCGGTGATTCCCTATATCTTGCGGCTCGAGCTGCTCAGGCTCGAGGCGCTGTGGGCGGAGCATCCCGCGATCGCAGACTGGTGGGCGCGCATGCGCGCGCGTCCCTCGGTCAAGGCGGCGATTTTCGACCGCATGACGGAGAAAGAGTGGGCGCCGTTCAAGGGCCTCGAGCCCGATCCATGGCCCAAGGTGGAGGAGCTGCTCCAGCGCGGCTCGAGCTGAAGCGAACCCCATCCCTTTCGCGGGTGGCAAATGTAGAGGGCGCGCCAATAGCGCGCGCCCTCCTCACCGAGGCTTCAGATTACCACCACGGTTTCAAACGGCAGACGCGACGGCCCCAATCCCACCAACAATCCTGGTAGTAGCGCGGGCCTGCGTCGTAGTAGGCGTAAGCCTCCGGTGCGACGTAGACACGGTCGGACGCGTAAGGCTGCGGCACAACGACCGTGCCGGCCGCAGGGGGAGCCGTCACGACAACCCCGGGGGCGGGATCTGCCGCAATCACGACCTGTGCACCAGCGGCGGTCGGCAACCCGATTCCGGCGATGGTTGCGGCCGTCAGTAATAGTCTGCGCATGATCGTCTCCATCGTAATCCTCTGCAGGTATAAAAACGCATGGACTAAGGTCATGTTCCCGCAGGTTCCATGATGCAGGCGCCATCGTGGCCGCAAGTTCCCCCGCCGAACGCCGAGCGATGGAACCAGCTTCGACATACGGCTTGGGTCCGCGTTGGCTCGAGGAGAAGGGTTTTGCGGTGACCGGCATTCTTGACGGCCGCGACCTATCAAAGGCACGTGCATCGTCGCGGCGAAACGTCCCCCATGCAGCGTAACAAGCGCGTGCGCACGTGGACGCGTCCGAGGACGCGCCGAAAAATCCGTAAGCCTGCGGCTATTGCGCCTTTCGGCGCCTACGCAACCCCCGCAAGCGCGTCCACCTCGGAGTATCCTCGCCAAATTCCCCCATGATCCAAAGGATCAAACTTGCCAACGCCAAAACCGCAATCTCCCCGAACATCAGAAGGAAGAGCACCGCCCATGTGGATTGATGCATTGAAGCCGCCCCGTTTGCATGCGACCCCCATTTGTTGTGATTGAGCGACATGACAGCAGAAAATGCGTGCTCCACTGTGACGCGATTCAAAAAAACTGGCAGCGTGACAAAAATCTCACAGGACCATCGTGCGCGGATCGAATCGGCGCCGGCGAGGCCGCTGGATACCGCGGCCGGTATTGCGATGAGCAATCGCGACGCGGTTGAGTCCCGCCCGCAAAAGGCTCATCCTGCGCTTTATTCGATGGAGACCGCGCCGCGATGAATGTCGTACGTTTCCCGCAGCTCGCCCATTGGGGCGCTTTCACGGCGCTGGTCGAGGATAACCGCGTGATCGGCTGCGAGCCGTTTGCGCGCGATCCCGCACCCTCGGACATGCTCGAGGCGATCCCGGCCATGGTGCACTCACCGCTGCGCATCGCGCGGCCCGCCATCCGCGAGGGCTGGCGCGAGGGAAAGGAGCGCACCGGCCACGACCGCTTCCGCGAAGTCTCCTGGGGTGAAGCGCTCGACGCGGTGGCCGGCGAGCTTGCGCGCGTGCGCGAGACCTTCGGCCACAACGCAATCTGCGGCGGCTCCTACGGCTGGGCATCGGCGGGCCACGTGCACGGCGCCCGCAGCCTGCTGCGGCGCTTCCTCTTTCTCGGCGGCGGCTGCGTCGACCAAGTCGCCAATTACAGCTTCGGCGCGGCGCAATATGTCTTGCCGCGCGTGATCGGCACCTTCGGGCCGATTGCCCACGGCACGGATTGGCCGTCGATCGTCAAGCACACGCGGTTGATCCTTGCCTTCGGCGGACTCCCGCTCAAGAACGGCCAGGTGACCTTCGGCGGCGGCGGCACCCACAGCATGGAGATGTGGCTGCGGCGCGCGAAGGACGCCGGCATCGATTTCGTGTCCATCAGCCCGCTCAAGTCGGATGCGCCGGACTTTCTCGGCGCGCAATGGGTGCCGATCCGCCCCAATACCGACACCGCGCTGATGCTGGCCATGGCGCACACGCTTCTCACGGAGGAGCGTTATGACGCGGCTTTCATTTCGCGCTACTGCACCGGCTTCGAGCCTTTCCGGCGCTACCTGCTCGGACTCGACGACGGCGTCGCTAAAGACGCGCAATGGGCGGCCGCGATCACCGGCGTTGCAGCGCAGACCATCCACGAGCTCGCGCGCCGCGCCGCGGCGGCGCGCACGATCATCAGCTGCGCCTGGTCGCTGCAGCGCGCGCATCACGGGGAGCAGCCCTATTGGGCGGCGGTCGTGCTCTCGGCGATGCTGGGGGGCATCGGATTACCCGGCGGCGGGTTTGCCTTCGGCTACGGCTCGACCAACGGCACCGGCGTGCCGCGCGTCGAGGTGGCGGGACCGGAGATGCCGCTGCCGCTCAACCCGGCGCGCGCCATGATTCCGGTCGCGCGGATTGCCGACATGCTGCTCAATCCCGGCGCGAGCTACGCATTCAATGGGCGCCGCTACACGTTTCCCGACATTCACCTCATCTACTGGGCCGGCGGCAATCCCTTCCATCACCACCAGGATCTCAATCGGCTGCGCCGCGCCTGGCAGAAGCCGCAAACCGTCATCGTGCACGACAGCTGGTGGACGGCAACCGCGCGTCACGCCGATATCGTGCTTCCCGCCACCACCTTTCTCGAGCGCAACGACATTGGCGGCTCCTCCCGCGACACGTTCATTCTCGCGATGCACCGCGCCATCGATCCCATTGGAGATGCGAAGAACGATTTTGATATTTTCCGCGCGCTGGCGCAGCGCCTCGGCTATGAGCGCGCGTTCACCGAAGACCGCGACGAGATGGGCTGGTGCCAGTGGGTCTACGATCGCGTCCGCGCGAGCGCCACCGCCAAGGGTGTGACGCTCCCGGGCTTCCAGCAGTTCTGGGCCGAGGGCTTCGTCGAGTTGCCGCCGCCCGAGCGCGACTACGTGCTATTCGAGGATTTCCGCCGCGACCCGGAACGCCATCCGCTGAAAACTCCCTCCGGACGCATCGAGATTGCTTCCGACGCGATTGCCGAGTTCGCCGATCCGGACTGCCCGCCCCACCCCACCTGGATCCCGCCGGCGGAGTGGCTCGGCAGCACCGCCGCGCAACGCTTTCCGCTGCACCTCGTCACCCACCAGCCGGCGAGCCGCCTGCACGCGCAGATGGATCCCGGGCCGATCTCGCGCCGGCGCAAGATTGCGGAACGGGAGCCGGTGCGCATCAGTCCGCAAGACGCGTCCGCGCGCGGCATTCGCGACGGCGATGTCGTGCGCCTGTTCAACGCGCGCGGCGCCTGTCTCGCGGGCGCCGTCATCGATGCGGAGGTGATGCCGGGAGTGGTGGTGATGGCGACCGGCGCCTGGTTCGACCCCGCGGATGCGGCGGGCGAACCGGAGCGGCACGGCAACCCCAACGTGCTCACGCTCGACATCGGCACCTCGCCCCTCGCGCAAGGGACGAGCGCGCTCACCGCGCTGGTTGACATCGAGCGCTGGGACCAGCCGGCGCCGGCCGTTCGCGCCTTCACGCCGCCGGAATTGACCGCCGCGGAATAGGCCTGCGGACCGCGCATGCTAAAACGCCAGCCGCATGATATGCTCGCCTGAGATTTTGGCGAGGGAAACTCGAATGCCGACAAAAATGCTGACGGGCTCGTTCGTCGCGCTGATCACGCCCTTCAACAAGGACGGCTCGGTCGACTTTGGCGCGTTCCGGACCTTGCTAAAATTCCAGGAACAGCACGGGACGTCCGCGGTGCTGATCATGGGCTCGACCGGCGAGACGTCGATGCTCGCCGCAGAAGAAAAAAGAGAGATCATCGTCGAGACGGCAAAAATGAAGACGCCGCGCATGCCGATCTTCTTCGGCTGCACCGGCAACAACACGGAGGCGACCATCGCCAATGTCCGCTTCGCCAAAGCGAACGGCGCCGACGGGGCGATCCTCGCAGCGCCCGCTTATATCTGCGCGCCGGAAAGCGACATTGAACGCTTCTTCCTCGAGGTGGCGGACGCCACCGATCTGCCGCTCGGCATCTACAACAATCCGCCGCGGGTGAAGAGCGATTTGCATTGGGAGCATCTGCTGCGCATCTTCCAGCATCCGAACTATGTCGTGCACAAGGAATCGACCGCGCGCGTCGGGCAAGTCGCGCAAGTGCTCGCCGCCAAGCCGAAAGTATCGGTCATGTGCTGCGACAGCCCCAATCTCGGCCTGGTGGTGCCCACCATGTCGCTCGGCGGCCACGGTACCGCCAACATGACCGGCAATATCGCGCCCGCCGAGCTCGCGACCATTTCGACGCCGTGGACGAGTTACGCAGAGGCGGAAAATTTCAAGACAATGTATCTCAAGCTGCTGCCGCTGCTGCACTTCACCTATTCGGCGATCAATCCGGTGGCGGTAAAATCGCTGATGAAGGCGCTGGGGCTTCCGGCCGGCGATCTGCGCAAGCCGCTGACCAATCTCGAGGGCGAGGCGCTCGCCAAGGGCATTCGCATCGTGCAGGAGCTCGCCCTCGACAAGCGCTATGGCTATAAGCTCGGGCCGATTTCCGCCGTCGCCGCGTGAGGACGAAGGGCACGGCCTTACGCCAGGGCGTTCGGCATTGCCGGATTGAGCCGACAATCCATTACGGTACTTTAGGGTTGGACGGAGATGGCGTGGGGCGGCGCAGCGCGGCGTCGCGGATATTCGCGTCGGCTCCTCGGCCGTCATTCCGGGGCCCGAGCGCGAGCGAGGGAGCCCGGAATCTATAACCACCGCCTTTGATTGTGGATTCCGGGCTCGCCGCTTCGCGGCGCCCCGGAATGACGAGCTACGAAGAAATGATGGACGCCCGGGGCAAGCCCGGGGGTAAGCGATTTGGACACCGGAATGGATCTCGGGATCCGCGGACGCAAGGCGTTGCTGACGGGCGCGAGCCGAGGTCTGGGGCGGGCCTGCGCCTTCGCGCTTGCGCAAGAAGGCGTCGACGTGACCATCGTTGCACGCCGGCGGGAGGCATTGGAGAAAACCGCCGCCGAGATACGGGCGGCGAGCGGGGTCGAGGTCGCGACGGTCGCCGCCGACATCACCACGACCACGGGACGATCGGCCGCGCTTGCCGCGTGTCCGCAGCCCGATATTCTTCTCAACAATGCGGACGGGCCGCTGCCGGGCGATTTTCGCGACTGGTCGCGAGAGGATTGGATCGCCGCGCTCGAGGCTATGATGCTCTCGCCGATCGAAATGATGCGACTCACCGTCGATGGCATGATGACGCGCGGCTTCGGCCGCATCATCAACATCGTCTCGCGCAGCGTGAAGATGGCGCAACTGGAGCTCGGGCTTTCGAACGGCGCGCGCTCGGGCCTCGTGGGTTTCGTGGCCGGACTGGCGCGACAGACCGTCTCTCGCAACGTCACCATCAACAATCTCCTGCCGGGGATTTTCGACAGCGACGCGCAGCGCATGCATGTCGGCGCAATGCTGGAGGGGTCCGGCAAAACATTCGAGGAGTTGTGGCGCGCTCGCGCCGAGGCCAATCCCGCCAAACGCTACGGCCGGCCAAACGAGCTCGGCGCCTATTGCGCGTTTCTCTGCTCGCAACATGCCGGTTTCATTACCGGGCAAAATCTGCTCATCGACGGAGGCAGCTATCCCGGGACCTATTGAAAGGATTGTCTCATGAAACTTGCCATTGCGTCGGCATTGACGCTCGCGCTCCTCGCGCCAATCCCGCACGCCGCGCACGCCGACGATTACCCCTCGCGCACAGTCACCGTGGTGGTGCCATTTCCGGCCGGCGGATCGGTCGACGGCGTCGCGCGCATCCTGGTCCAAAAACTCAACGAGACCATGGGCCAACATTTCATCGTCGAGAATCGCGCCGGCGGCGCCTCGGGCATCGTCGGCGCCAACGCCGTCGCCAAGGCGGCCGCTGACGGCTACACGTTGCTGCTCTCGGCCTCGGTGCACGTCATCAATCCGTTTCTCTACAAGAATGTCCCCTACGATGTCGTGCACGATTTCACGCCGGTGACGCTGCTGGCGGAAGGACCGCTGATCGTCAGCACCACACCAAGTGTGCCGGCAAACAATCTGAAGGATTTTTTTACGCTCGTGCGCAAAGAGCCGCAGAAATATACCTTCGGCGCCACTACGATCGGCTCCGCCAGCCACCTCGCCATCGAACTGCTCAAGCTCGACGCTGGACTCGACACACTGGTCGTCGCCTATAAGGGCACCGCTCCGGCGCTCACCGATCTCATGAGCGGGCAGATTCAGCTGCTCGCCGATCCCATGCTCTCCTCGCTGCCGCTGGCGCACGGCGGCAAGATCAAGGCCCTCGGCCTCACCAGCCTCAAGCGCGCAGCCGCGGCACCCGAGATCCCGACCGTGGCGGAATCCGGCGTGAAAGGTTTTGCGTTCGTGTCATGGTATGGATTGTGGGGGCCGAAAAACCTGCCAATCGATATTTCGGACAAGCTGCAGACGCAGATCAGTAAGCTGCTGGCGTCGCCTGATGTTAAGGCGCGGCTCAGCGCGCTCGGATTCGACCCGATCGGAACCGGCGGGGAGCGGTTCGCCGGCTATATTCGCGAGGAGATGGCGAAATCCGAGAAAATCATCAAGAACGCCAAGATCAGCGCGGAGTGAGCCGAACCCTAAGTATCACTTCTTGGTCAGAAGGCCGCGCAACGTTCCGTTGCGGTCCCACGTGATGTCGGCGATGCGCCATCCCGCTTTGAGCTTGACCAAAGCAAGGACAAGGGTCTGCTGCTCGCCGAGGTTTTTGAATGAAACAGTCGCGCTCGCCTTGTCGGAGCCGGTGTCACGGACGGCGACATCGACGTTATCGATCTCCCAATCCTGCGCGTCGATAAAGGGATCGCTGCCGAGCTTGCCGACCTCGCCGCGCGCCTCTCTGCGGTCCTTGATGATGAGTGCCGCGAGGCTGGGCTCGAAATAGCGCCGTATAGCCGCATTGCTGTCGAGCGAAACGCCCTTGCTGTTTTTGCCGGCATAAGAAGCGTAGATCGCTTCCACGAATGATCTGGCCGAAGGTTCCGCCGCATGCACACGGACCAGCGCGAGACCGGTGCAAACGCAGGCTGCCGTCACAAGCAAATTGCGGCGCGTGATCATGATCACTCCTGCGCTGCTCCCCGGGATATTCCGGGTCGGGGATAGATGGTGTTCACCTCGGATCGGACTAGCGTATTGTTCACCCGGCCACCAGGCACGACGACGGTCGCGCTAGCAAGGAGAAGAGAGGGATGAGCGAAGACATCATTTACAGCGTCGATGAGGGCATCGCGACCATTACGCTCAATCGCCCCGAGCGGATGAACGCGCTCACGCACGAGCTCGAAGCCGAGCTGCACCGCATCTTCGACCAGGCCGACGCCGACCGTGCCGTTCGCGTAATAATCCTTACCGGTGCGGGTCGCGCGTTCTGCGCCGGCTATGACCAGGGTCAGCCCAAGTCTGGCAGCAGGCATTCCGACCCGACCGGAAAATCGCTCGCCGACTATATCGAGTTCTGGCAACGCACCGACGCTGGCCGGGTGGCATATTGGACGCATATGTGGCGGCTAGGGAAACCGGTCATTGCGGCGGTGAACGGCTGGGCGATGGGCGGTGGCTTTTGGTATCAACTCGCCGCCGATATCACCATCGCTTCCGATCAGGCGGTTTTTGCGCAGCCCGAGGTTCGCCATATCTCGAACACCACATTTCTCTTCAGCGCACTGTGCGGTTGGAAGGCGGCGAATCGTTGGGCGCTCACTGGCGACCATTTCGACGCGGAGGAAGCGCTGCGCATCGGCATGGTGAACGAGGTGGTTCCGCACGACCAGCTCATGACTGTGGCGCGCGCGCTCGCCAGACGCATCGCGCTCGTGCCGGAACCATCGGTGCGGCTCAACAAGGCGATCACCATGATGGGCATGCAGGCTGCCGGCATCTATTCCGGCCTGTTGCTCGAAAGCACGCTTGGCGCGCTTGCTCACTCCTCGCACAACGAGTTTCGCGAGAAGCTGCTCGAGGCCCAGCGCCAGCACGGGCTCAAGGCCTATCTCGACATGCGCGACGGACCGTTCCAACCCGAGCCCATGGGGCCGCGCTCGGCAAAGGGCCGGCAGAAGAAGGCGCAGTGATCCGTGGCCGCGGCGCCCGGACATTCGGCGGCGCTATTCGGGCATGCCAGCCTTATGAAGTCCCTCGCTGAGCCGCTCGTACTGCTTGCGGTAGTTCAGGCCCGTGAGCGCGAGCGGGACCGGCGAATGCCGGCGGAAGGTCGATATCCTCCCAACCGGACGCTTTTCAGGAACGGCCCGGACAGCGCCGAGCTGATCGATCTCGTCATGCGCGGCAAGCCAACACTCAATCTGCCATCGTCCCCGGTCGCGCGGCGCGAGCGCGAACCTCTACCGCTCGCGCCTCGAGCCTACGGGTGCGCGCCTCAGATATTTTTGAAATGAGCTGCCGATCCGCCGTCGCCGTCTCGCAACGGCACGGACTAAGGGTGACCGGTAGCTTTTGTTTCGGACGGGCTTATCGGCCGTGACGCTCGAACCACTTCGGCCCCGGGCCGCGCATGTAGTGCAGCTCCGGTCGATAGCGGCGGTGCGTCAAGACGGCTCTGATGGCCCGCAGAACGGCCAAGAGATGCATCCCCGATTCCCCCACGCTATTTTCCCCGCGCATGTTGTGGCCGGAAGGTGCGGCCAAGACATGGAAGTTATTGGGCAACAATGTGGAATGCGCCGGACACCGCGATGCCTGTGACCTCAACCGTCATGCCCGGGCTTGACCAGGCTTGACCCGGGCATCCATCTTCTGTGCAAGAAATCTTTGCGAGACGGATGGATTGCCGGGTTAACCCCGGCAATGACGCGGAAAGATCAGTTCTGAGGCCGTGAGCATCACACCGCCGCGATCGCTTCGATCTCCAGCAGGAAATGAGGATTGGCCAGCCCGCGCAGAATGCACAGCGTGCTGGCCGGCGCCGCGCCGGCGAAATAAGTCTGCAGGATGCCGCGCGCCTTCGGCACGTCGTGCGGGTTGCAGATGTAGATCGTGATCTTGGTGACATCGGCGATCTTGGCGCCGCCGGCGGCGAGCGCCTTGGCGAGGTTTCCCATCACCATCTTGGCTTGGGCCTCGAAATCATCGGGTGGCAGCACTTTTCCATCCGCGTCGGCGCCGACTTGGCCGGCGCAGAACACGAGCTTCTGCGCGCCCTCGGCCGTCACCACATGCGAGTAATTCGAGAACGGCTTTGAAATGCCCTCGGGATTGGTCCTGGTGATCTTGGCCATCGTTTCTCTCCCTGGTGGAATTGCAATTGTATGAGTGTGGCCGAGCGGCCTTGCAATGCAAGCACGCTCGGATAGGCTGGGCCGATCCAAGGATTGCAAGGCGCTCGCCTCGTCTGCCCTCCTGACTCTCCCTTCTCTTTTTTTCTCGTGTGTGTGTGGTGCCATGGCCGACAATGTCGCGAAGAACGTCGTCACCACGCTCGCTCCCAGCGGCAAGCTGCGCGCGGCGATCAACTTCGGCAATAGCGTACTGGCGCAAAAGGACCCGGCGAGCGGCGAGCCGCGCGGCGTATCGTCGGAGCTTGCGCGGGAATTGGCCAAGCGGCTTGCCGTTCCGATCGAATTCGTCCCCTTCGATGCCGCCGGCAAAGTGGTGGACGCGCTGGCGAACGGCGTCTGGGATATCGCATTCCTGGCGATCGACCCGGTGCGCGGCGCCGGCATCGATTTCACGGCGCCGTACGTGCTGATCGAGGGCGCCTATGTCGTGCCGGCGGACTCAGGCCTCAAGACGGTCGAGGACGTCGACCGCGACGGCGTGCGCGTCGCGGTGGCGCGCGCGAGTGCGTACGACCTTTATCTCACGCGCGCGCTCAAGCACGCCAAGCTGGTGCGGGAAGCAAATGGACCCGACGCGCTGGCGCTCTTTCGCCGGGAACGGCTCGAAGTCGCCGCCGGCGTGAAGCAGCCGATCGTGGCCTTCGCCAAGGAGCACCCGGACACGCGCGTGATCCCCGGCCGCTTCATGGTGATCGAGCAGGCCATGGGCACCCCAAAGGGCCGCGACGCCGGCGCGCGCTATTTGCGCGAGTTCGTCGAGGAGATGAAGGCCTCAGGCTTCGTCGCGCGCGCGCTCAGCGCGAGCGGGCAAACCGATGCCGCCGTTGCACCGCCCGCCCCGTCCGGGTGATTGCACGAAGCATCAAACTCAGAAAGTACGCGTAATACGCGTGGGCTGGGCAACGGCGGCTTCGTCATTGCCGACGCGAAGATCCGCGACACGCGCCGAAAGATCACGGCATGGACAAAAGTGGTGGGCACGCTTCGTTTGCCCACCCCTGCGGCTTCCCCGCCTTGATCGCGGGCCGAATTTCGATTATCCTGTTTGTTTTTTCGCAGCTCAGCGGCTGGGCTGAGATTGCGCAGTCATGGCGTCATATCGACGTCAGTAAGGTGTGTCATGGACCTGAGCCTGAGTATCGGAAACGGCTCACCGATGCAAACCGCGGTTGATTCGCCGCAACTCATTTGGGGCGCGCCCAGCGCCGCCGAACGCGGACCGGTGATCGCGACCTTGCGCAACCCTGCGCATCGCAATGCGGTCGGCAGCCATGCCGGCGGCTACTCGGTTTACCGCGCGCTCGCGATCGCCGCGCGAACGCTCGCCCACGATCATATCGCCGACCTCACCGATACCGCGCCGGTCGAGCGCATCGGCCCGCACCCGCAATGGTGCGATGCCAAGAAAATCGTATCGCTTGACCCCTGGGGGCATCTGGTCGGCGACGTCTTCCGCGAGCATCTCGCGCGCGGCTACGACGTGCGGCCGACGATTGCGGTCACCCGCGCCCATATCGACATGCCGGAAATCCGCGCCGCGATCGCAGCGCGCCGCATTCGCGCCGACGGCGATATCGTCTCCGGGCACGGCAGCGTGCGTGTGATGAAGGCGGCGATCGATCCGGTCTGGTATCTGCCGGGTATCGCCGAACGCTTCGATCTCGACGAGGCCGACTTGCGCCGCGGCCTGCATGAGCAGACCGGCGGCATGTATCCGGAGCTGGTGTCGCGGCCCGACCTCAAGGTCTTTCTGCCGCCGATCGGCGGCAC
>WNGD01006869.1_pt1 | contig 14557 bp, 14 predicted proteins | sample 5400671 | NCBI WGS metagenome assembly WNGD01 (sample SAMN13153369, study PRJNA577476) | soil metagenome | isolation source: 40 cm soil or saprolite under grassland replicate 2 | place: USA:California | collected 2016-06-15 | reverse complement strand
ACTGGATCTGGTGCAAGCGCTCCAGATCGAACTTGGCGCGGCGATCAAAGGTGTAGATACCGTTCTGCTCGACTGATACGTCGGTCAACTGGGTGTAGCAATAGCCGAACATGTATGGATTGTCGAGCAGCAGGCCTGTAAGAGCCATGTTAACGAGAAAGTACGACGTGCCATATAACTGAGGCTGAGCTTGCTCTCTTTTAGCGCTCCTGCACGCAAAACTGTTTTTTCGCTTCTATAAGGGCCTCTTTCGCTGCGCTTTTTTCAATCGATTTCTTCATTTGTATCAAAAAAATGTCGGCATTCGAAAAACCTATAACAGCCTCTAGAGCCATTTCGCCTCAAACTCAGCCTCAGTTATATGGCACGTCGTACTTTCTCGTCAGGAATACACTGACAGGCCCATTTAATGCCGTTAGTCACAGCAAACCGTGGCTAAGGGTTTTATTGCAAGGGATACTGCACATATGTGTCAAGCATCCTGTGTTTTACCGGATGAACGTTGAACGTGAATGAGCGTCACGGAGAAGCGCTCTCAGCTATGAGAGCGTATGGCATAGATCCAGCAGCAAGGAACGAGTTCTGGCCTTCACGTTTCGTGCTTGTCTATGCCAGAGTATGGCATAGCGTAAAATGGCTTGAGAACGTGCGTTACACAACATAAACGTTAACCAATATTACACTAGGTTTCTACACAGGTCATCAGAGTAGTATTACCGATATTGCATGGTCGCCAAATGGACAAGATCTCGCCTCTTGCAGCGGTGAGGATGTCGTGCATGTCTGGGATAGATTGACAGGAGGGAACAGCATCCTCTATTGGGGCCCTTCTGCTCCTGTCTATGCTTTGGCCTGGTCCCCTAATGGGCAATACATTGCCTCAGCGAGTGAAGATAGCACGATAAAGATATGGGATACAACGACTCTAAAACTGGCTCTCAGCTATGATGGTCACTGTGATCGTCAGTGGGCGTGGGTCCATACAGTTGCCTGGTCCCCCAGAGGAGAGCATATTGCATCAGGGGACATAACTGGAAATATACGAGTATGGATGTCGGTATCAGGAAACACAATTACCACTTGTCAAGGACATTCTGCGCCTGTTTACGCCGTGACATGGTCCCCTGAAGGAAAGTACATTGCCTCGGCGAGTGAAGATAGTACCGTACAGATATGGGAAGCGACGACAGGAAAGAGTATTCTCATCCACCATCAAACTGTACCTGTCTATGCGGTAGCCTGGTCTCCTGATGGAAGAACTATTGCTTCTAGTGACGATAATCACGAGGTGCAAGTTTGGCAGCTTCGTTAGTTAGAGGGCTGATGAAACACTGGCACCTATGATCTCCCTCCAAATTGGGCTTAAGATCCCTGACCATTTGATTCCACCTAATATCGGCGTGAATAGTCGTGGGCTTGATGGTTGACTGGTTGCGAAACAGGATATCCAAAATGTAGATGGCCTCCCACACACCGCATGCGATGAAATGGCTGAACAAGAGGATATACAAGTCACTGACATGATGATAGGCAATGCCCCCGTACCCACCATACCGGATGTGTTTTTCTGCGAGCAAATTCTCTTCCGCCAGGTCGTATTGCGTCCCATCGGCAGCCACGCGCTTCTCATCGCCCCAGTAGCGCGGCAGGGTGAAACGATGGAAGCGATCAATGATATCGCGCTGCGCCGCATCCAATTTCGCTGCCGTGAAATGGCGGCGATTGAGATGGGTAAGCTGATCAGCGGAAAGCTGCCCTCGCAGATGGCGGGCCATCTGATGCGGACCTAAGTTACAGTTATGTGGAATATCCCGATCCGTTAGTATGAATTGAAAGGGATAAACACATGAATGACTGTTTCGACAGACAGAAAACCGAGAGATCTTCCTGTACTCACGCTCAGAAGTGGATACAGATGCAGGAAGACCTGGGGCGAGCGCCCAATACGGTGGCAGCCTATCGACGAGCCTTAGAAGATTACCTGGCCTTTTGCTCCCGGCAGGCTCTTCTTCCTGAAGCTGTCAAACGAGAAGACATTGCTCGATATGTTCGTGACCTGGCCTCTCGTCCCAGCCCTCGTGGGCAAGTGGTACGGGTGCTGGACTCCGGTACAGGCCTGGCAAATGCTACGATGCTGCAGCGTTTAACGGTTGTCCGGCTCTTCTACGATTACCTGATGGAAGAAAACCTTCGACCAGACAATCCTGTTGGACGAGGTCGCTACACACCCAGAACAGGATTTTCTGGTGCTCGTGAGCGAGGACTCATTCCGCAGTATCAAAAACTTCCTTGGCTGCCTAATGAGGAGCAGTGGCAAGCTGTTCTTGAGGCGACCAAACAGGAGCCACTGCGCAACCGCATGATGTTTGCCTTGGCGTACGATGCTGGTCTGCGCCGAGAAGAACTGTGTACGCTCTCGACCAGCGATATTGATCCAGCACATTGCTTGCTCCACATTCGCGCTGAACATACGAAAGGTCGGCGAGCACGTGTGGTTCCCTACTCTGAAACAACGAGTGCTCTCTATGTCGCCTACCTCCACCATCGACGTGAGCTGAGTCGTGAACGCGGTCCTTTGTTCCTCTCAGAATCTCGCCGCAACCATGCTTGCCCCATCTCGATCTGGACGTGGTCAAAAGTGATCGAAGGCATCGCCGACCGTTCGGCAGTCTCCCAATTCACGACTCATACCCTTCGTCATCTGTGCCTGACCGATTTAGCCCGGGCGAATTGGGACCTCCATGAGATTGCGACGTTTGCCGGTCATCGCAATCCGCAGTCCACGCTGCTTTACATCCATTTAAGCGGACGCGATCTCGCAAAAAAGCTCGAACAAGGGATGGCAGCCATCCATACATGGCGGGCGCAGATGATGGCGGAGGTACTGCAATGAGACATTCCTCTCTTGTCCCCTCTGATTCGTCTGCCATGTGGACATGGCCTGTCGATACAAAGAGCTATGATCAGACACCAAGCCTGAACCGCGCTGAAGTAGCAGCTCTGGATATCTGGGTTTCCCAGCGCGAACGAGAACATGGGAGCCATATCCCTGAGCATGTGAAAGCAACGTTGCATCACCTTGTCCGTCCCTTATCTGACCCCCTCGATGTGACCGGAGCTGATGCCGCCATACGCCGAGGCACCATTCGCTTCATCGTGCATGCCATGCTGCGCCGCCAGACGGCTTTCTGGGCCTGGTCCTCCGATGAGTGGATCGAGACGCTCATTGCAAAAGAAAGCCAGGTGACCGGAAGTGAGTTTCAACGCCTGCATCATATTTCCAACGCCTGTCGTCAGCATGCCATCGCTATCGCTTACCTTCTGTGTGAATTCAAGGAGCTGCATCGGCTTGGTGTGTTGTATCGCGGCTCTCTCGCCAAGAAACTCTTTGGGGGGAGACTTGTCGACTTGGCTGTGGACCGCGTGCTTGACGTGGTGACACAATGGGGCTACAAAGAGCCCCATATGCAGCGATTTCTTCCGAACACCATCTATGAAATCTTGCTGGCCAATCGTCATCCCTGTCTAGAGACCATCACTCGCGAGACGCTCGAATTCATCTATCATCAGACCGTCCCTCCCCATTTACAAAATGATGTCATTCTTCTCTCTCGTGCTCTCGTGACTCTCGGCGTCATTGCCAGGCCGCTTGAGCCGAACTGTATCGCAGATGCTCGGTATGGTGAACGTGGAGCTGCCGAAGGCGTAGCAGAGGAGTGGGTCTCGTGGTGTCAACGATGGCGTGAGACTTCCACACAAGCATCTCATTCGCGTGAAGGCATTTACTACAATCTCTTGAAAGCAGGCCATTGGCTGGCGGAACAGCATCCAGAGGTGACCTCACCAGCCCAGTGGACACGGGACCTCACCATCGGCTACGTCGCCGCGGTGGATCGCATGGTCATTGGACAATGGGTTCCCAAGCGCAATTTTCGCCCTGAGCTTGCTGGTAAACCTTTATCTCCGCGCTCGAAGAGTCACTTGTTAGGTGCCATCAGCGTCTTTTTTCGCGATTGCCAGGAGTGGGGATGGATTCCCCGCCGTTTTGATCCACGGCGGTGTTTTGCCACGCCTCGTGCTATCCGGTCGCTCATTGGTCCCGATCCGCGGGTCATCGCTGACGATATCTGGTTCATTATCTGTACCCGAACTCCGTAGACCCCTTCAATACCTTGGCTTGCACGTCGTGGACATACTCACAACGAGGCATTTCCAACAACGTTTCCTCTATTGTAGCATAGCTATCCTCCCCCTGCAAAGAGCAGATGCTGCCTCCCACGCGGGACCGGAAAGTTTACCATGCACGTCAAGGCCAAGCAAGCGCGCCCCGACCTGTCCCCACACCTCCTGCGCGGCCTTGACGTAGCATGGTCTGTCACGCTCAACCCGCGCGGGAGTCGGGGACGCGTAGCGGGCACGGCAGACAGCAGAGAGGTACGAGAGTCGGGGACAGCTTGCGGTCGGCAGAGGGAAGTACGCGGGGACCGTCTGCCGGCTCCAGCAGCGAGGGGCCGCCTTTCCTCCCCACCCTTGTCCCGCGCTGCCGTCTACTGGTGGTACAGTGATCCGTAGGCCACCTCCAGTTGTTTTTCAAGTTCCTTGATCCTCTCAGCCTGCGCGCGGACTCGCTTCTGGAGGGCAGCAATCACGGCGTCTTTCGATGCATTGGAAGCTTGCTCGCGTACTGGGATCTTCACCTGCGCCTTGGGCACTTGCTGAGAGCGAAGGTGAATAATTCTCGTCTTGATGGCCTCATGCGCGTACAGCCAGGCTGTCGAGATCTGAGCAGTTTCGGCCACCGTCTTGAAGTTAATCAGACGGTGCTCTTTCAGCAGCAAGGCAATCGCTTCTTCCGCACGGCATCGCGTCACCTCCGCTTTCTTTTGCGCGCTGATGAGTAATCCTTCAATATTCCGCTTCTGGTTGTTTGCCTGCTCTTTCATGATCTGTCTCCTCCAATGCAACAATCAGTACTTTCAGGCTGGCGACGAGCTGCTCGCACTTCTCACGCATACGAATGTAGCCGCGAGCTTCCAAAAAGGGAATGCTCACTTCTTCCTCGTGGAGTCGCCGTTTGAGAAGGGGCAAAGCTCGCGTATCGATCCGGGCTCCACAGAGCTCTAACAGTTCCTCGGTGACTTCCATCGACTCTAGACCCAGGTACTGCTCGACGAGCTGGTCAAGTTGGGTGGCGTTCTGCTTTGTCATGCTGTTTCCTCCAATGCGGCAATGCGTGCTTTGAGATCAGTAATGGTGCGTTCCAGGTGTTTGGCGGCCAGCAACAGTCCTGCTTCCTGGGTTTCCTCCAATCCGCTTTCCGCTTCGGCCAGATCCGTGTGTAATTGCGTAAGCACGTCATCCACGCAGAGTGTTCCATCCATTTCGGTGGCTTCTAAGCTCCTGATGCGTACTGCTAAGGTGGCGATGATATGCTCTTGCTGTTGAACAACGATGTGATTGCCAGCATCGGCGCCCCGTTGTCTCAAGCGAACGGCTCGCTCGTAGAAGGATTTGAGCGCTGGCAGGTCATCGGTCGAGGTGAGCCACATGGGACAGGTGAGGCACTTGTTGGCGTAATTGCAGGCCCCAAGCACGACCAGTCGCCCACAGCCGCCAACGGCAAGGGTCTGGCCGCGTATCCCTTTGCGCACCATCTGGGCCTCCGGATCGTTGGCTTGCGGATCGCCTTTGACGGCACGTCCCTGGTAATCCACCGTTTTGCGTTTGCGTGCGACGCGTTCGAGTTCTTTCCTCAATTCTGCCGCTCGTTTACGGGCATACCGCTCAGTGAGTCTCACCGTGGCATGACCAAGCAGGCGGCTGATCACCTCCAAAGGAACATCTTCATTGATTAAGCGCATCCCGACCGTGTGCCGGAACTGGTGTCCGGTGAAACGCCAGAGCTTTCCATCACGATCAGTGATGTGTTTCGCAACCGCCCATTCATTGAGATGATTGCGGAAGGCGTCCTGTTTGTGCGGTTTCAGCGGGGACCGGGGAGAAGGGAAAAGATAGGGGCAGGTATCACCCCATTGTGCATGGATTTCCTGTTGTTGTGCCTGAATAGCCCCCACAACGGTCTCATCGACAAGGGGAACAAGATGTTCCTTCTTCGATTTCCAGAGAAAGGACCGCAGATACCATTCGTGCCGGTCATCACACCTCAGACAATCAAGTGGTAAGGTGAGCAACTCTGAGAGCCTCATCCCGACTTCAAGTAATACCGTCGTCATGCGCAAAATGTTCGTCGGTAAGGCGTTCAAATGCGTTCTGAGTTGGACCAGGACTTCTTCAGGAATCTCGCGCGACAAGTACTCTGGCTCTTTAGCAAGATCATCATCAAAAATGATCCGCTCTTTCGTGATTCCTGGCACCTGCAATCGGTGGACACAGGTCTCGAAAAAGACCCGTAGACCAATGAGTAAGCCGTTCCTCCTGGAAGGTCCCTTTTGTGGTTGCATGTGCAAAAAATGGAGATAGGCGACGATGAGCGAGCGATCAATATCCGTAACCTGACAGTGGGGGGCGAACTTCGTTAAAAATTGTGAAAAGGAGTGGATAGCTCCCAGTTTGCCACTACAATCACTTGGGCTACGTACCGCCATATGGTACTTCATGAAGTCTTTGGCTAGGTCGCGCAGCCAGGGGTGCTCGATGAGGGTAAAATTCAAGCGAAAATTCGTTGTTGTGGGATTAACAGCCAACCCGAGTTTTCGCATATCCCACACATCTTTGTCGGTTTCTTCTCGCTCATCGTAGGCAGAGGCCACAACACCATAGAGATGGCGCATCAAGCAGATGCGGCGATCTTCTCCGTAATGCATATAGTGCTCTTGGGTTGCTCGTAAGTAGCGTCTCTGTGTATGCCTGTATTTTCCCGACTGGATCAGATAGGTACGCAGCGAGCTCTCCCAATACTCCAAACTGTGGGACATGAGTGAAGGGCACGTTGGCGCAATGATGTTGAGCCAGGTCGTCATCCCTTTAAATTCCCGGCAAAAGCTGGCTTGATTCCGCCCAAGCCTCCATTCTCCGGAGGTAAATTTGTACCAGACTGCATATTTCAACTCTGTCTTGAGCCCTGATGACACGATCGAAAAATGGAGATAGCATTTGCTGCTGCCTGGTCTGCGCTCCATCACATCCCAGGTATCAGACGCCCATTGATCTATCAGATGCTCTTGCAAACGCTCTTGCTTTTCAAGAGACCATTCCATACGTTCACTCTTGAGTAGCGCCATGAGCTTTCTCCTTCTTCAACGCTCGTTTCAAGTCGGTGGGAGTCAACTCCAGGTAAATGTCTTGTGTGGTCTGTACGCTGCTATGCCCGAGCAAACGAGCCACAGTTGCTGGCGGAAGTTTGTCATCTCTGAGCCAGATCGTCGCTCGTGTGTGTCGCAGCATATGGGGAGTGAAGTGCACATGTGCTCGCCTGCAGAGATGCTTGACCAGTGAGCGTACGGCATCGTAGGTCATGGGCTGCCCCAGCTTTCCTCCCCAGAGATTCACAAAGACGTAATCCGGGAGGGAATCAGCTTCGAGTGCTCCGAGATCCTCGATGAGGTAGTCTGTGTAGAGATGCATGAGCGGCTCTACACAGGGAATGGTGTAGGAGCTTCGTGTCTTGGCGCGGGCGCCATTGGGATTCTCCTCACGCGGCACAATCTGGATCGTCCCCTCTTCAACGGAGACATCCTCATGACGCAATCCGAGTGCCTGCCCGACGCGAATGCCTGTGCTGAACAGTAAGGCCAGCAGAAGCCGATCCCTCGTATGGATACAGGCATCAAGCAATTTCTGGACCTGCTCACTCGTTAAGGTTTTGGGGCGACGCTGTTCGCGTTTGACTGAGACGACACGCGTCTGGACAGGCTTCGTTTTGGCAATGCCATACAGCAGGGGCTTGTAGCGGCGCTGAGGCATCATGAGAAAACGGTACAAAGGGAGATTAGGAACGGTATGCAGGCGCTGGTGATACTCATACAGCCCATGCACAGAAGTTAATATGAGGTCAATGGTGGCATTGGTTCTCCTGGGAAGCTTGGGTTCAATGGAGGTGGCGTTTGGATCAGGTCGCCGGAGCCATCGGATAAATGCCGCCAGATGGGCGACATCCACCTCCGTCCAGTCCAATCGCTGGTCACGCAGGAATTCCCAGAAGGTTTTCAAATGCTGCGCTGTGGCTCGGATCGTGTTGGGAGATCGCCCCAGATCATCAAGAAACGTGAGGTAGGAAAGGATAGGCTGAGCGGGCTGATACTCGTCGTCGAGCACGAGCCAGGTTATGTGCTCCCGCTCTGGAAAGCGGATGCGTTGTACCTTCATAGATGACACTCCCTTCGTTAAAGAAACGCTACAACTAGCTTTTTCCACGACGGTGAAAAAGGATTCGTAACATGCCTTGTGGACGTTGTGAGTGGTCTATTGAGGTGGTACAGATAAGGTTCAAACTCCTGTGGGCTGGTCTCAATCTCACTGCCGATGATCTCCCTCGCGGTGTCTATCGTCGTGGAGCGAACGGGGCATGCTCAACGGAACTCCGTGCGTCCTACTATCCAGTCGAGATGGTGCGAGCCATGGTGATGGTCTGGCTCTTTACAGGGCTACGCAAAAACGAATTTAGCCGCCTCCGTCTTGGATGTATCCGTTGGCAGCGAGAGGATGTCACGGTTCCATGGACAGGAGAGGTGCTTCCCAAAGATGCAGTGTGTTTGCTTGATGTGCCAACCAACAAAACAGGAACAGCATTCACCAAGCCTGTGGATCGCTGTGTTGGGGAAGCCATTGCTGCGTGGGAGCGGGTACGTCCCGTCCAGCCAGCTGCGCTCGATCCCAAGACGGGAGAGGTCGTGCAGTATCTGTTCACCTACCGCAGCAGACGAGTGAGCGCCGATTACATCAATCAGACGATTATCCCGGTGCTCTGTCGTCGTGCTGGCGTCCCTGAACAAGATGCTCGAGGTCCCATTACCAGCCACCGGGCTCGCTCGACCATTGCTTCACAGCTCTTCAACGGCAAAGATCCCTTCTCGTTATTTGAGTTGCAAGAGTGGCTTGGGCACCGCTCACCGATCTCAACCCAGCAGTACGCGAAGATCGCTCCGACGAAATTGGCAAAGTCCTATGCAGATGCAGGCTATTTCGAGCGAAATGTCCGCACAGTGGAGGTGCTTATTGATCAGGAAGTGGTGAAAAGTGGAGCAGCAGCTTGTGGAGAGCCGTGGCGCTACTACGACTTGGGGCATGGGTACTGCCTCTATGATTTCTTTGATCAGTGCCCCCACCGGATGGCTTGTGCGAAGTGTGCTTTTTATTGTCCGAAAGAGTCAAGCCAAGCACAACTCCTGGAGGCAAAAGTGAATCTGGTGCGCATGAAACAAGAAATACCCCTTTCAGAGGAGGAACGCGCTGCTGTCGATGATGGACTGGCGGCATTGGAGAAACTCTGTCACCACCTCAGCGATGTTCCGACACCAGCTGGACCCACTCCAAGAGATCTCGGGAAAGTGGGAAAGCGCATGCTCCCAATGGTCTCAACTTGTCTGTGATGGAGAGTTCAAACGAGACGAAAATGGAGGGATATGAACGTGACAGATCCAGAAAAGGCAAGACAAGACCTTGAAAAGGTGTCACTGGGAAGGTTGAAGGAGAGAGGCTCGGAGAAATTGCTGAGATGCAGCCAGATGTCGTACCGGCTGCTGAAGAGGTGCTGCCTGTCATTAATCCTGACACGTCGAGTGATGCGATAATCGTGACATTCTTTGTCACGATTACATGAAAGTGAGTTTCTGATGAGCAACATCGAAGCAGAAGCCTGGTGCAAGTCGTGTGGTCGCCCAGTGGTGCAGAGGCCTGGACGCCGGAAGCGAGAGTTCTGCAACGCGACCTGGAGGCCTCGACATCACCGCAAGCGCGCGCGACCGCACGCAAGCATAGGTGAAGGACATGCAACGCCTCAAGCCTCACACGAGCAGCTTGCTGCGCTCCAGGAGGAAAACGCTGTCTTGCGTACGGCTCTCCAGACCCTCTTCGACTTCTATGAGAAGCTCCGCGACGTGAAGGAGAAGGCTCGCATAGACACTCAGGCTCGCCCTTTCAAGGCGTGGCTGAAGCAGGCCCGCTTTTATGCCGAAACCCCATTTGGTCAGCGATTTCTGGAGAAGAACATCGGCATGTCACCACGTGGCTCTCGTAGCAGGTACCAGGCTGAGATGAGGCGAGCGGGCTTCCAGCAAGAAGAGAAGGAGCTCTTCCAGGAGGTCTGGGAAGCGATGCTCTGGCAGGAATTGTTCCGCGTTGAATACGTGACAATACGTGACGCTGTTGAGCATGCACTTGCGACCCTGTGCTCTGGGGAGGATGGATGAAGCCAGATTTAGTACCTTTGGGATATTCCACATAATTCGTCCCATAGGCGAACACCGTTAAAATCTGGCGTGCTTTCGCATCGTCCATCTTGGGTTCAGATCCCGAGAGTGGACCGAAGTGCCGACTCCAGTTGACCCAGTGATCGACACGACACAAGATATCCAGCAAATGGCGTTCTGGCAGACGAGCATGAAGCGCCACTTCTAAGTGTTTCATGCCTCTGGGTCGCACTTTCGCACGGATTTACGCCTGGTCAGCGGAAGTGGCTGTCTGGGTTAACCACTCACGGAGTTGCTCGACAAATGCCTCAGCGGTCGTCGGGAAGCCGAGTTGTTGGCAATACTCTGCCACCTTCGGTTCACATACCTCCCAACTGAGCAGTTGTTTGGTGGAGTAAAATGTGTAGAGCAGTTATTCAAGTATAAAATGCTGCCTCTGATCTGAAAAGACATATCTGCTACTAGCATTTGTAACCACTGAGGTTTAGTTCGCGAGAATAAAACAGAGGAAACAGTGACGACAGCAAAAAAACAATCAATTCATTGCCCAAAGAACCGTCGCGTCAAGGTCGCAATGAACGTGACTTCGACAAGGAGTCCTACCAGTGCTTCAAAGGCAGCGAGTACTGTCAATGGGTTATCGAGCGCAATATTGTTCCCTGGAAAGAAACCACGCCCATGAAAGCTGGTCATGCTGGTCCGACCGTGTGACCGAGGAGATAGTAGAAGGTAGCAAATCCTGTAATAACAAAGAGGTACGCGAGGAAGCTTCGACTTGGTTTGTATCCGTAGCCTGCGATGAGGTAGAGAAACCAGGAAAAAAGATATGCTCCCACCTTCTTTCGTCGCCAGAAAATAACACGCTGGAGGTTCTGTGCTCGGCAGGTGAAGCGTGCTGCTTCCTCATTCAGTCCTTGGGTTCGCAGTATCGCCGCAAGCTGACGATTCGCCTGCACAGCCCTATCGCAATCCCTTTCCTGTCTGAATTTCGATTTCGCTTTCCCATCACGATATACAGACTGTTTTGCTTCATATTCATCCCCGAGCATCCTGATTGATACCCACTCAACATTCGTAATATTCACATCTCCCCAACGCACACCTTCAACACTAATGCCCACGCCTTTCTCATCACAAATCTGCATGCGATCAAGTTTTGTTTCGGCGCTAAAGAAGGCGTTTCGCAAATCAGCAGAACGTACCATCAATGGAGAATTTTCTCCCTTTCCTGGGAGAGGTTGAAGGCCATTCCATGACAATTGCTTCCCCTCAAAATGTACAAGATACAAGTCTGCACCCTCTAAATGGGCTTCGCGTAGAGAAGCTCCTTCCAAGTGCGCATAACTACCCACGGGATGCGCAACGAGATGACAACAAGCAAGCGATATGAGACTGCGCAGACAAAAGAGGGAAAATCCTTGTAAAACAGGCCAAAATGTGTCTCCTTAAAAGGAAGAAAAATTCCCTATCCTACTAAGGAGAATACAGAGAGTATGACACATCCATCCGTCCATCTCCAGATGGCTTCAGAATCCGTCCCATCGCTTCCCTGCTGGTTTGGTGAGGTCGCGATCGTGGCGCAGGTCCTCACCACATCGGGGGTCTTCAAGAACATCGAAGAGCAGGTGCGTTTTGCCCGTGCGAGATTCGGGACCTATGAACTCGTGGATTTTGTCGCTGTCCTCATCGGCTATGCGGTGAGTGCAGAACCCACCTTGCAAGCATTTTATGAGCGACTTCAGCCTTTTGCCTCTGCTTTTATGGCGCTCTTTGGCCGCAAGAGCTTGCCCCATCGCTGCACTCTGAGTCGCTATCTTGCGGCTTTGGATCAGCCAACCGTCGAGGCGTTGCGTTCGCTGTTTCTCGACGATCTCGTCCTGCGAGCCGTCCAGACCTTTCCACCTGGTGGATTATGGGATCGTCAAGGTCAGCACTGGCTCGTCGTCGACGTGGATGGGACCAAGCAAGCAGCACGACAACGAGCGCTGCCCGAACTGCCCGAGCTTCCTGCAGCGCATCGACGCTTTGACCGGGTGTGTGCCCCTGCCTATCTGGGGCGCAAACGAGGCGAGGTCGCTCGGACCCGCACAACGGTGCTGCAGGCCCACTCCCATCACTGGTTAGGCTCCTTTGGTGGCTCTGGGAATGGGGATTACTGCGCGCAATTAGCACGAGCCTGTGAGGCCATCATCAGCTATGCAGGTTGGCTCTGTATGCCCCTTGCTTCTCTGCTGATTCGTTTGGACGGATTGTATGGCACCACAGCTGTGCTCACTGCCCTCCTCTCGTCCGGGATGGGGGTCATCGTGCGCAGCAAAGAGTACGGATTGCTTGATCTGCCTGCCGTTGCTGCCCGCCTTACCCTGCCCCCAGACGCTCACACGACTCATCCGGAGAGTGGGGCACAGCGGGCCCTCTTCGATTGTCCCGATCTCGCACTGTTTCCCTGTGGGCCGCGTGTGCGCTTGATTGTGGCGACCCACCCAGCCACCTCCACCGCCAAACCACCCATTGGCGTCCTGCGAGCAGGGACCGTGTACGAGCTGTTTCTCACCACAGCACCACAGGCGGCTTTCACCTGTGCGGATGTGCTTGGCCTGTATCTGCATCGGGGCTCATTTGAGACCGTTCTCGCCGATGAAGATCGCGAACAAGACACTGATCGTTGGTGTTCTCACACACCGTGTGGTCAGGAGTTCTGGCAAATCTTGAATCAATGGCTCTGGAACCTTCGTCTGGATTTAGGGCAGCACCTCTCTCCCTCTCCTGTGCGTTTGACCGAATTTGCTCCGGCTGCCGAGCCGCCAGCAATTCCTCCCAGTGAACCCGTTGGGGCGCCGCTCTCAGTTGCCCCTCATGAACCCCCTCAAGAGCCGCCAGCAGTTCCTCCCAGCGAACCCGTTGAGTATGGCCCTCCCCAATGGGCTCGCCGATCGTTCACCAAGGGGTTTGCTGGAGCTGATTTTGTGCCGCAAGCCGATGGCACCTTGCGCTGCCCGGCTGGTCATCCCCTTGCGGTGCACGAGCGGAGACCTGAGCGCTATGGCTCTGTACGCGTAGTCTACGGCGCTCGCATTGCGCATTGCCGTCCCTGTCCTCTTCGAGCACAGTGTCAAGAAACCTCCACGACGCAGAAACCGCGGCAAGTTAGCGCTGTTCTTTGGCCCATTCCATCCGTTCCGGCTCAGCCCCCTTCTCCCCCTGTCACCATTGCCTTCGAGCGGGAAAGGACGCCTCCTGTGCCCTCTCTTGCCTCTGTTCTTTGGGGAGACTGGCCACGTTGTCTGTTTCGTCGTCGCTGGCTTCGTCTGCTGCGCACGCAAACCGTCGAGCTGACCTTTGGCTCTGTTCAATCAGAAGGGGACCTGTCTGCTAACCACGATGATGTGCAAACCCGAGCTCAACGGGCCCATTGGCGTCTCAGTTGGCAGCAGCGCATAGCTGCTAATGCCCGCCCATCTTCGGCTCCTGGGCTCACCATCACGATCTACGGACGCGCCTTTTGCTTTTGCCCAGTATCTGGGTGTAAGCCAAATCACCGCTGCCTAAAGAGTTCCTGTCCCACGAGCTTGCTTCTCCCTGATCTCTTCTGCTCCTCACTTCCTCTTTATTGATGGATGTCTATGTATACATGCATTTCCTTCTCTCATCCCTTATTTTCTGCCCTGAAGGATGGACCTCGGCTTTTTTATTGCTTGCTCGCTTTCATCTCGTTGCGCATCCCGTGGGAACTAAGAGCGCTTCTCTCAAGGTGGGACCCTCTGAGATTTGCACCCTCTAGATAAACAGCTGCTATCCTTCGCTGCTCTGCAGTTGACCTTAACCACTCTTCGCCGAAAAGCCCTCCTCTCATTTTGGCAAGAGGTAGGTTACTAAAGTCTACGAATTGTAGATTGGCCCCACGTAAATCAAGACCCATACGCCCCTTCTTGTGAGTTGCCAAAAGCCATTCTATATCAGCACGATTCAGCCTCGCGCCCTTGAAAGGATAGACTCCTTTTTCAATATCAGGAGTAATAGTCCGACACTGTGCCAGTTCTTCCTGGCGCTTGGGCTCAATTTCTGGTTCTGTCCGCCACGGTTGACCCAGCACATCCCAGTAGACGTGCCATGCATCGCGATCACCCTCTGCCGGGCGTTGTGGTGGTTGTATGTTTTGCTTCGCCTGTTCAGGTGCTTTGCACATCAGG
>WNGD01010780.1_pt1 | contig 14562 bp, 12 predicted proteins | sample 5400671 | NCBI WGS metagenome assembly WNGD01 (sample SAMN13153369, study PRJNA577476) | soil metagenome | isolation source: 40 cm soil or saprolite under grassland replicate 2 | place: USA:California | collected 2016-06-15 | reverse complement strand
GTTCAAGCGGAACGTCCCGGCTGTCCGGTGGCGTGTTTCTCAGAATGGGACGATGGTGGTGAGCAGGCCGGTTGGGTGTCCGCGACCGGCGAGGGCGCGGCAGTCAAGCGCCGTCAGCGGCAACGGCGCTTGGCCGTCGGGCGAAGCTCGTCGCGGTGGAAGACATCAGATCGAGGGGAGACCCGGGTGGACACAGGCCGTCCGCAGATGAGGAACCGGTCGGCTCCCGACGAGACCCTCTCGCTGGAGAACGGGGTCGGCGAGCACGGTCAGCCCCGCGCCCGCCGCCACCATCACCAGCCCGGTGCCCGCCGCGGCGGGACGCCCGTGCGCGGCAGAACCGCGCGTCGGAACTGGAGACTGGAGTTCGCCGCCGACTGACTGGCCGGGAATGTATAGGAGGGTGAACGAGGTTTCGCGGCCCGGTCACTCGCGGTTGGCCGGACTCAGGGCCGGGCGCTGGTCGCGTTTCGCCTTCTCGTAGGCCCGGCGTGCTGCCTGGGCGGCGGGTCGATCCGAGATCTCGGCCACCGGCACGTCCCACCACGCGTCGGATGGCGGGGCGGGGACGGACGGGTCGGTCTCCACGTGGATGACGGTGGTCCGGTCTGCCGTCCGCGCCGCCGCCAGCGCGTCCCGCAGCTGCTGTATTGAGGTGACGCGCACCGCGTTCGCGCCGAGGCTGGCGGCGTTCGCGGCCAGGTCCACCGGGAGCACGTCACCGTCAAGCTGGCCGGACTGCTGATCGCGGTAGCGGTAGCGGGTGCCGAAGCCCTCGCCGCCGACAGACCGCGAAAGCGCGCCGATGGACTGGAACCCGTGGTTCTGCACGAGGATGACCAGGAGTTTGACCCCCTCCTGAACAGAGGTGACCAGCTCCGAGCTCAGCATGAGATAGGAACCATCCCCGACGAGGACGAAGACCTCGCGGTCCGGTGCCGCCATCTTGACGCCAAGGCCGCCGGCGATCTCGTAGCCCATGCACGAGTAGCCGTACTCGACGTGATAGCCCTTCGGGTCGGTGGCACGCCACAGCTTGTGCAGGTCGCCGGGCATGCTGCCAGCGGCGCACACCACCACGTCACGAGGCCCGCTCGCCTCGTTGACCGCGCCGATCACTTCCGACTGCGCGGGGAGGGGCTGGTTGCCGAGGTGGTAGGCCTGCTCCACGACCGCATCCCACTGCGCCGCCAGCCCCCGCGCGGACTCGCGGTACTGCTGTTCCACCTGCCATCCGCGAAGTTCCCCGGCAAGGTCCTCAAGCCCGGCGCGCGCGTCGGCCACCAGTGCCACTGCCGAGCGCTTGTGCGCGTCGAACGACGCCACGTTCAGGTTCACGAACCGAACGTCAGGTCGCGCGAACAGGGTGTTCGAGGCGGTGGAAAAGTCGCTCCAGCGGGTGCCCGCGCCGATGACCAGGTCCGCTTCGCGGGCCAGGGAATTGGCGGCCGCGCTGCCCGTCGCGCCTATCGCGCCGAGCGCCGCCGGATGGTCGAAGGGCAGCGATGCCTTTCCGGCCTGGGTTTCCGCCACCGGAATGCCGGTCTCCTCGGCGAAGACGCGCAACGCCGCGGTGGCATCGCTGTAGTGGACCCCGCCCCCGGCGACGAGCAGCGGGCGGCTGCTGGCGCGGATGGCGGCCGCGGCCTCGGCCAGCGCCGCCGGCTCGGGCCGCGGCCGGGGAATCCGCCAGACCCTGGCCTCGAACAACTCTTCCGGCCAGTCGTACGCCTCCGCCGCCGTGTCCTGCGGGAGAGCCAGGGTGACCGCGCCGGTCTCGGCGGGATCGGTCAGCACCCGCATCGCCTGGAGCAGGGCGGCCGGGAGTTGCTCGCCGCGCCAGATGCGGTCGAAGAATCTGGACACCGGGCGCAGGCAGTCGTTCACCGAGATGTCGAGTGTCCGCGGGTCCTCCAGTTCCTGGAGCACGGGGCTAGCGGCCCGGGTCGCGAAGACGTCGCCGGGCAGCAGCAGCACCGGCAGCCGGTTCACGGTCGCCAGGGCGGCGCCGGTCACCATGTTGGTGGCCCCGGGGCCGATGGACGATGTGCAGGCGAATGTCTGCAGCCGGTCGCGCATCCGCGCGTAGCCCACGGCAGCGTGCACCATGGCCTGCTCGTTGCGGGCCTGGTGATACCGGAGCGCGGGGCCGGCCTCCAGCAGCGCCTGGCCGAGGCCCGCGACGTTGCCGTGCCCGAAGATGCCCCAGCATCCGGCGAAGAAGCGCTGGCGGACGCCGTCCCGCTCGCTGTGCTGCGCGACCAGGAACCTGACCAGCGCCTGTCCTACGGTGAGTCGCATCGCCCCTCCTCGTGGCCGGTCATCGGCAGCCGGGGATCCACCGGCTGGGCGGCCCAGGAACCCCGGACCCAGGCGTGCGCGGGATCATCGCAGAAGGCCATGGACCGCTCATCGGCGGGCCCGGCAAGGACGTTGAGGTAGTAGAGGTCGTAGCCGGGGGCGGCCATAGACGGGCCGTGGTAGCCATGCGGCACGAGCACGACGTCCCCGGTGCGCACCTCGGCAAGCACGTCAATCTGCCTGGTGGGCGCGGAGGCGTAGACGCGCTGGTAGCCGAAGCCTGGCCCGGCCGGGCCCTGGCTGGTCTCGAAGTAGTAGATCTCCTCAAGCTCGGCTTCCCCCTGGCGGCGCTCGTCGTGCTTGTGCGGCGGGTAGGAGGACCAGTTCCCGGCCGGCGTTAGTACCTCCACCGACACGAGCCGGTCGGTCTCGAAGGCATCCGGCGAGCAGAAGTTGTTCACCTGGCGGCTGGCCTGGCCCGAGCCCCGTATTTCGACGGGGACGTTCTCGGCCGGCCCGCGCCGGGCCGGCAGCCGCCGGGAGGCGCGCGCTCCGGGGAGCGCGAACCGTCCGCCCGCGGTACTCCGCACCGTCATGCTCGCGTCCCTGGGCACATAGGCGAAGTCGGTCACCCCGCTGAACACATCACGTCGGCCATGCAGGGCCAGTTCCTGGCCGTCCACGAGCACCGAGCAGGCGCCGGCCAGCGGTAGCACCAGCAGCTCGTCCGCGCCGGTGCGCACGGTCACCTCCTGCCCGGGCCGCAGCTCGAGCAGGCGCAGCGAGGAGTAGACCCAGCCGCACTCGGGCGGGGTCAGCGCCACGGCAAACATGCCCGACCGGCATGTTCCGGCGGGAAAGTGCCAGCGGCGGGCGGGTAGAGGATGTTTCTACCCACCGCGAGGCCCCGGACGTTCGGCAGTCGCAGTGCCTTCTGCCAGCGGTCGAACATCTCATCTGGCCGGTCGTCGGACTCGCCGCCGAGCAGCACGGTCGGCAGCGTAGATGCCTCCGCGACCTGCTCCATGTCGTCCACCACGGGGATCTTGAGCCACGTGTACGCCGACGTGACGCCGAGCCCGGACGCTATCGCGATGGACCGGATGACCGCCTGGGCCGCCAGGTCGTTATGGGTGCGCTGGCCCTCCCGGCGGACGATGAAGGGCTCGACGATCGCCATCAGCTGGTGCGACGCCAGGTCGCTGACCGCGTCCGCGCACGCCGCCAGTGCCGCCGCGGTCGCCGGGTCGTCCATGTCCATGCGCAGCAGCATCTTCCCCCCGTCCAAGCCGCTGGCCGCGATCGCCGCCGCGCGGTAGCCGGTGAACCGGTCGTCGATCTCGAACGCCGCCCCGACTATCCCGCCCCGGTTCATCGAGCCGATGGCCAGCCGGTCGTCGAGCGCTCCCAGCAGCAACAGGTCTTCGATCACGTCCGCGGTGGCGAGAACGCCATCCACGCCGGGCCGTCCCAGCGCCACCAGGATCCGGTCGAGCAGATCGAACCGGTTGGCCATGGCCAGTGGCCGCTCGCCGATCCCGAGCGCGCCGCGCGCCGTGTGGTCGGCTGCGATGATCATCAAGCGCCCGGACGGGCCCAGCCATGGCCTGCGCCTGCGCCGCGCCGTGGCCGCGGCCACCGCCGAAGGAGTGCGGGCTCTTGTCTCAAGGATCATCCGCCGCTGGTCCTCAAGCACCTGGCTTCTCCTCCAGTAGGGCGGTCACCTCAGCCGCGGTGGGCATGGCGTCCGAACATGCGATCCGCGACGCGACGATCGCCCCGGCGGCGTTGGCGAAGCGGATCGTCGATCGCAGGTCCCAGCCGCCAAGCAGGGCGTGGCAGAGCGCGCCGCCGAACGCGTCGCCGGCCCCCAGCCCGTTCACCACCCGCACGCTGACCGGGGGGGCGTGAGCCTGGCCGCGGCTGTCCCTGGCGATGACCCCGGCGGGGCCCCGTTTGATGACCGCCAGTTCGACGCCGAGTTCCAGCAGCGCGTCCGCCGCCCGGTCGGGATCCCGCGTGCCGACGACAGCCTCGCACTCGTCGAGGTTGCCGACGGCGACGGTGACCGCGGGCAGCGCCTCGCGTGCCCACCTCCTGGCCACGTCCCGCGACTGCCAGAACATCGGCCGGTAGTCAAGGTCGAGGACGGTGGGGTGGCGGCGCTCGCGCGAGTGCAGCGCGGCCAGGGTGGCGGTCCTGCTCGGCTCGTCGCACAGGCCGGTGACTGTTGCCCAGAAGACGCCGGCCTGCCTGATCGCTTCCTTATCGAGTTCCTCGGCCCTGATCTCCAGGTCGGGCGCCTTGGGAAAGCGGTAGAAGTAGAGCGGGAAACTGTCCGGGGGAAACATCTCGCAGAAGGTGACCGGTGTCGGCAGCCAGGGAACGGGTGACACGTAAACGTCGTCGACGCCGTAGCGCCGGAGGGCCTGATGCACGAACAAGCCGAAGGGATCCTCGCCAGTGCGGGTGATCACCGCAGCGCGGTGGCCGTACCGTGCCGCGGCCACCGCGACGTTGGTGGGGCTGCCACCCAGGTACTTGCCGAACAGGTCCACCTCGGCCAAGCCACGCCCGACCTGCAACGGATAGATGTCCACCCCGACCCGGCCCATGGTGATGACCTCGTAGGCAGTGCCCGGCGGCGCTGCAGTCTGCACAGGCCCAGCTCCCATCGTGGCCATCTCCCGGCCCTCGTCGGCGGCTGCGGCGTGTCCCGGCCGGCCCGCCATGAAATCTCCGGTCGGCAACGGCGCTTGTCCGCTGCGGGGGCCATGGAATGCTCGCATTCATGAGCTACGCTAGTCAAGATATTGTTCTAACAAACATACTTTTAGTACTCTACGGGGCTACGGAGGCTGCTGTATGCAACGCCTGAACGTGACGAGCGAGGTCCGCGGCGTCAGCATTGACCGCAGCAGCCCGGTTCCGCTGTACTTCCAGCTGGCTCAGCACCTGGAGGCGGCCATCCGGTCCGGCGCCCTGCCGGTCGGCACCCGCCTCGACAACGAGGTGCAATTGGCGAAGGAACTCGGCCTGTCACGTCCCACGGTGCGCGCCGCCTTCCTCTACCTGGCCGAGCGGGGCATGGTCGCCAGGAAGCGCGGCTACGGGACCGTGGTCACCCGCGAGAAGATCAACCGTGATGTCGAGCTGACCAGCCTCTACGACGACCTGTCCCGGGCCGGCCGGACGCCGTCGACCAAGGTGCTGCGCAACGAGGTGGGCGCGGCCAGCGAGATAGTCGCCGAGGCGCTTGGGCTCTCCGAAAGCTCGCTGGTGATCTGCCTGGAACGGATCCGCTTCGCCGACGGGGAGCCGATCGCGCTCATGCACAACTTCCTGCCAGCGGCCCTCGTGCACCTCAACGACGAGATGCTGGAGAAGCACGGGCTGTACGAGATCCTGCGTGCCTCCGGCATCCAGCCGACCTCCGCCATCCAGCGGATGAGCGCCAAGAATGCCTCGGCCGCCGAGGCGCGGATGCTGGACGAGCCCAGGGGCGCGGCACTCCTGACCATGGAGCGAACCGTCCGTGATGTCCGGGACTCCCCGGTAGAGTTCGGGCAGCACGTCTACCGCGCATCGCGCTACGCGCTCGGCACCACCTTGCGCATTCACTGACGCTCCCGTCGCCCCGCCGTCCGCGTCTCAACCCGGTGGACATGGATTTCAGCGGCACCCAACCCGCCCTTAGCCATATCCACCGGGTTGCCCGCCTGGAGGCACGGCCGACGGGCACGGCCGACAGGGCACGGCCGACGGGGCACCTCCGAGACCAGGCGGCTGCACGGGGCGACCAGTGCCAGGATCTAATGTAAGTAAGTATTGACAATTTTGCATTATGGTCGCGATACTGCTGGCTCAGTGAAACAGTCACCGAGCCCGGCAACCGCCCATCGGAAGGATGGCGATGCGCAGTGAGCCAGCGCTTGGCCGACGTGCCGGTCGGCAGCTGCGGGTACTGGCCACGTCCCCCTCGTGCGTGCGGGGTAGGCGGTGGAGGTCCGTTTCGAGCGGGTGACCAAGACGTTCGACCAGAACTGCGTGCTGGCCGACCTTGACCTGAGCATCCCGGACGGCGATTTCCTGGTGCTGCTCGGTCCGTCGGGGTGCGGCAAGACGACCGCGCTCCGCATCGCCGCCGGGCTGGAGGAACCGACCGGTGGCCGGGTCTTCATCGGAGATCGCGACGTCACCGACCTGCCCCCGCGAGCGCGGGACATTGCCATGGTGTTCCAGAGCTATGCGCTGTATCCGCACCTGAAGGTGTGGGAGAACATCGGCTACCCGCTGCGGATCCGCAGGGTGCCCAAGGCGAAGATCCGTCATGAGGTGGCCCGGGTCGCGCAGACTCTGGGGCTCGCCGATCACCTTGAGCGCAAGCCGCGCCACCTGTCCGGGGGCCAGCGGCAGCGGGTAGCACTGGCGAGGGCCATAATCCGGGATCCGGCCGCGTTTCTCATGGACGAGCCGCTCTCCAACCTGGACGCGCAGCTCCGCGTTGAGATGCGCACGGAGATCAAGCGCCTGCAGCATGACCTGGGCGCCACCACTTTGTACGTCACCCATGACCAGGTCGAGGCCATGACGATGGCCGACCGCATCGCGGTTCTCCGGGACGGGCTGCTCCAGCAGCTGGCTCCACCCCTGGAGCTGTACGCATCGCCGGCCAACACGTTCGTGGCCAGGTTCGTCGGCTCGCCGCCGATGAACATCCTGGCCGGCAGCGTCAGCGAGGGGGTATTCCGGTGCGCCGCGGGCGCCATGGACGTCCCGCCCGCCACCCCGCGGGGCGATGTCCAGCTCGGCTTCCGCCCCGAGGCGGCCACCATGATCGACCCGGCCGGCTCTACTGGCCAGCTTCAGCTCCAGGTGTACGCGGTCGAGCCGCTCGGCAACGAGATGATCGTCGCCTTCCGGGTCGGTGACGGCCTCCTGAATGTCCGGGCGCCCGCGGGCGCCCCGGTCGCGGTCGGCCAGAACTGCGGCATCCGGGTCCCCGCCGGGCAGATGCACTTCTTCGACAGCCAGTCCGGCCAGCGGGAGAGCCGGCCGGGGGCGCCTCAGCAAGAAATTCCGGTTAGTCCACTCAAGGAGACGCTATGACCTCAAGAAGCGGTAACTCAACGCAGTGGTCACGCCGCTCGATGCTCAAGGGCGTCGGCCTTGGCGTGGCCGCGGCCGCCTCGGCCCCGCTGCTGGCGGCATGCGGCTCGTCCGGGTCCGGCGGCGGTGGCGGCGGCGCGGGCGGCGGCAGTAAGAAGATCGTCATCGGCAGTTTCCAGGATCCGGCGATGGCGCCGTTCCGCGATAAGTACGTGAAGCAGTTCCAGCAGGAAACCGGCATCCACGTCAGCTACTCGGAAACCAGCTACAACGCCTGGTACCAGGCGTCCAAGAGCGACGGCCTGAACAAGACGGGCGCCTACGACATCTACGTGATGGATGACAACTGGGTGCCCGAGTTCGCGGCCGGGGGCATCGTGCACAGCCTGGACAAGCTGGGCCTCAAGCCGAATCCGGACATCCTGTCCAAGGGCCTGGACCAGGGCTACTGGCCGCCCAAGGCCGGGGCCCGCCTGAAGGCGTTCAAGAACGACACCCCGCAGCTGTACGCACTGGTGATCATCGACGACGTCAACCTGCTCTATTACGACAAGCGGCATTTCGGCTCGGCCCCGCAGACCTGGGACGACATCTACTCGGCCATGAAGTCCAAGGCGCATCCGCCGAAGCTGTTCGGCTGGTCGGCGCGCGGCGTCAAGGGCAACCCGGTGGTCCAGACCTATCTGCCGTTCCTGAACTCCTACGGCGCCAACTTCGTCAACGACGACTGGACGCCGGGCTTCAACGGCCCGGCGGGCGTGGCCGCGCTGGAGCGCCTGCTGAGCTTCCTGCCGTACATGTCGCCGTCGACCCCGGAGTTCGATACCGATCAGGAGACCGCCCTGATGCTGCAGGGCAAGTGCATGGCCCTGACCGAGTACACCGGCACCGCGGTGACGGAGGTCGACAACCCGGCGAACTCCAAGGTGCCGGGGAAGATCGATATGGCCACCACGCCCATGCAGGTCAAGCACGGCCCGGCCATCGGCACCTTCATCTGCGGCATTGCCTCTGGCGCACCCAACCCGGACGGCGCAGTGAAGTTCCTTGAGTGGTTCACCAGCAGCCGGATCCAGACCCAGTTCGCCCGCGAGGGCGGCAACGCGGCCGTCACCAAGTCCGCGCTGAACGACCCCCAGGCGGTAGCGAAGTACCGCTGGCTGCCGGCGATCGCCCAGTCGGTGCAGCTGTCCACGCCCAAGCCGCGCACTCCGGATGAGCCGCGGTTCGAGGACATACTCGGAACCCAGCTGAATCTCGCCCTGGTCGACGCGCTGCAGCAGAAGGGCAACTACCACCAGATCGCGCAGAAGTCGCTGAATGTCGCCCACGACCAGATGATGGCCGTCCTGCAGCAGAACAAGAACATCTACTTCTGAGTCCGGGCCGGCACGTACCGGCCACCCACGCGGTTACCCGGCGAGGAGCGAGCATGGCAGTCACGACGGCGCCTGCCCGCTCCGGCGGCCCCGGCACCTCCCCTGACCGGGGACGCCGGAGCCGGCTGGAGCGAGCGATGCCCATCCTGCTGCTGCTGCCTGCCGCCATCGCGCTCGGCCTGGTGTCCGTCTACCCGATCTACGCCGGCGTCCACGCCAGCCTCACCACCTACCTCTACGGCCGCCCGATCGCGGGGGCCGGGCTGAAGAACTACACCGACACCTGGCACGATCCCGTGTTCTGGCAGGCGATGGCCGTCACGCTTAAGTTCGTCCTGATAACCGTGGTGGCCGAGACGGTGCTCGGCCTGGGCCTTGCCCTGCTCGTCGCCGGGGAAATGAGGGGGGCCCGCTACATCCGGATGTCCATCCTCGCGCCCATGACCATCGCCCCCGTGGTCGTCGGCGTGATCTGGCGGCTCATCTACGAGTCCGAGACCGGCTTCGTGAACCCGCTCTTCAGCGCGCTCGGTCTGGGCGCGCCGAACGTGCTCAGCCATCCGGCTTCCGCGTTCTACGGGCTGGTTCTCGTGGACGTCTGGGAGTGGACGCCGCTGCTGTTCCTGATCTGCCTGGCCGGGCTGCAGTCGCTGCCGCAGGAACCGCTGGAGGCCGCGGCCGTGGACGGGGCGGGGCCGGTGCGCCTGTTCTTCCACCACACGCTGCCCCTGCTGCTGCCGGTGCTCGCCGTCGGCGTCGTACTCCGGCTGATCGACGCGGTCGGCACCTTCGACCAGATCTTCGTGCTCACCGGCGGCGGACCCGGCAACGCGACCCAGCTGATCAGCATCTACGCCTACAACACGGCCTTCAACTTCACCGACTACGGGCACGGCGCGGCGATGCTGATCGCATTGCTCGCCTTTGCCCTCCTGCTGGTCCTCGTCGCCCTGTCGCTGATGCGCCGGGCCGCCCGGAGGGTGGCGCGATGAGCGCCGCGGCCAGGTACGCCCGCTGGGCCGCGCTGGCGGTCGCCGTGTTCCTCTGCCTGTTCCCCTTCTTGTGGATGTTCATCATCTCGCTGAAACGGCAGGTGGACATCTTCGGCGGGCCGACGCTGCTGCCGCAGCATCCGACGCTGCGGAACTACAGTTCGCTGTTCACCCAGTACCACATGGGCTCGTACCTGCTGAACAGCGTCGTGGTCGTCGGGGCGTCGGTGCTCGTCAGCCTGCTGATCGGGACGCCCGCGGCCTACGCGCTGGCCCGCTTCCGGCTTCCCGGCGGCCTCAACGACCAGGCCCTGTTCGCCGCGCTGGTGGTACGGATGGTCCCGGCCATCCTGCTGGTGGTGCCCTTCTACATCATCCTGGCCCGGTTCGGCCTGCTGAACACCAGGCTCGGCCTCATCCTGCTGTACACCGGGATCAACACCAGCTTCGTCATCTGGCTGATGCAGAGCTTCCTGGCCGAGATACCCAGCGAAATCGAGGATGCAGCGCTCGTCGACGGCGACAGCCGGCTGTCCGCCCTCCGCCGCATCATCCTGCCGCTGGCGAGTTCCGGGCTGGCCGCCACGGCCATTTTCGCCGTCATCACCACCTACAACGACTTCCTCATCGCGCTCACCATGACATCGACGCCGAGCGCGCAGACCGTACCGGTCGGGATCTCGACGCTGATCGGGAAGATCCAGGTCGAGTGGGGGCCGATGGCCGCGGGCGGCATCATCGGCGCGTTGCCCATCCTCGTGTTCGCCTTCATCGTCCAGCGCCACTTCGTCCGCGGCATGACCCTGGGGGCGGTGAAATGACGGCCCAGCCGTGACCGGCCAGCCACGCGGTCCGCACACGATCACGGGCAGACCCCGGGTCCGCACGGAAAGGGTTATCCATATGCGCGTCGGGCTCTTCACGGACGCCTTTACGCACCTTTCGCTGTCCGAGACGCTCGCCTGGTGCGCCGGGCACGGGATCGACAGCGTGGAGCTTGGCACGGGGGGGTACTCGCCCGCGCCGCACGCCGACCTGGCGGCACTCTCCGCCAGCGGGCCAGCCCGCCGTGACCTGCTCAGCGAGATAGCCGGGCACGGGCTGACGCTCGGCGCGCTCAACGCGTCCGGTAACCCGCTGCACCCGGACCGGTCACTGGGCAGCCGCGACGATGCTGCCCTGCGGTCCACGCTGACGCTGGCCCAGGACCTCGGGGTGACCAGGGTGGTGGCCATGAGCGGCTGCCCCGGCGGCCCGGGCAATGGCAGCTGGCCGGTGTTCGCCGGCGGGGCCTGGCTGCCGGACATGGAAGGGCTGTGGGACTGGCAGTGGCAGGAGCGGATCTCCCCCTACTGGCGGGAGCTGTCGCGCTGGGCCCGAGCGTCAGCGCCTGACGTGCGGATCTGCCTGGAGCTGCACCCCGGCACCTCGATCTACAACGCCGAGTCGTTCCACCTGCTGCGCGAGGTCGCCGGGGACAACGTGATGGTCAACCTCGATCCCAGCCACTTCTGGTGGCAGCGCATGGACCCGGTCAAGGTCATCGAGGAGCTGCCGGGCTGCATCGGATGGTCCCACGGCAAGGACACGTTCATCCAGGAGCCACGCATGGCGGTCACCGGGAGCCTCGACTTCCGATGGCCACGCGAGGCCGGCGCCATGCCCTGGTACTTCTGCGCTGTCGGGGCGGGTCACCCGGTCGGCGACTGGGTGTCCCTCATCAAGGCCCTGCTCGCGGCGGGCCATCAGCACACCATCTCGATCGAGCACGAGGACCCCAACCTCAGCCCGGAGGACGGCGTGCTGGCTTCCCTGCTCGGCCTGCGCCAGGCGCTGTCGGCGCTGGAGGCGTGACCGGATGGTGGCAGGCCGGGCCGCGGGTCATGGCCGCCGGGGCAGACCGAACTGACATGAGGAGCGAAGAATCGTGACGAGGCGGCTTCGAGTCGGCGTGGTGGGCACCGGGCTCATCGCCCAGGTCATGCACCTGCACTACCTGGCCGAGCTGGCGGATCAGTTCGAGATCGCGGCCGTGTGCGACATCGTGCCGGGCAATGCCCGGGCGTGCGCGGAGCGGCACCAGGTGGCAGGCGTCTTCACCGACTGGCGCGACCTGCTCGCCGAGCCCCTGGACGCGGTGCTGGTGCTGACATCGGGCAGCCACGCGCCGATCGCCGTGGCGGCCGCGCGGGCCGGGCTGCATGTGCTGGTCGAAAAGCCGGTGTGCTTCTCGGTGGCGGAAGGGCGCGCGATGGTGGCCGCCGCCGAGCGGGCCGGAGTAACTCTGATGGTCGCCTACCCCAAGCGCCACGACCCTGCCTTCGCGCGGTTCCAGAAGGAGGCGGCAGAGTTGTCCGAGACCCGGCTGCTGCGGGTGACCACGTTGGAGTCGCCGTTTCAGCCATACATCGGGCACTACCCGCTGCTGGCGCCGTCCACCGCGCCGGCCGACATCGCGGACCGCCTGCGCGCGGAGCATGCGGCGAGTATCGCCGCCGCCATCGGCGCGGCGGATGACTTCGAGCGCCGGGTCTACCACCAGGTGCTGCTCGACGCGATGGTGCACGAGTTCAATACCGTGCGCGGGCTTCTCGGCGAGCCCGACCGGCTCGACTACGTGGACGTGCGGGAGCACAGCCTTACCGCGATGCTGCATTTCGGCGAGCTTCCGGTCGCCATTCACTGGATCGACCTTCCCGGCATCGCGCGCTATGAGATGGAGTTCGCGCTTTACGCGCCGGATCGCCGGGTGACCCTGTCCTTCCCGTCGCCGTTCCTGCGCAACGAGCCCGCCGTCCTGGCGATCGAGGGAGGCGAGCCCGGAGCCACCCGGTCATGGCGCAGCGAGGAGATCGTCTCCTACGAGAGCGGGTTCCAGCGCGAACTCGCCGCCTTCCACGACTGCGTCGTCAGCGGCGCGGCGCCGGTCACCTCCGGCCTTGACGGCCTCCGCGACATCGCGCTTTGCCAGGCGATCATCGCCAGCCACCGTGACGGGCGGCCGATCGAGGCTCCCACCAGCCTGACCGGCCTTTGACAGAACGGACAGCCGATCCAGTGAGTGAGGAAGACATGGAACCAGCCGGGGTCGCAGCCTCGATAGCCATCGCGAATGCCCCTGTCAGCTACGGCGCCTTCGAGGTCACCGTGGGGCATGACCCGCACGTCCCCGACGGCCTCAGCGTGCTTGACCAGGTCGCCGAGGCCGGGTACGCGGGCATCGACCTCGGCCCGGTCGGCTATCTGGGCGCTGGCGAGCGCCTCGGTGAGTTGCTGGCCGAGCGCGGGCTCGGCCTCGCCGGGGGCTACCTTGAGCTGCCCTACGCCGACCACGACGCCCTCGGGCAGGCGCTGCCCGGCCTTGACGCGATGCTCGACACCTTCGACGCGGTCTGTCCGTATCTGCCCGGACCGCCGCCCCGGCCGACCCTTGCCGACAATGGCAGCGAGGCGCGTCGCGGGCGGCCGGGCAGGTCGGCCACCGACCGGTCCGCGGGGCTGGACGCGGACTCCTGGCGCAAGTTCGCCGAGGGCCTCGCCAGAGTTGTCGCTCGCTGCCGCGCCCGCGGCTACGAGCCAACCTTTCACCCCGAGACCGGCACCCACGTCGAGGCGCCCTGGGAGATCGAGCGGGTGCTGGAGATATCCGACGTCGGGCTCTGCCTGGAGACGGGACACATGATGCTTGGCGGCGGCGACCCGGTGGCCATGCTGCGGGCGTGGGGTGAACGGATCAACCATGTGCATCTCAAAGACGCCATGCTCGGAGTGATGCGGCAGATCATCGCGGACGAGGCGCCGGCCACCGACATCTGGTCCCGGGAGGCGTTCTGCGCGCTCGGCCACGGCGATCTCGACACCGACGCCATTATCGACGGCATCCGGGCCGTCGGCTTCCAGGGCTGGCTCGTGGTCGAGCAGGACATCCTGCCCCGGACCCAGGAGCGGTTTGCCCGCGCCGCGCTCGACCAGCGAGACAACCGCGCCTACCTAGCCGCGCGGGCGCTGTGACGTGCCTGCCCCCTTCCGGATTGGCCTGGTCGGAGCCGGGCGGATGGGCCGAAACCACCTGCGGGCGCTCGCCGGGTGGGCGCGGGTGGCCGTTGCCGCCATCGCCGAGCCGGACCCGCAGTCGCGCCGCCGCCTGACGGGAGGCAGCGCGACCGTCCACGCCAGCCTGGGGGAGATGCTCGACCGCTCCGCGCTCGACGGGATCCTTATCGCGGCCCCGACCGACCAGCATCTGCGGATCATCACCGAGGCTGCCGCGCATGGGCTGCCCATCCTGTGTGAGAAGCCCTGCGGGGTTAGCTCCCGGCAGGCGCGCGCCGCGGCCGACGCCGCCGCGGCGGCGGGCGTGCCGCTGCAGGTCGCCTACTGGCGGCGGTTCTTCCCCGTCCTGCGGCAACTGCGGGACCGGGTCGCCGGAGGCGACCTCGGCGCCATCCATCTGGTGACCTGTTACCAGTGGGATGAGCGGCCACCGTCGGCGGCGTTCCGCGCCCACAGCGGCGGTATCGCCATTGACATGGGGGTGCACGAGTTCGACCAGCTCCGGTGGCTGACCGGCCAGGACATCCGCGGCCTGAGCGGATGCGCATCGGCGCTGACCGAGGAGGCGGACGTGACCGGGGACGTGGACAGCGCCCAGCTGGTCGTGGAGATGTCCGCGGGCACGCTCGGCCTGGTTTCGCTGGGGCGGCACCATCCCGCCGGTGACATGGCCCGCGCGGAGGTCTTCGGGACCCGCGGCACGGTTCGGTGCGACTTTCTCGATCCGG
>WNGD01004056.1_pt1 | contig 14564 bp, 11 predicted proteins | sample 5400671 | NCBI WGS metagenome assembly WNGD01 (sample SAMN13153369, study PRJNA577476) | soil metagenome | isolation source: 40 cm soil or saprolite under grassland replicate 2 | place: USA:California | collected 2016-06-15 | reverse complement strand
TCATTCGATACGCCGAATATCACGCTAGCACAAATGCTGGAGAAGTTGATCGCCAGCTACCCTCGTGTGCGCTCGTATCTGCTGGATGCATCGGGCATGTTACAAACGTCGATCAGGGTGCTCATAAATAATGAGCGCCTGGAACCCGATGCTACCCTTGAGACTTTGCTACACGACGAGGATCAGGTTACATTACTTGTAGCTGTAGCTGGCGGCGCGGTATAAGCGCTTATTTGTTCTGGGTAGTGGCGTTCTTTTTTTCAATGAAATCTAAGTTATCTGGAGAAGTGTCAATGCTATCCTCTACCATTTCCCCCTTTTCCTGCCTGGGTCATAATAGTTGATGCAACCTCCAGGCATCCATCAATCATACTTAGTGTGCGATCAGCCATCGCCGCAATATTCACATCATGCGTCACTACTACCAGTGTACAGCCATGCTTTCGACAGAGTGTATCCAGCAGTGTTATCACCTGCTTACCCGTGACCGAATCAAGACTTCCCGTCGGTTCATCGGCCAACAACAGGGGAGGTGAGGCAATCATCGCACGGGCAATAGCCACCCGCTGCTGCTCACCGCCTGACAACTGGTCTGGATAATGCTCCATACGCTCTCCAAGACCCATCTCAGTCAGCAGCGAGATTGCCCGTTTACGCAAAACATGCCGCGAGCAATAAGGCAGTAGAGGTAACATCGCATTCTCGACTGCACTCAACGCTGGAAGCAACGAAAACTGCTGAAACACCAGCCCTACTTTTTCACGACGGAACCTTGCAAGTTCTTTCCCACTCAATTTCCGAGTAGAGATTCCACCAATCAATACATCCCCATTCCTGGGCTTATCGAGCGCAGCGCAGAGACGCAACAGCGTAGATTTTCCTGCTCCTGATGGGCCAACAATCGCTATGTGTTCGCTCCGCCGCACCGTCAAATCCAACCCTTGCAGCACGACAACTTCTCCCGCTCCTGTGAAATAGCTATAGCAAACCTGCGAACACTCGATCATCTCCATCGAAACACCTTTCCTGTCTCTTGCCAGACATTGCCTATTATCGCTACTCCAGTCAATAGCGCGCCAAGAAGCGGACCGCAAACCAGCAAACCCAATGCCATGAACATTGTTGGGAAAGTCGCCGCCAGCATCGCTACAGCTATAGCCAGTAGTACGCCAATTCCTCCACTTACAAGAGCAGGAGAGCAATTATCCCACATGATACGCAATATCACCGAGCGTCGTTCCCAACCTACCATCGCAAGCAATTGTAGCTCCTCGCGCATTCCCAGCAACGACAGTTTGGAACATAGACCTGCTGTTAGTAACGATGCACTCAAGAAAATCAGCAATAACGCTAATTGTGAACTCTCCAATGCCGAATGTACTTGCCTCCCCAATACTGTGACAACTAACTCCTGATTAAAATCATTTATTAACATATATCCTTTGGCTATAAGAAACACAGATGAAGCCAGAGCAATTCCGCTAATGCATTTGACAATTAATTTGGCGCGATGTGCTGGCGACGAGGAACGCCCATGCCCAGAACACGCCACCATCACAAGCAACCAACAATACACCAGCACACCCACTATTAGCAGCATCCATGTCAACATTGGTGACAAACTACTTGCCCATATCCTCGTTGCCAGCATTGTCCACACAATTGCCAGCAGACAGCCTGGTCCACACAAGGCCAGTCCGTCAAAAGTAAAGGCTGCGACCAGCACATCCCATCTCCAACCTATTTGTCGTAGCAAAAGAGTATCCTTCCTTCGTCCAATGCCCACCAGTGCACCCGCTGCGCCAATTGCAAGCAAACACACCATTAAACAAAGCAATAGCAGCACTGCTTGCAATGCATCCATGCCATGCTCGATCTGTACTGCTATCCCGACTGTCCTCCACATTGATCGCATACTTGTAATAGTTTTCATAGGCATTGGAGACTGCACAGTTATCGTTATCGTTCGCAGAGAAGAACCATCGAGTATATCGACATGCAACCCGGTACGTGCAATAATGGATGCTGCTATCGACTGTAAAAGCGCTAGGCTCTGCTGGTTATATCGCTCTGTGCCACTTAATCGCACATACAACCCACTATAGCAGCCCTCTCCATTGATAGCGCAGGCTTGCTCTAGCGGCACAAAACGCACCGCATCAGTTAAAAGTGGCAAACGTTGTGGCATTGAAAATGAGAGTAAATGATGTTGCTTGTAGTTTCCAAATGCAACATCTTTCATTAGTATCGGTACTGAAACATGTTCTGGTAGAAGCACTCGATAGAGCGCTCCTTGCATATCGCTGCCAGGCGCCACAATCGCTATCTCTCCTACGGCAACTTGTTGGGAACTAGCAATAAAACGTGTTCTGGAGTAACGCAGCAACTGCACACCATCATTCTGATAACTTACGGTTCCTTGTCGCACCCGCTGTGCTTCCCAGCAATCAGGCCGATCCACACACACTGCTAACGAACTCAATTCACCTCGCAAACGTTCAACGCGAAGCACAATGGGCATTGCTGGTGTAGGTCTCAGGTTTTCTAACAAAATCTGGCTTAACATCTCCTGCTGTGATACCGGAACACCAATCATCGCTTGGATCCCTTGCACAGACATCGTGAAGACAACTGGTCTTGCACCATCACTGGCAACTACATGTTGTACATCAAGATTAAGCAGTGGCACTTCATTTGTAAGGTGCGCAAGATCGCTTACTTCAACATAGCGCACAATCTCGTGCTCCTGCTCATTCCATACAAATGAGATGCGATAAACACCTTTTTGAGCTAACTCAACTGGCAAGAGTACCTTAACCGGCTGCCACCCGACTGTAGCGACAGGTACAACCTGGACTACATGGGCGATTGTTTCGATACTGGCAACCTGTCGTTGGCTGATTCCTCCATAGGTTTCCAGTACGCTCTGTGGATCTACCCAGCCAGCGTTTCGTTCCGGTTCACTTACAGCAGATTGTGGGCGTATCAACAGGTCATATTGGCCACGCCAACTGCGTGTTATCTGCTGTCTTAATAGTTGACTCGAGACATCTTGCAGCGCTCCAATTGACTGTGCTGCTCCGATTAGTAACAAGAATGAGACCGCCACAGGAACGATCTGCCCGGTTCTCCGTCGCAAGCTCCAAATAGCAAAGGAGACACCTCCCAGGAGTAATAAATAGAGCTTCTTCATGGCGATAGCGGAGGAGGAGTAGGCAGATTTGGTTCTTTGCGCCGCTCTCGCAACGAGACAAGGTTCAGTTGCATATGGCTATAATGCAGGCTATCTACCTGCCCCATCAAAACAAAAGTTCGTGACATCCCCGGTGATACATCTTCTGCCACTCCCTCCGCCTGGCCTATCACATCTCCCACCTTGTCGTAAAAGGTAGCATTGACGGTCACATCAAATGGATAGCGATCATGCCCCGTATTCTGAATTGTCCCATCCACTTCCGCCTGGTTGTCCAGAATGATAATACGTGACGATAGTATATGAAACAACTTCAAACGCGGATCTAACTGCTGCGCTTGCTTCTGATCTCCCAACCCGCATCCGGTAAGAAACACAGTCAGGCAGAGAAGAAAAAACGTAATGGCCAGATTAAGCTCTTTAACACAATAATCCGTCATTTCATCACCAACATCCTCCAGGAGCTTCAGCACGAGCCTCCGCAGGAGCGGGTAATCCCAATGCATGCATCAGCACAGGCGCAATTACAAAACTTGTATAGCTGTTATTATCAATCGTACCCTTACATCTTGCAGGTCCAGATACAGCAAGCAACGTCTGTTTGCTCGTTCCCTGATCTGTAACACCCATACCATAGAAGTTATCGGCATCGGTATGATTGGCCTGTGCCTGGCTCGTAGTCAAAGCAATGAGCGTGTTCTGTAACAAACCTTGTTGGCCAAGCCAGTCAATGAATTGCCCAAAAGTTTGATCCGCTAACAATAGTGCGCGTTGATACTCATCGCCCTGGGCGTCAGGGCTGGAACTCATATCCTCCGGTGCCAGGGGAGCCAGTTCACCATAGAGCAGGAAACCATTTGCTTGCTGCATACCTGACGTTACAGCATCCTCCATCTGCGCCAACCAGCGATTAGCTTCAAAGCTGCTAGAACGCTGCAATAGATCGAGATTGCGTGTCGTTGCATCGCTCAGTATATAATCAGCGCCCGCTACGACACCTGTCTGCATCCCATAACCTTTCGCAACATCAAATATTGATTCCTGTCCAAACAAGTGAGCGCTGCGCCCACCAGTAAACCAGAACCTTGTATCAATGGCATCGGGCGCTCCCCATGGCACCAGGTTGGGCCACGTATCAAAGGTTGCCCATTGGGGATAGCTGCCTGTCAGCAATGCATATTGATCGGGTGCCCTCCATCCATAGGGATGCCACACCGATTTCAATACATACGATTGCTGTAAAAATGCTTGTAGGTCAGGCGTCAAATTAACCAACATCGTATCATTGAGCAATGAGTTAGCATAGAAACCACGCAGATCAATCAAAATGATGTTCTTTGCCTGACCTCTCATCAAAGACCGCTTCCCAGGAGCAGAAATTGGCGTCAGCGGGAGCATTATACCAGAACGATTGCCACTGAGGGCTATTGCTGAAAATATACGTTCTGCATAATAACGGCCATCACCCACGTTATAATAGCGACTGGCAGCAACGGTATAGATTCCTGCTGCAAGATGCATAAACTGGTAGTTTCCTAATGCATCTGTGACTACATGCAGCGCGGTACTGGTAGGACGTCCTTTTTGCACAGGCATATCTATCCAGACAATGGCGTTTATAACCGGTTGCCCCGATTGCGCATCTATTACCCTCCCGCTGAGTTGAAATCCCCCATGTTGAAACTGGAAGCCTGGCACCAGCGGTTGCTCTACCGCAATATCCGGGTCCGCATCTTCTGGATCGTGTACATCACCCACCACAGGCATAAAGGCTGGCATAGGTGTTGATGACTGCATATGCTTCACAGCAACAGGGTGTATATACATCAAACGATAACCAAAACCTGCGCCCATGATTGCCATGAGCAGACAACACCACACTATCAGAATACGAGGTAATCTCATTCTGTTAAATCCGCGCTCTGTTATCGATTGTGTCTTTTCGCGTATCTCAATCATGGTCCACCTATAGCCTGAAGGCAAACAATCCCTGGTCACCTAGAGAAGCCTGGTAGAGCACACCATGCGCTACCACAGGCTCGGCATGAAGTTCACCCAGACTCCATGAATGAAGTCTCCTACCCCAACGACTATCAAGTAACAGGCACGGACCTCCCTGTGAAGCAACTACTATCCAGCTTTGTATTGCACCCTGCACCATGACAGGAGACGCCGTAATGGGACTCCCCACTTGTATTTGCCATTGTGTCTTTCCCGTCCTGGCATTTAGTGCGTAAAATGAGCCATCAAAACTACCAAGATAGAGTAAGTTCTGTTCTTTTGACAGAGCAGATGAGCTTTCTGAACCACCCGCAAGATGTACATCCCAACGTATCGTTCCCGAATGCGCATCGAGCGCGACAACACGCCCTGACCACATTACGACATAAACCAACCCTAGCGCCTCATCAACCGTTGGTCCACCTGTCATGCGTTCTCGCAGCGCAACTTCCCACACCTTACGCCCCGTCCGCATGTTCAACGCATCAAATTCATTCGAGGCGCCCAACGCAACATACACCAGCCCATCAGAGACTGCAGGCGTTGTACGCGTAGACCAGAACTCCGCCAACGTATCCTCAGAATGGAATACCCAGTATTTCGCGCCCGTTAAGGCATCCAGGCACCACAGAGAATTTGCGCCGCTGGAGATGAACAAGACTCGACCCACAACCAGCGGAGCCGCTCGCACAATACCTCTTGTATCAAAGCGCCAACGCTCTTGACCGCTACTCGCATCTAGCGCCGCGATATAGTGCCCGGCAAGCGCCAGGTAGATCAGGCCATGCGAGATGGCCAGTCCATTTGAAGATAGCTCTCCCCCTATGGGTATGCCCCATTCCTCAGCGCCATTCAACTCATTCAGAACATGCAGGTATCCATCTGAAGCTAGCAAATAGACCCGCCCATTATCAATAACTGGAGCATAAAGAACATTGGTATCAAGTGAGTGATACCAGATAGGCGCTGGTGTTATAGCATTACAACATGCAGGGATTTCCACCGAACGTGTCGCAGCCCCGTCGTGACCAGCTACGGTCCATGTATCGTCGCTAAAATGAAGATCAGACTGGGTCGGTAGTGGCGCATCATGAAAAAAGATCTGTGAATTTGGCAGTACCGGTTCACCACCAGCCAACGCTGGCGTTGGCGTTTGGTGGGTTATTTTAGATTGAATTTCAGGAAGACTATTGCAGGCTGTTAAAAATACCAGCAGGCATAATAAAAAGAGACTTAAAAACAACCTACGCAAATGCATATACTACTCCACTCAGACTCACGACATACAAATGACCATTCGCTAAAGAAGCTGTAGCGCGTATCTCTCCTGTAACATAATGCCAGGTGGGTCGCCCTGTGTCTGTATCTAGCGCATAGAAATTGCCATCACCTGAGCCGATATAGACTTGCCCGGCTGTCACGACCGGTGTTGCCAGGATTTGTGCGCCAGTCGCGAAGCGCCAGATTAATCTGCCATGCAATGCATCAATACAAGAAATCACACCTCGATAGTCTCCAACATACAAATGCCCATCTGCCAGAGCCATACTGCCTGCCACGCCATCAACAATATTTTGACTATGATTCGTATTGAGCGCATAGACCCAGCGCTTTGTACCGTTGAAACGATTGAGAGCAAAAATGTTGCCGTGCCATGTGGCAACATAAATGGTATTGGCTTTCACAAGCGCTTCACTGGTGATACGATCGCCAGTATCAAATGACCAGAGGACATGTCCTTTTGTTAGATCGAGGGCCCAGAGCTGGGTACCTGTTCCCAGGCCACTATAGACCACATTACCCGCTACGGTGGGAGATCCAGTAGTAGGCCAGCCAGACACCCCACGGCGAAACTTCCACATTACTTCCCCAGTCGTAGCATCAAGCCCCCATAATGTCATACGTGTTGCAACCAGGATACGGCTCCCCACAGCCAGTGGCGGAGATTGTATTTTCTCGCCTGTCTCAAATATCCAGTACAACTCTCCTGTATGCGCATTAAGTGACTCTAAGGCAGTACTGTGTACCGAAACAAATAACACCTGTCCCTCCAAAGTAGGGGTCGCATCGGTTAAAAGATTATCCAGGTGCGCACGCCAGACAATTGAGCCTGAGCTTTGTTGAAGCGCGTACAAATAGCCATCAGTGCTGGATATGTAGATCATTCCCAGGCCAGCCACGGGCGATGAAAAGATGGGACCAAATTGTTGTGTCCATAACAACTTACCCCGAATAGCATGTTTATTTACATTTTGATCGACATAGCCCGTATGTCCCGGGTCGTAAGCAAATATTGGCCAGTCGCTACTGGTCGACCCCAACAATAATGTTGCATTGATTACACGGTTATGATGAGTTGCTTGAGGAGCGGGAATATAAACTGACCCACAGGCTGTCAACATCATTAGCCCACCCAACACCAGTAACAGAGATATGCGCGGCACCATCATTGCCTTTCTAAGAAAATTTCATAGTCTGACCAACTAAACGGCCGCTTGCCGTAAAATTCCACCAACGTCACCATATCGACTGTAGGGTTCTGCTAATCATTCACTGTATGCCTGTTTATTAGCTATAGTGACTTGAATGGATCCCTAGAAAAAAGGAGTGTATCAAAAAATGAGAGGGGCTGTGTCCATACGAAAATGCTTTTTTACTATCGTTGCAACGTTCATATTCATGCTGTTGTTGCTCACTGCCTGTGGAGGCGCTGGCAATACCAATTCAACAGCATTAACACCCTCCCCAACAAGCAATGCTAATGCTACTTCGGTAGCGACAGCTATCTCGATGATGAAGTTGGTTTCTTTGATCGGCCAGCCAAAAGTAAAGATGCTGTCTGGAACGACTTTCGAGGCGGATGGGCAGCTCAAGAATAATGATACTTTTCAGCACGATTTTACCCTGAAAGTAACACTGTTAGATTTATCCGGGAAAATAATCGCAACCGCAACACGGGTAGTAGACAACGTGAAAGGTGGTTATACCGTAAGTTACGCCATTCAAGGTACAATGACTCAACCTGGTTGGTCTAGTGTGGAAGTAGCCGTAATCAAAGTAAGCGAGAACATCAACGGATCAGGTAGCGATTAACATAACAAGTGAAATGTAGCGGCGGGGCTTGCCGCTGCCTGGTCTTGCTTTGCAAGACTCCATTCCACCAGGTCTCTCATGACCAGGTTCCCCTTTTAAACGACGGATTCGTATGAAGCAGACAGGAGTAAAGATTGAAAGAAACAAAGAGCAGTTGGTTGAGTCAGCATCGACTCACTATCATATCTTCAGGGGCAATTATCGCCCTACTTATTTCGTCGATTGTCATTATCCCTCGCGCTTTATCTATCTATTCAGAGCAACGCGTCGCTCCAAAAGCTACTTATGTTCCTTCCAATGCTTTCGGTGATACCGATGATCTGCCAAACGGCGCGCTTCGATCACCAAGACTCACCCTGGCCGCAGGTTCTTCCACAGTGAGCGGAGTCGTAAAAGATGCTACTACCAGAAGCCCTATTGCTAACGCGCAGGTAGGCCTCAGCACCGGCACAGTCGGCGGCGGCGCGCAGTATACGACTACTGCCAGCGACGGCAGCTACAGTTTCAGTGGCATCGCTAACGGGACCTACAACCTCGAAGCAAATCGTTATACTATCAGCGGCACGCAACCATTTTACAAAGATGCGCAGCAGATGCAGGTTTCCGTCAATGGCAACGCCACAGTTAATTTTAGTTTGACCCCTATCCCTGTCCCCGGTTCGCGCACAATCCCTGCAGGGCGAGCAAAAAATCTGATTATTGTAGACTATGACGAAACTTATCATGAGTCGTGGTTCACAGACAATCAATCGATGGCAACCAATTCACCCGCTACACATCAGCTTGCGCAGAACGGTGTGCTTGCCTCTGAAACCTGGACTCAGTACGGCTGGTCACCAATCGATCATTACCAGATTGCTGTTGGCTCTTACCCTGCCTGGCGCACTCCCGATGCTCCTGCAAAAGTCTGGGGCCAGCCAGATGGTCTCGATACAAACATCTGGTACAGTGGAACTGAGGTATTTGGGCAGGAATCGATCTTCGATGTTGCTAAAAGCTACGGTATGAGCACTGCAGTTATTGGCGGAAATGACTACCCGACCGGGCATATTACCGATGCCAATCTTGACCAGATTACCCTGGGACAGAATATCAACGGCGTGCCGACCCAATGGGTAACAGAGGTACAGAATTTCATCACAGCAAATGCCAACAATTCCAACGGATTTCTCATTTATATGCCCATCACTGAAGCTGAAGGTCGTTCTGTCGAAAGCACAAGTCCCGATGCTTCGGGCAGCCTGTACCAGCAGGCAAGCAGTTGGGATGATCAAGCATACGGTCAACTGTACACCTGGTTGCAACAAAACAACTATACCAGCAACACGGATATCTCAATTACCTCGGACGAGGCAGAGAACGATCACACCAGTTTCGATAATTTCTACGGCCTGGGTAGTACAGGTATGGGCACGTCACGTCATATTCCATTCGTACTTGCAGGTCCTGGTATAGTGAGTGGTCAGACCTATACAGGACAGGTGGGCATAGACGACATGAGTGCTAACTACATGTATGCTCTTGGTCTACCGGCTCCCGTAGATAGTCGCGGACACGTGATTCCAAACTTCTTCACCGGCGGAACGCCTGTACCCACACCTACAGCAACAGGGGCGCCTTCACCAACATCAACTGCTAATCCAACAACGACTCCAGTGAATACACCGACGACTATCCCAACAGCCACACCCACATCTACTCCGGCAGGCACACCAACATCTCCTCCTCAAGGTTCTGGCTTTATTCAAAACGGAGGTTTTGAGTCAAGCTCTTCTAGCTGGGTGTACGGTGGTGCTTATCATCCAAGGCGTAGCCAATCGGTTGCGCATAGTGGGAAATACTCGTTAAAAATTGGAAATAGTAGTAGTCAACAAGGTGACTCTATCGCCTACCAGAAGGTGACTATTCCCAACAGTGCAAAAAAAGCTTTACTCAGTTTTTATTACTGGCCTGCAAGTAATGACTCAAGCAGATATGGCTGGCAAGAAGCTGATGTGATTGATAGTAACGGTAACGTCCTGCAACAACTTTTCGTGAACACGACAAACGATCGAGTCTGGATGCAGTTGACGTTTGATCTCTCAATTTACTCAGGACAAACCATCGGAATCCAGTTCCTCGATCATGAGGATTCGGGTGGAGGTTCGTACTATACCTATATGTACTTGGATGATGTGTCGCTGTACGTAAGTTAAGAGACGGCATCTCATACCGTTCAGCTAAAAAATATTCGTGACAGAACGCCTCGCTTGGTGTATAATACCGTGCTTAGAGACGGAAGCATAATAAGTTCTCTAGCACAATCCATTTTGCTCGGAGAGAGGCAACACGATGACAACGACCGCCAGTATTGCGCGAGGGAAATACCACATCTGGACTGTTGGCTGCCAGATGAACCAGGCTGATTCCCAACGTATCCAAGCCATACTTGATGAATTGGGTTGGGAAGAAACCAGTATGGAGGAGGCTAACCTTGTGATCCTCAATACGTGTAGCGTGCGTAAAGCGCCTGAGGAGAAAGCGCACAACCAGCTTGCCCAATTGAAACATACCAAGGCGAAACGTAGCGACCTGCTTGTCGCTATGATGGGCTGTATGATTGGCAACCAGAAGACCATCGATGACCTGAGCAAACGCTACCCACATATTGACCTGTTCATGAAAGTTGAGCAGGCTGATATTTTGCCTCGTTTCCTGGAAGAGCGTTGGACGCCTATCTCTGGCGCAGGCTGTCTCGACATTGAATATATGCCTTCCGATGAGACAATCCCTATAGAGCCTATTGAGCATATCCTTCCAACTTTCGCTACATCGACCAGCACAGTGGGTAAACGGACCATATTGCCAATGGCGATTACGCCTAAACCAGGCGAGCGCATTGCCCACTATCCAACGAAGATTGAACCGGCAAAGGCCAGTCCAACTGCCTGGCTTCCTATTATCCTCGGCTGTAATAAAGTCTGCACTTACTGTATCGTGCCTTATAGGCGGGGACGCGAACGCAGTCGCCCGATTGAAGAATTAGTTACCGAGGCCTCTACTTTGGTGGCGCAAGGCGCAAAGGAATTGACTCTATTGGGTCAAACTGTCGAAGCTTACGGACTCGATTTGCCAGACAGACCCGACCTTGCCGTACTCATGAGTTATCTCCATGAAATAGACGGATTAGAACGCATTCGTTTCATGACCTCATATCCACGCCACATGACTGAAAGTATGATTGAACGCATGGCCGCTTTACCCAAGGTCTGTGAGCATGTCAATATACCTGTGCAGACAGGAGACGATGCCGTACTTCAGCGCATGAAACGCGGCTACACAATCGATGACTACCGGCACCGCATTGAGCAATTGCAAGTTTTATGGCCGGGCGTATCACTCTCTACCGACATCATTGTAGGATTCTGTGGTGAAACAGAGGAAGAATTCCAACATACCCTCGAGCTTCTTGAAGAGATTCGCTTCGACGTTGTTCATGTTGCAGCCTATTCAGTACGTCCCGGAACGGTTGCTGCGCGTTGGGAAGATGATATACCATTAGCCGAAAAGAAGCGCCGCCTGCATGCGGTAGAAGAAGTACAGGCAGGCATTGCTCTTGAACTGAATCAGAAGTTAATTGGCAAGATCGAAGAGGTACTGGTAGAGGATATTAATAATACTCATGGTCGCCAACAATGGAAAGGACGCAATCGTACTAATAAATGGGTGTTCTTCCCACATCCTGGTGAAGAGGTGTGTGAAGATGAGAAAATACCTCGTATTATTAAACCTGGTGACCTGGTAAAAGTGCACATTGAGCGGGCAACTTCCTGGTCCTTGCAGGGTTGCGCGGTTGCGTTATAATATGCTGACTACACTATGTATCTCTAGTTAGTGTGGATTGAGGAGGTGTACTATGACACAAACACAATCGGCTGAAGAGAAAGAACGTCTGAAGAAACAATGGACAGACCTGTCCATTCAACAGGCATTAGCAAGTCAATGGGAAGAAGCGGTAATTACGAACAAGAGTATCTTGAACCTCTTTCCCCATGAAGCTAATGCGTATAACCGGCTTGGCAAAGCATTTAGCGAACTAGGGCAATATGCAGAGGCTCGGCAAGCTTACTCTCAAACGCTGAAATATAGCCCGAACAACACTATTGCAAAGAAGAACCTGGAGCGGCTCTCACTTCTACAGGAAGAGCCTGTACAGATTCATACTGGAGCTGAGCGCATTGATCCGCGTCTCTTCATCGAAGAGACAGGTAAAACAGGTACGACCGAATTGTTCAACATCGCTCCAACTTCTGTTCTTGCTAAGGTAGGCGTTGGCGATAAGGTTCAACTGCATGTAAGCGGACATACACTGCTTGTCCGTAATGCCGCAGGCGAAGATATTGGGCAAATCGAACCGCGTCTTGCTAACCGCCTGATAAATTTCATGGAGGGTGGCAATCGTTATGCAGCGGCCATTCTTGCCATGGAAAATGGACAAGTACGCCTTATTATTCGCGAAGAGTACCAGCATCCAAGTATGTTTGGCAAAGTCAGCTTCCCATCGCAGGGCGGTGGAGATATGATCCGCGCATACATCAAGGATAGTATACTGCGCTATGACCGCGATGAAGAGGAAGAGCTGGGCAATGAGGACGAATATTACGACGGCGGTGAAGAACCTGAAGAAATAACCGAAATCGATTTCGAGGGTAGCATCGAGGCTGAAGAATAAGATCACAATTCTTCAGTTTCTCACCACCGCAAGCGACATTTATGGAGAATCTGGATAGTTCTAAAATTATATCGAATTTGATTTGAAAGGAAAGCAGCATGAACAAAACAAAAAGAGTGGCTTGGAGGAAACATCGCATCAAGGCAAAAAAATATGAAGAAAAGCGCAAAGCGCAAAAGGCCAGTAGCGCCACTGCCACACCAACAGCGCGGCGATAATCGCCGCGCTTCCCTTTTTTAGGTGAGAGATGAATAGTTCATCGTCCCCGATATCCTCGGCATCAGTACGTAACATCCTCACCCTGCTCATTCCACGAGACGCGCAACTTGTTGCGGGAGGGGAGGGATTGGATCGCCAGGTAACATGGGCTACTCGCATGAGGGCACGCCTTCCGGCATTTGAAAGCGTGCGCGGGGGTGAACTCGCTCTACTCTCACTTTCACAATTGCGTCGCATCGACGAAACATTGCTGCACTTGCTAGCAAGCCTGCATAAAGAAAATGTAGCAGCAATAGCAGTAGCAGCAACATCACTTGAAAGCTTGGGGAAAGATACTCTGGCTCTCGCTGACCAACTCCACCTTCCATTAATCCTACTCCCTTTATCAACTTCACTTGAAGAAATTGAGCGTGAAGTCATTACCTTTGTTGTCAGCTTCCGTGGCGAGATCGAACGCAAAGCCGCTGAAATCTCGCATCAACTGATGCAATTAAGTATACAGGGAGTCGGCTTACAGGGGGTATGCGAACACCTCGCCCGAACGCGCAACAAGTGGGTAACATTACAGGATGCTGATCAACAGTTACTCTTCCAGGCATCTCCAATTGGCGGCTCTGCCCCTGTTCTACCCATACCATTGACAGACCAAAATCTCACGAATAAAGGCTTAACGCGCATCACAGTTCCCGTACAGATACGCCATGAAGTGGTAGGTTACTTATCGGTAATTGGGAAGAACGGTGATTTCGACTATCTTGAACGGCTCATTCTGGGTCAGGTAGCACCGATCCTGGCACTGGAGTTTGCACGAGAGCGTGAGCGTAGCGAGGTAGAGAGCCGCTATTCAGCGGAGGCTTTGATGGATGTCCTGCAAGGCAACTACCAGCAATTCGACGAAATCTTAGCGCGCGCCCGCTTACTAGGTTATGATCTCCAGGTACCACAAGTAGTCGCCATCTTTGAACTTGCGCAAGTTGAGTCTGAATATGCAACCGGTAGTCCCCAGGCACAATGGAGTAGAAGATTACGTGACGAATTACAACGAGTATGGCCTGCCAGTTGGATATCTTGTGAAGCTCGTCGCGTGTTAGCTCTTCTTCCCATAAACGAGAGTAATGTAGATGATGAAAGTGAAATGGAAAAAGCCATCTTCACACGCCTGGAAAGAGTACAAGCACGAGTACAGCAGAGCAATACAGGTAACGGTAGACTACCCCTTTTTATTGGCGGAATAGGACGGCCAGCCAAAGTAGTACAGAGAATACCCCAATCATACCGTGAAGCGCAGCAAGCCTTAGAGATCGGGAGGCGACTTTTCGGCGAGGGCAATCTACACTCATTCGCCCG
>WNGD01004474.1_pt1 | contig 14565 bp, 14 predicted proteins | sample 5400671 | NCBI WGS metagenome assembly WNGD01 (sample SAMN13153369, study PRJNA577476) | soil metagenome | isolation source: 40 cm soil or saprolite under grassland replicate 2 | place: USA:California | collected 2016-06-15 | reverse complement strand
TGGTGCGCGACGGCGACGGCTGGCTCGGACTCTATGACGGCAGTGCGTCGATCGCGGAGAACTACGAGGAGCGCTGCGGTCTCGCGCGCAGCGGTGATCTGCGCCACTGGGATCGCGTGAGCGTGGATGGGCCGGCGATCGGTACAGCGCGGGGTCCGGGCGGCGTCCGGTACGTCGACATCACCGACGCGGGCGACGTCTTCTACGAATACACGCGCCCCGACGGCGCGCACGAGCTGCGAGTCGCGCACACCGGCTGACCGTCGGGAACCGGTCGCGCGGGGCCGTTGTACGGGTGGCAGACCCAGCGACCGGAGGTGAGTTCAATGCGCCGGATCCTGCTTGCGTTCGTTATTTCGCTCCTCACCCTCGCATCGTTCGCGGCACCGGCCGCGGCAAAGTGCCCGACCTGCCTCGACGGCGTCTCGGTGCAGACGCCCGACGGCCAGCCGTGGTCAGACGGCAAGCCGGTGACCCTGGTCGTGTCCGCGCGACGCGGCGACCCGGGCGCGGTGTTCCCGACCACCGGGCTCGCGGTGATCATGCAGACCGACCGCGAGCGCACCAAGTGCCTTGACGTCCCGCTCAAGCTCGTGAGCCAGTCAGGCGACGGCGCGCTGTACGCCGGCGTCTTCTATCCGTTCAAGGCCGCCGTCTATTCGGGTCTGGTCCAGTTCGGTGACTTCAAGTTCGATGTCACGATCGACGTGAACGCGGTGGCCGCCACGACACCGATCGCGACGAACGACCTTCCCGTCGCGGCGCCCGAGCAGGCCGTCGGCGAGACCCTCAGCTACACGATCGGAGCGATCCCGTTCCTCCTCCTCGCGATCGGCTTCTGGTCCGCGGTCGCGTTCGCGATCGCACGCCGCCAGCCACGGATGCGGACGGTCTAATGCGTCGGGTCCTTCTCGGAGCTGTGCTCCTCATCCTGGCCTGCGGGGGAGCGGCGACGCTCCCTGCTCCCCCGCAGTCGTCGCGCGCGTCGGCGGTCACCCCGACAGTACAAATCGACGTGAGCGACATGATGGGAGTATTCCCGCCCACGACGTTCTTTGTCGTGACTCCAGATTCCGTCAAAGCGTTGGCGCTCCTGAACCACGCGACGAAGTACGTGATCCCGGTCGATCGAGGGACCGCGCAGGTGGCCGTCGACGCCGCGTCGCAGCGCGTGTATGTGATGGACCAAAGCTCCGGCGGTGCGAGACTACGGTCGTTCGACGTCATCACCGGAACCGAACACGCCTCGCGTGTCATACCTCAGGCGAACCTACTTCCCTCCGACTCGGCGCACGCGACGCTCGCCGTGGACACGTTGACAGGTGAAGTGGTCGCGCTGGTCGGTCAGGGCGAGCTGCGTTCGATCGAACAATTCCAGGGGAACACGCTCGAGCCAGTCCGCCGCGTGCTCGGTGATCTGCGATGCGGAGATCGCATAGCGGCGGCGGCCGGTCGCATCGTCCTCGCATGTATGGACGAAGGCGGAATTGTCACCGCCGACATCGGTGGCGGCGGCAAGTTCCGGGCGGATGCCGCACTTGTCGCCTTGGCCATCCTCCCGGACGGCACAGTCATGGCCGGCAGCGCCGACGCCACTCTTTGGCGCTTGGCTGCCGGCGCCGCGAAACTGGAGCGGATCGACACGTTGAAGGAGCGAGGCCGATCGCTGCTGAAAGACGCGATCGCGTCGCAGGGCAGCTGCTGCTTCCTGCTCGGTGTCGCGGAGAGCGTGGCCAATCCGCAGGTCCGGATCGTCGCGGGTGGATTCACACTCTTGCTCTTCCCCGACGCGCAGTCGCCCCAGGGCGGCATCCTCGTTCAGCCGCCGTTCGCGTACTACGCGGTTGGATCGCAGGCGCGCCACATCGATATCGAGCAGGGATTCGGCGAGACCATGGCGGATCTCGGAGCTCGGGCCTTGCCGGGAGCGGTCGCGGACCGCTGATCGCGAACGCTTAGCGCATCGCCTCAAGGAGCGGATCGACGTCGCGCTCGAACGCGTTCTGCTCGACGAGCGGCGTGTCCTTCAGATCCGGGATGCGGCGGAAAACCTCGTCCTCGTACGTCGGCAGGTCGATCTCGTAGTACACGCCGATCGGGATCGGTTCGTCCTCGTAGCTGCGCGCCACGGCGGCGGACTTCTTGGTGATGATCTCCTGCTTATCGGTCGGGTCCTTCACCTTGCCGTCGAAGCCCTGGTCCTCGAGCTTGTAGAGGCGCGAGCGCTTCTCCGGAAGATCCGCGCCCTCGTACCACTCTTTCGTGTAAAGGTCGTTGTACGTCGGGCACGTCTGCAGCACATCGACCAGCGCCGCGCCGCGATGCTCGATCGCGCGGGCGATGATGCCCGCGGTGTACTTCGGCTCCAACGCATACGCGCGCGCGATGAAGGTGTAGCCCGAGGCGATCGCCATCGCGACGGGGTTGATGCCGTCCTGGATCGACTGCTCGGGCATCGACTTCGTCTTCTTGCCTTTCGCGAGCGTCGGTGAGGCCTGGCCTTTGGTGAGGCCGTAGACGTTGTTGTTGTGGACGATGTACGCAAAGTCGACGTTGCGCCGGCCCGCACCGACGAAGTAGCCCGCGCCGATGCCGTAGCCATCGCCGTCGCCGCCGAGCGCGAGCACCGTCTGCTTCGTGTTCGCGAGCCGCGCGCCGGTCGCGACGGTGAGGACGCGGCCGTGCAGCGTGTGGAACCCGTAGGCGTTGATGTAGTGCGGCGTCTTGCCCGAGCAGCCGATGCCGGAGAACACCGCGACCTTGTCCGGATCGAGCTGCAATTGTGCGAGCGCCATCTGGATGCTCGTGAGGATGCCAAAATCACCGCACCCCGCACACCAGTCGTTGTGGAGCTCGGACTTGTAGTCCTTGATCGTGAGCTTCACCGGCGCGTTAACGGACATGCGTCACCACCGGCTCGATCTTTCCGCCCGCGTACGCGTTCGCGAGCGCGCGGACGACCTCGTCCTCGCTGAACGGCCGGCCGTCGTACTTGTTGATGCGATCTTGGATGAGGATGCCGGTGTGCTCGGTCACGAGTGACGCGAGCTGACCCGAGTAGTTCTCCTCCATGCTCACGATTCGCTTCGCCTTGCGGAGGATGTTGCCGACCGCCTCGGCCGGGAACGGCTTCATCAGGCGGCACTGGAGGAAGTTGATCTTCTTCCCCTGCGCCTCGAGCACCCGGATCGCGTCGAGGATCGTGCCCTTGGTGGAACCCCACGCGACAACCGTGAGCTCGGCGTCGGCCGGACCGTGCAGCGCGTATTGCTGGTCCTGCGGGATGGCCTTCTGTACCAGCGCGAGCTTGCCCATGCGCTTGTGCATCATCGCCATGCGCATCTCGACGCCCTCGGTGATGTGGCCGTCGGGGTCGTGCTCGTCGGACGTGACCCAGAAGCGGCCGCCGGCGATGCCGGGGCGGCTGCGCGGTGAGATGCCGTCCTTCGTCAGCGCATAGCGGAGGTACTCCTTCACGTCGCCGGGCTTCCCATTGCCGTTGTGACCATTCGCGCTGTCGTTCGGGCCCTTCGCGTCGACGGCGGTCCACTCGCTGCCGGTGAAGCGCTCGCCGCGGTCGATCTTGTCGTACTTGAGCTCGAGCTTGTCGATGGTCGTGTACACCGACGCGAGCTTCTTGTCCGACATCACGATGATCGGCATCTGATATCGCTCAGCCCAGTTGAAGGCCGAGAAGATGTCCTGATACGACTCGCGGAGATCACCGGGCGCCGTGACGATGTGCGGGAAGTCGCCCTGTGCGGGATGAAGCGCGAACTGCAGATCGCCCTGCTCCTGCCGTGTCGGCATCCCGGTCGACGGCCCGCCGCGCTGGTACAGCACGAGCACCGGTCCGGGCGCTTCGGTGATCGACGCGAAGCCGATGCCCTCGACCATGAGCGCGAAACCGGGTCCGCTCGTTGCTGTCGCGACGCGCACGCCCATGTGGGCGGCGCCGACGGCCATGTTGATCGAGCTGATCTCGTCCTCGCACTGCACGACGAGCAGGTTGTAGTCGCGTTGGTGCCGCTCGAGGAAGACGCTCTCGTCGGTCGCTGGCGAGATCGGGTAATACGTCTGGAACGAGCAGCCCGCCTTGAGCTTCGCGATCGCGGCGATCTCGTAGCCCTTCGCGAGGATGCGCGCCTTCGGCTCAGCGCCGGGCTTCAGCGTGTACGGGAACTCCTTCGCGCTCTCGTGCTGCTTCACGTGCTCGAACGCGAGACGCGCGGCGCGCACGTTCAGCTCGCCGACCTCGGAGCGCTTGCCCTTGAACTGGCTGCGGATGACCTCGGCGACGAGGTCGAACGGGTAGTCGCAAAGCGCGAGCGACGCGCCGAGGCCGACGGTGTTCTTCATGACCTCGTAGCGCCGCGCCTGCTCGCCCTTACCGACCTCTTCGAGTGCCTTCTTGATGATCTCCATGAACGGGACCGGATAGAAACGCAGGTCGGCGCGGCCGCTGTCCTTCGGTTGGAACTCGGTCTCGCTGTCGTAGATGACGCCGCCGCCCTCGTTGATCTCGTGGAGGTGACCGAAGTGCGTCGGCCAGCGGCGATGATGTCCGTCGCCGGTGAGCGTTTCGTCGTCCAGCGCGACGAGGATGTCGGCCGTGTCGCGGTACGAGCGGATGTCCTCGTCGTCGACGCGCACTCGATAGAACGAGTGCTTGCCCATGATGTTCGAGTGGTATTCGATGTTCGCGTAAACGCGTAGACCGGCCCGTGAACAGGCCTTTGCGAACACCTCGGCGGAGGCGTTGATGCCACTCCCCTGGGGTCCGCCGATCATCCAGGTGAGCCGATTCTTCTGCACGCGGAACACCTATTGTAAACCGCGATGGCGGCGCGTCGTGAGAAGGACACGCTCGGAGAGATAGAGGTCCCGACCGACGCGTTGTGGGGCGCGCAGACCCAGCGAGCCATCGAGAACTATCCGATCTCCGGTTACAGGCCGTTCCCCGCGTTCGTGCGCGCGATGGTCCGCGTGAAGCGCGCCGGCGCGCTCGCCAACGCGGAGGAAGGTCGGCTGGAGCCCAAGCGACGGGACGCGATCGTGGCCGCGTGCGACGAGATCCTCGCCGGAAGGCACCTGGATCAATTCGTTGTCGATGTGTTCCATTCCGGCGCGGGCGTGTCGTTCCATATGAACGTCAATGAGGTGATCGCCAACCGCGCGAACCAGATCTGCGGCGGTGGCCTCGGCACCTACGAGCACGTCAACCCCAACGATCACGTGAACATGAGCCAGTCCACCAACGACGTGACGCCGACCGCGATGCGCCTCGCGCACCTCGAACTCACCAAAACGCTGTGCGAAGAGCTGGACGGGCTCGCCGACGTTCTCGCAGCGAAGGCCGGGCAATACGCGAACGTCGTGAAGCCCGGGCGCACGCACCTCCAGGATGCGGTCCCGATCACCTACGGACAGGAGATCGGCGGGTGGGGGAGCCGCATCAAGAGCGCCGCTGCTCGCTTGCGGGCGGGTCGAGCGGAGCTGTGCGAGCTCGGCATCGGCGGAACGGCGGCGGGGACCGGGCTCAACGCCGATCCACGGTTCCGCGAGCGCGTGTGCCGCTCCCTGGCGCAGTGGTACGGCGAGCCGATCGTTCCCGCGAAGGATCTGTTCGCGTCGATGCAGTCCATGGCGCCGTTCGTCCGCATCTCGAGCGGGATGCGCACCGCGGCCATCGAGCTCTCGCAGATCTGCAACGACATCCGCATCCTCGTTTCGGGTCCGCGGACCGGCTTCGGAGAGCTCGTGATCCCGGCGGTGCAGCCGGGTTCGTCGATCATGCCCGGCAAGGTGAATCCCGCGATCGCCGAGATGGTCAACCAGGTCTGCTTCCAGGTGATCGGGAACGACACCACCGTCGCGTGGGGCGCCCAAGCCGGGCAGCTCGAGCTCAACGTGATGATGCCGGGCATCAACTACGCGGTGTGCTTCTCCGCGACGATCCTCGCGAACGCGGTGCGACAGCTGCGCACGAAGACGATCGAGGGTATGCGGGTCGATGAGGGTCGCGTGAAGGAGCTCATGGACGCGAGCCCGTCGCTCATCGCGACCGCGCTGAGCCCGCACATCGGTTATGCGAAGTCCGCGGCCCTCGTGAAGCGCGCGCTCGCCGAGCGGCGGTCGCTCATCGACGTCGCGCTCGAGGAGAAGGTCCTGCCCGAGGACAAGCTGCGGAAGATCCTCGAGGCGCTGCCGATGACGAAGGGCGGGGTCCAATGACGAGAGAGCCGCTGACCAATGTCCCGACCGAGGAGGGCGTGAAGCGCGACGGTCACAGCGGCTGCGTCCGCGTGCGAAGCACCGTCGCGTTCGAGGCCAAGCAGGGGATCCCGTATTTCCTAGGCGTCTCCGGCAAGACGACCGGCGCCATGCATCTGTCGTTGAATCTCATCGTCGTCCCGCCCAAGGGAAAGGCCGAGCCGCACACGCACAGCGAGTTCGAGAGCGCGATCTACGTCGTCAGTGGCCGGGCGATCCACCACTGGGGCGATCGGTTACAGCATGCGATGGAGATGGAGGCGGGGGACTTCCTGTTCGTCGCGCCAGGTGTCGCGCACTATCCCGAGAATCCGTATGACGAGCCGGTCATCGCCGTCGTGGCGCGAAACGATCCCGAAGAGCAGGAGCACGTGATCCCGTTCCAGGCGGTCTGACAAGCAGCGGCTGCGGAAAGAGCTCGTCGTAATTGCGCGGGTCCAGACCCAGCGTGGTGGCGAAGGCCGACCAGAACGGACCGTTCGTCGTGCGCCGGTCGGTGTCGTTCAGGACCGCTAGATAGCAACCTCCGATCTCGATGGTGGCGGCCAAAGTCCGGCGAATCGTGTCGCTGAACACCAACCGGTAGCCCGCACCCGTCCCGTACGCGCACCATCGGTTTTGGGCGACCGGTAAGGAGACCAGCGCGTCATGAAGCCGCTGCGCAGCAGCGCCATCACCCACGGATCGATCGAAGGCCGGAACCGGGTACGTCCCCGAGAATCGGACCACTCGTAGCGGCGCAGTGGATGGGACCGAGCACGCCGCGGCGACCAGAACAGCCAAGGCGACGCCGAGCGCGCGCATGCGCTGATTATCAGCTGCCGCGCACGTCGTTCAGCGCCTGAATTCATCCGGGAGCAGGTAGTAGATTTCTGACTTCTTTACACCCAGCGTGTCGGCGAGAAGGTCCCAGAACACGTCGTCCGTTGCGCGCCGGTCGGCATCCGAGAAGATCACCTCCGCGCAGCCGTCACCCTCTACAACGACCGACAGGACCACCCTGGCTGCCTCGTTGAAAGTGAGTCGGTAGCGGAGGCCGGCTCCGAATGGACAAAAGCGATCTTTCGGCGCGGGCGGGAGTGCGCGGACCGCGTCATAGACCCGACGCGCGGCGGCGGGATCGTCGACGGAGCGATCGAAGGCGGGGTAGTGGTTCTCGGACATCGTCGAGAAGCGCGTAAAACGCATCGCGGCGATGGAGGGTGCCGCGCACGACGCGACCACAAGCACAGCCAACGCGACGAAGACCAGCCTCACACCGCTTCCGCGAGCTCTGTTGCGACCGTCCGGCGCGCGCGCAGCCGTCCGACGATCCGGCGCGTGAGCGCGTCCATCGCCGCATAGCCGGCGCCGATGCCGGTCGGCGGATTGCCCGCCGGCAGCATCAGACCGGGCAGCACCGGCGCCCAGCGCCAGATGCCGAGACCGGTCCCATACAGCTCGAGCGCGGTGGTCATCGCGAAGCTCACGGCATACAGGAGCGGGAAACGCCCACGGACGATGAAGCGGATGAAGATCGCCCAGGTCACGAAGCCGAGAAGGTCGGGGAGCGGCGGGCGTGCGAGGCCGTAGAGCATCCAGAGCGTCGCGCCGGCGGTGACGGCGATCACGATGCGACGCGCGTAACGCTCGAGGATCGGCAGGGATGCGACGCGCAGCGCCGCGAGATAGAAGAGCCCGTGGCCCGCGGGAACGTACAGCGGCAGGTTCTCGAGCCGGTAGCGATACGCGCCCCAGACGATCGAGCCGATGATCTCCAGCGTCGTCGCGAGCACGACGAGGGTCGCGACCTGCGCGCGCACCGCCGGCGGCTGGAGGCGGAGCGCGATCGCGAGGAACACCCACGCGCTGATTGCGAGCGCGGATTGCTCCAGCACGGATGTCGCACGGTCGAGCGGAAGCGCGATCGCGACGAAGACGGCGAACGCGATCGCATACGCGAGCGAACCGCGCGCGCTCAGCGCCGGCACGGCTATCCGATCTTGATCGACTTGATCTTGTCGCCGATCTTGATTCCGAGCACAACGTCCATGCCGCTCGTCACCTGGCCGAAGTTCGTGTACATGGCGTCCAGAAAGCGGCACGTCCCGGTGCACACAAACCATTGCGAATCGTTGCTGACCTTGATGTCGGGGCCGCGCGCGATGCCGAGCGAACCCTTGCAGAACGGCAGGTCGTTCAGCTCGGTGGGCTGATTTCCGCCGCCGGTTCCGTCGCCTTTGGGGTCGCCACCCTGCACGACGAAGTCCGCCACGACACGGTGGAACGTGAGCCCGTTATAGAAGCCGGCGTTCACCTTCGTGATGAATGTCGCGACGGTGTTCGGAGCTTTGTCAGGACGCAGCGCCAGCTGCACGACGCCGCCCTTCGCGAGCTCCATCGTCGCGGTCTTGGCTGTGACGCCGGCTGGGATCGGTGCGCAGTTGCGCGCGTCGACCGTCGGGGCGACCGTGGGCGCGACGCTGCGCACCGGTGTTGGTGAGGCGGATGTCGCGGCGCCGCCACAGCCGACGAGGAGCGTGCACGCGAGCAACGCAATGACGCGGTTCACTCGACCGTGACCTTCTTGATCCTGTCTCCGATCTTGATCCCGGCCACGACGTCCATTCCCGCGGTGACCTGACCGAAGTTCGTGTACTGCTTGTCGAGGAATGTCGAGTCCTTCTTGACGACGAAAAACTGCGAGTCGTTGTTGAACGCCGGATCCTGGCCGCGCGCGATGCCGGCCGCGCCGAGCTTGAAGCTGAGGTCGTTGTACTCGCTCGGGACGCGCTCGCCGCCAGTCCCGGTCCCCTTCGGATCGCCGCCCTGGACGACCCAGTCCTCGACGCGGTGGAACGTGAGGTTGTCGTAGAAGCCGCTTCGCGCCTTGCCCGCGAACCTCTCCACGGTCTGCGGCGCTTTGTCGGCGCGAAGGCTGAAGGTGAACGATCCGCCCTTCGCGAGCTCCACGGTGGCCTTGGTCGCCGGCCTCGCGGTCGGGTTCGGCATTGAGCTACTCGTTGTCTTGCCTCCAGTGACCGCTCCTGAGGGAGCGTCGATTCATCCACTCACGATATCCGCTGCGCGGCTCGCGGCGCTGCGGGATATCGTCATGCCTCCGATGCCGACCTATCAGCGGCCCCGCGGGACACGGGACCTTCTGCCCGAAGAAGCGGCTGCGATGGACGCGCTCCAGGCCGTCGTGCAGGCGCGAGCGCTCCGCTACGGCTACCCGCGCATCAGCACGCCGATCATCGAGAACCGCGAGGTCTTCGTGAAAGGGGTGGGCGAGGGGAGCGACATCGTCGGCTACGAGATGTACGAGGTCGGCCAGCGGGGCGAAGGCGGACTGACCCTCCGGCCCGAGGGCACCGCCGCCGTCGTGCGCGCGCTCCTCGAGAACGGACTCCACAAGTCGCCACAGCCGATCCGCTTCTTCTACTGGGAGCCGATGTTCCGCGGCCAGCGGCCGCAGCTCATGCGCTTCCGTCAGTTCTGGCAGTGGGGTCTCGAGTGCTTCGGCGCGCCCGAGGCCGCCGCCGATGTCGAGATCATCGACTTCGCGAACGGTCTCTTCGCCGAGATCGGATTCACCGCCTTCGAGCTCGAGATCAACTCGATCGGTGACGAGACGTGCCAGGCAAAGCTGAAGGCCGCTCTCGGCGAGTATTTCGCGAAGCACCGCGACGCGCTGAGCCCGCAGTCGCAGCGACGTCTCGACACGAACGTGCTCCGCGTCCTCGACTCGAAGGAGCCGCAGGACGGCGAGATCATCGCCGGCGCGCCGAAGCTGTCGGACATCCTCTGCGTCGATGACAAGAAGCACTTCGCCGAGGTGCAGGACGGGCTCACGCGCCTCGGCATCGCGTACAAGGTCGTCGATACGCTCGTGCGCGGACTCGACTACTACACGCGTACGGTGTCGGAGTTCATCTTGACCGATCCCGAGTACCGGAAATCGGGCGACATCGCGGTCGCGGCGGGCGGGCGGTACGACGGCCTGGTGCGTCGCATGGGCGGACCGGACCTGAGCGGCACCGGCATCGCCGGCGGCGTCGATGTCCTGTACTACGCGCTGCGGCAGCAAGGAGTGACGGTGGCACAGGAGCCAAGAGCCGACGTCTACGTCGTGTCGGGCCAGCCGGACGACTTCGCGGATCGCACGCAGATCGCGAACCCGCTCCGCGAGGCGGGGTTCACCGTGGCGATCGACTACTCGGCGCGGCCGCTGGAGCGCCAGATCGAGAGTGCGATCAAGCACGGCGCGCGCGTCGTCGTGATCCGCGGCACCGAGGAGGCGCGCGGCGGGAATGTGATCGTGCGGGACCTCATGAAAAAGGAGCAGGTGGTGAAGCGGCTCGCCGCGGTCGTCACTGAGGTGAAGCGCCACGTGCAACCGCATCCTCGGCCGACGCTCTGGATTCCGCCGACCAACCCCGACGACCACGAACCTGGGGCGGCCGGAGAAACGCCGTTCCTTACGGACCCGCGCGACTGATGCTGCGGACGCACACCGCGGGCGAGCTGCGCGCCGCCGACACCGGAAAGACGGTCACGCTTGCGGGCTGGGTGGACCGGCGCCGCGACCACGGCGACGTCACGTTCATCGATCTCCGCGACCGGTACGGGAAAACGCAGATCGTCGCGAGCGCGGCGGAGATATCGAAGGCGCACGCCGCGCTCAAGGACGCACGGAGCGAGTGGGTGTTGCAGGTCCGCGGGACCGTGCGCCCGCGCCCCGAGGGCACGCGCAACCCGAAGCTCCCGACGGGCGACATCGAGATCGTCGCCACCGAGGTGATCGTCCTCAACGAAGCCAAGACGCCGCCTTTCTACGTGAACGAGGAGACGCCCGTCGACGAGAACCTGCGTTGGAAGTACCGCTACGTCGATCTGCGGCGCGAGCGCTCGAAGGACCTGATGCGCCTCCGAAGCGAGGTCACGAACGTGATGCGGAGCTTCTTCGTGGAGCGCGGGTTCTGGGAGATCGAGACCGCGATGATGATCCGCTCCGACCCGACCGGCGCGCGCGACTTCGTGGTTCCGTCTCGCTATTACCCGGGCAAGTTCTGGGCGCTGCCGCAGTCGCCCCAGCAGCTCAAGCAGATCCTCATGGTCGGCGGCATCGACAAGTACGTGCAGATCGCGCGCTGCTTCCGCGACGAGGATCCGCGAGCGGACCGCATCTACGAGCTCACGCAGCTCGACGTGGAGATGAGTTTCGCTGAGCCTGACGACATCATGGCCCTCGTGGAGGAGTGCTACACGGCTGTGTTCGAGCGCTTCGCCGCGAAGCCACTGCACCAGAAGCCCTGGCCGCGCATGACTTACGACGACGCGATGCGCCGGTTCGGGAGCGATCGGCCCGACACGCGCTTCGCGATGGAGCTGGTCGACCTCACCGAGGTCTTCCGCGGCACCGGCTTCGCGGTCTTCAAGGACGCCATCGCGCAGGGCGGCGCCGTACGCGCGCTCGTCGTGCCCGGCAAGGCCGACGCGTCGCGGAAGGACATCGACGGTTGGGCCGCGATCGCCAAGACGCGCGGCGCCAAGGGCCTGGTGTCATTCGCGTTCAGCGGCTCGGAGGTGAAGTCTCCTGTCGCCAAATTCTTCAGCGCCGACGAGCTCGCGCGTGTCCGATCGACTTCGGCGGCGAAGGACGGCGACCTCGTGCTCGCCGTCGCGGCCGAGTACCGCGTGGCGAGTCGGTCGATCGGCGAAGTGCGGCGGCAGCTGGGCGAGGCGCTCCATCTCGTCGACCCGTCGACGCATCACGCGATGTGGATCCATCGCTTCCCGATGTTCGAGCGCGAGCTCGACGGCCGATGGACGTTCTCCCACAACCCCTTCGCCGGTCCCCTCGACGCGGAGAACGCGAAGTCTCTCTTCAGCGACGACCCCGGGAGGGCGCTGAGCTCTCAATACGACCTCGTCGTCGACGGCAACGAGCTCGGCGGCGGGAGCATCCGCATCCACAACCGCGCGATGCAGGAGCGCGCGTTCGAGGTGCTCGGCATCTCGAAGGAGGACGCCGCGATCCGGTTCGGCGCGCTGCTCGACGCGCTCGAATACGGCGCGCCGCCCGAGGGCGGCATCGCGACCGGCGTCGACCGCACGCTGATGGTCCTGGCCGGACTCGCGAATGCGCGGGAGACCATCGCGTTCCCGAAGACGCAGACCGGCTACGACCCGCTGCTCGACGCGCCCGCGGCGCCCAGCGACGAGCTGCTCGAGGAGCTCGGCCTGCGCGTGATCAAGAAGCCGCAGACCTAACGGAGCCCCGCGAGGCCCGCGCCCGCGGGAAGGGTCACGCGCGACACGCCGGTGAACTTCGCGAGATCCTCCAGCGCGCGCGCGACGGCGCGACCCGTGGCGGCGTCGCGTTTCGGACCAGGCTCGATGTGGATCGCGTTGACCACGAAGGTGTCGGCTTCCCGATCGACGCGGGGATCGATGCGCCCGATGAGCTCGTCCCCATGGAGGATCGGCATCGCGAAGTAGCCGTGCTGGCGTTTCGCGCGAGGCACGTAGATCTCGATGCGGTAACGCATGCCGAAGAGCGCTTCGGCGCGATCGCGATCGCGGATCAGCGTGTCGAAGGGGGAGAGGAGCGTGGTGCGGCCGCTCCAGCTCCGCTCCAGCGCGGGGATCCGCTCCACGTCGGCGGCGTGCACGTACCAGCGGCCCTTGAGCGTGCCATCGCGCGCGGCGACCCGCGCCGGGATGAACTCGCCCGCGCGTTCGAGCGAGGACATCGCCTTTGCGACGGATTCGCGCAGCGCGGCGGGAAGCATGTTCTGGATCTGCGTCGGGGTGGCGACGCCGAGGGCCCGCAGCGATCGGAGGGTGGCGTGGCGAATGAGCGTCGTCGGTGTCGCCGATGAGACCAGGGCGCTCGGCGGCACGCAGCGTTCGGTGAGATCCCAGAGCCTCTCCTGTCCGGCGCGACCCGCGACGAGCACACGCCCCCTGGCCGATAGGAACTCGAGCATCTGGCTCGCGTTGCGGTCATTCGTCCAGCCCTGCGAGTGCCACGAGACCGCCGCGCGCCCGTCGAAGGCGCTGGTCGCAAGCGGGCCCTCGCGTCGGAGTCGCGACAGCACCTGTCGTCGGAGGGCGAAGTTCTCGCGCATCCACTCGGCGCGGCGTCGCCAGTGCATGTACTTCAGCGATCTGCTGCGCATGGCGAGACGGTAGAAGGGCAGATGACGCGTCGGATACAGGAAGGCGCGCCACTCGAAGAGACGCTGGTCGCGGTAGATGAGCCGAGCGACGTCGGCGGGATCGTATCGCCCGAGGCGGCTCCACAGGACGAGGAGGTGACTACGCGCGACGACGCTCGTGTTCGCTCATCACGCCTAGACTTACACACGTGAAGCGCGTGTATCTCGACCATGCCGCGACCACGCCCGTCGACCCCGAGGTCGCCGATGCGATGGCGCGCGTGCTGCGCGAGACGCACGGCAACCCATCGAGCATCTACGCCGAAGGCCGCGCCGCGCGCGAGCTCGTCGACCGAGCGCGAGAGGATGTCGCGGCCGTTCTCGGCGCGCAGCCGACGGAGATCATCTTCACCAGCGGCGGCACGGAGGCCGACAATCTCGCGCTGCGCGGCGTGATGAAGGCGCGCCGCGGCCTCGGCGATCACCTCGTCACCACCGCGATCGAGCACCACGCGGTGCTCGACACCGCGAGAGACCTCGAATCGAGCGGGCATGTACGCGTCACCGTCGTGCCCGTCGATCGTGACGGCCGCGTCGATCCGGCCGCCATCGCCGCGGCGATCGAGCCGAAGACGACGCTCGTATCGGTGATGCACGCGAACAACGAGATCGGCACCATCCAGCCGATCTCCGAGATCGGCGCGATCTGCCGCGACCGGGGCGTGAAGCTCCACAGCGATGCGGTCCAGTCCGTCGGCGCCGTCGACTTCGACACCAGTCGCATCCCCGTGGACCTGGTCTCGGTGAACGCGCACAAGTTCTACGGTCCCAAGGGCGTCGGCGCGCTCTACGTGCGCCGCGGGACGCGCCTCGCGACGATGCAGACCGGCGGCGGGCAGGAGAAGGGCCGTCGCACCGGGACGGAGAACGTCGCCGGCATCGTCGGACTCGGCGTCGCGCTACGCGTCGCCGCCGAACGTCGCGCGACGGAGTCGGCGCGGCAGGCGGCTCTGCGCGACCGGATCATCGACGGCGTCCTGGCGCGCGTGCCCGACGCGATCCTCACCGGTCATCGGTCGGAGCGACTGCCGAACAACGCCTCGTTCTGCTTCCCGGGCACGCAGGGCGAATCGCTCATCGTCGCGCT
>WNGD01012765.1_pt1 | contig 14571 bp, 25 predicted proteins | sample 5400671 | NCBI WGS metagenome assembly WNGD01 (sample SAMN13153369, study PRJNA577476) | soil metagenome | isolation source: 40 cm soil or saprolite under grassland replicate 2 | place: USA:California | collected 2016-06-15 | reverse complement strand
GCGAGACGAAGAGAAGGAGAGAACTGATCGCCCACTGCACAGCAGAGTTGCCGACCGGGTAGATCAAATGGAGAAGGTTCAGCGCCAAGGGCGGGCAGAGCACGTAGAGGGCAGAGCGGGGCCAGGTTTGGCGAATCATCACGAAGCCGATCCCCATCGCACGCAACGCCGAGCGGGTCGTGTAGGCCAGTGCCGGCGTGACGAACGTGAGCGCGAAGTCCATGCCTAGCAAACACAGCCCGGCACCCACGTGGAACCAGCCTGGCATCGGGCCGCCGACGGGTCGATGCACCCTGAAGGCAGCAAAGCAGAACCCGCTGAAGACGATCCCGAACGGAAGACCGACCGCGAAGAACCGACCGATGTACGGGCCGACCAGCCCAAGAAGGTGGCGCACAGCGACCGGCTGGTCCCGAAAGCGGCGTTGGAAGAAGACCCGCTCGGCACCGTACCAGCCGAGTTGGAAGAACGTTGTCGCGAGCATGATAGCCAGCCCGAGGAGCGACAAGGACCGGTGACCCGGAAAGGTCCAGGCGATGACGCCAGGGAGGAGCCACACCGCGAGCGAGACGAGCGGCACAGAAGGCTGGCTGATGAGCGCCTGCGCCGCCGAGGCGAGGTCCGCCCCGAAGCCGATCCGCGACGACGTTGATTCAAGCGGAAACGGTCCGCCTATCTCATATCCTCGACCCCATCGCCGCCATTCGGACGTGAGGCGTTGAGCGCCCAACCGCGTAAGTCGGCCAGCGGTCAAGACGGCGGCCACCTCCGCCGTCAGGAGAAGGCCGCCGACCATCCAGAACAGCATCGGAGCCCGAAGCACCCAAGTTTCGTAAGTCTGCCAGGCGATGGCCGCCAGGAAAGCCGCGAGGGCAATCTCTCGCCACGACCGGAGGTACATTCCACTCGCGAGTGCGGTCGCGACCACAAGAAACTTTGGGAAAGGCGGCACCAACCCCGCGTAGAAGAATTCGCTGACTGCCGCCCCAATCATCACGGCGAATGCAGCCGCGATAGCTCGGCGCATCATCCCCCCTTCTATCATCGTCTACCGCACCTGATGGCCCGCTGGCAAAGCGAGGCGCACCGCCAGTTCGTGCAGGAGTGCTACGCGGAGATGCGCCAGGCGGCGAAGAAGTAGGACAAGCGGGCGTTCGGGTACACCGTGGTCGGCTACGTGCTCGCCATCGCCGGCACGGTCGTGTCCACTCCCGAGCTTCGCAAGACGGTCTTCCGGCTGATCACCGGCGGGCTGGGTCCGCTGCTGGGCGGGCTGCCGTCCCTGCCGACGCCTTCCCCGTCGTAAAGCGCAAGAGGCCTAGTGATCTGGTGCTCGCCGGACCTTCACCCACACCATTCCGCCATGCCCCGTCGCGCGCCTCGCCAGTTCGACACAGTGCACACAAACGAAGGTCGGGTTATGTGCGATGAGCCCGCCCGCCGCCTCGCCCGTCCGACCGCAGAAGCTACATCGTTCTGACGCGGTCCCGAATAGCCATTCAGCCCGACGCTCATCCGTTGCGTGCCTCGCAATCTCGATGAGGCAGCCGAGGCAGAAGTCGCAGAGAGCCAACTCGCTGTCCGCTCGTGGAAGGATGTTCTTCGAGCTTCTCTTCCCGCACACAGCGCAGTTACCGATACGAACCGTTCCGTAGGGCTTCGATCTTGCCATCGGTGGCTTGGTCTATCGACTGCTGCCGTCCGTCATGCCGCTCTGGTCGTGGTGTCCGTGACCGTGATGCACTACCTAAACGAGACCTGTCAATTGGGACACTACCGGGGTTTTCAAGGCTCATAATACGCCTGGGCTGGACTCGGTGCCCCTGTCGGCTGCACGACCACAATCCCCCAGCGCTCGCGCCGTTCTGTGTGTCTCAGCGCAGCCCTCGTCTCTTCGATGACCGCTTCTGCTCGCAGAGCGTCAACCTCTTCCTTCGGCACGACAAGAAGGATGTGATCTGCATTCACGGCGTACCGTCCGAGGACCAGCTTTGTGTCGCGAGGCGCCATCGCGTCGGGGGCATAGACGTGGACGTGCTCGACCGGTGAACCAGTCATCTCGCGTTGCAGCATTTGCTCCAGAGCCGCGTTCTCACGGCCCTGCATCAGCATCCGATCAAGCGGCAGGGTGTACCACCAGATGAGAAGTACGGTCGCGGCTGCAACCGAGGCAACGACACCGTGAAGGATGACGTTCATCCAACGCTGACGCCAGAGTCGCTCGTCGCGTTCTTGGAGCCATTGCGCAAGGCGAAAGTTCGAGTGCTGGCGGTGACGGATCGTCACACACCATTAGAATCAGTCCGACGACGGCGCGGGGTTTGTACCAGAGGAGGAGCGCCACAGCGACTGGGAACGGCAGTCGCCCGATCATTATGGTGGTCAACTCGTAGTAGCGGAGACGGTGAGCCAGTTGAACAAGCAGCCACCCCGCCGCGACCAGCGATGGTATGAGCAGCCACAGCCAGTTCGCTCCCCAAATCAGTTCATCCTGGTGGGGAAGGTCCCGCTCCTGTTCGATCAGGCGCAAGGACGCTTGACCCAGCACGCGCAGCACGACGCCACCCGCCACGACGAAGAGAAAGAACTCAAGGTCTGCGTCCACGTCCACGCCCGAAGCTATTATCAGGGTCTAGCGCCCGTCGTCACGAGGCGCCCTTCAACGCCGCCATCCGTAGAAATCGACGCTCACCGTTCCATCAAGCTCGGACCTTGCGGTACTCACCCCGGCTCGTCGCGAGAATCCGCTTCTGCACTCGCCACCGATGTACGATAGACGCGACCAGTCCTGGGCTCGCGCCGGTCATTTCGGCCATCTCCTTCGCGCTGAACCTGGACCCCAAGCGCTCGAACACCTGGTTCCAGTCCGTGCCGCCCGTCGTGACTCTGCTCTCGTGGTCCCCGAGCAGCCGAAGCTCCCGCCGGATCGTATGAAGCCGCTCCATGGTCGCTTTCAACTCGCCCCGTAGCAGTCTGATCCGCTGCTGACGAAGACGCTCCTGTTGCGCCTTGAGGCGTTCATCCTTCACGGCAGCATCTTCGAGCGCTGGTCGTCGGCGCGGCATGAGCCCGGAAACTCCGCCGCCACTACAGCTACTATGGGATCACCGGGAACTCGGTGGTGATCACGCGGTTCCGCTACGAAGTACGCAGCCGGTGGCGGAAGTGGTTGAATCGCCGAGGTGGACGGTCACACATGTCCTGGCCGGAGTTTCATCGGCTCGAGGAACGCTATGCGCTCCCCGCAGCCATCGCCGTCCATTCCATCTATCGTCATGCAGCGAACCCATGATCTGAAGAGCCGGATGCGCGAGTCGCGCACGTCCGGATCCGTGGGAGCCCCGGGCGGGCGACTGCCCGGGGCGACCCGACTCTTCTTCTGCGGGGTGCATCGATGGGCGCTCACTCGCGTTCCCCCCGCAGAACTTGTGCCTCTCGTTCCGCTCCTGGCGTCCCCGGCCAGGTTCCATGTCGGCGTTGAACCCGACTCCTCCGCCGTCCACGAGGACCTCGTTCCGGACGATGTACTTCTTGTAGCCCGGCGCGCCGGCGAGCAAATCGGCCAAGGCGTAGGGCGCCTCGGCGGGTGCGAGGACATGGTCGAAGACTGCGGAAACGGTGAAAGTCGGGGCCTACCAGGCACGTAGTCGCGCCTTGCGTTAGCGTGCAAGGCTGACCGTGTTCGTGGAATTACACGGAACTGTCCATTTCAAGTTAGCCCGACTCGCATCCGATGAAACTCACCGAGTCCACTTGGTCGCCATTTCAGTCAGCGGAGGTTCGCGAGATTTGCGCTCACCTGACTCCCGAGGAGCACGCCCGCCTGCGTGGCGACGCTAGGTGGCGGGGTCAGCAGATCGGTCAGCGGCTAGCTGTGCCTTCCGGTGTTGTCGCTGGCTCTTTTGGATGGTCCTGGCAACTTGGCATCGTCCTGCTGGCTCTCTTCATCGTCTATTTCGCGGTATCCGGCCTGCCCCGACTCCGAGCGATGCGTCGGCGTAGCATCGAGCTCTTATGTGAGACAGAGTGGGCGCGCAGACAAGGTTACTCGCCAGACCGTTTAAGTTTGCTGACTTTTCCGTGGTCGCGATGAAATACGGCCGTCTAACTCGCGGCTGCAGCGGCCCGCGGCCGCTGGTGCATTGACCGCCGCGGATCGAGGCGTGCTACCTTCCAGCGCGGCGGCCGCTGAGCCGCCGAGTGGTTAGACGAACGAGCCCATGCTCCCGGTGGACACACGTTACGGTGGATTTTGGCGGCGACTTGCTGCACTGCTGCTCGACTTCGTGATCCTGTCGCCGATCAACGCGTTCGGGATGTGGGGCATGTTCCGGGTGCGACTGTTTCAACTGTACGACTTCCTCCCCGTGCTCCTACTCAGCCTGTTCTACGAGGTGCATCTCGTTCGGCGGTTTGGAGGAACACCAGGAAAGCGACTTATGGGGCTTCGCATCATGACGATCGACGGCAACCCCGTGGGATATCGTCATGCCCTGCTGCGACATGCGCCGTTGCTGCTCGTGTCCCAGGCCGTGTCGATAGGCATGATACTGGCCTCACTGCAAATCAGTGATTCCCAGTACCACGCGCTCACTTGGCGCGACTGGAGCGAACGCCTCATGGCGCTCGGGCCTTCGTGGCTTCAACCCGTTCAGCATGTCCAGACCGCCTGGATGTGGAGCGAGTTCCTGGTATTGCTTACCAACCGCAAGAAGCGTGCGCTTCACGACTTCATCGCCGGAACGGTGGTGATCGACGAGTCGTCTAACGCGCCGCTGCAGCCGGCGACGGTTCGGGCCGCAGCTGAGCGGCCCGGTCGTTAGACCTCACAAGGAGGGAAGGGTTACCCGTGAAGAGATGGCTTCGGACGTCCGCCACCGTGGGCCTTTTCACACCAGCTGTGGTGTACGCGATCGTCTTCACGACGGAACAATTCCATTCCTTGACGGCGCAATTATGGGTCTGCTACATCGCGCTCTTGATTTGGCCAACGGGCTTGTTCTTATTGGCGAACGAGGGCGCGACTTCTGCGGTAGAGGTGGCGATCAACTTCGCGAAGGCAGTCGGGTCCAATGTGCTCCTGTACTCGCTGATCGGTTCGCGTCTCTTTGCACTGCGAAGCGTCGGAAGACAGTTAGCGCACGGAGGGACACGTAAGGTCTAACCCCGGGCTTGCATCGGACGGCGCCGCGCGCCGCCACTGAACCGCCGGCTCGTTCGACGGGAGGAGAAGGCCTTGCGGAAGCGTGTCGGGTCCGCAATCGCTCTATGTTGCGCCGCGGTGTGTATCCTTCTGGCCGCTCGGGTAATTTGGATGGCCGCAACTGGGGGTGAGAGTCTGACGATAGCAGTGGTCTCCGCAGGGCTCGCTCTAGGTCTAGCTCTGGGCCTCATTCGACATTCCCGATGGGCGCTCCGAACCCTGGCAGCCATGTTCCTCCTGGCCGCGATCATCCTACCCGCTGGAATCTTCAGTCCGTTCACCGCCGGCGACTATCTCGCGGCCCGAAGGGAACCCCCGACGGTGAGCACTACTTTGGAGTGGCTCGTCCCCGTTGAAGTTGTCCTGCTCCTGATCGCGTTCGTCGTCGACCCATCAAACGAGAAGCACGTCTCATGAGCGTCCACCTACTGTAACCCGCGCTTGCACCGGAGGGCGCTGTCGCGCCGCCGCTGAAGCGTCACGGAGCCTTGCCACATCGGGAAGGTCACGACGTCCGGCACGTTCACCGAGTACGCCATCCCGGGAGGCTGTGCGAGTGGGGGAGGGAGGCATCACCGCGAAGCCCGACGGCAACCTCTGGTTCGCAGAGGTCAGCCACAACCTGATCGGAAAGCTGACGACGACCGGCCCGTTGTGCGCCGCCGCGCCTGCGGGCGGCTGTCGCAAACCGGCGGTCGGGCAGAAGGGCTCCCTGGTCCTAACGAACGATGCTACCAACAACCTCAGGGACGAACTGATCTGGAAGTGGCTCGCAGGCTCGGCGACGGCGAAGGTCCCAGACTTCGGCACGCCGCTCACGACCACCGACTACCACTGTGCTTCTACGACGGCAGCTCGGCGCTCATCGGGACGCGCTCGCGCCCGCGGGCGGCACGTGCGCCCGGAAATCCTGCTGGTCCGAGAACCCGAAGGGCTTCAGATACGCCGATAAGGAGCGCACGCCGGAGGGAATCCGGCAGATTCTCTTGAACGAGGGTGCTGCCGGGGAAGCGACGATCATCGTGAGGGGCAGGGGCCAGAACCTCACCATGCCGCCCCTTCCCGTCAGGCAGCCGCTCAAGGTACAGCTCATCAACTCCAAGCGGCGTGTGCTGGGAGGCGACGTACAGCACGGCGACCACGAACAGCCCGAGCGAGTTCAAGGCGAAGCCGGACTGACCTTCGGCGGGCACGCGGAGGCGCTGATTACGGGTTGCACCAATAACCCTTCCGCCGACCGAATCGGTCAGGGTCTGTAAATCGAGGACTTCGGCTGGGGACTGACCGACCTCCCACACGCGCCAGAATCACATGATTGTGGAGCTTCCGGGCGACTGACTCGTAGCTCGTCACGACGGGCAATGGGGAGGCGCGGGCTCGCTCTCCACACGGGAACAAGAACTGCTCCTCGCGCTCGCCACCGGCCGGCGGGTCCATCAGATCACTCACGACTTCCACGTTTTCCTTCCACACCGCTCGCGCCCATGTCCGGTTGATGGTGCAGCAGTCTGAACTGTCAGTCGCAGTCGGAGGTACTCACGAAGGTGCGGGAGGCCGGCAGCACTCACCACATCAAGCGCGCGTCGATTCTTTGCCGGCGGCCGTCATGGATCGGGCGCGCGGCCTCCCGAGCGCTGTGGTGCCAAGGTCTGACGCCGCCGAAGCGCACGCTGGGCCACGTGCCGCGAGCGCCCGTGCTGACTGGCTCAGACGGCAATGCCGCGCTGCGCCGCCCTCGACCGGCCTTCTCCTTGCTGTTCGGCCGCATGCGCAGCCGAGTGGCGCTTGCGATCTTGGCCGCATTGGGCGCGGGGTGCGCCTCGATGCGCGGCGTGACGCTGGATCGGCCGAAGGCCGCTGCTGTCACCCCGATCCCGCCCGCTGCGGCACCGCCGGAACTTCACACCATTACGAATCCGCGAATCGACGTGTGGGAGCGTCGCCTCCGCACTCAGCCCACGCTGCGGGAAGCGACCGAGGACAGCCTCGGGCGTGGCGCGACATACCTGCCCAGGCTCTGCGCGATCCTTGGCGAGCACGGGTTGCCGCCCGATCTCGCGCTGCTCCCGGTCGTGGAGAGCGGGTTCTGTCGTCGTGAATGCCCGGCGGGATGATCGTCTGCATCCCGAACGGGCGACCCGCGCAGCGGCCCGCTACCTCGTGTTCCTCCACGCCCGCTATGGGGACTGGCCGCTCGCGCTCGCGGCGTACAACGCCGGGGAGCGGCGTGTGGACCGTGCGCTCAGGCGCGGACGGCGCGCGGGCTTCTGGCAGTTGGCTGACCGGAGGCTCTTACCGCGTACGAGCCGCAACTACGTGCCGCACTTCCTCGCGCTCGTTCGGATAGCCGAACTCCGGCCGTCCTCGCAGAGCGCCTGCGGGGAGATCGCGATGAAGTTGCCGGTGGCGGCGCGCGTCCCGCCCGCGCCGCTGTCCCGCCCCGCCGTTCAAGCCCGACGCGTCAGCTTCGCCACTCGAAAAATCTCCACGCCCGAAGGGCAGACAGCCGAGGCAGGTGTCGCCTATCCGCTGAGCGACCGGATCGCAGTCCAGTTGAGCTACGAACGCGACGCGTTCGGCCGGGCCATGCCCCGCGATCCCGAGAACGGGGTCGTGGCAACCATGACGTTGGGCTTCTGACGCATTGGGGTCGAGGGTCCAATGGCAAAATGAGGGACACAGCGAAGCCCGTCTCATGACCGACGAACGCTGGCACCACATCATGCGGATCGTCAACGAAGCCTTCGAGAACTCTGAAACCCGGACGGTTGCGCTACGGAAGCGCATCGTCGCGGGCGTCAAGCGCAAGTTGCACGACAGCGGAGTCCTGATGACCCGACGACGGACCAAGCGGTCGGGGTGAACCGGATGACGAGCGCTGGCGGTCGCGATGACGAAGGGCCTTCCCCTGGAGATCGCCTGCGTCACACTCGTCTGCGAGAGCACCGAGGCGGCATGCACCTGGACGTGGGATTGCTCCACCGGCACGTGCCGTCAGATTCCCGTGTGTGACAGCACCCTCGACCTACCGCCGCCTCGGCCACCCGGGATCGCCCCGGTTTCCGCTCCCTCCATCAAGCCCCTGCACCGCGAGTGGAGACCGTCATCAGCGAAGTCACGGAGGAAGACTCTACCTTCACGCTTCACGATCGTGGGCCGAGGGCACCCGACTCCGAGTTGACCCGCTCATCGTAGCGCATCATCCTCTCAGCCATCGGGGCAGCTCGAGGATGGGTGACGAAGCGGCCAAGGAGAAGCGGGCGCCGGCCACCCCGGTGGCGGTAGGCGCGCAGTTCTCGAACGTGGATGCGAGCGGCGATCCGGCTGCGTTGGTCCGCTACCTCGACGACACCGCGCAGCGGCTCCGCGAGCGCAAGCGCGCCAGTTACGCGCTCCTCGACCTGAAGCCCGGCGACGCGGTGCTCGATGTCGGGTGTGGACCGGCCAGCGATGTCCTCGAGCTCGAGCGGGTCGTCGGTCCGACGGGTCGTACGGTAGGCGTCGATGCCAGTGAGGCGATGGTCGAAGAAGCTCGCCGGCGAGCCACCGCCGCAGGCAGTCGGGCTCAGTTCGAGGTCGCGCCGGCGGAGTCGCTCCCGTTCCCCGACGCCACCTTCGATGCGGTGCGCACCGAGCGGGTGCTCATGCACGTCCCCGATCCCGCGAGAGCGGTGGACGAGATCGCCCGAGTGACCAAACCGGGCGGCCGGGTCGTCGCCATCGAGCCGGACCACCAGATGTCCGCGCTCGATGCGGAGGATGTCAAGCTCTGCGACCGGGTGTTCCGCGGCCTCAACGCGACGCTGCCCAGCCCCCGTATCGGCCGGCAGCTGCGGGGCCTCTTCGTTCGTTCCGGCCTCGTCCACGTGGACTCTCGGGTTGCACCGCTCGTGTTCACCTCGTGGGCGGACTTCCAGGCCGTCTCCGGTTTCTCGGCTGAGCTTCTCAGGAGCGCCGCGGGCTGGGGCTTCGCGACGGCAGAGCAGATCGCTGCCCTGCTGTCGGACTTCGAGAGGCGTGACGCGGAGGGCCGGTTCTTCGCCTGCCTCGTGGCAATGCGCTGCAAGGGGGTGCGACCATGACCTACAGGGGCGGATGTCATTGCGGACGGATCGGGTTCGAAGTGGAGGGGGACATCGAGCAGGTCGTCGAGTGCAACTGCTCGATCTGCAGCAAGCGCGGCTACCTCCTCTGGTTCGTGCCGCAAGAGCAGCTGCGCCTCGCCACGCCGCAGGCCGACCTCGCGACCTACACCTTCAACACCGGAAGAGTTCGGCATCACTTCTGCCCGCACTGCGGGTGCGCTCCGTTCGGCGTCGGATCCGACAAGAAGGGCGTCGCTAGAGCGGCCATCAACGTGCGCTGCCTGGATGGCCTGGATCTCTCGGCCCTGAAGGTGGTGCCGTTCGACGGGCGCAGCCTCTGAGCGGCGCACGCCGACCTATCTCGCGAGCGCCTTCCGCAACAGCTCCCTCATCACCTGCGGGCCCCTCCCCCCGTCCCCTTCATGACCCGACCGACGAGGAGCCCGAGGACGCGCTCCTTCCCGGCGCGGACCTGGGCCCCCGAGGACTCTCGAAGAAGACACCGTCATCGAACAGCGAGGACGAGCGGCAGCTTCGGAGCGTTGCCGGCCAGGGACTTCCGGTCCGCGCCGCCGCGAAGGCTCTCGGGGTGTCGCCGTCGTCGTATCTGCGCTTGGTCCGTGCGCAGACGGCCCCGTTGTCGGCGGCCGGCGTGCAAGACGCTGCCGACCTCGCTGCTGACGTTCGATGGATCGGGGTTGTTTGGGACGTTCGAGGCGCTTGGAGCCGACGCCGCCACGAAGATCATCTTCCCCTGGAGTTCACGAGCGCCCTGGCGGGCAGGGAGGGGGCGCATCACGAATGGTCGAATGGTGGTGCCGTCAGCGAGCGAGATCGGCCCACCCTGGAGCGCGCCTCAAGTCAGGCGTCAGGCCGCCCGATACTCCGGTGAAGGGAGATTCCCGATGACGAAGGCGCACGTCCTCACACCCCAATATCTTCGGGGGTCAGGACACGACCTTCTCGGACGGCTCCCGCTCGGAGTCGCGTCCGAACATCTTCGGTGGACAGGACTATCGCCTGCCGAACGGGAACGGCATCGACTCTCACCCGAACATCTTTGGCGGGCAGGACTACGGCAGCCCGATGGCAGTACGGTGAGTTGCCGCCTAAACATCTTCGGCGGGTAGGATTGCCGATGAAACGTCTCTCAGCCCACGCCGGCGGGGTTGGATGTGGTAATGCACGGGCGGGATGATTCAGAGCCCGCGCTCTCGGTCCGAGAAATGACTGAGGGAATTGAAAAGTGGGTAGCGTCTCGCACGCCAGGATCGGCCGGCTTTTCCACCAGTAAGGATGACAAGATCGATGGGCCCACGGTCATCACCCTGACGCCGCGAAAGCCCGAGGGTTGCCGCGTCATTGTCGAGATCGCCGACCGTGGCCCCATCGGGGTCTACTGCGGGCGCGGAATCCGCTTCGAGGAGTTTCCTCGCTCGTTGGCGGCGCTGACGGACCTTTTTGATGCGGTTGAAAGGGGCAAGGTGTCCGAGAAGCTGTGGCTTCGCGGCAGCAGGGTGGTCCGGTGGGAAGGAGCCATCGAGACACGCCACGGACCACTTTTCGATCGTGGTTCGACGATCGCTGGCTGGCTGTTGCTCGGCGCAGATGCTCAAGAAGTGAGGTACGAGCCTTGGACGTGAACTCGATCGCGTTGACCGTATTGGGGCGAGTCCTCACAGATACGAACGCGGGGTATGAGCTACGATCTGAAGGCAAGGAGGACGGCTCATGGGACGGGGGAACGCCGCGCGGTCGGCACGCATCGAGGCGGTACGGCGCCGCATCGAGTAATGACGCCGGGTTCGCGAGCGGCGCTCCCCGATGCCCCCCCCGCTGTGGGCGGCGGTCGCACTCGCGGCTGAGCACGGCATCGATCCGATCGCCCGGGCGCTGCGCTTGAACTACGAGACGCTCAAGGTGCGGGTGGGCCGGCGTGCCGCGGGCGAGCGCACGGGCGGGATGTCCGCTCGGTTCGTAGAGGCGGAGGGCGCGCCGCTGACCTCGCACACCTCGACGCGGAAGAGTCGGACCAGTAGCAGCGCTGGATGGCAGCATGGGGCCGATGACCGATCAACGCTGGCGGCAAATCCTGCGCATCATGGACGAGGCGTACGCGGACTACTTGAGAGGGATGGCTGCTTGGGAAAGCGCGTCGTGGACGACGTGAAGCGGAAGCTGAGCGACGGCGAGGTTCTCGACCGCCCACATCGGCGTGGCAAGTCGAGATCGACTCGGGCGAGGAAGCGACGATAGTATGCCCGCCGCCGCGATCCTCCTCGCTCAGCTTCATTGCTTTCCGAGCGCGACCGGGAGCGTGGACTGCTGGGACGCAGCGAAGGGCGGCGCTCCGGTCCTCAAGATCGAGGCGAACCCGTTCGGCGGCTACGACCTACGCCAGAGCGATGGACGGGTCGTGCGGTGCGAGAAGAAGGCGAGCGGGGAGGCGGAGTGCCGCGTCGTGCGGGAAGGGTGCCCGTCACCGGCTGGCAAACGAACTACTCGCGGATGCTCATGGCGACATGCACCCAATAGCTCGGTCTCGGAGGCTTGGGATACTGGTCGCCTCTGACACTATCCCGTAGGCAACGTGCGACGTTCGTCTCGGGCTCCAGCAGGATGGTTGCCGGCTTGCCGTTCGCTGCTACACGAATGAGCAGGTGGAAGTCTCGCGTATCGGCGTCAGGTAGCGAGTCGATGCAGTGCTTCATCGTAGAAGCATGGCGCCTGCCGAAGTATTCACCGTGCTGCCGGTCATACGCCGCCCCTACGGGGGTCTTGGTGTTGTCGTCCGCGATTTGCCGGATGAGATCAAAGTGCTCGACAGCGTTCTCGGGCATGTCCGTGAGGAAGGTGTAGCTCTGGACTAGTGCCCGAAAAGCGGAACCGGCATCTCGGTAAGCGGCCTCATCCCGACTCGTCAGGACGAAGAGGACGAAGACCTTCTTCTCTTCCAAGTACGCGACGGACTCGCGGTTGCCCCGGCGCTCGTGCTGAGTGCTCGAACCGTGGTAGTTTTGCCATCGCCGGTTTGAATAGAGGGTGAGGTCTCGACATGGATCGACCCAAAGTCCTGCCCGAACCGGCGAATTTCGTCGCGGATGAATTCGTCCAGGGACACGCCGCGCTCCCGTAGGGCAGTGTTGACGTACATCACAGCCGGCGAATCCGACCACTACGATCCTTCGGGATAGAAGACGGCGTGGAGACCGTGGCTCACACCGGCCGAGTTGTCGAGCGTCCAACCCGTGGGAGCCTTGACCATCAATGCGTGTCCCTTACCGTAGATCAGTCCATTGCATAGAGGTGCGGCATGGATGAGCTTCACGCTCCCCGAAACGGCCGCGAAAAGGAAGCCGGCGATCCAGGGTCTCGCCCTCCGCGCCCATGCGGCCATCGTGTCCACCTCGCTATGCGGCGTCGTTCGGCGGTGGCTTGTCAGCGGGGAAGCCGATGGCGGCAGTGAAGCTCGGGCGCGGCGGAATCGGCATCGCAAGCGCCGCTGCTGGAGGCCGTGGATCGCCACCCCCGAGATCAAGGTAGCGCTTCGCCTTCGCTTCCAGTCGCTGAGCCCACCGAGAGCGGCCGCGTCTCTCGTAGTGGGCTGCGAGACGCCAGTAACGGTCGGCCAGGTAAAGGTACACCTCGGGGTGAACTTCACCGGCTCGGAGGACCTCCACGACCCAGAGGAGCGCCCGGCCCGAGACAAGATCGAACCGCAACACCCACGGCGATATTTCAGCTACGGCGTGACCCATGGCAGCGCATCTGTCTAGCGTATCGCCGCGCTGTGTTCAGACCCATATCTCACGGGGACAGTCCTTCTCATTCAACCGCTCGCAGACCTCTTCGGCGTGGGCCTTGTCTCGGCATACGATCCAGACGCGGTTCTTGCCTCGTCGGTTGTTCCAGGCAGCCCAATCGCCGGACCTCGCCTGGACGGTCTCGAACCTACCTGCGTTCTTCGGGATGCGATGACGAGACATTGGTTGAAGCCCGCGTTGTTCTCATGGACTCCGAGGAGTCGGAAGAGCGGCGGCAGGAGAAAGCCATCAGGAGACTGCCGACCGGCATGCTGATCGCCAACAGCATCATCCCGCGCGCTTCCCGTGGAACACGCCGGGAGGATACCACGCACGGCCAGTATCCGGGAGCCGAGAGTCGAGCCGTGCAAGAGAGCCGGACAGGACCAAGGGGGAAGGTGAGCCGAGCCCTGAGGGTTCGGTGAATCATCACCGCCTGAGTCGCGTCGAATCGGCGTCGGAAGCCGCCCCTTGTCGGAGAGCCGCGTCGAGGTGTCCAGGCGTCGGCGGAACACAGTAGTCATGGGAGGCATCACGGCCGCTCGCACTCCAGCCGCGATCATCGTGCTTCTGGTCGCTGGGCTTGCTGGCTGGGCGCAGCCGGGGTCTCTTCGACACCCGCTCACTTCGATGAGCGTTGCAGGTGCCAGCGGGAAGGGGATTCACGCTGGCGTTCTCCAGCTTCCTCTGGACAAGCCCGGGCTTCCGTTCGACACGCTGTCGCCGCTCGCGTTGCCCCCCGATCTTGTTCGCGCCGAGCAGTGGCCGTCCGTGGAGGCGACGTTGCAAGCGGCCGTCGCGAGACTCAGCCGCGCCTCCGGCTCCCACATCCACCGTGTCGAGGCATTGCGCGACTGGCTCTTGGCGCAAGGCTGCGTCGAGCAGGTGAGCGCGCCGATTCGGGGGGCCGGAGGCGTCAACGCGGTCCTGATGCTGACCGCCGATCCCGCGCTGGTTCCCATCCAGATCACCTTCCGAACCGAGGAGCAGAGACCGGCGACGACCCGCCTCTTGCTGGCCGTCAACCGAAACGACGGTCTGAGCTATGTGAGCCTGCGCCGAGCAGCCTGGTAGCTGCCGACCGGCGTGAGGTGTCGAGCGCGGTGTCACAAGAGGCGGACCCCGAACCGTTCCACGCCATCCGACGCAGGCTATCTGCGAAGAGGAAGGATGGGGTCAGGATTACTGTCGCCCGAAGACTCTCCTCGCTTCAGTTCACGCGCCGGCTGTCAGGCACGCTTGCGTGAAGTAGCGGCGAGCCGTGTGATCGACCCTGCGGCGCGGTCTCGGCTGCGGAATTCCTTGACCGCCAGAGTTCGTCCGTGGGACGATGATGCTTGAGAGGGGGGCCGTCGTGACGCGGACGCTGTTTTCGCTGAGGAACCTGGCCGCTTTGGCGCTCTGTGTCGCCGCGCTCGTCAACCTTGCCGCGCCAAGTTTGACACGGGCTGCCGTGTGCGGCGACGTGAACGGCGACGGT
>WNGD01011886.1_pt1 | contig 14571 bp, 14 predicted proteins | sample 5400671 | NCBI WGS metagenome assembly WNGD01 (sample SAMN13153369, study PRJNA577476) | soil metagenome | isolation source: 40 cm soil or saprolite under grassland replicate 2 | place: USA:California | collected 2016-06-15 | reverse complement strand
TGCGCCCCCAGCGCGAGCGGAATCAAACTGATCGGATCCTGCCGCCAGTGCCCCGGTTGGTCGCTCGGAAAATAATCGATGCCAATGCGCGGCTCGGGGAATTGCGAACCATCGTTGAGACGCATCGCCAGAATGGCCGCAGCCGTGCGATGCCCTAAATCTATCCCGTTTGCTTTTTGCAGCGGGTTTCTGATAACAGCCAAATCTTCGGCCAAGTAGGCATTGAAAGTCGCCGTTTGTGATGGGAACAACGCCGCCAATGTGTCGCGGGCGGTCTGGCTGATCGCCGCGTCCACTGACATCGCGCCAGGACCGGCGTGCGTCCCGGTGTAACTCGTGTAACCGCCGACAACCGCGTCAAGCGCGTCAAACATTGCAATATGGACAATCGCCATTGCCCGGCTGGAGCGACCCGGCCCCAACTGTTCTCCGAAAACGCGGTTCTCTCCCGGGGCGACCGGAGTGTGGTCGAGACCGCTGGCATTTATCGCGATCACATTCCAACGGTGGAGCGAATCGAGTCCCTGTCTCGGACCCACAAGCGGCGGGACGTTCGGAGCGGGATGAAATAATGGACCGAATACTTCGTTGAACCCGTGATTTGTTCCGAAGGCGAAGGTCAGAACAGACAGAATGAGGCCAGCAAGCAATAGTGAAGATTTCTTCATAGGGGTGTTTCTGGGGGGAGTCTTTTACATCGACGTGATATCAATAGCCAGAACAATTTTTCCTCGTTGAACGTTGGATTTCGGGAAACGAACATTTAACCTTTCTCCGCACCATGCGCGCCGAGCCGCTCCAAATCCGCAATTTCATTAATGGCGAATTTGTCGAGCCGATTTGCGGTCGCTATCTCGACAACATCGAACCAGCGACCGGCAAACCGTATTCGGAGGTGGCGGACAGCGACGCGCACGATGTCGATCTTGCCGTCGCTGCAGCAGAGAAGGCGTTTCGCGATTGGTCGAAGAAGCCGGCGGCGGATCGTTCCACAATTCTTTTGCGCATCGCCAACCTAATCGAGCGCGATCTGGAGAAATTTTCTCGCGCTGAATCGATTGATACCGGCAAGCCAATTGCACTTGCCCGCTCGTTGGATATTCCGCGCGCAATCGCAAATTTCCGTTTCTTCGCGACTGCAATTCTGCACACCGAATCTGAGGCGCACATCACCGATAACGTCGCGGTCAACTACACATTGCGGCAGCCGCGCGGTATCGCCGGACTGATCTCGCCGTGGAATCTCCCGCTCTATTTGTTGAGCTGGAAAATCGCGCCCGCCATTGCTGTCGGCAACACCGCCATCGCCAAGCCGAGCGAGCTGACGCCGATGACGGCTTACATGCTCTGCGAGATTGTGCGCGAAGCCCGCCTGCCGGATGGCGTGTTAAATGTCGTGCATGGCACCGGACCAAATGTCGGCGCTGCGATTACCGCACATCCGAAGATCGGCACGATCTCTTTTACCGGCGGCACTGTCACCGGTCGCAAGGTCGCGGAGGCATGCGCGCCGTTGTTCAAGAAAGTTTCGCTCGAACTCGGCGGGAAAAATCCGAACATCATTTTCGCCGATGCCGACCTCGACGCCGCGATCGCCGGCAGCGTGCGCTCGTCGTTTGCAAATCAGGGACAAATTTGCCTGTGCGGTTCGCGCGTCTTCGTCGAGCGGTCGGCTTACGACGATTTTGTCGAGCGCTTCATAGACAAAGCATCCCAGTTAAAGACGGCCGACCCACTCGACGAGAACACCGAGCAAGGCGCGATCGTAAACAAGCCCCAGCTCGATAAGATCAAATTCTACGTCGATCTTGCTCAGAAAGAGGGCGGCAAAATTGCGCTCGGCGGTTCCGCACCTAAGTCGCCTAACGAGCGGTGTCGTGACGGATTTTTCTTCCAGCCAACTGTCATCACCGGGTTGCCCGTGTCATGCCGGACTAACCGCGAAGAAATCTTTGGTCCAGTCGTCACGATCACACCCTTCGATAGCGAGGAAGAAGTGATCAATCACGCCAATGACTGCGATTACGGCCTGGCCTCAAGCGTCTGGACACAAAACGTAAGCCGCGCCCATCGCGTTGCCGAACGAATCAACACAGGCACAGTGTGGGTGAATTGCTGGCTGTTGCGCGATCTGCGCGTCCCCTTCGGCGGAATGAAACAAAGCGGCGTCGGCCGCGAAGGTGGTGAAGAGGCACTGCGATTCTTCACCGAACCAAAAAACGTCTGCATCGCGAAGTAACTCCTGCTCATGCTCGTGCTCCTAATCATGCTCCTTTCATAGTCTAAAGCTGTGAAATACGAACTGAGCTATCACGCATTAGTTCGGATTCAGGAACGAAAGATTGAGTTTGCCTGGCTGGAGCAGGCCATCACGCAGCCGGAAAAGACGGAGCCGGATCCAGATGACCCAGCGCTTGAACATCGGCTAGCAGCTATCGCGGAACGCGATTATCGTGTGCTCCGAGTCGTGTGCGATCCGCGGAGAACTCCGCTAAAGATCGTGACCGTTCACTTTGATCGAAGCATGAAGGGAAAACTATGAAACTGACAGTCGATCCTGAAGCCGACGCGCTCTATTTGCGCCTTAACGACGCGGAGATTGCTGATTCGGAGCAAGTGGCCTCGGGTGTGATTTTGGATTACGACGCGCAAGACAACGTCGTGGGCGTCGAAATGTTGCATCTTTCAAAACGAGCCCAAAAAGCGGACCTGCAACGCCTGCTTTTTGAAACCTTGGGAGCATCGGCACCGCAAGAATTCCTCGTGCGCGAAACCTCCCCCTGTTACGGGAAGGAAGAGCTTTGATCCCGTTGGAAATCTGATCGTGTTCGATGGCATGAAACAAAGCGGCGCCGGCCCCGAAAGCTTTCGGGGCGAAGAAGCCTTGCGGTTCTTCACCGAACCAAAAAACGTCTGCATCGCGAAATAGTTGATCCTGGATCGACAATTGCCGATGGTCGGTCATGTGCCGAAGCATCAAGACCCTGCATAATCTTGAGCCGCCCGCGACGAGAGACGAAATTCGCGCATCCTCGCTGCAATTTGTGCGGAAACTTTGCGGATTCACAAAACCATCGCATGCGAACGAAGCCGTTTTTAATCGAGCCGTCGATGAAGTCGCACACGCTGCACAGCATTTGCTCGATTCGTTAGTGACGAATGCGCCGCCGCGTAATCGGGAAATTCAAAGGATGAAAGCGCGAGCGCGCTCGGAGAAACGTTTTGGCGCGAGCAATGGTGCCGTTGTAGCTACGCACAACCATCACTAAACGGGTGGCGAATGAACAAGCTCATTCGCGGCAGTTGTCTATGCGGCGGCGTGCGCTTTGAAGTGGATCCGCTTTTCCTTCAAGCCAGCCATTGTCATTGCGATCGCTGCCGCAAGCATTCCGGGACCGCTGTATGCACGCAAGCACGTGTGCTGCGCGAACAGTTCCGCCTGTTGCAAGGCGAAGAGTTGATCAGGGTTTACGGAAAGGGCGAGGGCGCGGTAAAAGCGTTTTGTATCAACTGCGGCTCCAGTTTGTTCGGCGGTGATTGGCCGGACGGACCGCAGGTGTCGATTCGCATGGGCGCGTTCGATGATGATCCAGGAATTCGGCCGCAATTTCATACCTTTGTCGCTGATCGCGCGCCGTGGGACACGATCACCGATAACCTTCCGCAATATTCTGAAAGGCGGACATGATTTGATCTGTGGATCGAAATAATCCGTTTTCATCCGCGTAACCCGCGGTGAAAAATATGAGTGGACCAATCGTGAAAACGGCGCTGTGCGAATTGCTCCGCATTGAGTATCCAATTATTGCTGCGCCAATGGGTCCGGATCTGACTGGGCCCGAGTTGGTCGCGGCGGTGAGTAACGCTGGCGGACTTGGGATTTTGCAGGCGCAGCTTGCGCCGCCCCCGTTGTTCCGCCGGGAGATTCAGCGCGTTCGAGAACTCACAGACAAACCGTTCGGCGTAAATTTGATTTTGCATTTTCCTGTCGATGAACTGGTCGCGATTTGCGTCGAGGAGCGTGTTCCGATTGTCTCATTTTTCTGGGGCGATCCGACGCCGTATGTCGAACGCGTGCACGCCGGCGGCAGCAAGGTTTTCCATCAAGTTGGTTCGGTCGCGGACGCGCAGCGCGCGGCAACGGCGAATGTCGACGTGATCATTGCACAAGGCACAGAGGCCGGCGGCCACGTTGCCCCGAGAAGTTTCAACGCTCGCGTTGGTACCGCGAGTAGTTGATGCAGTTGCGCCACGACCCGTCGCTGCTGCCGGCGGAATCGCCGACGGTCGGGGGCTTGTCGCGGCGCTCGCGTTAGGCGCGCAGGCTGCCGTCATAGGAACGCGTTTCCTCGCTAGCGGGGAATCTCGCGCGCATCCCGATTATAAAAAGAAACTGCTCGCTGCTAACGAAAACGACACGGTCCGTACGACACTGTTTGGTTTCAGCTGGCCGAATGCTCCGCATCGCGCGTTGCGGACGCGATTTGTCGAGGAATGGCTGGGAAAGGAAGCGCGCGGTCAGGAATCGCGCGCGGACGAACCGGTGATCGGTCACACCGTGATCTCCGGCCAACAAATGCCGCTCCAGCACTTCATGGGATTCCCGCCAAACGTCAACGCAACCGGTGACATCGAATCGATGGGTTTGCTGGCGGGTCAGGGGGTCGGTCTCGTCCGCGAGGTCAAGCCCGCGGAAGAAATTGTTCGTGAGCTGGTGAATGACGCGCGAGAGATCATTTCGCGGTTGAGCAACGAACGTTAGCCGGCCTCTGCGAAATCCATTTTCATCAGCGTAAATCCGCGGTCACTCCTCAGAAGTTGATGGTTGAGAGTTGAATGTCCGGAAGTAAAATCTAAACGATGGCATCGACCGGATTCACCTACTGGCAGGACGGAGAGATGTGGCTCGGATATCTGGATCAATATCCTGACTACATGACGCAGGGAACGTCACTCGAAGATTTGAAAGAGCATCTGGCTGATTTGTATAAGGACTTATCTTCAGGCGCCATTCCGAATGCCCGCCAGCATTCCGAGCTTGAGCTGGCGTCAAGCGCCGTGACTTAATCAAGAAGATCGAAGCAGAAGGCGGAGTTCTGATTCGACATGGCGGGAAACACGACTGGTATCAGAATCCCGCAACAAGAGTTTGCCAGCCGGTGCCGCGGCATAATGAGATTAATGAGAATCTCGCGCGCAGTATCCTGCGAAAGCTGTCAATGAAACCGTAGCGACGTTTAACACAAACGCCGTTAGAACCAACGTCCTCATTGGAATCCGTTTTCATCCGCGTAATCCGCGGTTAGAAATTTACCGTTCGTCATCACGTGCGCGATCGCAGGGAGGATTACAACAAACAATGACCAGATCTTACATTCTCATCGCATTGTTGGTGGCAATGATGTCGTCCATTGGTTTCGCGCAATCCGACAAGTCGATTACGATTCATCAGGAAATCGATTTTAACGCCAGCCCTCAGCAGCTTTACGAGGCACTATTAGACGCCAAGCAGTTCACCGAATTCTCCGGCAGACCAGCTGAGATCAACCGTGAAGTCGGTGGCGCGTTCTCTCTTTACAAAGGCCATATCGTCGGGCGAAACGTGGAACTGGTCCCGAATCAAAGGATCGTTCAAGCCTGGCGCGTGGTGACGTGGACTGAAGGCGCGTACTCCATTGCCAGATTCGAGCTAAAGCCGCAAGGATCGGGAACGCGCCTTGTACTTGATCACATCGGTTTTCCGGAAGGCTTACACGATCATCTCGCCCAAGGATGGGAGGAGAATTACTGGTCGCTGCTCAAGAATTACTTTCACTGACATTGGCAACATGAGTCAATCGTTCGAAAGCTCTCGCATGCAACCACCGATCATGCGTGCTCAAATGCAGTGGCTGCGAATGTCACTCCTGGCGATGCTGCTGGCCGCCCCTTTGGTTTTCCCTTGCCGCGCCGAGGAACAGATTCCTAGGCTCAACTACGAAGCGGTGCCCGATTTCTTTCAGCTGCCGCCGAGCGAACACTTCGTTGAGGTCGCTGGTGTGGCAGTAAATTCCAAGGGACATATCTACGTGTTTCACCGCGGTAAACATCCGTTGATGGAGTTTGACGCTAATGGCAAGTTCCTTCGCAGCATCGCCGATGATCTCTTTGTTACCGCTCACACGGTACGAGTGGACGCCGACGACAACATTTGGACGACAGACGTCGGCGCGCATGTGGTTTTAAAGCTGAGCCCGGATGGCCGCGTGTTACTGTCGGTAGGCCGAATGCGCACACCAGGCGACGATGTTCTGCACTTTAACCAACCCACCGACGTTGCTTTCGATCGCGAAGGAAATATTTTCGTTGCTGACGGCGAAGGCAATTCACGCGTGTTGAAGTTTAACAAATTCGGCAACGTGCTCCTCGGTTGGGGAATGAAAGGTGGTGGCCCGGGCCAGTTCGATCTTCCGCACTCCATCGCAATCGATGGCGATTTGGTTTACGTGGGCGACCGCGAAAACGCACGCATCCAGATTTTCGATTTGGAGGGTCATTACCTGCGAGAATGGAAACTGGGTCACCCGTTTGGCCTCTTCATCACGCCCGATCATTTCATCTACATGTCTGACGCAATCGCTGGACGAATTCTGAAAATCAACCGCGACGGCAAGCCCGTGGGCGTACTGGACGGACCGGCCCCGGATCAAGGGCGGCATTTCGACCCGCATTCACTCGCAGTCGATAAAGACAATTCCATCTTCCGCGCGCAGAAGCTGCGCCCAAAATAGACTGTCCCGTTTCAAAAAACAAAATGAGCGACACAATCGAAAGCTCGCGCGCACCCGAACCAGTCGGCGCCTTTCCGCATGCGAAACGCGTGGGCGACCTGTTGTTTCTTTCGGGGATCGGGCCACGGCAGCGCGGCAGCAAGGAAATTCCCGGAGTGACGCTTGATTCGGCTGGCAACGTTGTCAGTTACGACATTGAAACGCAATGCCGTGCGGTCTTCGAAAATGTACGGCTTGTGCTGGAGGACGCCGGCGCGACATGGCAGGACATCATCGATGTCACGGTCTTTCTCACCAACATGAAAAAAGATTTTCCGATCTACAATCGCGTTTACGCCGAATATTTCGCCGGTCCAGGCAAGCCAAATCCGACTCGCACCACGATTGAGGTCGGCTCACTGCCAACGCCAATCGCGATCGAGCTCAAAGTGATCGCCGCGGTGGGATAAACGCTAGCTCTCGTTCTTGTCATTCCGAGCGAAATCGAAGGGGTCGAGGAATGAAGCGAGTGGGGCGAGCGACATAGACGGTTACGCCGCGAGGGTAGCGGCGAGAGAGTCGGGAGACGAACGAGTCAATCTCTCGTTATTTCCTCCAGATTCGATGTTGGACGTTGAGCGTTTGGCGTTGGACGTTTGCTTTCGGTTACGAGCATGAGCAAGAGCAAGAGCACGAATAAATCATTTTCTATAATCGGCGCCGATCACACCGGGATCACAGTCTCGAACCTCGAACGTTCTCTCGAATTCTGGCGCGATGTTCTTGGCTTCGAGCTTTCGCACACCGCGCATCAGACAGGCGAACTCGCCAGGGAAATCACCGGAGTCGCAGGCGCTGAGCTCAAGCTTGCCGTCCTAAAAGCGCCCGGTGGTCACAAGATCGAATTGCTCGAGTATCTCGCCCCGCCGGATCGGACGAAACATGCCGATCTGCGGCCATGCGATGTAGGATCGGTGCATGTTGCGCTGACGGTGAATGATCTCGACGCGGTTTTACAACGCATTGCTGCTTCGGGTTGGAAAACCGCCGGCAAACCGCAAACTCTTCAATCGGGCCCGAATGCTGGAAAACGCGTCGTCTACGTCCGCGATCCCGACGGAACGACCATCGAGTTCATGCAGACGCCGGATCAAAGCAGTTGATTGTTGACGGTTGAGCGTTGAGAGCCGGTTGCGCAGGAGAGAACCTCTGAATTGAACGTTGGACGTTGAGCGTTGAGCGTTGGACGTTTGCGGCTGATTTATGACGACGGTTTTCTCTGCTGACGAAGATTTCGCGCTACAACTCGATGACGAGGATCCGCTGCGGCATTTCCGAAAAAAATTTCATCTCCCGCTCGGGAAAGACGGCAAACCGGTAATCTATTTTGCGGGCAATTCGCTCGGTCTGATGCCGAAATCGGCGAGGCAAATCGTCGATGAGGAACTGGACCACTGGGCAACGCTTGGCGTGGACGCGCATCACGCGACGGGAACACCGTGGTATTCGTATCACGAGGCGCTGCGCGAACCCACCGCGCGGCTTATTGGCGCGAAACCGCTAGAGGTGATCTGCATGAACAGCCTCACGGTGAACCTTCACCTGATGATGGCGACGTTTTATCGGCCAACCAAATCGCGCTTCAAAGTCCTGATGGAAGAGCCGGCGTTCCCTTCTGACACTTATGCGATCAAAACCCAGATCATGCATCATGGGCTCGATCCCCAGAATGGGCTCATTCTCACGCGACCGCGCAAAGGCGAGTTCACAATCCGCACGGAAGACATTCTCGATCTCATCGACAAAAATGCCGATCAGCTGGCGGTAGTCATGTTTGGCGGTGCGAACTTTTTCACCGGTCAATTGTTCGACATCAAAAAGATCACCGCGGCAGCGCACAAGCATGGAATAGTCGCTGGTTTCGATCTCGCCCATGCGGTCGGCAATATCCCGCTCTCGCTTCACGATTGGAATGTCGATTTCGCTGTCTGGTGTTCCTACAAATATCTCAATGCCGGCCCCGGCGCAGTCGCAGGCGCATTCGTGCACGAGCATCATGCGACTAACACAAGCCTGCCACGTCTCGCTGGCTGGTTCGGGAACGATCCCAATTCCCGATTCCGCCTACACCTCGAGCCGGACTTCATCCCAGTTCCTTCGGCTGATGGATGGCAGATCAGCAACCCGCCAATTTTCTCGATGGCGCCGTTGCGCGCTTCGCTAGCCATATTTGGTGAGGCTGGTGGAACGGAGCCGCTACGCGCGAAATCAATGAAACTCACCGGCTATCTTGAATCTTTGCTCACGCAGATTGGATCGAAAAAAATTAGTGTTATCACACCGAAGGATCCAGATGCGCGCGGTTGTCAGTTGTCGATCGTCGCGCACGAGCATCCGAAGGAGTTGCACAACGAGCTTATCGCCGCCGGAGTGAAATGCGATTTCCGGGAACCAAACGTCATCCGCGTCGCCCCTACCCCGCTCTACAACACGTTTCACGAAGTCTGGCGTTTCGCACAATTACTCATCGCGCATTCATGATGCGCTTCATAGTAGCTCAAATTAAGCGAACTACTTGAAGATGAGACCAGCTACAGCTGGCGCATACTGCCTCCTACCGAAATTGCATGCATGCGCCAGTGCCTCAAAACATCATGGGCCGCAAGATACGTTGCCTACAACAGTGTACGTGGCTGCCGGATGTCCGTTGTCGCGTTGTCCTTTAACAAACGTGTGATCTACCAAGAGAGTTGAGCGCTCCAGGTTTTGAGTCTCAGGTGTGTCGGCAGTGAACGTCCTTCCGTTAATAGCTCCTAGCAGATCACCCGGAACCGGGCTGCCAATTGCGGATTTCGGAATGATCAATGTGATCGTTCCGTCCGCGTTGAAACTGCTTCCCGGCAACGGCCCGATGGAGCTTTCTGTTGGAACGCCTATGACCAGCCCGACTACTTGGGTCGCGATCGTGCCATAATCAAACGTCACGGTGCCGTTTTGGTCCGTCCTCATTCCAACGTAGAACTGCTCGGCTGCCGGATCGTACGATTGGGCAGCATACGAATTCCAAACCACTCTCCACCTGCTGCTCGGCGGCACGCTCGCCAAATTCGTCACCTTCATCTTAAACATGACGTTATTTGTCCCCGGCGGTTCCGCGACGGCGATCCAGTCGATGGCAAGCGAGGCGGGTGCCAGCCCTTGCAGTGGTTGTTCCGGATGACCCGGCGGCGTCTTTTGGACAATCAAGCCACTACATGTGTCGCCGAGGTATGGCGCGGCAACTTCGTTGTTACCGCAGGAGGTGCCGACTCCATTTACTGCCAGTACCTTATAGTAATATGTTTTGGTCGGGTCGGTGGCAGTAGTGTCGTCATACGTTGTGCGACTTCCCGAAACAGTTGTCAGTTGGGTCTCGGCCCCGCTGGCGATGCCTCGCATGATCCGATAGCTGGTGATGTTGGCATTGCCTGTGTCGGCCTCGGACCACGAGAGATCAACAACCGAGTTGACCCGTCGCACTGTCAGCGACGGCATGCCCGGCGCCGATCTGGCGTGCAGCGGATTCGGCGGATCGAAATTGGCGAGTAGCCGTCGTCCACTCGATTGTCGCGCGATCACGCCTCTGGCCGTGTAGGCGTTGCCCTTCGCTGTAGAAGCTGCCTGAACACAGGCGCCATCGGTGCATCCGTCAACGTAGCCAACCTGCACGCGTCCCTGTTTGTCAACGGTCATGTCAAAGAAGTCGAGAAGATTGCGGCAAATATCGGCGCCACCATGACTCCAGATGCAACCGCGCTGCATTGGATCTTTCGGTGTCACGTCGGCAGTGGTCCAATGGAGGCCTCCATCGAATGTACTTGCAACATAAAGGTGCCAGATACCATTGAAGCTGTTCGCCGAACCATCGCCGGACGTTGTCGAACCATAGAACGCGACTGAGGCGCGGCCGGCATCGACTGCTACTGCTGCTGGGAAGGCAATGTTCTTCAAACCGTAAACCGCGCCGACGTCAAAGATGTTCTGCCACGTCTGGCCACGGTCGGTAGAGGTCGCCACGACTGCGTTAGAACCACCAGTAGGACTCCCAGCCACTGTGCTACTGGAAATCGCAAAATAGACCCGACCGGTACTGTCGATTCCCACCGCTGGATCCTGAAGATTCGCGTTAGCGCGCGTCTGGCTGCTTGCGTTTTGGACAGGACGTACATTCCAGGTTAAGCCGTTGTCCTCTGAAGTAACCACGGCGCCAGTGCCGCCACAGCTGTTATTTGGAAGATAAACCGTTCCGTCCGGTGCGGCTTTTACGTGGCCATGCAGTCCGCCGCACTGCGACGTGTATGTCGGCACAGGCGGCCCATAGGTCGCTCCTCCGTCATCGCTGCGCAAACAAAACGCAGTAACCAGGTCTTGTGAGCAATAATAAACAGCATTCGGGTATGGGCCGTGAGGCGGAGCAGGTGCGTGGTATGGCCCGCCGCCGATCGTCTCGTGATCAATTCCGGATCCCAGCGGGCCAGAGCTGGGTGACCAGCCGGCATAGCTGGGCTGATGCAATGGATCGAGACCGTCAGTATCTGTGAATGAAACTTTGCACGACGGCGATGTGAGCGTGAGTTCTCCTGCAAACACACGGCCAGTCTGACGATCCGTGAAGCCGATGGGATCGGAATCGACGAACTGCGACGTCGTGGCGGGACTGTTATACCAGGTTGCGCTCTGGCCGTTTGCTGGGCAGCTATCGTCGAACTTGATGAAGAGCGTCTGGAGATCTGATTGGAAGTTCGTTACACCACTAGTTGAGTTCGGTGAGTTCCAGTTAACTCCAATTGATGGTTCACCCGCATCATGTGCCGTATATTCAACCGTGTGCACGGCCGGCCCCTGACTGCTGTCGGTAACCTGCACCAACGTTCCCGGTGCTTCGAAATTCTGGAATCCGATTTTAGGACCACGATCGAGGGGCGCCGCAGGAGCTAGCGCGGTTCCTGCGGATGCCGACACTGCACTGGCGCTTCCGGAATACTGGAAGCCGGCAAAGGCGGTAAAATAAACCACGTGCACCGAAAACTGTCCCGTACCGACATCCGGATTGCTGGGATCAAGATCAACAACTTCGGGCGGCGTTCCACCGTGAGCCGAGGTACCACCCGGCACGATTGGGCCCGAGTTATCGCCTTTGTGGACATAAACGTCGTAGTCGCTAGTGCCGGAAGGATCAGCGCAGCTAATAACAACACGCGCCTTAAGCCCGGACCAGTTACTTGGCGTACCAGATAACGTAAGAGTGAAAGTGTCGCAGTTTACACCTTCTACGCAGGTGCTTTCGTCCGTCGAGCCGCCGCCAACTGCCGTTCCAACCCAATTCAAGGCTGGGCCGCCAGAATTCAGTGTTCCGGCAGCGGGCATCGCTGAATGTAAGCGGGCTGTGAACAGCCCGAATACAATCAGGAAAATACCTGTAACAAAAAAAAGCGCGCCGATAGTGGCGCGCGCCGTCATTGAAGTGGAGGAGATCTTTTTCATAGCCAGAACGTTGTAAATTCTGCCTAAGATTCGGGAAAACAGGCGGTTGCGGTCGCCTCATCGACCCTGTTTTTTCGCCAAGCACTACAGCCGTTGGAGCGCTTTTTGCGCCAGAACTTTGGACTTCTTAAGTTTCGTCTCTTCGTCATCCGTTCCGCCGAGGCCGATCGAGATGAAGGCATCGCCTTTTAGAACGTAAAGCACGCCGCCGAATCGATTGCTGACCCAATAGGCATCGTCTCCGAGGCCAGTGATCTTTTTCGGCGCGGAGCCTTGCTCCTTCTCGTCGCCGCTCTTCGTCTTGGGTTCTTCGTCCTGGTACGGATCAAACTTCTCTTTCCAAAAATCTTTTGGGCTGCGCTTGCTGTCTTGCTTCGGGTCAGATCGTACGAGTGCCAGGGTTACTGACTTGCTGAATTCCGCTGCGGTATAGAAACATTGGGAAACAAGGAAAACTCCGTCTGAGTGTTCGCTGGTTTTGACGTCATTCACCGGCGCTGTCTGAACCGATTCGACTTCCTCTTTGGAGAGGAGGTTGCAGGCGTCATGCACGACTGCTCCGGATCGGCGTTCCTTGCATCCGCCGACTACTAAAAGCGATGTGGCGACACACACGAACAGAAACCTGCGCATGCCGAACTTTTCACTAACGAACAGCCGCAAACAACATCCCGATTTTATCGATCTCATGGAACGGCCACTACGTTGCTTCGCCAGTTGACGGATGTTAGCGTCGCCTGCCTGTAATGAGCCAGAACTACAAAGACACTCTGAATCTGCCGCGGACAGAGTTTCCGATGAAGGCGAACCTTGCCGCGCGTGAGCCGGAGATGCTCAGGGCGTGGGACGAGAGACGTCTTTACCAGCAAATTCAGAAATCGAGAGAGGGTCGGGAACTGTTCGTTCTGCATGATGGCCCGCCGTTTGCCAACGGCGATGTCCACATGGGCACTGCGCTTAACAAAATTCTGAAGGATTTCGTGGTGAAATCGCAGACCATGTTGGGCAAGCGTGCTCCGTATGTCCCTGGTTGGGATTGTCACGGCCTTCCAATCGAATACAAAGTGGTCAAGGAGTCACGCGCTCTTTCTCCTTTGGAGATCCGCAAAAAATGCGAAGCGTTTGCGCGAAAGTTCATCAACATCCAGCGCGAACAGTTCAGACGACTCGGCGTCTTCGGCGACTGGGAAAATCCGTATCTGACAATGGATCCCAGATACGAAGGGGAAATTCTGCGCGCGTTCGCAGTTTTCGTAGAGGAAGGCTTGGTTTATCAGGCGCAAAAGCCGGTCTTTTGGAGCACAGGCGCGCAGACCGCGCTGGCGGAAGCCGAAGTAGAATATCAGGAGCGCGACGACACCGCCGTTTACGTGCGATTTCCACTTCCTCACGACCAACTAGTGAAGATCGGTCTACCAACTGATAAGCCCGTGAGCGTTGCGATTTGGACAACAACGCCTTGGACTTTACCTGCGAATCTCGCGATCGCAGTCGATCGCGATGCCGATTACGAAGTTCTGGGTAACGAAAAAGAGCGAGTGATTATCGCTCGCAAACTTCATGAACAATTCATCCAACATACAGGCTTTGTACCGCTCGAAGAACGGACTTCTCTATTGGGCAATCAACTCGTTGGACTACGGGCGCAACATCCATTCCTCAATCGCCACTCAATTATACTCGCCGCTGATTTCGTGACGATGGACACGGGCACAGGTGCTGTGCACATCGCCCCCGGTCACGGCGAAGACGATTATTGGTTGGGCAGAGCTAACGACCTGGGAATTCTTTCTCCGGTGGACGATCACGGGCGCTTTACCGACGAAGCCGGTTTGCCACATCTCACGGGGAAATACGTGTTCGACGCCAACCGCGACATCGTTCAACTGCTGAAAGAACGCGGCATGCTGCTGGCCGTACAGAATTTTCATCACTCTTATCCGTACTGTTGGCGCTCGAAAACGCCGATCATCTTTCGCAATGTCGAACAATTCTTCATCCGAATTGATGCGCTGCGTGACAAGGCGCTCGAGGCGATCCATAAGGAAGTGAAGTGGATTCCTGTGTGGGGCGAAAACCGCATCGCCGGCACGGTCGAATCGCGTCCTGACTGGGTGATCTCGCGGCAACGAAGCTGGGGTGTGCCACTCCCCGTTTTTTATTCCAAAGATGGCGACGCAATTCTCGATGCGAAAATCATCCGGAAGCTTGCTGATCTGGTCGCCGAGCGCGGGTCAAACATTTGGTTTGAGTTGGACGATGCTACTCTCGCGCGCGAGCTCGGCCTCCCGCCGGGTAC
>WNGD01017071.1_pt1 | contig 14572 bp, 13 predicted proteins | sample 5400671 | NCBI WGS metagenome assembly WNGD01 (sample SAMN13153369, study PRJNA577476) | soil metagenome | isolation source: 40 cm soil or saprolite under grassland replicate 2 | place: USA:California | collected 2016-06-15 | reverse complement strand
TTGAGTCTCGCGCGCAAAAGGCTCATCCTGCACCGCGCTCGATCAAGGCCGCACCGCAATGACGGTCGCACGTTTCCCGCAGCTTGCCCACTGGGGTGCCTACACGGCGCTGGTCGAGGACGGCCGCGTCGTCGGCTGCGAGCCGTTCGCGCGCGATCCCGCGCCGTCGAACATGCTCGAGGCCATCCCCGCGATGGTGCACTCGCCGCTGCGCGTCGCGCGGCCCGCCATCCGCGACGGCTGGCGCGAGGGAAAGGAACGCACCGGCGCCGACAGCTTCCACGAAGTGTCCTGGGACGAAGCACTCGCCGCCGTCGCCGGCGAGCTTGCGCGCGTGCGCGAGACGTTCGGCAACAGCGCCATCTTCGGCGGCTCCTACGGCTGGTCGTCGGCGGGCCACGTGCACCATGCGCGCAGCCTGCTGCGGCGGTTCCTGTTCCTCGGCGGCGGCTGCGTCGATCAGGTCGCCAATTACAGCTTCGGCGCGGCGCAATATGTATTGCCGCGCGTGATCGGCACGTTCCAGCCGATCGCCCACGGCACGGACTGGCCGTCAATCGTCAAGCACACGCGCCTGATCCTGGCGTTCGGCGGACTTCCCAGCAAGAACGGCCAGGTGACGTTCGGCGGCGGCGGCGCCCATAGCATGGACATGTGGCTGCGGCGCGCGAAAGAGGCCGGCGTCGAGTTCGTCTCCATCAGTCCGCTCAAGTCGGATGCGGCGGACTTTCTCGACGCGCAATGGCTGCCCATTCGCCCCAATACCGATACCGCGCTGATGTTGGCCATGGCGCATACGCTTCTCACCGAGTGCCGTTACGATGCGGCATTCGTCTCGCGCTACTGCACCGGCTTCGAGCGTTTCCGCCGCTACCTGCTCGGGCTGGACGACGGCGTGGCGAAAGACTCGGAATGGGCGGCGGGGATCACGGGCGTGGCGGGGGACACGATCCGCGAGCTTGCGCGCCACGCGGCTGCAACGCGCACGCTCGTGAGCTGTGCGTGGTCGCTGCAGCGCGCGCACCACGGCGAGCAGCCCTATTGGGCGGCGATCGTGCTGGCGGCGATGCTGGGCGGCATCGGGCTTCCCGGCGGCGGCTTCGCCTTCGGCTACGGCTCGACCAACGGCATCGGCGTGCCGCGCGTCGATGTAGCGGGCCCCGACGTGCCGCTGCCGCTCAATCCGGCGCGGGCCGTGATCCCGGTCGCCCGCATCGCCGACATGCTGCTCAATCCCGGCGCGAGCTACGCCTTCAACGGCCGCCAGTATGCTTTCCCCGATATTCGCCTGGTTTACTGGGCCGGCGGCAACCCCTTCCATCACCACCAGGACCTCAATCGGCTGCGGCGCGCTTGGCAGAAGCCGCAGACGATCATCGTGCACGAGACCTGGTGGACGGCGACCGCGCGGCACGCCGACATCGTGCTCCCCGCCACCACGTCGCTCGAGCGCAACGACATCGGCGGCTCCTCCCGTGATCCGTTCATTCTCGCCATGCACCAGGCCATCGACCCGATCGGGCAAGCAAAGAACGATTTCGATATTTTCCGCGCGCTGGCGCAGCGCCTCGGCTACGAGCGCGCGTTCGCCGAAGACCGCGACGAAATGGGCTGGTGTCAGTGGGTCTACGACCGCGTGCGTGCGAGCGCGACCGCCAAGAACGTCACGCTCCCGGGCTTCCAGCAGTTCTGGGCCGAGGGCTTCATCGAACTGCCGGCGCCCGAGCGCGACTACGTGCTGTTCGAAGATTTCCGCGGCGATCCGGAGCGCCATCCGCTCAAGACCCCTTCCGGGCGCATCGAGATTGCGTCCGAGACAGTTGCCGGCTTCGACTATGCGGAGTGTCCTCCCCATCCGGCGTGGATTCCTCCGGCGGAGTGGCTCGGAAGCACGGCCGCGCAACATTTTCCGCTGCACCTCGTGACGCACCAGCCCGCAAGCCGCCTGCACGCGCAGATGGACCCTGGACCGGTGTCGCGCAGCCGAAAAGTTGCCGGGCGCGAGCCGGTGCGCATCAACCCAAAAGACGCGGCACGGCGCGACATTCGCGACGGCGATGTCGTGCGCTTGTTCAATTCCCGCGGTGCCTGCCTCGCCGGCGCGGTTCTCGACGCCGACGTCATGCCAGGGGTGGTGGTGATGGCCACCGGCGCGTGGTTCGATCCGGCGGACGCGGCGGGCGAACCCGAGCGCCACGGCAATCCCAACGTGCTCACCCTCGACATCGGAACGTCGCCGCTCGCTCAGGGGACCAGCGCGCTCACCGCGCTGGTCGAGATCGAGCGCTGGGATCAGCCGGCGCCGGCAGTTCGCGCATTCACCCCGCCGACCCTGGTGGCTGCGAGCTAGCTTGGGCAAAGGCTCGAGCAATATCCCCGCATCCTTACTGCGGCGGCGCCCTCACGCATGCTGCCACGAGCGGGCTGTTGGCCGGCACTGGGCTCCGGCAGGTTGCGGACCGCTCGGTCGGGATAATGGCGGCGTTGCGTCTGGCGCCGCAGTAGGCGGTCAGCAGCAATTCGTCCTCGCCGCATTGCACGCTGCAATGCGCCGCATCGCAATTCGCGCGAACGATGCGAATGCCGGAGCCGGACAGACCGGGATCGCCTTTCGGCCCAGGCGGACCGGGCGGCCCCGGATCGCCCTTTGGCCCCTGCGGAGCTTGGCCGCAGCTTATGACGGCGCCGCTGACCGCCACCGCAATGAGGACCCGCAGCAACCGCATCGTCTCTCTCCGCAAAGCGACAGCATGTCCAGTTTTTCGAATGCGCAAAAGGCCGGCGAGGTCCCGCGGCAAACGTGTAGGCGGCGGCAGCACCCTATCGTATAAGGAGCGGCGAAACGGCTCGGTTATCGCTGGCTGCCCAGCCATTGAGCCGGTCGCGAGGGAAGGCCGAAGGGGGCATGGAGACAGCAATGTCGACAAAGATGCTGACGGGCTCGTTCGTCGCGCTGATCACGCCATTCAACAAGGACGGCTCGGTCGATTTCGGTGCATTCCAGACCTTGCTGAAGTTCCAGGAGGAGCACGGCTCCTCGGCGGTGCTGATCATGGGCTCGACCGGCGAGACGTCGATGCTCTCTCCGGAAGAAAAGAAGCAGATCATCGTCGAGACCGCGAAGATGAAGACGCCGCGCATGCCGATCTTCTTCGGCTGCACCGGCAACAACACCGAGAGCACCATCGCCAATGTGCGCTTCGCCGCGGCGAACGGCGCCGACGGCGCCATTCTCGCGGCGCCCGCCTATATCTGTGCGCCGGAAAGCGACATCGAGCGCTTCTTCCTCGACGTGGCGGACGCAACCGATCTACCGCTCGGCATCTACAACAACCCGCCGCGGGTGAAGAGCGACCTGCATTGGGAGCATCTGCTTCGCATTTTCCGGCATCCCAACTACGTCGTGCACAAGGAATCCACCGCGCGCGTCGGGCAGGTCGCGCAGGTGCTGGCCGCCAAGCCCAAGGTGTCGGTCATGTGCTGCGACAGCCCCAATCTCGGCCTGGTGGTGCCCACCATGTCGCTCGGCGGCCATGGCACCGCCAACATGACCGGCAATATCGCGCCCGCCGAACTCGCGACGATCTCGACCCCGTGGACGAGCTACGTCGAGGCAGAGAATTTCAAGACCACGTACCTTAAACTGCTGCCGCTGCTGCACTTCACCTATTCGGCGATCAACCCCGTGGCGGTGAAATCGCTGATGAAGGCGCTCGGGCTGCCGGCGGGCGATCTGCGCAAGCCGCTCACCAACCTCGACGGCGAAGCGCTCGCCAAAGGCATTCGCATCGTGCAGGAGCTCGGGCTCGACAAGCAGTACGGCTACAAGGTGGGTCCGATCTCCGCCGTCGCCGCCTAAGTGAGCGGGTCATTGCCGGGCTTGACCCGGCAATCCATCCCCTTGTGCAAAAATTCTCGCGAAGAAGATGGATCCCCGGGTCAAGCCCGGGGATGACCGACCAGGATGCGACTATGGACCTCGGAATCCGCGGACGAAGGGCGCTACTGAGCGGCGCGAGCCGCGGTCTGGGGCGGGCCTGCGCCTTCGCGCTGGCGCAAGAAGGCGTCGACATCACCATCGTCGCGCGTCGACGCGAGGCGCTGGAAGAAACCGGCGCGGAGATTGCGGCGGCGACGGCCGTCAAGGTCACCGCAGTTGCCGCCGACATCACCACCAGCGCGGGGCGCTCGGCTGCACTTGCTGCGTGTCCGCAACCCGATATCCTTCTCAACAATGCCGACGGTCCGCTGCCCGGCGATTTCCGCGACTGGTCGCGCGACGACTGGGTCGCTGCGCTCGACGCAATGATGCTCGCCCCCATCGAAATGATGCGGCTCGCCGTGGACGGCATGATGGCACGCCGCTTCGGCCGCATCATCAACATCGTCTCGCGCAGCGTGAAGACGCCGCAACTCGAGCTCGGGCTGTCCAACGGCGCGCGCTCCGGGCTCGTAGGCTTCGTCGCTGGTCTGGCGCGGCAGACTGTCGCGCACAACGTCACCATAAACAACCTCCTCCCCGGGATCTTCGACAGCGGCGCACAGCGTGCGCACGTCGGCGCACTGGTGGAGGCAAGCGGCAAAACGTTCGAGGAGCTCTGGCGCGAGCGCGCCGAAGCCAATCCCGCCAAGCGCTTCGGTCGGCCGGCCGAGCTCGGCGCCTACTGCGCGTTTCTCTGCTCGCAAAACGCCGGTTTCATCACCGGCCAAAATCTGCTGATCGACGGAGGAAGCTATCCCGGGACATACTGAGCCGGCGAAAGGATCATCCATGAGACTTGCGATTACATCCGCACTCGCGCTGGCGCTCGGCGCGACCATCACTCCCGTGAGCGCGGAGAATTATCCGTCCCGCACGGTAACCGTGGTGGTGCCGTTTCCGGCCGGCGGGTCGGTCGACGGCGTCGCCCGCATCCTGGTGCAGAAGCTCAACGAAACGGTCGGCCAGCACTTCATCGTCGAGAACCGCGCCGGCGGCGCCTCGGGAAACGTGGGCGCCAATGCCGTCGCCAAGGCCGCGCCCGACGGCTACACCTTGCTGGCGTCGGCCTCGGTGCACGTGATCAATCCGTTCCTCTACAAGAGCGTACCGTATGACGTCGTGCGCGACTTCACCCCGGTCACGCTCTTGGCCGAGGGGCCGCTGATCGTCAGCACGACGCCGAGCGTGCCCGCGAACAATCTCAAGGATTTCTTCGCCCTCGTGCGCAAAGATCCGCAGAAATTCACGTTCGGCGCCACGACCATCGGCTCCGCCAGCCATCTCGCCATCGAATTGCTCAAGCTCGACGCCGGCCTCGATACATTGGTGGTGTCCTACAAGGGCACAGCGCCGGCGCTCACCGACCTCATGAGCGGGCAAATCCAGCTGCTCGCCGATCCCATGCTCTCCTCGCTGCCGTTGGCGCAAGGCGGCAAGATCAAGGCGCTCGGCATCACCAGCCTCAAGCGCGCGGCGGCGGCGCCCGAGATTCCCACCGTCGCGGAATCCGGCATGAAGGACTTTGCATTCGTGTCGTGGTACGGATTGTGGGGCCCGAAGAATCTGCCGGTCGATATTTCCACCAAGCTGCAGACGGATATCGCCAAGGTGCTGGCACTGCCGGACGTGAAGGCGCGGCTCAACGGAATCGCGGAATCGGATTTGATCCGATCGGATCGGGCGGGGAACAGTTTGCCACCTACATCCGCGACGAGATGGCGAAATACGAAAAGATCATCAAGGAGGCCAAAATCAAGGTCGAATGACTCTTGTGGTCGTTCCCACAGACCTATCCTGCGTCATTGCCGGGCTTGACCCGGCAGTCCATCCTCTTCGATTGAGTCTCAGGACCGGCCGGAGATCGTTATCGATAATTTTGCGATCGACCGGTAAAGACGCCGCAGAACCCACGGCAGCGGCATGCTCACAATCGAGACCCTCATTTCTTGCTCAGAAGTTCGCGCAAGGTTTCCTTGCGGTCCGAAGTGATGTCGGCGATCCGCCAGCCCATCCTGAGCTTGACCAAAGCAAGGACAACCGTGCGCTGCTCGCCCAGACTTTTGAATGAAACCGTCGCGCTCGCCTTGTCGGGCGCGATCTCACGGATGGCGATGTCGACGGCGTCGATCTGCCAATCCTGCGCATCGATGAACGGGTCACTGCCAAGCCTACCGACCTCGCCGCGCGCCTCCTTGCGGTCCCTGAGGATCAGTGCCGCGAGCTTCGGATCGAAGTAGCGCCGCACGGCCGCGTCGCTCTCGAGCGAAATTCCATTCGCGTCTTTGCCTTTGTAGGCGGCGTAGATGCCTTCCACGAACGACTTGGCGGAAGGTTCGGCCGCCCTTACACCAACCACCCCGAGACCGGCGCAGATGATGCAAACCAAGAGGACCTTGCAGCGCGTGATCATCGTGCGTCCTTCGTTCGATGCCAAATGACGTTCGTCTCGGATCGGACTAGCGTATTGTTCGAGCCGTCTCCAGCCCCATGGGCGCCCGCAAAGGAGAGGATGAGGGATGAGCCAAGAGATCATCTACAGCGTCGAGGAGAGCATCGCGACCATCACGCTCAATCGTCCCGAACGAATGAACGCGCTCACCCACGAGCTCGAAGCCGAGCTGCATCGCACCTTCGACCGGGCGGATACCGACCGCGCGGTGCGCGTGATCATCCTCACCGGCGCCGGTCGCGCCTTCTGCGCTGGCTATGACCAGAGCCAAACCGACACCTCCGGCGCCCGGCACACCGATCCGAGAGGCAAGTCGCTCGCCGATTTCATCGAGTTCTGGCAACGCACCGATGCTGACCGCGTCGCGCTATGGACGCACATGTGGCGGCTGGGAAAACCGGTCATCGCGGCGGTCAACGGCTGGGCCATGGGCGGAGGGTTTTGGTATCAGCTCGCCGCCGACATCACCATCGCCTCCGATCAGGCGGTGTTCGCCCAGCCCGAGGTCCGTCATATCTCCAACACGACCTTTCTCTTCGGCGCGCTGTGCGGTTGGAAGGCCGCCAACCGTTGGGGGCTCACCGGCGACCATTTCGATGCGCAGGAGGCGCTGCGCATGGGCATGGTGAACGAGGTGGTGCCGCACGATCAACTCATGGAGGCGGCGCGCGCTCTCGCGAAACGCATCTGCCTTGTGCCGGAGCCGTCCGTGCGGCTCAACAAGGCCGTTACCATGATGGGCATGCAAGCCGCCGGCGTTTATTCCGGCCTTCTGCTCGAAGGAGCCCTCGGCGCGCTCGCGCACTCGTCCCACAACGAGTTCCGCGAGAAGCTATTCGAGGCCCAGCGCCAGCACGGGCTCAAGGGTTATCTCGACATGCGCGACGGACCGTTTCAGCCCGAGCCCATGGGGCCGCGGTCGGCGAAGGGACGACAGAAGAAGGCGGCGCAATGATTTTCTCGCGCGGGTTGGCGGTTGCGTCACCCTCGGGCTTGACCCGCGGGTCCATCATCTGCGTAAGAAGTTTTGCGAAGAAGATGGATTGCCGGATTTAGATCCGGCAATGACGCACCGTGGATTCTCCAAGGCAAAGCGTGCAAGCCGCCAAATACATCGGCCGCTCCGTCAAGCGGCTTGAAGACCGCCCGCTGCTCACGGGTAGCGGCCGCTTCGTCGCCGATCTCGCCTTTCCCGACATGCTGGAGGCGGCGTTCGTGCGCAGCCCGCACGCCCACGCCGCGATCCGCGGCATCGACGCCGGCGCCGCGCGGCGATGCGAGGGCGTCCACGCGGTGCTCACGTTTTCGGATCTCGCGCCGCTGCTCGCGCAGGAGCGGCTGCCGCTGCAATTTCGCACGGCACGGCTTCCGGGCGATATCACCCCGCTCGTTCTTGCCAAGGACGAAGTCGCCTTTGTCGGCGAGGCCGTGGCGGTCGTGATCGCGCAGACGCGCTACATCGCCGAGGACGCCGCCGCCCTCGTTGCGGTCGACTACGCGCCGCTGCCGGCGGTCTCGGACTGCCGACAAGCGCTCGCACCGGGAGCGCCGTGCGCCCATCGCGCACGCGCGAGCAATCTCCTGATCGAGTTCCAGCAGTGCTACGGCGACGTCGCGGACGCATTCGCGCGCGCGCCTCGGCGTGCCAGCGTCAATCTCAAGCAGCATCGCGGCGGAGCGCATTCGATCGAGGGGCGCGGCGCGGTCGCCGCCTGTGACGTCAACGAGGACCGGCTCACTCTGTGGTCGTCGACGCAGCTCGCCCACGAGGTGCGCGCCTTTTTGATGACGATGCTGCGCCTCGACGAAAATCAGCTGCGCGTCGTAGCGCCGGACGTCGGCGGCGGCTTCGGCGCCAAATTCGTGATGTATCCGGAAGAGGTGACGCTGGCGGCGGCGTGCCTGCTGCTGCGGCGGCCGATCAAGTGGATCGAGGACCGCCGCGAGCACTTTCTCGCCGCCATTCAGGAGCGCGACCAGTATTGGGACCTCGAGGTCGCCTTCGACAACGACGGCCGCCTGCTCGCCGTGCGCGGGGAGATGATCCACGACGAAGGCGCCTACACCCCGCAGGGCATCAATCTCCCCTACAACGCGTCGACGGCGCTGCCCGGACCCTACATGCTGCCGGCCTTTCAATTCGACGTGCGCGTCGTCGAGACCAACAAAGTCGCCACCATGCCGGTGCGCGGCGCGGGCTATCCGGAGGGCGCCTTCGCGATGGAACGCCTGCTCGACCGCATCGCCGAGGAGCTTCACCTCGACCGCGCCGAGGTTCGCCGGCGCAATCTCGTGCCGCCGGAAAAGATGCCCTATGTGTTTGCGCTCAAGACCCGCGCCGGCTCGCCGATCACGCTCGACAGCGGCGACTTCCCGAGCTACCAGCGCGCCGCGCTCGACGCGATCGACTACGCCGGCTTTCCCGAGCGCCAGCGCCGAAGTCGAGCGAGCGGCCGCTATCTCGGCATCGGCGTCGGCAACGGCGCCAAGGGAACGGGCCGCGGCCCGTTCGAATCGGGCATCGTGCGCATCGGCCGCTCCGGCCGCGTCTCCGTCTACACCGGCGCGATGCCCATGGGGCAAGGGATCAAGACCGCGCTTGCCCAGATCTGCGCCGAGCAGTTCGGCATCGCGCCGGACAATGTCACCGTCGTGGCCGGCGACACCGCCGTCATTCCCTATGGCCAGGGCGGCTTCGCCAGCCGTCAGACCGTGACCGCGGGTTCCGCGGTGCATCTCGCCGCCATGAAGGTGCGCGAAAAAGCGCTCGAGGTTGCCGCCCACCTATTGGAGGTGGGCGTGGGCGACCTCGAGCTGCGCGACGGGCGGATCGAAATTGCCGGCGCGCCGGGCAGCGGGCTTTCCCTGCGCGAGGTCGCCGAAGCGGTCTCCGGCGTGCCCGGCTACGCCATGCCCGGCCAATTCGAGCCGGGGCTCGAAAGCATGCAGAGCTTCCTGCCGAGCGCGCTCACCTACGGCGGGGGGTGCCACACCGTCGAGGTCGAGGTGGACATCGAGACCTGCGGCGTGCGCATCCTGCGCTACGTCGTGGTCAACGACAGCGGCCGGATCATCAATCCGATGATCGCCGAAGGACAACTCGTCGGCGGCGCCGCGCACGGGATCGGCAACGCGCTCTACGAATGGATGGGTTACGACGATCAGGCGCAGCCCCTCACCACCACGTTCGCCGACTATCTCATCCCGAGCGCCCCCGAGGTGCCGAAGATCGAGGTGACGTTCGCCGAATTCCCCTCGCCCCTCAATCCGCTCGGCGTCAAAGGCGTCGGCGAATCCGGCTGCGTGCCGGCTGCGGGCGCGATCGTCTCGGCGATCGAGAATGCGCTTGCGCCCTTCGGCGTGCGCATCGGCGAATATCCGGTGACTCCGGCGCGGCTGTTCGCGTTGCTCGCAGAAGCGCAAAAGAAGCAGCAGTGACGGACATGTCATAGCCTTTACGGGCCTCGGCTCGAACAACTCGTGATGCGTCCGCTTGTTATGGAGGGTGACGATGGCGCTGCAGATTCGACCGAACTGCGAGTATTGCGACAAAGATTTACCGCCAAACGCAACGGACGCCCGAATCTGTTCGTACGAGTGCACGTTCTGTGCGGACTGCGTCGAAACCAAGCTGCATAATGTCTGTCCCAACTGTGGCGGCGGCTTTACGCCGAGACCAATTCGGCCGGCGACGGAGTGGCGTGACGGCCTGTCAGTTGCGAAGCGGCCGCCCTCGCGCACCAGAGCGCGCCTGTCCTACAGCCACGAGGACGTCGCGGCCCATACGCTGCGGATCAAGGGCATTCCGCCCGAACTTCGCTGACTGCATCTTGACCGACGCGCCGCCGCGCGGGATGAAATTGCGAACGCGGCTACTCGGGCATGCCCGCCTTGCGGAGCCCCTCCTTGAGCCGCTCGTGCTGCTGCCGGTAATTCGGGCTCGTGAGCGCGAGCGGAACCGGCGAAAGCTGGCGGAATGTCGACACTCTCGCCCCGGGGCGCCGTTCCATATAGGCCGCAAGCGCCACGCGCGCCGCCTCGGAGCGACCGAGGAACGCGTAGGCCATCGCGAGAAAAGCGTGCGGTGAAGGGTTCTTGGGATTGGCGTCGAGCGCGCTGATCAGCACGCGGACGGCTTCCTCATCACGCCCGAGAAGAATGAGAGCGTGGCCTCGACCGTCTAGCCAGGTCCACCGCCCCGGGTCGCGCGGGCCGATACGATCGGCCTTGGCGAACCACTCGAGCGCTTGTTCCGGCTTGCCGAGATACAAAGTCGACAAGCCGATTTCCTTGTAGGTCCACGGCTCGCCGGGATTTTCCATGATGACCGTTTCGGCCATGACGATGGCGTCGTCGAATCTGCCTTGCGCGCGGCGCAACGCGGCGTTCGCCTTCAAAGCCATAAGGTGACGGGGCTCGATCGCGAGCGCGCGATTGAGCAGCCGCTCCGCCCTGCCGAGCCGCTCGTCCGCCCCGGTTTCGTAGTAGCCGTTGAGAAATTCGAAGACGAGCGTGGTCGCGACCCCGGCGAGGCCGTCGACGCTGGTCGGCTCGACCTGGAGCGCCTGCTCGAAGAGGCCGCGCGCCTCTATCATCGTCGCCCGCGACGACGGCAGGTTGAGCACCGCCTTGCCGCGCATGATCAGGTCGATGAGCTCGGCGCTGTCAGGCCTTTCGCGCAAGCTTCGCCGCGCCTCCATGTGGACGACCTGCAAGCCGATCGCGCGCGACACGCGGGCGACGATCTCGTCTTGAACCTCCAGGATGCTCCTTAGTTCGGTGTCGAACCGTTCCGCCCACAGCTGGCTTGCTTCTCTGGTCTCGACCAGCCGGGTGTTGACGCGTACGCGCTCTCCCTCGAGGGCGACGCTGCCCTCGAGCAGATAACGTGCCTCCAGCTCGCGGCCGATCTGCCGCGCGCCTGCGCCTCGGTCCCTGTAGGTGAACGCGGTGTCGCGGGAGACGATGGATATCCCGGGCAGTGCGTGCGCAAGATCGCTGATGAGACTATCGGTGATCCCGTCGGCCAAGTAGTCCCGCTTCGCATCGCCGCTGAGATCGACGAATGGAAGGACGACGATCGATGAGACCGGCGCTTTGACCCGATCCGCCGAGGATGAGGCTTCGCTTGCCAGCGCAACACCCTCTTCCGTGTGCAATGCAGGGGATGGGAGGGGTGACGACAGCAGCCACCACGCAGCGGAGACGGACAATGAAGCAAGGACTATCGCCGCCACGGCGAACCGCAGGTTTCGTGCAGCCGGCTGCCCATGAGGCGCCGTCCCGTTCTCCACCGCTGCAGCACCAGCTCCGCGGGCATCATGCGATATTGGATGGCCCCCGGCGGCGTCCGATGGCTCGTCGGAAAGCGGCGACGGTTCGCCGGTTGGCACGACGTTCGCCGCGTTCTCGACCGCACCCGGAGACCCTCTCTCCACTACGACAGTCAACGTCGCCGATGAAACGAAATCCGCGCTTGTGCAGCGTGCGTATGAAGCTCTGGCCGTTGCCGCTGTCGCCGAGCGCGCGCCGTGCCGCGCTGATTCGGGAGCTCAGCGTCGCCTCCGAGACGATGCGGCCCTGCCAAATCACGTCGATCAGCTCGTCCTTGCTGACGATCCTATCGCGGTTGCGAATGAGGTGAACGAGCAGATCGAATACCTGCGGCTCGATATGAACGATCGCCCCGGCGCGCCGCAACTCCTGCCGCGCGACGTTGATCTCGAAATCGGCGAAGCGGAAGTTCAAAGTGGTGGCCCCCCTCATTATTGCTAAGGCAGAGTCTTGGTCGCCGCCGAGCGACGACTTGTCAAATAGTCGACGGCTATGGGAACGGTTGCACTATACCGTTGCGCCCTCTTTCGCAACGATTTCGCACTTATGGCTTCCTAGCAGATTCTCCAACCGCTCGTGCCGTTCGGCGTGCGCATTAGCGAATATCCTGAAAAAGCGCCGGCGAAATCCCGACATTGCGTAGCCGTTCCGCCCGCACACGGAGTTTTGAAGGCGCTCGATATTCGTGTAGCGATAAAGCGATGTGCAGTTGAACGCAGGGGCTGCCACCTATCTAGACCAGGAGGATACGCCGCTCAAGGAGGCAACCGGATCGCGAGAGATCAGGAGTCCTCGTCATGAGCGAATCGGCCGCCGTTTCGACGCCCATTCTCCGGCCCGTCGTACAATTTGCCCCCTCGGATATCGCGCGCCGTCAGATCGCGACCTGGAACGGGATCCAGACCGATGCCGTCGAAGTCGTCCGGCGTGAGCCCTTCCAAGCCGGCTTCAGGGCGCCGTGCCATCTGCTGATCATGTGCGAGCGCGCCGAGCGTGACGACGGCGAGACGCTGGTGGAGGGGCTGCCGCGCTCCACGCTCCAGGAGTTCAGCCGGACACTGAGTTTCGTTCCCGCCGGTCACTGGTTCTCCAGCTGGCACAAGCCGCGCAAGCTGACACGCGTCACCTATTTCTACATCGATCCGCGCGGACCGCTGATCGACCCTGAGCTGCGATTCGCCGAAAGCAAGTTCATGCCGCGGCTCTTCTTCTTCGACCACGACTTATGGGAGACCGCGCTCAAGCTCAAAGCGCAAGCGGTCAATCCAGGCGCCGGGCAAAAGCAATATGTGGAGGCGCTGAGCGTCGTGCTCATGCACGAGCTGCTGCGTGTCAACAACGGTGCTGGCCTCGCCAGGCGGCCCATTCGCGGCGGCCTGGCCGGCTGGCAAGAGAAGAAAGTGGCGCAATACATCGAGGAGCACCTCGCGGAGAACATCTCGCTCGCGACATTGGCCGACGTCGCAAGACTGAGCCCGTATCATTTCGTGCGGGCGTTCAAGCAATCATTCGGTCTGCCGCCGCACCGCTATTTGAGCAGCATGCGCATCCAACAGGCCAAGTCCTTGCTGGCGAATCCCGCGATGTCGGTGACGCAGATTGGGCTCAATTTGGGTTTTAGCGAAACGAGCTCGTTTACGACGACGTTTCGCAAGCATACCGGCCTCACGCCGACTGCGTATCGGCGCGGCCTGGAATGAGATCGGAATTCGCAATCAGGAGATCGCAACCATGCACCTTCCGTTTGCTCCCATGCTCGTTGGGTCCCTGATGCTCATCTGGGCCCCACCCGACGCCGAACGAGCGAACGCAGTGCGTGCAGCCATCGATCTATTTGCCCAGCTACCTGTTGCCGAGCTATCTCGAATGGCTCACCTGTCCCGAGCCGGAAATGTCCGTGGAAGAGCCGGACTCTTCCATAAGGCTGCCGCTGCCGCAGGCAGCAACAACGAATAGCTCCAACTCGCAGCCCGCAGGCGAATTCTAGAACCGCTCGCGTTCGAGCTGGCGCCAGCGCGACATGCGGCGTTCCAGCCACATCACGAGCTCGGTCAGCACCACGCCCACGAGCGCGATGACGATGATCGGCACGAACAGCTTTGCGGTTGCGAACACATTGGCGTATTCGACGATCATGCCGCCGAGCCCGCTGATGGCGGTGAAGAACTCGGCAACGATGATGCCGATGATCGCCAAGCCGACCGCAAGGCGGATACCCGCCATGATGAAGGGGATCGCCGCCGGCAGAATGATCTTCCAAAAAATCTGCCATTCAGTAGCGCCATAGGCGCGGCCGATCTCCAGCATCGCGCCGCGCACGTCGCGGATGCCGGAATAGGTGTTCACGGTGATGGGGAAGACCGCGACCGAGACCAGGATCGTGACCTTTCCGGCGAATTCCAAGCCGGCCCACAGGATAATCAGCGGGATGAGGGCGATGCGCGGGATAGCGTAGAGCGCGTTGACGAAGGGGTCGAGCACATATTCCAGCGTGCGCCACTGCGCCATGACGATGCCCAGCGCAACACCAATCACGACGGTGAGCGCCATGCCAACGGCGAACGGCCACAGGGTCTGGATGAGCGCCTTCTCGAGCGCGCCGCTCCGGATGAGCTCCAGCGCGGCCTGAAAGATCGCGCTGGGCGGCGCCATGAAGATCGGGTCCATGCGGCGGCCGTAATATTCCCACACCACGACGAAGACCGCGACCGAGGCGGTGCGAATGGCGTTGGAGCTCAGTAGAACCTCGCGCAAGCGTTGCGCCCATGTCGGCTGCGGCGCCGGGACGGACCGGCGGGGCGACATTT
>WNGD01004053.1_pt1 | contig 14572 bp, 14 predicted proteins | sample 5400671 | NCBI WGS metagenome assembly WNGD01 (sample SAMN13153369, study PRJNA577476) | soil metagenome | isolation source: 40 cm soil or saprolite under grassland replicate 2 | place: USA:California | collected 2016-06-15 | reverse complement strand
GGGATCTGATGCGCGCATCCCTCATCCTCTGCGACTACGCCTCTCCAGACCCAGCCGGGAAGGTTCACATGCTTGGCGCTGGGTGGTCCTTGACTGGCCCGCAACCTTCCCAGCACGCCGTGGCAGCCTTCATCAAGGTTGGCTGGACGGAAGCGAACGAGCCTCACAAACTCGTGCTTCACCTGACAGATAGCGATGGCAACGTTGTAGAGGTTGCCGGTCCCGCAGGCAAGCAGCGTATGGAGATCCAGGGCAACCTGGAGGTAGGACGCCCGTCGGGACTACCTCACGGCTCCGAGATTGATTCCACCTTCTCGATCAACCTTCCGCTTGTGCCGCTCGCTCCAGGACAGCGGTACACGTGGGTGCTAGAGGTGGACGGCGACCCGGTGGCGTCGGAGGGATTCTTTGTGCGTGCGCTCCCACCGCACCTAGCGAGTCCTCCTACGCAGCCCTGACCGCCCGCAGCCCGTGGTATCACCGTCGCCGCGCACCACGAGTCCTCCCGGTGAGACCCCCACGGTCCGCCGATGACACGCACCTTCACGCCGACAGTTACCGGGCCGCTGACATTGATCTTCACCGTCTTCAGGCCGCACGCTCCGGGGATTGCACGCGAACCCTTGGGGCAGGCCGTGCCCTGCTCGACGGCTTCGGATTCGCCCTTCTGCCACTCGGCGGCCGGATGTTGTGCCGCCGATGGATGTTGTGATTCATGGGCGTCGCATTTCGCCTAACAGACGACAGGTGACATGACACAGGCCCGGGACTGGCGTAGATCTTCCCGGGCCTGTGTGTGCGTGTGCGCTTGTTAGGCCCGTGTCCAGCCGCCCAGTGTTGGCCAGGTGCCCGTCCGGACCCAGACCTGGTTGTCTGTGCCGAGCACGAACACATACGTGTTCCCGCCTGGCACGGTGGTTGCGGTCACGCCAGAGGTCAGCCGGCCGCCGAGCGAGCGCCAGGGGCCGAAGGATGCCACCGACTGCAGTGGATTTGGCCCGGACTTGTACCAGAGCGCGTTGTCGGTGCCGCGCACGAACACCGCGGCTTGATCTGCCGCCACGGTAACGGCAGGGTTGGTGGTGGTCCGGCCGCCGAGTGTCAGACCGGCGAATCCGAAGCCGTCGACATTGCCGAGCAGGTAAGTCCCACGCTGCGCGCCCACGGCCGTGAGCAGCTGATTGCCGCCGGCGTCGTAGGCACTGGCCGGCCCGGTGCCTGGCAGCAGCTTGCCGACGAGGGTCGGGTCGGAAAATCCCCCAGGGAGGATGTGCCACGGGGTCCAGCTGCCTGCAACGAAGCTCCTCAGCCAGATCGCGCCGTCGGTCCCGCGCGCGAATACGGCGAGCTGGCCGAACTGGCCGTTCGAATTGCTGGCTGCGGCCGGGCCGGCAGTGATGATGCCGCCCAAGGACGTCCACGGTGACCAGCCGGAGAGCGTCTGGTGCCGCCACCACAGCGCGTTGTCTGTGCCGCGGCCGAAGACCGCCAGTGCGCTGGTCGGTCGCAGGACGCCAGCCGGGGTGACCACAGCGGCGGGCCCGCCGGCTAGGCGGCCGCCCAGTGCGGTCGTGCCCTGCGCGGGTGTGGCGCCGTTCCGCACGTAGGCGTGGCCGTCCGTGCCGGCGTAGGCCAGGTAAACCACCGAGGCTGACTGTGCGGCGGCGCTCATCGTGACACCGGGCGCCGGGGGCGGCGGCTGTGCGGACGCCGTGCCAGCAGCGAGCGTCAGTACCAGGCCCCCGCCACACACTGCGGCCGACAGCGGGATCAGCATGCCGCGCCCATGCAGGCGGCGGCCATGCGTGGTTCGCGGCCGCCGTTTGGTAAGCAATGAAGTATCCATCGTGTCCCCCATTCATCGAGGGCGGCCCCCGCCGCCTCATGCTTCGAGTGTGCGCCGGGCGAGAACACGAAAAAAAGGGGAGGGCACCCCATGTGGGGAGCCCTCCCTATGTGGGTGTCGAAACGGGCTGTCGAGGGCAGTTGAATTCGGCCGCCGGTCATGCCCACATGTGAGCGTCACGCCGGGGACAGGTCATCGGCGCATTGTGGCAGCCTGCACTCGGCGGCCGGTATTTCGCTCAGGGGCATGTCCCAGGTCATCGCCGAAAACGTCCCGCGGCAGCAATTGCCTTCACCTGGCTGCGGTCATGCCTCTTGGCCGTATTTCTCACTTGCCGCGCTCGCGGCGTCGGTGGTGATCAGGGAAGCCATGTCGACTCCGCTCGGTGTGCCTACATGTGGACCGCCGCCCTGCGGAGCACTTCAGCCACGGCCTCAGCGAGCCGTTCTTCATCCTCCGTTCCGCGAACTACGACATGCACCAGGCGCGCCGACAGGTTCTCGACCAGAGTCTGAGATTGACGGGTCAGGGTCGTACGAGTAATGAGCAAGATGGCATCTACTCGTACGACAAGAGCGGGAACAGGCGTTGCGGAAATTTCTGGTTCGAGCCATGCAGCCAGTCGGGACACTGTCGCTGCCGTGATGCCCTTAGTTGAGCCCGAGATCTCTACCGCGACCTTTGACCCAGAGGCTGCACGAATTAGGGCATCTGCACGCGAAGACATCATGTGGTGCTGATCAGAAGACGACGTCGTTCACGTCCACGGGAGTGGTGTATGGGGTAGCTGATCCGGCTGTGGCTGGTTTGCCTGCTGTGCGGCGTGTCAGCGTGACCTGAGACGGCCACCTCGTGATCCTTCGAAGTGCTCACTACGAGACGAAGGAGAACGAAGTGGCCGCAGGTGACATTGTGCCGTTTCCCGGCGCGCGGTTCGAGGAGACCCTGGCATCGGCCAGCCCGGATGTGCTGCGGGAGATGATCAAGGGGTTCGCGCAGCGGATGATGGACGCCGATGTGGAGGTCCGCTGCAACGCTGGCTACGGCGAGGTGACCCCCGAGCGGGTAAACTCGCGCAACGGGTACCGGCTGCGGGAGTGGGACACCCGGGCCGGCACGATCGAGCTGGCGATCCCCAAGCTGCGGGAGGGCTCGTACTTCCCGGCGTTCCTGGAGCACCGGCGGCGGGCGGAGCGGGCGCTGGCCAGCGTGGTGGCCACCAGCTACCTGCTGGGGGTCTCCACCCGGCGGGTGGAGAAACTCGCTGCCTCGCTGGGCGTCACCTCGCTGTCGGAGTCGCAGGTTAGTCTCATGGCCGCCGAGCTTGACGAGATGGCGGCGGGGTTCCGGTCGCGGCCCCTGGACGCCGGGCCGTACCCCTTCGTGTGGATCGACGCGCTGACCCAGAAGGTCCGCGAGGGCGGCCGGACCGTCAACGTGCACGCCCTGATCGCCACCGGCGTCAACGCCGACGGCTACCGGGAGATCCTCGGCATCGACGTGGCCTGCCCTGAGGACGGCGCCGGGTGGTTAGCATTCCTGCGCGGCCTGGTCGCCCGCGGCCTGACCGGCGTGGCCCTGGTCACCTCCGACTGCCATCAGGGCCTGCGGGACGCCATCGCGGCCGTGCTGCCCGGCGCCGCCTGGCAGCGCTGCCGCACCCACTACCACCGCAACCTGCTCACCCGCGTCCCAAAGTCTGCCCAGCCGTGGGTGTCCACACTGGTCCGGACCATCTTCGAGCAGCCCGACGCTGACTCCGTCCGCGCCCAGCACCACCAGGTCGTGGCCGCCCTCGAGGCCAAGCTCCCACAGGCCGCCGCCCACCTGGACGAGGCCCGCGACGACATCCTGGCCTTCACCGCGTTCCCCCGCGAGGTCTGGCGGCAGATCTGGTCCAACAACCCACAGGAACGCCTCAACAAGGAGATCCGCAGGCGGACCGACGTGGTCGGCATCTTCCCCGGCCGCGACACCATCATCCGCCTCGTCGGCGCCGTCCTGGCCGAGCAGAACGACGAATGGACCGAATCCCGCCGCTACATGGGAACGGAAATCCTCGCCGCCTGCCGCAAAACCACCCAGCCCGATATGGGAAACAATAATACTAATGAGGCTGGATTGACAATAGAGGCAATTCCCGCTTAAATGGAAATAGATCGCGAGGTGGTCATCTCATACACCACCTCCGTCGGCGCGGCCCGCTCAAACCGGAGCGCCATTTGTTCAGTCCCGGTACATTTCCCGGAGTCAGTCCCGGTACATTTCCCGGAGCTCGAGCAGTTCTTTCTCAACACGCGGAGCGTACTCAGGGCAGTACGGCCCCAGAACTCCGGCAGTTGCACCTTGATCGTAGTTAAATCGGGCCGGGTGCGGCGAGCTGGTAGGTGATGGGCCGGTCGTCGCCGGGCAGGCTGGGCGGGGTGGCGTTGATCTCGTCGAGGAGCAGTTCGAGGGAGCGGGCGAGGCGGGGGCTTGCGGGCTGGCTGAGCTCGACGGTGATCGCGGCGCGCGTGTAGGTGATGGTTCCGGCCAGGCCGCGGATGATGGTCTGGCGGGTTATCGCGCGGTACTCGTCGTCGTCGCGCAGGTAGGCGTTGAGGTGGGTGGCGAGCCAGTGCTCGGCGTTGTGCGCGAGCAGGCGCAGCACCATCTGCAGGCCGCGCCGGCCGGCGCGCAGCAGCGCGACGTGGGCGTTCGGGTCGATGACGTTGGCGGGCAGTTTCGCGGGGATCGTGTCGCGGGCGGCCTGGGCGGCGGCGAGCGCCTTCTCCGCCCTGGCTATCGTCTTCTGCCCGGCGGGGAACAGCCGGGTGTTCTTGGCGGCGGCGGGGATCGCCGGGTCGGCAAGCATGGCGGCGTAGCCTTCCCGGGCGGCGGAGAGGTTCCTCTCCGCGTGCCGGACGGCGGCGTTCGCGGCCTTGCGGGCCGGGTTACCGACGACCTTGGTGCTGGTCTGGATGGTGGCGATGTAGTCGCAGATCTTGTCGATGCCGTAGTTCTCCGCGGCGTACTTCAGGAAGTTCTCCTCCCGCCACCGCGACTTCAGCCAGGACAGGATCTGCGCCGGGCAGGCATCGAAGTCGGAGGTCAGGACCTGCAGGACAGCCTGCCCGCGCTCGAACAGGGTGAGCTGGCGGGCCTGGCCGTAGTCCTTGACCTGGACGGTCTCCTCGGCCCAGGCGACTTGGCGCTGCTTGCCGTTCACCGTGATGGTGGCCAGGACCGGCAGCCGCACGGGGGCCGCCAGCGGCGCCCGCCGGTAGGTGACCCAGTGCACGTCCTGCTCCCGGCAGTGGCGGAAGACCTGCGCGTAGGCGCCGCCCCGGTCGAACCCGACCATGATCTTCTGCCCGGGCGGGGCGGCCCTCTTCAGCTCGGCCAGGGCCAGGGGCAGCGTCACGGTCAGGCCGGACGGCTGCCCGGACACGAAGCACACCGCTCGCCCGTCATGGGCGGTGACGTGAGTGTCCGCCCGGCCCTTCTCCGCCCGGCCGCGCTTGTTGTTCCACCCCTTGCCGACCGGCTTGGCCCCGGTGTAGGGCACGAAATGGTCGTCCACGTAGTACACCCTGGAGACGGCTGGCTCGGCGGCCAGCATCGCCGCCGCGAACATCGCCTGCAGCTCCAGCGGGTCGCTGCCGTCGGCAATCGCCGCCAGCCGCGGCCGCACGGTGCGCAGGCCCGGCAGGACGGCGAGCCCGGCCAGCGGCCCGGCCTCCGCGGCGGCCAGGTGCTTGTACTGCTCGATGGTCGCGGCGCCGAGCGCGAACCCGATGCTGGTCGCCGACAGCAGGGCCACGTCCGCGAACCCCCGGCCGCCGCCGCCTGCCGGATTCCCGGCGGCGGCCAGGACCGCGCCGGCCCCGGCCCGGGCACCGAAGGAATGCAGCAGCATCGCGCCCGCGTACCAGGAGGCGAAGCTGCCCCCGGTGATCCGCGGCCCGGCCGCCCGCGGCCCGGGCCCGGCAGAGCCGGGGCCTGGCGCTGGCTCCTCCCGCCCCCCTGGCTCCCCCCGCCCCCCGGGCTCACCGCCGCCGGGCCCGGCGGGCTCGCCCGGCCCGGCGGCCGTCGCGCCCGGTTCCCCGGCGGGCTCGCCCGGCCAGGGCAGGAGCTGCTGACCGGCGCCGCCCAGGTGGCGGCTGACCGTGCTCTGCGCCACCCCCAGCCGGGCCGCGATCTCGGCCTCGCCCGCCCCGGCCTCCCGCCACCGCCGGGCCCGCGCCCAGTCCGCCGGCGCGAGCTTGGGCTTCGGCCCGGACGGGCGGACCAGCCCGGCGGCGCCCTCCCGCAGCGCCCGCTGGTGCAGCGTGGCCACGTAGGCCTCGGACAGGCCCATCACCTCGGCGACCACCTTGCCGGGAAAGCCCAGCTGCCGAGCCACCGCCACCGCCACGTTCCGCATCGCGATGTCGCCGGGCGGGTAGCAGGCCAGCGTCACCGGGCCGGCCGTGACCCACGTCAGGCCGCCGTGCTCGGACCGGCGCAGGTCCCCGGGGTCGGGCATGCCGTCCAGTATCGCCGCCGCGGCCGGGGAGGTCATGCCCCTCATCCTACCGAAGTTTAACAAGATCAGGATAATGATCGGGCAAAGAAAACCGCAGGTCAATCGACCTGCGGTTCACCTACTGCCGGAGATCTGGGCCCCCACGACCTGCATCCCGTCCCGTGGCTGCGCGACTTGCAGTTGTAGGCGCTGCATAGCTCCGGCTACTCGTCCCCCCGGGTAGCTGGTCCAGCCACCGGGCTCGTCATCGGCGAACCGGCGGGTGCATTCAAGGCAGCTATAGAGGTGGAACCTCCGCCACCTGCTGCCGCGTAGCAGCCAGGAGAGCCTCACCGGACCGTCTTCGTCAGATCCGGCCCCGACGCGTCCCGCAGCACCTGGGCCGCGGCCGGCGTCACCGTGACCGGCACACCCACAAGCCACGGCTCACCGGACACCGCCGAGCACTCCGCCCGGAGCTGGATCTTGGCAGGATCGGCAGGGATGCTATGCGCCCACAACTGCTCCCTATATGCCATCTGGAACGTGGCGGGAGTGCCAGGCAGGAGCCATTGGTCCCACACAGCCTCATGCCGCAGCGTGTCGTCTCGCCAGCCAGGCGGCACCGAGTCCTGATCGGGGTGCTGCGCCACACCCCACTGTCCGGGAGTGAAGCCTACCGGGCAGTCATGCGGCCGGGCCTCAATGATGATCACTTGCGTGCGCGCGAGCCGTTCTGAGGACGAAAGCCAGACATCGAGGCGGAAGTTTGGCACGCCCTGCCCAACGCTGCTGAGCTCCGCGCGGAGGACAGGGGTTCGGAGCCTTCTGGAATCCTCCCTGGCGAGCTCGAGCTGCTCACTTTGGATGGCGAGCTGCTTCGTCTGAGCCGCTATCTCACTGGACTGGGCCGCCAGCTGCCTCTGCTGATCACGCCACGCCCGTCCTGCGTAGATCAGAGCACCGATACCGCCCCCGCCAATGACCCAGGTGCCTGCGGCAGCCACCCATGCCGCGATGTCGGCGCTTGTCATCGCGCAGCCCCCATCCGTTGACGCTCCCAACGGGCCACGTAGCCCGACCGTCGCCGCGGCACCCGATCCTTCGCACCCGGCTGGCGGCCGACGGGCTTGCCATCGCGGCGCCGGCGTTCCAGCCCTGCCCTGGTGCGCTCGCTGCGCCTCCGAGATTCCTCCGCAGCCATCCACGCGTACAGGGATGCGAGCAGCTCCGCCATTCTCGGATCGGCGGTCTCCGTCCAGGGCTCCTTTAGCGACCACACCGCGGCGCCGTGCCCGGCGAACCGGCGCAGGATGGCGAGCGTCGCCTCGACACCCTCGCGGCTCACCCGGTCCAGCGCCCAGACGAGCATCACCTCGAAGTGGCCGAGCCGCGCATCAGAGATCGCCCGGTTCAGCATCTCGCGGTGCTTGACGCTGCCGTTGCTGGCGCTCACCTCAAAGGTGTACTCCCGGGTGATCTCGAAACCCTTCCGCTCCGCCCAGTGCCGCAGTTCGCCGTACTGGTTGGCCGTCTCCTGCTCGGTCTTGGACACACGGCACCAGATTGCACATTTCGTCATAGGGGCGAGTCTAAACAAGCGGTCGCATATTTACCTGGTGACACACCGGTGGTGGGACCCCTGTCACCTTGGCCGATTAAGCGGAGGTTAGGCCCACGGCCAGCAGACGTTTATTTACCGGCGCGCCGGTTCCGGCGTGCCTCCATCGGCAAATTGCGCCGCGGCGCGACAATCGGGCCAACAGCAGAACACCGGCAATAGCTAGCCCGCGGTTCATGGACCGGCCTGGAGCTGGCCTGGAGCCGAGGGGAACGCGAAGTCCATGAGGTAACGGCGAACGGCGAGACCTCCCAGGCGGAGCACACCCCTTAGGCCTTCCTGGTGGAGGCCCCGGAACGGGCGGCCGAGCAGCGCGAGCGGTCAAGGAAACGGCCATCTTGATGCTCGGCGTTCGTGTCTTTGGGGAGATAGCCCAATGGCTCGCCAGTTCTCAGGATGCCTGCTCCGTGCCGCCCGTAAGCGGCCAGGCCTGAACAGGGAACAGCTCGCCGTCAGTGCCGGGTATCTGCCTCGGCGCTTGGCCGCTGGGAAAGAGACCAAGCTACACCCAGCATCAATGCTGCAGCCGCGCTCGCCGAGGTCCTCGGCAGTCGGGATGCTCCGTCGTCTCCGGCAGCTCGGCGGCCAGCCGCAGGCGCGCGGCCATCGTGCCGCCTCACCTACGGCAGCGCGCACGTCGGGCACCTGATGGTTGGCAGGGTAATCAGCCGCCGCAGCCGTACCTCTTCATGCCCTGGATGTGGTCACCCATTAGCCTCCCGTGGCGCTCCAGCGCCGCCGTGTGGGCCCGCATGTCCTCGGCGGTTGGCATTAGGTCGGCAAGGCGCCGGATTTCGCAGTAAAGCGCCAGCAAACCTCCGCTCACTGCGACCTCAGTCGAGCAATACAGCTGGCCAAGCATCTCGCCCCGCCGATATTCGGTCAGCTGGCCAGCGAAAAAATCACTTTGCTCGCGAAGCCGCTTAGGGGTTGTGCCACCTTCGCGGTCCTCGCCAAAGCCGGTCGGGTCTTCCTTATCTGCATGCTCCACCCGGGCCACCTCCCATAGTGACGACGCGAGGACACAGCGTAGTTGCTATGGACGCCGTGCGTCTGCGGCGGCCCGGAACTTCCCGAGTTCGCTCTTGAACCGCTTCCGCATCCGCTCGTATTTGCCCTTACGTGCCGCAGTTGCCTCCAGGAGCTCCGCGGCCCGCGTCGCTGAGATTCGGCGCGGCATCCGCGAGCTTCGTATCCGGCTCCAGCGTGAGCGCCGTAGCCGCTGCGAAGAACCGGTTCGTCCTGGCGACAACTGTCGTCGCCATGTCGAAAGCGACCACGCGTGCGTCCTGCTCACGCGCCAGCGCCCTCGCAGTGGCAAGCACTGACCGCATGACGTGCCAGTCTGTGATCTCTTTCCACGACTTCAACTCCGGCAGATCCGACAGCAGGGCGGCGGCGGCCATTAGCCGCACGCGGTTACTGGTGCGGTGCTGATGGGCCACCCGGATCGTCTGCACGGCGAGCACCAGGTCAAGGGAAGCCGCGAGAAGCTCCGCGATAGCTTGATCACGCGCCTGCCTTGCGGCGCGGCGCGTCTTCAGAGAGTCGAGAAAGGCGCTCCCGCCGAAGGTCACGACCACGGCGCCTATGGTGAAGCCGCCGGTGATGAGTGCCACGTCGAGGTTGTTCACCGCGCCAGCATTCCGCACGGCCGCGACTACCGGACAGCGGTTCGAGCCCCTGGCCAGCCCGCCGGATTTACCCTACGGTTCCGGGTCCGCCCGCCGCTGCGTATCGGCACCCTCGGTGGCCGAGCTGCCGTTTAGCAGAATGCGGTCCGCGCCGAGTTCCTTGCGGATCACCGCCTGCAACTCGTCGAGTACGCCGGCGAGACGCACGCGGGTCATGATGCGCTCGCCCTCATTCCTCGGGATTTGAGCAGCGCCCAAAAGCCTTCACGGCCTAGCCGGTTGAACGCCTGGTTGACGGCCCTGCTCGCGAAGATGGTTCCGCGAGCGCCGAGGCGGGCGCGCTCCAGAGGCGGCAGCCGGAGATCGACGAAATACTCGCGCATCCGTTCCCTGGACTCATCGTCGGCCGTGGTGTACTCGAAGTGCTGCTGTTCCGCGTAGGCCTCGGTGAGCAGATCGACGTAGAGCTGAGCTCGTTGCTCGCGCAGCCACCGAGCCCGCGCCCCGTCCTGCGATTTCGCGACCGCCGGCGAAGGCGGCTCATGTGGCTTTGCTGCGATAGCGGCTGAACACTCCCAGGGCCGCTCAATGTCCGGCCTTGCTGCCGCCACATGGTTGCCTGCGGGATGGCATTCCGGCCACGCGCTCAGCCGAAATGGGCGCGCCGCCTCCCGCTTACAGAAAGCCCACCACAGCCGGGTATCGCCTACACGCCAGCCGAGGCCGCGGCGTTTCTCCGCTGGACAGCATCCGCTATCAAGAAGGCGGCCAGCGACCGCCGCGTCCCGCACACCCGGATCGGCGGCAGCATCAGATTCACCGCCGGGAACATCGAAGAGATACTCGAACTCGGCCACATCCCAGCGCGTGACCCCGATCCTCCGCCTTCGCCACGCCGCCGGTCATCCAGCAGCGTCCCAGAACCGCCCTCAGGAGACATGCGCCCGCTGCGCGCGAGGCCGGAGGCGCGTCGCAAAAAGCCGACGTCAGCGGAGCCCGGGGCGGGCGCTCCCAGGTACTCGCGGCCATTCCAGCTGCCAGCCCCAGGGGACAGGCCACGGCCGAGCCAAGACTGAGACCTCAGGCGGCCGATGACGCGAGGGCGAGCACGCGGCCCGGGTCGGCTGCGGCGGCGAGCGCGGCCCGGACGATGCCGGCGAGGTGCTGGTCGCGGCTGATGGCCGCCTCGTACACGTAGGCCCGGCCGCGCTGGTCCCGCGACGCCAGCCCTTTGCCCACCAGGATGACCATCACCTTCGCGACCGTGGTGTAGGCGACCTCGTGGTGGTCGGCGCGGTCCCGGACCTCCTGCGGCGTGAGCGGACGGGCCGCGTTCCACAGGACGGTCATGATGGCGGCCTCGAGCGGCCCGAGGCCGGGCACGGCGGACCGGGCGCCCATGGTGCCACCTTCCTTTCGTCGCGCCCCTCTCCCGCCCGCGCCTTCACGGGCCGGCATAGACCCGCGTGAGTGGGGGCCTCATGTCTACGCGCGGGCGGAGAGGGAGCTGTAGAGCCGCGCGGCCCGCGGGGGCCGGCGGCGAGGACGCGGGGGCGCAAAGAACCTCGCCGCCGTTTTCCCGCGGGGCCGCGCGGGCTTGGGGAGGCTGGGCGGGAACGCGCGCTGTCGAGTGTTCCCGGCGTGGGCGCCGCAAGGAGCCGCCGCGCCCCGCCCAGCCCCGTCATCAGCCTGGGCGCCCCTCACCCTGGGATAAGGGGACCGGGCTGGGGCACCCAGGGGCCTGGATCTGGCCGTGCTGCGCCGCGAGGCCGGCCAGCTCGGCGACGGTGTGGCCGGCTTCCACGCTCCACGACGCGGCGCAGGAGCAGCGCAGGATGACGCAGCCGTCGGCGATGCAGCCGGACACGCGGATCTCGTGCTCGCCCGGCGTGGGCGCTTGGCCGCCGCTCACAGCCCGCCGCCGTGGACGCCGCAGTCTTGGATGGAGCTTGTCACGCACAGCGCGTCGTTGCCGACGACGCAGCCGCATCCGGCGGTGTTGGCCGCCAGCACGCGGCGGACCGCCTCAGCGGCGGCGGCGACGTTCCATACCTCGGCGATGGGCTCCGCCCACCCCCACCAGAACCGGCCGTCGCCCTCATAGATGTCCTCGGTGATCTGCGCGGCGGCCCGGTTGGTGACCCGCAGGCGCGGACGCCGCCCGTCGCCGGCGACCAGCGTCACCGCGAACTTCTCGCCGCCCAGCTCGGCGGCGAGCCTCTCCAGGTCATCGAGCCGCGGGCCGGCCTCTGGGCCTCCCGACCATGACGCCATCGGGCTGATTCCCCCCTCGTGAGCGTTTTCCACCTTGGCCACGAATAGTTCACCGGGCATGCTGGAATGTGCGACAGTGACGAGTAGGAACGACCAGTAACGCAACAGGACGCCCCGCCTAACGGGTGGGGTTCACGGCGACGCGAAGGTACGCGCGATGCCTGTCACTGGTGACGTGCTGCTCGCATGGCGGCGCTCACGAGGGTGGGATAAACCCGAGATGGCGCGTCGGCTGCGAAACGCGGCCGACGGTGGTTACATGCCTGCCCACGACTCTCTGGTGCGGATGATCCACTACTGGGAGACCGGCCAGCGCCGGACAACCGAACGGTACGAGCTGCTGTATGCGGCGGCACTGGAGATCGGCCCCGACGACCTCGGCCCCGGCCCGGCGCGCACGGAGGATCCGGCGCGCAGGGACGCCCTCAAGCTCGGTTTAGCGGCACCTGCCATGCCGCAGGTGATCCGCCATGTTCTCGACGGCGCCGCGGCTGAGGCGATGGAGTTCACGCGCCTCGCGGGTGTGACGGCTGTCGGCCGCGGTGTTTTCGGCCACCTTGAGGCCGTGATCGCGAGCATCGACCGCGCCTACTCCACGCAGCCGCCCGCCGGCCTTTTCACGCTTGCACGGGTCTACCGCACGCGGGTGGAGGATCTAGCCCGCGGTCCCTGCACGCTTAGGGAACAGCGCGACCTGTACGTGTGCGCGGCATGGTTGTCCGAGTCCCTGGCGTGGCTGTCCCACGACCTGGGTCATCCTGTGGCCGCCGAGGCCTACGCTGTCGACGCTTTCGAGCATGCTGACCAGGCAGGTCATGACGAGCTGTGCGCTTGGGCCGCCGACGCCATGTCATCGATCGCGCTGTACACCGGAAGTGCCGAGCGGGCGGTTGCCGCGGCGTGGCAGGGCATCGGCAAAGCGCCGGCGATGCACCCGCTGGCCGTCCGGCTGCGGGCACAGGCGGCGCGGGCGCATGCGAAACTCGGCCAGCGGCAGGAGTGTGAGTCTCTCCTGGCAGAGGCGCAGGCCTTGTACGACCGGCTGCCTGCCAGGGCGCCAATGCGGAACGCGATCGACACGAGCGTGCTCGCCTCCTACGCCATGACCGCCTACCCGGCGTCGTGCTACGTGTGGCTCGGGGACTACCGGCAGGCTGAGGCGTACGGTCGGCGTGCCCTTGCGGCGCATGAGTCAGCGCCGGAAGGGAGCCGTTCACCGAGCCGGGAGGCGATAGCACGTATCGACCTGGCGATCGCTGTGGCGGCCCTGGGCGCGCCTGACGAGGGGTCCGCGCTCGGCTGGGAGGCGCTCAGTTCGCCGCGGGTCGTCGATTCGGTCCGCTCTCGCGCCGGCGACCTGGACGCCGTTCTCACGGCCCACTACCCGGACCAGGATGGTTCCCGCGGCTTCCACGAGCAGTACCGCGCCTTGGCCGCGCCGCGGCGCGCGATCAGCGGATAGGGGGATGACCGGGTGGCGGACGGACCGGGAGGTCAGCCAAAGAGCGAGATCAACATCCGCATGCCGTATCTGAAGCTCATCGAGGATGGGACCAAGACGGTTGAGGTGCGGGTCGGCTACCGGCGCATGCGGACGATCCGGGCCGGGCAGGAGCTGACGTTCGTGTCCGGGGACCGGCGTGTGCCGACCCGCGTCATACGTGTGACCGAATACCCGTCGTTCGAGGCCATGCTCGACAGCGAGGACGCCCGCTCGATCGGCGGGGACCTTGGCGAGAGCCGTGAGCAGCTGCTCGCCGCGATCAGGGACATTTACCCGCCGGAGAAGGAGCGTCTCGGCGTGCTCGCGATCGAGGTGGAAGTGCGGCGGTGACCGCGCTACCCTTATGCCGCGCGTACCAGCGTCGAGCGCCCCGTCAGCCTCCGGGCCGGCGGGGCGCTCTCTTGCGTCACGCAGCGCGGACGGCTGGCCCTGCGGAACTCCCCCGCGTTTACTAAGGATTGCCGATCTTGGTCAGCGCTGGCCCTCGTTCCGGCGGGCCTCGAGGATCGCTGCGACGTCGGCCGCGCTGGGGCCGTGGATGTGCAGATTCTCGTGATGATGGATCTCGCGCGGCGCGCTGGAGGTCACCGGCCGCGTGGTTTGGGTGGCGATCCGCTGCGCGTCTCTCGCCGCGGCCATCTCCGCGTAGCCACGGGCGTAGCTGCGGCGCACGACGATAGCCAGGACCGCGCCACAGATCACCACGGCGGCGAAGGCGCCCGTCAGCCACCAGATGATGCGCGCAACAGCCCGAACGACCGCCACAGCCACCACGGCTGCCACCACGAGGCAGCTCAGCCACGCAAAGCTGCCCGCGCCGCCCGTGGTCTGCCAAGTGCCGCGCATCAGAGCCGCCCCTTCGCCCGTGCCCGCCGTATCGACAGCACGGCGCGGTGAACGACCCTGGACCCGAACCGCGGGACTTTGCCGGCCCGGCGGCACCGCGAGCACCTACGGCGCTTACCGCCGCACCTCGGGCATGCCTTGAACGGCGACAGGTACACGAACGCCGTCCAGGTGATGACGGCGGCCAGGCTGCCCCAGAACAACGTCACCACCTCACCCCTTCCTGCCGGCCCGCAGGCCGTCGTCGTATCCGTCCAGGAGGCCGTCTTCGTAGCCGTCCCGGTATGCCTCGCATGCCACCCGCCCGCAGTTCTTGTCGCGGCAGGCGTGGTAGTCGTGCGCCGGCTTCGCCGCCGGCGGC
>WNGD01004369.1_pt1 | contig 14574 bp, 12 predicted proteins | sample 5400671 | NCBI WGS metagenome assembly WNGD01 (sample SAMN13153369, study PRJNA577476) | soil metagenome | isolation source: 40 cm soil or saprolite under grassland replicate 2 | place: USA:California | collected 2016-06-15 | reverse complement strand
AGTAGCGATAGCTTTGACCAGGCCTTAAAGCGCTTCAATAAGCTCGTCCAGCAGACCGGTATCCTGGCAGAAGCCCGCCGGCGCGAGCACTACGAGCCGCCGAGCGTCCGCCGCAAGAAGAAGGCCGCGGCCAAGCGCCGCAAGAGCCTCAAGAACGCCCAGCGCGGCTAAATCTCGATCCGAACACTATCTACTCTCTAAGATTCGTCTTTCTATGTCCCTAAAAGACACGCTCGCCGATGACCTCAAGACTGCCATGCGTGCCGGCGACGAGGTTCGCAAGTCAACTCTTCGCCTGCTGCTAACCGCCATCACCAAGGCCGAGGTGCCCGGCGAAGACGATGTGGGCGCCGCGCGGCAGACACTCGACGATCAGCAGGTGCTCGGCGTCATCAGCAGTCAAGCCAAGCAGCGCCGCCAGAGCATCGAAGCCTTCAAGAAGGCCGCCCGAGACGATCTCGTGCAGAAAGAGGAGGCCGAGCTCGAAGTCCTGGAGGCCTACCTGCCAGCCCAGCTCACCCGTGTTGAAATCATTGCGGAGGCGCGCAAAGTGATGGACGAAACGGGCGCCAGCTCCCCCGCCGACAAGGGCAAAGTCATGCCTGTCCTGATGAAGCGCCTGGAGCATATTTGTTCAATCGTCTGTCTGCTATCATGTATTGTGCCTCGCTGAACGGCGGGCAGCGCCATGACGGCCAGACGAAGGGCTAACGATGTCATTTCGCCGCTGCGAGCGTTCCTTTTCGCCGCGGCGCTCAGCACTGCTCTCGTTCTCGTCCTTGCGCCGGTCTTTCCAGGAGAAACGAAGGTATCCGCCGGCGATCCCGCCTTCAAGACCTTCCGCATCAACGGCGAGTTAGTCGCCTCCAAGGGCTCCGCGCTCGATCAGGGAACGATTAACCGCATACGCCAGGCTGGGCTTCTGGACAACACCACAGAGGCGGACGCCGTCGCCGCCGCGGTAATGATAGGCGTCATTGGCGCCTCGCTGTTGGCGCTGTACCTCTACCTCTTCCAACCACGCGAGGTAAACAACCTGGCACGGCTGGTGATGGTCGGTCTGCTGGTCTTTCTCTGGGTAGCTGCGGCGAAGGTCTTCCTCTCGGTGACATTGCCCGATAACGATCGCCTCTACCTCGGGTACATCCTGCCGGTCGGGTCGGCGGGCATGCTAATAGCGACGCTTCTTGATGGCGGCCTGGCTGTTGCCGTCGCCGCCCTTCTCGCTATTCTTGCGGCATTCGCCGGATTCTATATGCCGGACGCCCGCAACTCGATCTCGGACGACCCGCTGCAAGCCTTGCAGATGCCCGTCGCTTTCTTGCTTGGCGGTTTCGCCGGCATTTTTGCCGTACGACGGGCCGAACGCGTGAACCACTACGCGATGGCGGGCGTCGCCGTGGGCGCGCTCACGTTCGCCGCCCTGTTCGCATTTTGGCTGCTTTCGCCCGAGCGCGAGGGCGTGGACCTGTTCTGGATTCTCATCGCGTCCGGTCTCACGGGCTTCGGCTGCGCCGTGATCACTGTAGGCGCTACCGTCGTGCTCGGTGTGATCTTCGGCGTCACGACGCGCATCCAGCTCATGGAGCTGTCGCAGCTCAGTCACCCTCTGTTACGCGAACTCCAGGAGAAAGCGCCGGGCACCTTTCACCACAGCGTGATCGTCGGCAACCTCGCCGAGCGCGCAGCCGACCTGATCGGAGCAGATTCACTGCTCGTGCGTGTTGGCTGCTATTTCCACGACATCGGCAAGATCGCGAAGCCCGAGTACTACATCGAGAACCAGATTGACACCGCGAACCCGCACGATAAGCTTCAGCCAAACGTGAGCGCCCGCCTCGTATCAGAGCACGTGCGCATCGGCCTCAAGCTGACCGGACGCTACCGGCTGCCTGCGCGTGTGCGCGCCTTCATCCCCGAGCACCACGGTACGCGCCTCGTGACTTACTTCTACCGCAAGGCCAGCGCCCACGACCCGTCGACGGATCCGGAGAAATTCCGCTACCCGGGTCCCAGACCACAAAGCCGTGAGACGGCCATCGTCATGCTCGCGGACTCCGTCGAAGCCGTCGTCCGCTCCAGCCGCGACCGCTCGCACGAGAGGATCGGTGAACTCGTGGACGGCGTGATCGCGGAGCGCCTGGCTGAGGGCCAGTTCGACGAATGCGATGTGACGATGCGCGATCTTCGCATTATCGGGGACTCCTTTAAGGCGACGCTCCGCGGCATCTACCATCCGCGCATCGAGTACCCGTCACCGACGAAGGCAGAGCTCCAGAAAGCAGGCTCCCCCGGCGTCGCGTACCTGAAGCCGCCGGCGGACCCTATGGAAGCTCCACCCGCCGTCTAACTGAGGAGGGCCGCGGGACCCAACCTGTCATCCTGACGCAGGAAGGATCTGTCTGAGTACCCCGTTTGGTCCCAGGTTGCGGCCACGTGACTCTGAAAGTCGGACCGCGCCCATTGAGCTACCGCTTCCATATACGACCGTTCGTCCCGAGTAGCCTTCGAAGAAGGCGTATCGAGGGACTGGCCCCTTCCCCGGTGGTAACCCTTGACTGCCCGCTTTCGGGCCACCATAATAAGCGCACTTAAGCGCCCACTTAGCTAAGGAGGTTCCCCATGGATGCCGTCTCTCTTCTGAGGGAGCAGGTCAAGCAGGCGCACGAGGTAGTCGAAGGGACGGTCAGCGATCTTACCCCCGAACAGATCGGCTGGAAGCCCGGCGGCAACGCCAACCCGCCGGCCGCCCTGCTTAATCACCTCACCTCCGGCGAAGACTTCTTCCTCAAGATGATGACCGGCCAGCAGCCGCTCGCGATGGGCCCTTACGCCGGCAAAACCGGCGCCAGCGAGCCGCATCCGATGGGCAACTATGGCGAGTGGGCGCAGCGGGTCCAGATCGACCTTCCGCAAGCCCTCGACTACATGCGCGCTGTATTCCGAAGCACGGAGGAGTATCTCACAACACTAAAGCCGGAGGATCTCGACCGGGAGATCGACCTTACAAGTTCAGGTCTCGGCAAGATGAGCCTGGGCGGCTTCGTCTCCATGATTGCGGTGATCCATCCGTCCAACCACATTGGCGAGATCTCCTGCATGAAGGGCCAGCAGGGCGCGAAAGGATATTCCTTCTAGTCCTGGCGGCTACTCCATTTCCTGGCAAGCCGCGCCAGCGTCCTGACCGCCCGTTCCACGCTCGGGAAGACTGCCACGCCGGCCTCGACCAGACGCTCGCGAGCCTCTGATACGACTCTCCAGCGCTCCTCGTCCGCATAGTCCGAGGGACCAAGAACCACCGCGAACGGCTTGTTCGTTTTCGCGGCCACCTCGATGAACCGCTCCGTCACACGCCTCACGATCGCTTCGCCGTTTGGCCGCCCGAATGCCCACGGCTCGCCGACGTTTCCGACCAGCATGTCGATTGCCGGGCTCTCGTCCAGCCACTCGAGGACCTGCGCCCCACCCAGCCCGCTGCCCGCCAGGATCGACTGATCGACCGGGTTCGTGACCCATCCCGCCAGGTCCGGCGCCTTCTCCGCGACCTTCGCCTCAACGTCCTGCGGAAGCGGCGGCACCCGGAGCCCGAGTTCCTCGCACAGGTCGGCGGTCAGCACCGACCGGCCTCCTCCGGCGCCCACCATCGCCAGCCTGGGCCGCGAGAGGCGATCGCCCGAATGCACGCCGGCCGGTGCCCTCATATAGGCGCACCCAATCAGCGCGTCGACGAGCTCCTCGACGGTCGCTACTGACAGAGCCCCCGACTGCCGCACCGCCGCTTCCCAGACGGCAGCCGACCCAGCGAGCGCCGCCGTATGCGAGACCGCCGTCCGTCCGCCGGCGTCAGTCCGTCCTCCCTTCAGGACAACGGTTGGCTTCCTCGAGGATGCTCGCCCCAGCGTCTGAATGAACGCCCGGCCGTCTCTTACGCCCTCGATGTAAGCGCCGATAACGCGCGTCTCGGCGTCCTCCGCGAAGTATTCGAGGAAATCGCATTCGTTCAGGTCGAGAGCATTGCCGTAGCTTATCGCCTTGGAGAAGCGCAGCCCGCGCGACTCCCCGAAGTGCGTTAGCTCGAATAGCAGATTGCCGCTCTGCGAGAGGAACCCGATCGGCCCTGACTTCCGCGACATGTCCGTCCGGAAGGAGATGCCAAACTCCGGATAGAGCAGCCCCATGCAGTTCGGCCCGATCAGCCGCACTCCCGCCTCCCTGGCCGTGCGTCGCAGCCTGTCCTCGAGCGCCGCATCGTCTGCGCGGCCGGTCTCACTGAAGCGGCCGGTAAACAGCTGGAGTGCCTTCACTCCCGCCGCCCCGCAATCACGGACGAGGTCGAGGATATAGGCATTCGGTATGCACGAGATGACGTAGTCCACGACGCCAGGGATGTCACCCAGGGACGCATAGACGGGGAGGCCCAGGATTTCGCCGCCCTTCGGGTTGACTGGGTAGATCCGCCCCTCGTACCCGAACTCCTGGAGCGAGCGCACGTAATCATACCCGGGCGTTTCGGGATTCGCAGACGCGCCTACGACCGCGATCGAGCCCGGGTGGAAGATCGCGTCGATCTCTGCCGCGACAGCAGCGCGACTCGTCATGATCACAAGCGTACAACCACGGAGCAGACACAGAGAACAGCCCCTGAGGCTACTCCCGCGTCCTCCTTGTTCCTTGTTCCTTGTTCGATGCTCCATAATTGGGCCATGCGCTTCGCCGTCATCGTCTTCCCGGGAACGTGGAGCGACCGCGACTGCCAGTACCCGCTATCAAATGTGATGGGGCACCAGGCGGATCTCGTCTGGCACCGCGAGAGCGACCTCTCTTCTTACGACTGCATCGTGCTCCCCGGCGGCTTCTCCTACGGCGACTACCTGCGGACGGGCGCCATCGCCCGCTTCTCGCCGGTGATGGGCGCCGTGGGACGGCACGCTGAACAGGGAAAGCCCGTCATCGGCATCTGCAACGGCTTCCAGATACTCTGCGAGGCCCATCTCCTACCTGGCGCGCTGATGCGGAACGACTCGCTGCAGTATCGCTGTGAATGGGTGCACCTTCGCGTCGAAAACGCGGACACTCCGTTCACGACCCGCTGCGCGCCTGGGGATGTCTTGAGCATGCCGATATCCCACGGCGAGGGCCGCTATGTCGCGGACGACGCCACGCTGAGCGAATTGGAGTCCTCTGGCCGCGTCCTCTTTCGCTACTGCACCCCAGCTGGCGACGTGACCCCCGACGCCAATCCGAACGGAAGTGAGAGAAACATCGCCGGGATTGTCAACGAGCGCGGAAACGTACTCGGGATGATGCCGCACCCGGAGCGCGCCTGCGAGGCGCTCATGGGCGGTGAAGACGGCCTGCTCTTGTGGCAATCAGTGATCGAGTGGGCAAAGCGGGGGGTGGGGGTCTAGCCGTCGATCGGTCAGAACTGTGACTGAGACGTCCGCTTGATCCAGCCGCCCGCCGAAGAACGCTTCTGTCACAACTGCGGCGCCCCTAACCCGGCCGACTTCAACTTTTGCCTCCGCTGCGGTGCGCGCATCAACTTCCTGCGCCCGCTGCCCGTACTCGCTCGCGCGCCCGGGGCCTATCCGGTTACGTTCGACGTCGAGTACCCGGCGAAGCTGTCCCGGCTAGGCACGCTCTTCCGGCTTCTCATCGCGATCCCTCAGCTGCTCGTCATTTACGCCCTTGGCACGGTAGTCGGGATCATCACGTTCATCGCCTGGTTTGCGATCCTGTTCACCCGGCGCTACCCAAAAGGCCTGTTCGAGCTTGTCGTTTCGTTCAATCGGTGGACCGCCAACGTCTATGCGTACATGGCGCTGCTCCGCGATGAGTACCCGCCCTTTTCTTCGGACCCCGGCCGCTATCCGGTCTTATATGACGTCGAATATCCGGAAATGCTCAGCCGCTGGCTCATCTTCGTCAAGTGGTTCCTCGTTCTCCTCCACCAGATAGTCCTTTACTTCCTCGGACTCTTCGCCATCCTCGCCGGCATCATTGCTTACTTCGCGATTCTCATTACCGGGCGCTTCCCGCGCGCACTTTTCACCTACATAGTCGGCGTGATGCGCTGGTACTACCGCGTGAACGCCTACTCCTCGCTGCTCCGCGACGAATTTCCCCCGTACAGCAGACGCGCCGACGCCCGCCCGGGCTCGGGCCGCGCGATCGCCGTATCCGCGGTAATGATCTTCCCCGTTAGCATAGGCTTAATCGCGGCTTTCGTTGGCGTCGCGTTGCTCGTCGGCACGATTACCTCAAGTACTGAGCGAGTGTCGGTAAGGTACGCCGATGTACTCGCCGGGGACTCGACGGCGCCTGTCGACATCGAGGGGAATGTCGTCGTGCTGCTGAGCGCGGAGGATCCCTACAACTTGTCAGGTGTCTTCCGGAAGCCGCGAGTGGGCTACCGCTTCGTTCAGTTCCAGCTCGAGATCACCAATGTCGACTCCGCATTCACATCCGTAAACAAGCAGCACTTTGGGTTAACGGACACGGACGGGCGGGATCAAGGCCCACTTCTAGTTCAGGTGCGGCCGCTTGGCCGGGTTCAACTCGAACGAGGTGAGACTGAGCGAGTGGGTGTCGCTTTCGAGGTGCGAGACGGGGCCAACCCCTCGGAACTCACGTACGCTCCGGGCCTCGCCGCCTTCATCCCCTTTGGCGAGAAGGTGCGCTTCGAGTTCAGATAGCAGCGCCGTGGGGGCCGAAACCGGTATCCTGAGAGCATGCCCGTAGCCCAGGAAGTCCTCGATACCATCGCCCTCAGCCGGGATGAATATGCGCTGATCATCGAGCGCCTCGGCCGCGAGCCTAATGAGGTTGAGCTCGGGATGTTCGGCGCCCTGTGGAGCGAGCACTGCGGCTACAAGAACTCGAAGCCGCTTCTTCGCCAGTTGCCTGGCGAAGGCCCCTACGTCCTCACCCAGCGCGGCGCCGAAAACGCCGGCGCCGTAGACATCGGCGACGGCGTATGCGTGGTCCTGAAGATCGAATCACACAACCATCCTTCCGCCATCGAGCCCTACCAGGGCGCCGCCACCGGCGTCGGCGGCATCGTCCGCGATATCTTCGCGATGGGCGCGCGTCCCATCGCCATCCTCGACTCTCTTCGCTTCGGCCCGATCACCCCATCGTCTGTGGGTAGGGGCGCCATCGCTGACGCGGCTCGTGACGGAGGCCCCGAGCCACAGGATGCAGATGTCACCCGCAATCGTTATCTCTTCGGCGGTGTCGTTGCCGGCATCGCCGGCTATGGGAACTGCCTCGGCATTCCGACCGTCGGCGGCGAAGTCGTCTTCGAAGACTCCTATTCCGCCAACCCACTCGTTAACGCCATGTGCGTCGGAATTGCGCCCGTCGATCGCCTGGCGAGCGCGAAGGCGGAAGGCCCGGGCAACGTCCTCATGCTTGTCGGCGCCGACACGGGCCGCGACGGTATTCACGGCGCCTCCGGTCTCGCCTCCCGCACCGATCCGCACTCCCGCTTCGAGGAGCTGCGCCCTGCCGTGCAGGTTGGCAACCCCTTCCTGGAGAAGATGCTGATGGAGGCCTGCCTCGATCTCGCCCATCATCACGCCGGCTGGATCTCCGGCATCCAGGACCTGGGCGCCGCCGGCCTGACGGCATCCAGCGCCGAGTCAGCCGCGCGCGCTGGCACCGGCCTGGTGATCGATGTAGCGAAAGTCGTGCGCCGCGAGGAGGGCATGAGTGCCTACGAAGTCATGCTCTCCGAGTCCCAGGAACGCATGCTAATCATCGTCCGCAAAGGCCACGAGGGCGATGTCGCGGGTCTCTTCGAGCGCTGGGAGGTCCCCTGGACAATCATCGGCCACGTGTCCGACGATCGAATCATTCACATTATGGACGGCGACGGCGAGGTGGCCACCCTGCCCGTCGGTATTCTTGTTGAAGCGCCCGAATACACGCGCGAAGGGTTCCGCCCCCCGGAACTGGACGAACTGGGGGCTCTCGATCTTCTGTCGCTGCCCGACCTGGAGAACAACGCCACCCTAGGGGTTGGTTTGGGCTCTTCGGCGTCCGGCAATGGCGCACCGGCGGTATCTGATGGCGACCAACCCGTCGATGCGGAATCGAAACCCGCGCCCAAAAGGGGCACACCAAACGCCGCCGTCCTCCGCCTCCTCGGCTCTCCGAACATCGCCTCGAAGCGCTGGGTCTACCGCCAGTACGACCAGAGCGTCCTTGCGAACACTGTGGTCGCCGCCGGCGCGGACGCCGCCGTTATGCGCATCAAAGGAACGCCGAAGGGCATCGCGATCAGTGTCGACGGCAACGGCCGCTACGCTCATCTCAGCCCCTACGCCGGCGGGGCGATGGCCGTCGCCGAGGCGGCTCGCAACGTCGTCTGCACCGGCGCGCAGCCGGTCGCCGTGACCGACTGCCTCAACTTCGGCAACCCCGAGCGCCCCGAGGTCTACTACCAGATGCAGGAAGTCATTCGCGGCATAAGCGACGCCTGCTCAGAGCTCGGAACGCCGGTCATCTCGGGCAACGTCAGCCTCTACAACGAGACCAGCGACCGCGCCGTCTGCCCAACCCCCGTGATCGGAATGCTCGGCATCCTCGACGACGTCACCCGCCACTGCCGGATGGCGTTTGAACACGAAGGCGATGAAGTGTTCCTCCTCGGCTCACTCTTGGAGCAGCCGGCGGCATCGCTTGCCGGAAGCGAGTATCTAAAGGAAATTCACGGCCTCGTGGGCGGGCGGCTCAGCATGGACCTCGGCCTCGAGGCCCGCCTCCATCGCGCTGTCCTCGCCCTCATCCGGCAGCGCATCGCCACCGCCGCTCACGACTGCTCCGACGGCGGGCTCGCGGTCGCGCTGGCGGAGATGTGCCTCGCCGGCGGCAAAGGCATCGATGCGTCCGGCGCCGACCTCGGCCTGCGGCTAGACGCCGCGCTCTTCGGCGAGGCGCAATCGCGAGTCGTCATCGCGACTCGCCCCGGCGAGCGCGGCGCGATCGACCAGATCGCGCGCGCTGGCGACATTCCCTTCGCGCGAATCGGCCGCGTAACCGCCGAACGCCGCCTCCGCCTCGGCCCGATCGACCTCTCGCTCGACGAAATCCGAGACGCCTACGAGGGCGGGCTCGAGCGGGCGCTGACTGACAAGCCGGTTTGACGCCCGGCGCACATCCGTTCTAAAATCGGCAATGAACACACCGCCACGCATGCTGTCGACAGAAGAGAACATCCTGTAATGACCCAAAGTGGACAAACCGCTATCCTCTTTCCATTGCCCCATCTAGTCTGAAGGAGATCGTCATGAGAGTCGTTTTCCTCGAAGAGGTAGAAGGCACGGCCCGCACCGGCGACGTCAAGAACGTCGCCGACGGCTTCGCCCGCAACTACCTCCTGCCCCGCAAGCTGGCCGCGCCGGCGACCGACCACTACATCAACATCGCGCAGGCTAAGGCCGGCAAGGAGGAGCGCCGTCAGGAGAAGGTCGATGAGGAAGCCCGCGATCGCGTGCTCCCGAAAGTCGACGGCAAGGCAGTGGAGATCGAAGTCCGCGTCGGCGAGCAAGGAAAGCTCTTCGGCTCCGTCACGGCCCGGGACATCGCCGAGGCGCTCCAAGCCGTCACCCGCGTGGAACTCGAGCACCGGCAGGTCGATCTGAAGGAGCCAATCCGAGAGCTGGGCGGACACGAAGTCACGATCAGGGTCACCCGCAATGTCCTCGCGACTGTGACCGTTAATGTCGTGCCCGTGGGCGGCCTTCCGACAGAGGAGGCACCCGAAGAAGGTTCGGTCGAAGTCGCGAGCGCGTCCGAGGCGGAGGGCGAAGTTTCCCCTTCGTCCGAGGAGATGATCGCGGAAGAGATCGTTGAAGAAGAACCGCCAATCGAGACCGGCGGCAACAACGAAGAGCAGGCTGCTGAAGAAGAAGAAGAGAGCGATAGCTTAGAGAGATAGCCCTCCCACGCAGGCCCGTCCGTTTCGTCGAGTGGCCGGCCCCGCGCGGGAGTTCTGGGGGGAGAAGGGGCGCACATGGTCGTCGAGGCCGGACGAGCGGAGACGCTGCCTCCGCACGACATAGACGCGGAAGAGGCGGTGATCGCCTCGCTCCTCGTCGACTCAGAGGCCATCTACAAAGTCGCACCCAGGCTCAAGAGCGAAGACTTCTTCCGCGAGAAGAACGCGTGGGTATACGATGCCTGCCGCGCCCTTTGGGACCGCAGCGAGTCGTTAAACCAGATCACCGTCGCCCACGAACTGGCACGCCGCAACCGGCTCGAAGATGTCGGCGGGGCCGCCTACCTGAGCCGCCTCGTCACGGACCTGCCCACCTCCGTGGGCGTTGAATCGTACGCGAAGGATGTCGTCGAGTGCGCCCTCCGCCGTCGCCTGATCTCCACCTGCGGCGCCATCGCCGCCGATGCTTACCAGAGCCCCGACCTCGTCGACAAGATCCTGGCCCGCGCCGAAACGATGATGGCTGCCGTCCGCCAGGCCGACTCGGTACAAGACTTCGTTCACATCCGCGAACTCCTGACCGGCTACCTTGAGTCCGCCGAGGCGGGGGTAGGCGCGGTCGCCAGCGCAGTGCGCGCGATCACCACCGGGTTTATGGATCTCGACACCCTTCTTACCACGGGACTCAAAAGGGGCGATCTAGTTGTCGTAGCGGCCCGGCCGAGCCTCGGAAAGACCTCGCTGGTCCTCAATTTCGCGAAGTCCGCCTCTGAACGTCAGTCCGCCACCGTCGCGTTCTTCTCCATCGAAATGGCAGCCGAGCAGCTCGTGCAGCGGATGCTGGCCATGGAATCGGGCGTCGATTCCGCGCGCCTCGCTTTCGGTCAGCACTCCGAACGGGATGAGCGACGAATAACGCAGGCCCTCGGCGTGCTCTCCGATTTTCCAATCTATTTCGATGATTCCGCCATGCTTACGGTCGCAGAGATGCGCGCCAAGGCCCGGCGTTTGCAGCTTGAGCGTGGGCTCGATCTTGTAGTCATTGACTATCTCCAGCTGATGCAGTCCGGCGCTCGGAACGAGAACCGCGTCCAGGAGGTGAGCTATGTCTCCCGATCGCTCAAGCAGCTGGCCCGCGACCTCGATGTCCCGGTCGTGGCCTGCTCCCAGCTCTCACGCGCCGCGGAGTCGCGTCACAACAACGTCCCTCAACTCAGCGACCTGCGCGAATCGGGCAGCATCGAGCAGGACGCCGACGTCGTGATGTTCATATACCGAGAAGACAAGTACGTCTCGCGCGAGGACTGGCAACGCCAGCATCCGGACCGCCCGACAGACGGCTACCCCGCCGGCATCACCCAGATCGTTCTCGCCAAACACCGCAACGGCCCCACCGGCACCATCCACCTCCGCTTCCGTGAGAAGATAGCGCGTTTCGAAGACCTCCTCGTCCGCCAGCCGGAGGAATGGGAAGAGGAACCACCCCCCGAGTTCGAGCCGGAACCGTGAAATTGCGCCCGTGTCATCCTGAGCGCCGACTACACCCTTGTCTGAATATCCCATCTCCGCGAAGGGATCTGTCGGGGTGGGCGGGTGTGAACGGCGCTCCTTGTCAGAACTTCCTAGGCACGCGTGCTCAATGACGGATCAATACGCTCGAGAACCGACTTCAGGCTTCCCCAACTCCGGCCAGGCCGCCGCTATTCCAAATCAATTCTTCTCCAGCATCCTCCCCCAGATTGAGGTCCCGGAAGAGCTAATTGTCAGCTTCTACTGCTTCTTCGCCCAGCACCTCAAACGCCGCTCGCCTCGGTTTCTTACGAAGCGCGAGCTAGCCGCGGACGCGACCCTCGCTCGCTCCCTCGCACACCTCGCGCCCGGCGACGATGCGCTCGAGCGCGGCCTCGACCTCGCCGTCTGGCGAGGCACGCTCCTCCGCGCTCGCACACAATCCGGAGGGCGTGAGGACGAGCTTTATGTTGTGAACACGCCTGCCAACCGAAAGTCACTGGAGCAGCTGACCACGCGCGACCTTCGGCTCGACGAGCCGCTCCCGCCCGCCTCGAACACTAACAACTCGGGCATCTTCGCGTTGTACGAACAGAACATCAGGCCGGTCACGCCGCTAATCGCGGAGGAGCTGAAGGAGGCGGAAGGGCGGTACCCCGAGAACTGGATCCGCGATGCTTTCCGCGAGGCGGTCAGCCTCAACAAAGCGAACTGGCGTTATATCGAGAGCATCCTGCGCAGGTGGGAAGCCGAGGGCAGGCAAGATGAGAAGTCTGGAAGAGATCCTCAAGTCGAGTGGCTTGAACACCGCTACCACGAAGGCAAACGGCGGCTCGCCGCCCGACGCGATCCCTGAGCCCGCGCTCGACGAAGGCGAACAATTGTGCCCTCGCTGCGGCGGCGCCGGCTTCGTCCGCAAGGCGGTCCGCCTGGGCCATCCCGACTTTGGCAAGGCATTCGCCTGCGAGTGCATCGCCAACGAGCGAGAGGACCAGCGGCTTGCCCGCCTCCAGCGCTACAGCAACCTGGGCCCGCTCGCCCGGCTGACCTTCGCTGACCTCAGCCCTCTCGGCCGCAGTCCAAACCCTTCACACCAGGAGCACTTCTCGCGCGCAGTCCAGGCCTCCCGGCGCTTCGCCGAACAGCCCCAAGGCTGGCTTGTCCTCACCGGCCCCAGCGGCTGCGGCAAGACACATCTCGCCTCCGCCATCGGCGGCCGCTGCATCGAATCCGGCGTGCCCGCGCTCTTCATGGTCGTGCCCGACCTCCTCGATCACCTTCGCTCCGCCTACCAGCCCGGCAGCGACGTCGGCTACGACGAGTTGTTCGAACTCGTCCGCACGGCCCCCGTGCTCATTCTTGACGACCTAGGGGTGCAAAGCTCGACTCCCTGGGCGCAAGAGAAGCTCTTCCAGCTCATCAACCACCGCTACAACGCGCAGCTGCCCACCGTCTTCACGACTAATCTCGACCCCGCAGAGTTCGATCCTCGATTGCAGAGCCGGCTGAGCGACGGGACGATCTCGACGATTCACTACCTCGAATCGGGCACGCGGCTGGCGATCGGAGACCTCGACGTTCTCGAACTGCCTCACCTGCGCGCCATGACCTTCAAGAGCTTCGACCCCCGCATCGTACAGGTTGACCACCGTGAAGAGCAGGCGGACATCACCAACGCCTACCGCCAGGCGATGAAATACGCTGAGGACCCAAAGGAGTGGCTGCTGATCGCCGGCGTCACCGGCCGCGGCAAGACCCGTCTCGCGGCCGCTATCGGCAACTACTGCCGCGATATCGGGATCGCCGTGATGATGGTCGTGGCGCCGGACTTGCTCGACTGGCTGAGGGTGGGCTTCAGCCCGCACAACCCGCGGTCATTCGACGAGCTGTTCGAGCGGGTCAAGAACGTCCACCTGCTCATCCTCGACGACCTTGGCTCCCAGAGCAGCACCCCATGGGCGGATGAGAAGCTCTTCCAGCTTCTCAATTACCGCTACAACGCCTCCCTTCCGACCGTTGTAACCACGAACGCCAACGCAGCGAGCATGGAGGCCCGCGTCCGCACCCGTCTCACTGATCCCCAGATCAGCTCGATGCTCCTCATGGGCGGCTTCGACTTCTGGGGCAAGGCGGATCCCGCGACGACATCGTTCGCACGCTCCCGCGGCCGCCCGCCTCGGCGGGGGTAGAGACGCCCCGAACGCGCGTCTCGGCTGGCGTTACCCGCCGCCTCTCGCCTCCGTCCAGTCCCGCAAAGCCCATCGCGTCGTGTCGTACGCTAGGTCGTCCCACGGAATATCCTCGGCCTCGAACCAGCGGGCCTCAAGTGCCTCCCGCCCCGGCGTCGCCTTCTCGTCCATGGTCTCCCCTCGAAACACGATGGACACGATCCCCGGCCCGTGCGGGCCCGGTCGTGAGTAGACGCCGACGAGTCCCCGGATCTCCACCTTGACTCCGATCTCCTCCTCGGCCTCGCGCACAGCGCACTCCTCGACCGACTCGTCGATCTCCATGTAGCCGCCGGGGTAAGTCCAGAAGCCGTATCGCGGCTCGATGCCCCGTCGCATCAGCAGGATTTGGCGCTGCCGTTCCGGTATCACCCCGACGATCAACTTCGGGTTGACGTACAGGATGTGCCCGCGGTCGCAGACCAGGCGTGGCCGGTCCTCCGTCGGGAGGAGGCGGACGATCAGCGGCGCGCCGCAGCGCGGACAATACTGGAGATCGTCCGCCACCGTGACGACCTCATCCGACACTTAGGAAGCGAGAACTTTGATACGGTGTTGCTTAAGGAGCCGAGACATAGTCTGCCGATCAGGCAAGCTCTGAAGATTGATGCCGGTGCTCACGCAGAGCAACTCAATGCCTATTGGCGAACCGTCAGCCGAATAGTCGATTCGTCGCTCTGGGTCCAGGTCCTTCTCGAACTCGTATTTCTGCCTGCTTAGCTGAATGTAGACGGCATCGGCCTCTGCGTCATGTCGAAGCTTCATAACCTACGCGCGCCCCAGCCCCTTCTTGATGTCCGACTCGTGCTCCTTGAAGTGCTCCGGTATGCTCCGGAAGGTCGACTCGACGGTGATGTCCTGGTTAAAGACCCGCGCGCCCTTCTGCCACTCGTC
>WNGD01004426.1_pt1 | contig 14575 bp, 12 predicted proteins | sample 5400671 | NCBI WGS metagenome assembly WNGD01 (sample SAMN13153369, study PRJNA577476) | soil metagenome | isolation source: 40 cm soil or saprolite under grassland replicate 2 | place: USA:California | collected 2016-06-15 | reverse complement strand
CTGCTCCAACACCGCGACCGCGCCCAACGCCGCCGCCGCGCCCGTAGCGTTAACTGGAATCGTTAAGGCGAGAACTCGCGAGTTCACCGCCTGGACATTCAACCACGGCTATGACGGGCCACCGGCGAGAAGCCTTTCCGAGAAATCGTCCTCGTAATTTTCACCACAAATTCACACGAATAGACACGAATTTCAGAACACAGGCTTTCACTCCCCAGTCTACCCTTGTAGCCACGGCGCTGTGTCGCCGTGGAGGGCCAACGCGCTGGAGGGCCTCCGCACATCGAGGCGGCTAAAACAACGCTAAACCAATACCTTCGCTGCCTACCGCGCCGGAGTTGCTGGGCGAAAGCGGGTGCGAAGCAATTGCTGATCAGTAGGTCAGTGATCGGTGCAGCCGTGCCGATCAACGCGATCTTGTGCGACCGAAGAAGCGTCAACGTGCACGCATGTTGCTCGCGTGATGCCGCGGAAAAATCCAAAAAAACACGCAGAGAGTAAAAAGATCTTGACACGCTTCTTGCATCTCACATAGGCTCTCGATTTCCCATCTTGGCTTCATCGCAGACGGAAACAAATCCACTTCATCCATGAAAAAGAAATCCACCTCACAATCAGCCTTCTTTAATGTTCGCGTTTTAATTGCTGCTCTCTTTTGCCTCGCCGGCATCGCTGTGGCGCTGTTCGGTACGGGCGCGTTCTCCAGCGCGTTTGCCCAGGCAAAAGGCACTAGAAACAACAACTCCACTAAAAATCAGGATTCTCCCGGCACACAATCGCCGGACGTCGTGCAGTTGGTCGGCCCAGTCCGTCTGGACCCGGAGGATTTCCGCAGCCTACCGTACATTCCGCCAAAGCAAAGAGAGGAAGAGAGACGGCTGACGCGATATCAGTTCCCGCCGACGGGTTCAGGCGGATCGGCAGGATCGGGCGCCTCTGCCTTCCCGCAGTTCCAGTCGCTGTTGCAAAAAATCTTTCGCCCGACGCCAAACATGCCGCCGCCGCTACTGACCTTTGACGGAATCAATTTATCTCAGAGCGGGTGCGGTTGTTATCCGCCTGACACCAATGGCGACGTGGGCCCGAGCCATTATGTACAATCGGTCAACACGTCTTTCAGGGTTTTCGACAAAAACGGCAACCCTCTGACGAACCCGATCACATTCAATACATTCTTCCAAAGTCTGACGGGTACGCCTTGCGGTAGTGGCCAAAATGACGGTGACCCTTTCGTTTTCTATGATCAGATCGCCGATCGCTGGGTGATAACTGACTTCGCCTTTCCATCGTTTCCTGGGAATTCATTCTGGGAGTGCATTGGTGTGTCCCAAACTGGCAACCCTGACCCTGCTGCCGGGTATTTTCTCTACGCCCTGCAAGTTGATCCGGCGAACCCAACCTTCCTGGGCGATTATCCCAAGTTAGCCTTGTGGCCTGACGCGTATTACCTGTCGATGAACCTGTTTTCTCCCACCTTCCAAGGCGTGCGCGTCTATGCGCTCGACCGCGCCAGCATGATCGGCGGTGGGCCAACCCATGCGGTCGGGTTCACGCTCGGTCTGGCCGGTGTGGGCGATTCCTATAGCTTGCAGCCGGCGGGCTTTCGCACTGGCAATCCGCCGCCTGCGGGCAGGCAGGAATTTTTCCTCGCCGTCGACGCCACGTTCCCCGGCATCACCCAAACCCAGGTCCACGTCTGGCTGTTTCATGTCGATTTTGTCACTCCGGCAAATTCAACTTTCGGCGTTCTTCCTAACCATACCCCGAATGGCGAAATCACCGTCAACCCGTTCGTTGAAGCATGGACCGCTACGACCTACAACCTTGTGCCACAGCAGGGAACGTCGCAAAAGCTGGATACCTTGGGCGACAAGATCATGACACCGCTGGTTTACCAGAACCGCAATGGCACCGAATCGTTGTGGGGTGACCAGACCGTAATGCTGAATTACCCGAACGGGCCGACGGTTGTTCGCTGGTATCAATTCGATGTTACTGGCGGCATAATTCCCACCACGCCGGTTCAACAACAAGACTGGAGCAACAGTAACGACGGGCTATGGCGCTGGATGCCCAGTATTGCCGTTGATCAAAATGGAAACACCGCCATCGGCTATTCCACGTCCAGCCCATCCATATACGCTGACATTCGTTATGCCGGACGGCTCGACAGCGATCCACCAGGTAACCTTGGTCAGGGTGAAGCTACAATGACCACTGGCGGCGGCGCGCAACTCGGCACCGCCGGGCGCTGGGGCGACTACACCATGACCACAATCGATCCCGCCGATAGCATGACCTTCTGGCACACCAACGAATACTACCCGACGACCGCAAACGTCAATTGGTTCACACGCGTCGGCAAATTCAACTTCGCTGGCGGCGGCGTAAGCCCAACTCCAACTCCAACGGCGTCACCTACGGCGACCGCGACGCCTACGCCTACTCTAACACCTACACCAAGGCCTGTTCCAACGCCGAGACCGCGTCCGACGCCTCCGCCGCGCCCGTAGCAGTAAGTCGAGAGCACTTATGCGGGAACTCGCGAGCAAACCTCGCGAGTTCCCCGCAAGGGTCAAAGGTGGAAGGCGTTGCCCTACGGGCAATGCTTTGCCAGCCCGCAGAAAATACAGCGTTTCTGGCGGGCATAGCGATGCAGGCTAGCCCCCAACGCGTTGGCAAGCTACGTGCGGCTCCGTCGTCCGATATTTTGCGCCTTCGGGCGACTAGTCGGCATCGTCTTCGGAGAAGCCGATCCACCTTTAGCTCAGTGCTGCAAGGTGGAACGCGTTGTTCCTTGGCACGCCGTAGCGATGCGAAGGCGGCTCAACGCGTTGGCAAATCACATGCTGCCTTTCGGCTGATATTGGCACTTTCGAAGACTCGGCTGGCATCGTCTTCGGAGAAGCCGATCCACCTTTGACTTTTCAGAGAATCGCGCGGTGACCGAAAGCGCATGCGAACGACGCTTCACACTTCTAGCGATTCAAAGTAAAACTGTAGCCACGACCCCTTGGGCCGTCTCCCTAGTGTGAAAAGGGAAGCGCCGACGTGCACCGGCCATAGGCCGGTGGCTACAACACGGCTCACAGAGCCGTGGCTACAACTGATCACTCGAGAATCAGGGCTTACGGCCGGGGCGGTGGAGTAGGGCGAGGCCTCGGCGTTACCCCCGGTCTCGGCGTCGGCGTCGGTCTGGGCGTGGCCGTCGGTGTAGCCGTAGGAGTAGCGGTTGCTGTTGCAGTCGGGGTTGCCGTAGCCGTTGGTGTGGCAGTAGCCGTAGGTGTTGGTGTTGGACTAGCTGTGGGTGTAGGCGTGGGTGTACCGCCGCCCGATGGCGATACCCGCACATAATAAACGTCTTCTTCGTGCTGGCCCCGGTTCGGGTTGAAGTTGAAAGTGGCGGAATACGCCACATCGCCCCCTGTGTTATCGGATACGATCGTGATGTAATCGCCTATCTTGTTCTGATTCGGATAGCCTTCGAAAGGATTAAATGCATTGCTCACCGCGACGTTAGGTGACCACGTGACGCCAGCGTCGGTACTGAACGAATAGAATAATTGCGAATCGGTGTTGTTCGCAGCGTTGCGGGTGTCGTACCACACAGCATCGAGCCGTCCATTGGGTGCTACTGACAATGTGCCGAACCAATGCCACTTGTTATGGTTGATTGGATCGTCATTGATTCGGTGCGGCGCGCTAAACGTTAGCCCGCCGTCGATGCTACGCGCGAACATCACGTCGGTCCCGGTGTTAAAACCAGTCGGCTGCACGCTTGCCAGCATGTAAATGTTGTTGTTCGTCGGGCCGCCGGAACGGTCCACCGCAAGGAAGCCTTGTCCTGCGAGTCCGCCCGGATTTATCGCCCCGCCAAAAACTAGGCTGCCGCCGAGGTTGACGGCGGTGCTTTGGTCAAAAGTTGGCGTCTGGCCTCCGAACTGTGCATTGCTCGAGCGCTCACAAAAGAACCCGCTGAATCCTTCGCCGCCGACATACACGTTGCCGTTGGTGTCCACGTCGAGCGTTCCGAGGTCAGTCCCGTTAGGAACAACGATCGGAGCCTGCCAAGTGACCCCGCCGTCCGTGGAACGGCTGAACTGACCGCTGCCGCTGCAGGTCGTAGTGTCCCAAGACTGGTATTGGAAGCCGTGTCCCGGGCCGTTGGTCTTATCGATGGTAAACCACTCCTTATCGCCTCCACCCGCGCCTCCCTCGGGCGGCAGCCGTGTCCAGGATTGACCACCATTTGTCGAGCGCCACATGTCATCACAAAATGTCTGTAGAAGGCTAAGATAGAAAAAGGTCCCTGTTTCATTCGAGTTCGTTACGGGATCGCTGCGGAAAACGCCGGGTTCCAGAACGCCGGGGAACGTCCAGTGGACGCCGCCATCGGTGGTATAACCCCAGCCGCCCTGCCGGAAGTTGGAGGTAACGTCATTGAATTGTCTCCAGGCGATTGTCATCTTATTGCCGTCTGTTGGATCAACGGAGATCGGGCACTCGTTCGCAGCGTCGCCGATGATGTTGTTGCCATTCTGATCGACGTTGACCTGGTAACTCGTGAATAGACCGAATTGCGAGATCATTCGTGGCGAAGTCTCTATTTTCCGAGGGGGAGCAGGCGGGTTATCGTATTTCTCCAGCGGCTCATTTCGGGGCACCTTGTGTGTGGGCGCCAGTTGCGCTGAAGCGGTGGCAAGAGAGGCTAGGAAGACCAGAGAAATCAATTGCTGTAGCCGCCTCGCTGTGTCGAGGCGCCTCTGCTGCGTTGCTACCCGGCACGGCGGCACAGCGCCGTGGCTACAACTCGGGCTTGCGGTTAAAACTGTAGAAGATCTCATATCCGGATTACATGGGTTGCGTCGTTGAGCCGTTGAATCATCGAAGCGATTCACGACTGTCCAATCCCGAACCACCTCGCTGGCGCTTCTCTTAATTCAGAACAGAAACCTTGTCGAGATTTATCTGCGAAATATTTGGTAACAAAATTGAAAGGCGACTTTGCTGTAGCCGCCCTCGCTCTGCCCGAGGCGTTGATGACGTTGGCCACCCACACGGCGACAGAGTGCCGTGGCTACAACCATTAGTGAATCGCATTGATTTCTCCGTTCACAATTTGTAAATCTCCAATTATGCCGCCTGATTCTCAAAAGCAGTGGCCGCGGCGGCCACCAAGGCTCGGTCGGTTATTTGATACTGCTCGACCGTTTTACTTCGTCACCTTCAACACATACAAGCGCCATAGCTTTCTGGCTCGACCCGAAGTGCATGAAGCGTTTTGTGTGTTCTGCTCCAAAGCCCAAGAGCACGAGGTCGCCGTTGGTCGCTACGTCATAATGCCCAATCACGTACATCTGTTTGCTGCTTTTCCAATGGATGGCATCACGTTAGCCGGTTGGATTCAATCGCTGCGCGCCGTGATTCGGAAGAGATTGCTAGGCCTTGGAATTCACAAGCCGCACTGGCAGGAGGGCTTTTTCGATCACTTGCTGCGCAGCTATGAGAGCTACGCGCAGAAATGGGAGTATGTGCATGAATCCTGTGCGAGCGCAACTGAGCAAAACTCCCGAAGACTGGCCGTACCAAGGCGAAATTGTTCGGATTCCATTTGCATGAGGCAAGCTGTTGTAGCCGCCTCGCTCTGTCGAGGTGTTGACCGCGTGGCCTCAGCACGGCGACAGAGCGCCGTGGCTACAACTGATCACCTTTCACCCGCCTTCGCCAAGCTACGGCGTGGCAGGCGATCACCGATCACTAGAAATGTTCGCTCCGGCGAAAATTTCTACGGGCGAGGCGGCGGCGTTGGACGAGGCCTTGGTGAAGGAACAGGCCTCGGCGTAGGTGTCAGCGTAGGAGTTGGCGTAGCCGTTGCAGTGGCTGTAGCTGTGGCTGTCGCTGTTGGCGTTGCAGTAGCAGTTGCTGTGGCTGTCGCTGTGGCCGTAGGTGTTGGCGTTGCCGTCGCCCCGCTGCATGCAGAAGGTGTAGCTGTTGCTGTTGGCGTAGGACTCGGCGACGGGGTTGGTGACGGCGTCCCTACAGCAGCCGCGATATCGACCCGGCCCCAGCCATACACGTTGTTTGGCGGGCCCGCTGTACCACACAGGGTGGAAGCAATGTGAACAGCCGCGTTGTCTAAGGCATCGCGGCTCGCGGTAATCTGGTGCCGCAGGCTTGGCAGCGCGCACCACAGTAGGGCCATGGCGCCCGAGATATGCGGAGTAGCCATGGACGTGCCGCTAAAAAATGCGTAAGAATTATCGGAGGCGTTAGTGCTGGAGCGAGTAGGGTTGCCCGGGGCGGTGATATCGGGTTTTATCCGATTACTCCCATCGATTGTGACCGGGCCGCGGCTGCTAAAGGAAGCAATTGTGTCGGTGCCGGTGTTCAATGCGCCAACTGTGTAGGAAGCCCCATACAGGGATGGCGGATCTACCACAGTGGAACAAGGCGGCCCGGAATTACCCGCTGCCACCACCATCTGGATACCGGCGGCAGCTTGTGCTTCCACCGCGGCCTGCAATGTGTCAAATGAACAACCTTCCGAAGGGGGACAAGTCCAGGAGTTACTAGTAATATCGGGCGCCTTGGTCGGGTCGCCCTCATTGGGCGTGCAGTTGAGCGGGTAAGGCGCCAGGAACCATTCCATGCACTCCATGTACCTGGCCGGTGTGCCGTTGCCTTCGTCCATGTTACGGCAACCGATCCACTTCGCGCCGGGAGCCATCCCGATCTGGTTACCCATGCCGTCGTCACCGATCATGGTGCCAGTGGTGTGAGAACCGTGGGCGACGTCATCGCAGGGAAACGGCGAATCGTTCCCGCAGGGGTTGCCGACGCTGTCATGGATGGAGTCGTGCCAGTTGAAATTGTGATTAGCGTTCTGTCCGTCCCAGCCGCGGTAGTGAGGCTTAAGCGCGTTATGCGTCCAGCGAACACCGGTATCGGCGCTGGCCACAACAATGTTCTGCCCTGTGAATCCCAGCGCCCATACCTGTGGGGCGTGCGTATATTGGATTCCAGGTTCGATGGTAGCAGGTCGCGAAGGCGTTTCCTCGACGGGGCCTGATTGCGGGAGGTCGTTGTGGATCACCGGGTTGCCCTCTAAGCGTGCCACGTCCGGGCGGGCTGCCAGCGTCTCAGCGATCTCGCGATTACCCTTCACTAGAATTGCATTTACGATGTAGAAGGATTGATGTTCGATAGCACGATCGCGCAGCCATTGCAAAATTGGTTCCTGCGTGGTCTGGCTCTTGTCCAGCAGGGTGTTATACACGTAGCGCGCCTTTTCAGCCTTAGTCGGCAAACTGTTCGCGCCGCTCAGGTCGGCTTGCTCAGCGAGCACAACGAAAAATTCTGCCTGCTGTCCGTTGGCGGTGTGTTCCGTCGCCCACGGCGCAATCTTTTGGTGGAACGCGTTGTCCTCAACGCGTTGACCCATCGCCTTCGGAGAAGTCGATCCACCTGCGCGCGACGAGGCGATGGCTCCTATGGCAGCCACGGCAGCTGCGACAAGGAACAATGAACAAAAAATACGCCGCCATCGCGACGGCGTGAACGTGGATGTAGGGTCTGAGTTCGTGATCATAGAATTGCCGGTGCGTTTGTTGTTGTAGCCGGGATCGGCGATCCCGGTGTTTTAGTTTTCCTGGTTCGTGAACGGACGCCGAGACTCGCTTTTACCCCAAAGCGCGGTGGAATGTCAACATTTTCACGTAACTTTTACATTCCCTGTGCAAAGGTGGAACGCGTTGTCTTCAACGCGTTGAGTAAATGCGGCTCAGCCGCCTGATGTCTTGCGCCTTCGGCGATTAGTTTGCCATCGTCTTCAGGAGAAGCCGATCCACCTCAATGCGCGCGTGCGAATGGATCAATAACCCACGGCCAGTCTTCCGCCATCGAGCACAAACCGGCAGCCACCGGATTGTGCCGGATGTAATTCATCTTTGCTGAAAGCTGCACGCCGCGTTCGTCAGCTCGCAGCCGATGATCGAAATATCCTTCCTGCCACACCACGTCATTGGTTCGTGTGTGAAAACGTTTCCATCCCCTGATGACTTCGCTCATCGATTCATCGCGCGCGAAGGATAGCACCGCGTGCAAATGATCGGGCATCAAAAGAAACAGTGCGATGTGCCATCGCAGCCTGGCTTCATAAAATCTTGCGGAATCCAAAATTGCTCCGGCCAATGGGCGATCTGTCAATGCCTTTTGTTCTTTCTCGCGATCAAGCGCAATGCGAATGTGAAACAGTGCGCCGGGTTCAACCCAGTGCGGCACTCTATGATGCAAGCGATCTGGAAACCCTTGGTAAATTTTCATTGTTGTGAGTCTAACCAGCAATCCGGTGACGTCCGAGTAAATATTTGCAGGTGGAACGCGTTGTCCTCAACGCGTTGCCAAAGTAAATGCGGCTCAGTCGCCTGATGTCTTACGCCTTCGGCGACTCATCCGGCATCGTCTTCGCCACCTTCGCCAAGGCTACGGCGCGCCGAGGGAGAAGCCGATCCACCGCAGGCGGGGAACTCGCGAGGTTCTCTCGCGAGTTCCCGCCTTAAGGGCTCTAATTAGCCCTACAATCTACGGGCGAGGCGGGGGCGTCGGTCGCGGCCTCGGCGTCGGTGTAGGCCTCGGCGAGACTGAAGCTGTTGCCGTCGGGGTTGCCGTCGCTGTCGCTGTTGCCGTTGCTGTCGGAGTGGCAGTCGCCGTCGGCGTTGGTGACGGTGTGCCGCCGCCGCTGGGAGTGACACACACGTCATCCAGGTAAAAGAAAGACGGAAAGTTGAAGAATATGAATTGCAGGTCAGCGTTGGCTCCGGGTATCACATTGGTAAAAGTATATAGCGTATACCCAAAGGCGCCCTGGACCGCCTCCGGTACGAGAATAACACCACCAAGAGAAGCCCCAAAACGATTGTCTCCAGTGCTGTCGTCATTCTCGAGCCAAAAGGTCACGTCATACGCTGTGCCATCCACGGTCGGGAGGACCTGATCAACAAAACCGTCGCTGCCTGTCGGACCGGCGAATAATTCGAAGGTTCCCGAGTGCGGGTTGCCGCTGTCTACGCCGGTGAACGAGGTATCTCCAGTGTTGACCCAAGGTGGTAAACTACCGGTTTCGAAATCGCCGTTAACAACAATACAAGGGTTCGCTGTTGCTGTAGGCGTGGGTGATGGCGACCCGCCGCCTTCGCCCTCGGCGCGAATGAGCCAATTGCCGACCAAGCCCTGGCTTTCGATGGTTACGGCGTCGCTCAGGTTGTTAATATCTCCCCCAATGCTTACCCAAGAACGATTGGGTAAGGTTGGTGGCGTTTCATCGAAGGCGGCTGGAAATTGACCGGCGGTCTGAGCGATGACGAACCCGACAAAAAAATTCGGCGTCGTTACCGTCGTGGGAGTAATGGCAGAGGTTAGAAATGTGTCCGTGCCCTGCTGCGAGACCACACCGGAAGCGGTCGCCAAGACCACCGCGTCAGTGGGTGAGCCATCGCCATTCGGATCGCTCCACAATACCGCAGTGTAAGGCAGACCATCCAGACTGGGATCGGGGAAGAACGGAGTGCCCCAGGCGATTGAGATTGAGGTGATGATATTATTGCCTGCGGTTACCGGGAACGAGTTCAGGCAGAGTAAGTTGCCACCTGCTGTCAGGCCGACTGAGTCTTCGGCCGTGCCGTCATCGATCGAGTATGTGAATAGAGGAATATTACCTATCCCAAATCGACGGAGTTTGAATTGAGCCTTCGGCACCTTCGGCACCGAAACTCCCACCGCCGGCAACAAGCCGTGCATGGCCTTAGCCGACGTAAGCTGCGGCCCCGCAACTCCAGCATTCGCCGCCCCGTTTGCCTTGGCTACGCTTTGCTTGGTGGCATTTCGCTGCGCCAACGCGAATGGAATCACGCAGACAGCGAGAAGTAAAAGAACGTAAAAAGCGCTCCGAATAAGGTGCGCTTTAATGGTGGGATCAATTTGTTTTTTCATTTTGTTGTGGTCCTTTGTTCGAATCCTGATTTTCTGTTCTCCCAAAAAACTACATTTAGAGAACAGGACGTCCTTTTTACTCAGGTACGCCACAAACTGTCAAGACTTTTTTCTTAACAATTTTTTGATTAACCACGAATCCGCCTTCGCGCGAGGCTACGGCGGGACAGGTGGACACGAATCGACACGAATACAGAGGATATCTGCCCGCGAATAACGCGCCTTCGCCAAAGCTACTCCGAAAGCTTTCACGAGCAGGGGGGGCGGGGCAAGTCACACGGGTGGAGAGGAATGACGAAGCCACAAACTGCAAACGGTGTCAGGCTGTAGTGTGCGCTGTCTTCAGCGCATCGGGTATGGGGGTTTCGCACGAAAATCCCCCGAGGACTCCGAGGGATCGCGAGCAGGCAGCGGACAGTACAGCCTTTAGGCCAAGACGCATCCAAGGTGGAACACGTTGTCCTCAACGCGTTGCCAAAAATCCCCGAAAGCTTTCGGGGCTGATATATTTGCGCCTTCGGCAGTTTGTCTGCCATCGTCTTCGGAGAAGCCGATCCACCTTTGCAGGCGATAGGCCCAAAAGCGATGCGAGGACGCATCGCACTCCAAAGCACTTCGTGCGAAAAATGACCGGAAGAGGCCTGTTCTGTTTTCGTCCGGCAGTCGCCGGACTTTGGGAGTGCGTACGCGTCCTCGCGTCGCTTTTTCGGACCCTTGACGCATCATCACTGCTCGCTCAGAAGTCGTCAGGCACATTGATCCGATCGGTTTTGAGCGAATACACCGATTTCACAAACCCGGATCGCGCATTGCTTTCAAACCAGGAAGCCGAACACCACGGATATTGATTGGCCACCGGCACCAATCCGTGTTTCACGGCGTTTTGATGCACGTAGTTCAATCGGGCCAGCCACGATTTCTCGAACGTCAAGCGAGTGTCCCAGAATTCGTACATGACTCGCCGACCGGGAGTCGCATCCATGCGGTTGAGCCGTATCGCCAATTCGCGGTGCAAGTGCCGCACGAAATCACGATGCGTCGTCGCCGTGTTTTCGAAGTTGATCACGAGGTGGTAATGGCAATGATTGGCGAAGAACGCCCACGCCTGCAGAATGAGCGCATAGTTTTTCGCCAGCTCGAAGGTTGTGTCGCGCAAAAGATCCAGCTTTTCGCCGGAATCGAAGAGGCGCCTTCGATGTAGCGTTGCCGCCGTAATCAAGTAAGTACCGTGCGCGGTAAAGTAATGTGGCGGCGCGTGCGGCCAACTCTCCCGCATCCCCGATGTCTTACCACAGGCACCCCTTTGGCGAAAGCTTTTAGTCTCTCAAAAGCGATGCGCGGACGCATCGCACTCCTAAAGCACTTCGTGCAAAATCCAGATTGGGCATTGGATGTTCGGCGTCCGGCGTTCCCCGCAGCCTTAACGCTTCACCATTCGACGACTCAGGTCGCCCGTGTTTCCTTATCGAGGACAGCCACCGCTCGGTCGTAGGTGGCCTTTGCATCCTCATGTGAGTTACCCACTGCGGTAAGCCCTGTTCTTCCCAGTTCACCAAGGGCGCTCATCATGTGGAACACGACGCCTGTCTGGCGGGTTTGATCGAAGTGCAGGTTGTGCCGGACCACGATATCGAAAAGATCGTCCGGAGTAAGTGTGCGATACGTGGGCGACTCGACATGGTCACTGGCGACAAAGAACTTTTGCTGCCCATTTGGGGCTGTGAAGATGGCGGTGTCGGGATCGTAGGTGCCGTCGGTGAGAAATTGCAGAGTCAAAAATGGATGAGTGGTGCCGCCTTTTCTCAAGTTAATCTCGATGGCATAGGGCTCCCATTTTCCGTTTGAGCGTACTACCACAAAATCCAACGCGAAACGCCCTATGACTCCTTCTTTCGCAAGACGCCTGCCTACCTTGGCAGCTTCCCGGGTAATCAGCGCAGCGTAACCCGTATCGGCAGGAAACATGCAGCCGAGATAGCTTTGCCCAGATGGCCCGCCCAGAAGCTGGTCATGCGTCGATAACAATTCAACTGCGCCCAATGGCGTGATGCGAAGCTGCACGCTGGGACTCCTGAACTCTTCTCCCATGATGCGTTCTTCGACGACTCCCTTTCGTTCCTGCAGGTTGTTCATATAACTCTCGTAGGTAACGCCTTCTAACTCGAGCTGCATCGCCCGAAGACGGTCTTCTAACATAGCGCTTTCTTTGCTAGTTGTAGCCGGGATCGCTGATCCCGGCCGGGTGGACACGTCTTTGTGGCCGGCATCACCGATGCCGGTTACAGGTGGAAGCCCTGTTAGATCGATAACAGCATTCCCCTCGCCCGAGACGCCTTCATTCAGCTTTACCATGACCTGCTTGATCGAAGGCTTTTGAGCACGCATCTGCGCTATGGCCTTAATCAGGTCTTCTTTGCTCCCGAGATTCTCATGGCCCAGAGGATGTGGAAGATTTTCTTCCATGAAAATTTTCCGGCAACCGCTCTTTGTGCCCAGCGGGAAAAATTTCGGATCTGCGCCGTACATCGGGATGCCGAGCCGCAGCGCCAGTTCCTTCTCGCGATTGGTGGTGTTGAAAGGAACAAGGTGGGCGCGATCAGGATCCATTATCAAGGAACGGATGCGCTCGATCAGCCGTGGCCGATCGAGAAGCTTGTCGCTCAGCGGACGCACCGAACCATCGAGAGGTGAAAGCAGGAAAAGGCGCTGCCGCGCATGACTTGGGATAACGCCGGGTAGAAGATCGAGATAATAGTCGATGATGCTTTGCAGAATTGTTTGCGAAGTCACGTAGATCAGCCGTGCCCGAGGCTGACGTAGCAGCAATAACAGAAACAGAAAACGTTCTTCATACGCCTGCATCACTGCGCCCGAGCCGATCGCATCGATGGACATCGAGGGCACGACCACGATCGTCTGCGGGTCCTGGTTAAATCGTTCGATCGATTTCCACAAAGGAACCAGCTTCCCCTGCAGTCGGTCAAATTCGGATTGGAACACGGAAACCGGTTTCGATTCAGGCATAAGTCAAGACACGAATTACACGAATTATCACGAATCTGATACCATTTAAGTCGAAGGGGTTTGGCCAATTCGTGTGACTTCGTGAAATTCGTGTCTCATAGTCAATCTTATCGCCTTCGTCCGAACGAATATCCGCGATGAGTTCTTCCACCGCCGACCGCGCGCCTTCTGCTAACCGCTGCCTCAGGTTCAAAAAGCGCGGTGTACAAGTACGGAAAGTCGTCCAGTTTCAGTCGCGGAATTTTCTGGCCGATGAAATGTTCGATCGCTTGTAAAGCGGACAACTCATGGCCGCTCATGAGCGTGAACGCGTCGCCGACATTTTGCGCGCGGCCGGTGCGCCCGATGCGGTGCACATAATCCTCCTGGTGCTCGGGCACATCGTAATTGATGACGTGACTAACGCCGGCGATGTCCAGCCCGCGCGATGCGATGTCGGTCGCTACCATCACTTCGTATTTGCCGCTTTTGAATCCCTCCAGCGCTTCGATGCGTTCACGCTGCGTCCGATTCGAATGTAACACTGCCACCGCGTGCTGCGCGTGCTTGAGGAAGTGCGCCACGCGATCGGCGTTTTGTTTTGTCCGACAAAAGATCAGGACGCTGTCGAAATTTGTTCGCTCCAAAAGCGCCATGAGCAGATCGAATTTTTGTTCCGCTGCCACGGGATAGACTGCATGCGTGACCGTTTCTGCCGGCGAACGGCGCGCGCCGATTTCGACCAGCGCCGGATCGCGCAATACCCTTGCGGCCAACCGTTCGATCTCCGGCGGTAACGTGGCGGAGAAAAGCAGACTCTGTCGGTCTCTCGGGATTTTCTCAACGATGCGGCGCACGTCTGGCAGAAAACCCATGTCGAGCATTCGATCGACTTCATCGAGCACGAGAATTTTCACCGATTGCAAAGTCAGTGCGCGTTGTTCCAGTAGATCGAGCAGGCGCCCAGGTGTTGCGACGAGAATGTCCACGCCGCGCTTGAGTGCCTCGCGCTGTTTCCCATAACCCACGCCGCCATGCACGAGAGCTACTCGCAGATCAGTGAAGCGCCCATAATCGCGAAACGCCGTTTCCACTTGCGCGCATAATCGCGAAACGCCGTTTCCACTTGCGCGGCGAGTTCGCGCGTGGGCTCAAGCACAAGACACCGGAAGGCGCCGTGCTTTGCCAGCAGCGTTAGGATCGGCAAAGCAAACGCCGCGGTCTTGCCGGTGCCGGTTTGGGCAGTGCCAATTAAATCTTTTCCGGCAAGAACAATTGGAAAAGCGCGGAGCTGGATCGGTGTTGGTTCGACAAATCCCATCGCCTGAGTTCCGCGCACAACCTCAGGCGAAAGTCCAAAGTGATTAAATGACACAGCTTCGCAATTTACCCAGAAAAGCACTAATTAACCCCCGCCTTCGGCTGCTTCGGCGTGGCGGGCGAATCGACGTGAATTTAGAAAGAGACAGCCCGCTAACCACGCGAATTCGCACAAAAAAACCCGCTTCGCCCCCTTTGTGTTCTTTCTATTCGCGTCTGTTCGCGTCATTCGTGGGCAAAATCTGCTTGCTCTCATTTTCGTGTC
>WNGD01005818.1_pt1 | contig 14577 bp, 11 predicted proteins | sample 5400671 | NCBI WGS metagenome assembly WNGD01 (sample SAMN13153369, study PRJNA577476) | soil metagenome | isolation source: 40 cm soil or saprolite under grassland replicate 2 | place: USA:California | collected 2016-06-15 | reverse complement strand
TTGTAGAGCGCGGCCAGCAGCAAGTCGGCGACGCCCTTGCCGATGTCTACGTCCGACCCCCAGAGGCCGGTCACGGAGTTGTGTACGGCGCCGTAATCGAAGTCGAGCACGGCCACGCGCCTCCGGGCCGCGGTGGGGGCGGGAGCGGGGGCGGGGGTGTCCTGGGCGTCCAACGCGGGCGCGACCAGGGCGGAAAGGCAGAGAATCAGGGTGAGGCGTGTCATAGGCGGCTCCTGTTGTTGGTCCGTTGCCCTAGTAGGCGGTCCCCACGATCAATATCCGGGCTACGGCTTCGGATGAGCGGTCACGTCCGCGTGGATGACCATAGCGTCGTTGCCGACCCGCCCCACGGTCACGGGGGGGGCTTGCACGTTCGTCGAGTTCGACTCGTAGGTCATCGTGTTAATCGGCGTCAGCTGCTCGCCTTGCAGTTCGAACACGGTCCACAGCGTCCCATCCTGTGGTGGCGGGAAGAAACTGGAGATCAGGCTCGAACCTCGGTACACGTCTACCCTGGCGCCTGAATTCGCCAGCGCCACCGAAGAGGTGCTGGACAGGTCCGAGTAGTCGTGGACGGAATACCGGTACACACCCGACAGCTGCTGCACGATCGTGATCGTCTCCGGCCCATAGCTAGTGACATCGTCGTGGTCCAGCGCTGCCCAGGGCGCTCCGGTCAGGCTGCCGCGATCAACCCAATAGACGTGAAACCGTCCCCCGGCGGCCGTTGGGCCGGTCAAATGCGAATCGAGGTCGGAGGGCGATATCCCCCACGTCAAAACAATCCTGACCTCCGTCGCACTCCCCACGCTCGACAGTGCAACATTTTGTCCGGAAACCGCGGTCCCACCTACGACAATTCCCGTTCGCACGGCAGTCGTATAGCCAGTCGCGTTTACCAATACCGTGTAGGTATTGGCCGGCAGGCTGCTGAACTGGTATTGGCCAAGCGCGTCGGAACTTGTGGTCGCCAACGGCGCTCCCGAGACGGCATTCATGCCCGGCCGAAGCTCCACCGTGGCGCCGGAGATGCTGACTCCGGTCCGAGCGTCCACGATGCTACCGCCGATGCCACCCGGGAATGGACTCGTGGGAACCAACGTCAGAGGCTCGATCACCGTGGTGGTGCCATTCACCGACGCGTTGTACAGCGTAACCCCGACATAACCACTGGCCTCAGCCGAAACATCGTACGTGCCCGGGCTGAGCGTCGTCTGGTATGATCCGTTGGTGCCTGTGGTCACTTGCACGACTTGAACGCCGCTGCTCGAGAAGTGGGCGACCGCGCCCGGGATGCCGGATCCCGTGGACCCGTCGATGACACTCCCCGTGACTGTCGTGAGGCCGCCGCTCCAGTTCGACAGCGCGATGCCCAGGTCACGGCTATCGACAATGCCATCGCGGTTGATGTCAGTCGGCGGTTGGTCGGTCCTCCCAAAGTCGGCCGTGATCAGGTCCAGGTCGGCCTGGTTCACGAGCCCGTCTCCGTTCACATCGCCCGCCCGGCCGCCGAGTGTCACCGTCACGCTCCGGGCTTGGTCCATCGTTACTTGGCACGAAATGCCGGAACAACTGCTCCCTGTCCCACTCCACTCCGTTACGGTTGACCCCGTCCAGAGCGTCAACCTCAGCGTCACTCCCGTCCCGCCATTAACCGTCTCGCTGCAGCCCGGCGCGCCCGCCGTGCCCCTGGCGATCGTGCAGTCGATCCCGGCAGGGCTCGACACCACACGGCCGCTCCCCGTGCCCGCCCCCGTGAGCGTCAGCGCCGCGGCTCCACTCAGGGCCGGGGAGCCCGACGGATCGCGACAGGAGACGGAGTTTGCCCCGCCGGACCGGCAGTGATACGCCCACATGGTGTATTGGCCAGTCGTCGACCCTCCCGAACTGCTTACCCTGACCTGGTAGCTCCCTGCCGGTTCGGAAACAGGCATTGCGATCATGATGATGGGATCGGCTCCTACCGGCGAGTCGTCCACTTCAATGAGCTGCGCGCCGAGCGGATCGAAGAGCGTCACGACAGCGTTAAGGGGCGACCCAAAGCGGCTGCCGTAGAGCTGAACGACGATCGTATCGCCGGGCGCGACCGCACTGAAGGGAAGCGAGAAGTAGTCCAGATCGCTGCCCGGATTGATCGTGCCGTTCGCCGCGCCCATCTCAAGCTGGCCACCGAAGAGCGACGCGATCCCGAGTGGAGTCGCGGCGCTGGAAGCGTCGTTCGGTTCCACTTCGAGCTCGGGTGTGAGAACGAACAGCGTCACCGTGCCAAGGCCCTGGCACGCGGAGCTCACGCAAACCAGGGCAAACGCGAAGGTCCTGCTCTGGCCGTTCTGGATCGTCAGGGTTCCACTCCCGCGATACGTGACGACGTCGTTTGCGTCCTTGCCCTGGATGTCCACGGCATACGTCCCGGCCCTGATCGTCACCGGCCCCCCGGTCCATTGGCGGCTATCCGTTCCCGGTACAGGCGTCAGGTCGACCGTAACCGTTGGGAGCTCAGCGGACGTTAGGGTCACAGCGATCGACGCCAGCGCCAGAGGTGTGGTGGCAAAGTTGACTGCGAAGCGCACGGTGGCCGGCGGCGGCGGCTCGGCTGGCCCGGTGCCGCCGTCGTGCGTGCAACCAACCGCTGCGGCCAGACCGGCAATCAGAGCCAGTCCATGCCGCGTCAAGTGCTTCGGAAATGAGGGGCGCATGTTGCCTCGCAGAGTCGGACTTGGTGGAATGGGCAAGGGGTCCGACGCCCGGTGCTCTTCCGTCTGAAGCACGAAAAAACCAAACCGGCAATGTGGGTTGCCCCACCCAACCGGTTTCGCAATCATGTTGCTGTGCGCGGTGGCGTAGTCGAAGTCGAGCACCGCCACCGCCTCCGGACCGAGGTGGCGGCGGGGCCGGTGGAGTCCTGGGCACGCAACGCGGGCGACGTCAAGGTGGCGAGTCGGAGAGCTAGAGCGAGGCGCTTCATAGGACGGCTCCTGCTGTTGAGTCCAGGTCCGCACGAACTCGAGACGGTTCCAGTTTGGTACTCGAACGATGGCGTCGATATCGCCTGAACTGATCACAGAGCGGTCAGAGGGGACATACCAGAGAGAGGTACCCTTTTCGGGGTAGAGCTTGCGCTACCCGCGAAGAGCCTGCTTTGCCGGACTGACTCAGGGCGTCGGCGGGTTCTGCTTGCCGATCTCGTACTCCCGCGGTGGCTCGGCGCCGAGCAGGTTGCCTACGAAGTAGTCCCAGCGCCGCCGCATCATGTAGGTCCCATCGCGCCCGTAGCCGTGACGCGCGTTGGGCAGAATCAGCAGATCGAAATCCTTGTTCGCCTTGATCAGCGCATCGACCACGAGATAGGTGTTGTAGGGCGGGACATTGTCGTCCATCCCGCCGTGCGCCAGGAGCAGCTTGCCGCGGAGATTCGCGGCGTGCATCTGATTGGCGTCCGCGGCGTAGTTGTCGCTCTCGCCGTTCTTGACCAGGAGTCCCTGGTATCGTTCGCCCCAGTCGTCTTCGTAGTTCCGGTTGTCGTGGTTGCCGGATTCCGAGATGCCGACCTTGAACACGTCCGGATAGTTGAACATCGCGGCGGCTGTGGCGAACCCGCCGCCGGAGTGGCCCCAGATCCCGACGCGCTCGCGATCGATCCACCGATACCGCGCGGCGAGCTGCTGGATCGCCGCGACCTGATCGGGCAGCGTGTTCTCCTCCATCTTACCGTACGCCGCGTCGCGGAACGTCTTCGACCGTCCCCCCCTCGTCCCCATGCCGTCGATCGCGACGACCACGAATCCCAGCTCCGCGAGCGCCTGATGATCACTGCGTGCGGGCACGAAGCTGCGCGACCCCACGCTGCCGCTCGGCATGGGATAGATGTAGTCCACGAGCGGGTACTTGGCGGTCGAGTCGAGCCGCGACGGCGTGAACATCAGCCCGTAAAGGTCCGTTGTGCCGTCCCGCGCTTTCACCGTGATCTGAGTCGGGGGATGCCAGCCGGCGGCGACGAGACGCGAGATGTCGGCGCGCTCGAGCGGGACCAGTACGCGGCCGTTCCGGTCGCGTAACACGGTCACGGGCGGCGTGGCCGGCGTCGAGTAGGAGTCGATGAACGACCCGCCGTCCGGCGCCATCGCGACCTGGTGATCGGCATCTTCGGGCGTGAGCAACGTCTGGCCCCGCCCGTCGAAGCCGATGCGGTAGAAGAAGCGGTAATAGGGGTCGCGGCCCTTTTCCATTCCCTGTCCGCTGAAATAGATCGTCCGCGCCCGCTCGTCGACGTACACGATGGATTCGACGTTGCCATCACTGCTTGTGACTCGGGTTTTGAGTCGCCCGGTGGTGAGATCGTACAGGTAGAGGTGAACCCAGCCGTCGCGCTCCGACCACCAGATCAGCTCGTTCGAGTTGGGCAGCACACGCCAGTTCTGCGCGATGCCGACCTCGCCCACCTGCGTCTTCGCTTGCTCCTCGAGCAGCGTGCGGACAGCGCCGGTGCGCGCGTCGGCCACGCGCACCCACGCGTGCTTGTGATCGCGCGAGCTCGAGACGAACGCAATTGCCGAGGCGTCCGGATACCACAGGAGGTCGCAGATCCTGCCGCCGCAGGCGACTTGGTCGCTCACCATCGAGCGATGGGCGTCGGGCGGCATCTGGAGCCGCACCAGCTGCGGCGTCGGACCGGTGAGGTCGATGACCACGCGCTGAATCCGGAAGATCACGCTGTCTCCCGGCAGCGGGTATCGCCACGCTTCCAGCTCCGGCGCGCCGACCTGCGTGCGCACGAGGTACATGCGGCTCACGCCGCGCCCGTCGTGCTGGAACGTGGCGATCTTGCGCGAGTCGGGCGACCAGGTGACGACCGGCGCGGCGCTCTTGACCCAGCCGGCGTTGTTGGTTCCGTACCCGAAATCCTCGACGCCGTCCGTCGTCAGCACCGTCTCCGTGCCGCTCGTCAGGTCTGTCATCCAGAGATTGTTATTGCGAATGAACACGGCCCGTGTGCTGTCGGGTGACAGGATCGAACTGGGTGGCGCGTCGCGCCGCGTGCTTTTGGCCGCCGTGCAGCGATAGGCAGCGAGGTCGCATTTCACGATCGCATTGTATCCTGCATCCGCGCTCACCAGGGAGGACAGTTGTCGGCTGTCCGCCGAGAGGTCGAGGGAGAGCAGGGGCAGGCTATCACCCGTTACCCGCTGCCCCAGGGCCGTCGAGAGTGCCGCGGCGAGCCGCGCCTGATCGAATGCCGCGGTCCGCGTCCGGCGCCGCGGATCCACAACGACGTATTCAACCCCGCTTCTGGTGGAGACGCTGTACCAGGCTCGTCCATCGGGTAGCCACGTCGGCCGAACGGGAAACCCGGTCACCAGCCGATTGGTGGCGGGGCCGAGCGCGCGCTCGGCGCGGGCGTAGTCGTCCGCGGTCAGCGCGCGCCGTGCCTGCGGCAGCGCGGCCGAGGGGAGGATGTTGCAGAGCAAGACGGCGACGAGTGCTACACGCTGAGAGCGAGTCAGGGCGTGAGAACCCCCGTGAACACATACTCGTGTTGCGCGTCTCGAATCGTCAGCCGTTTCCCAGCATCGCTCACCACGAACTCGAAGCCACTGATCCCGGGAGCGATCGTGAGAAATGAGATCGAGCCGTCCGGATTCTTCCGCGTCGCGACCTCGCTCCGGAACTCGCCGAAGTCGAACACGGTTCGCCCGCCCTCACGGCGGACGTCGATGTCGCCCATGGCGTCGTTGTGGAAGTGCCTGCCGAGCGTCACCGCCTCCGCGGTGTCTGCGGGGACTGTGAGGAGTCTTCGGTCGGCGGCAAGCTGCGCGTACCAGCTCTTCGCCTGCGCCGCCACGTCGGCGTCCGCCTCGTCGCGGCCGTCGAACAGCACTTCGAGGAGCTTGCGCTGGAACACGTCGCGCAGGACCCAGCCCGGGTTCCCGTTGGTGAGCACCACGGCACCCACGTGCTGTTCCGGCAGCCACATCATGTCGCTGTGGAACCCGATCAGGTCGCCGCCGTGATGCACGACGGGCGTCCCGTATTTGGTGTCCACCATGAGGCCCATGCCGTACGTGGCCTCCTTCCCGAGCGGCACGTTCGGCGCGCGGCGTTGGAGCAGTGGCTCGCGGTGAATGTACTGCGTGCCATCAGGCAACCTTCCCTCGGCGAGCTCCATTGAGATGTACTTGAGCATGTCACGCACACTGCTCCACGCGGCGCCGGCCGGGCGCACGGGGATGACCGAATAGTTGATGTCCATCGCGGCGACGCTGGTCTTACTCTCGATGTCAGGCGCATGCGGCGACGCGTGGTTGCCCGCGAGCGCTCTGGCGTAGTTGAACGTCGTGGACGTCATGCCCAGCGGCCCGAAGACGAGCGCGCGCATCGCCGTGTCGTAGGCCGCGCCCAGCTCGAGGTTCGGAAAAGCCACGTGGCCACCGGTGTAACCGGCCGCTGCGGCCATCGGATTCGAGTACTGGAACATCTCCCCGAACTTGCTGGTCGGGTGCATCGTCCCCAGCGTCCGCAGCGCGGACTCCGGAGTGGCATCCTTGAACTCGAACAGCCACTCGAGGTCTTGCCGCGGCAGTCCGGTGCACGCGCAGATGAGGTGCTTCACCAGCACCTGCCGGGTGATCGCGCTGTCGCCGAGCTTGAACGAGGGGAGCAGCGAGGTCACCGGCGTCTCCCACCCGAACCGGTGCGCGTCGACGAGCTTGGCCAGCATCAGCGTGGTGAGCGCTTTGGTATTCGACGCGATCATGAACAACGTGTTGCCGTCGGGCTTCTCCGGCTTGCCGAGCTCGCGAACGCCGAACCCGTCGGCGAAGACCACCTTGCCGTCCTGAACGATGCCCACGGCCACGCCAGGGATGCCGAGCTCCCGCATCGCCTGCTCGGTGAACGCGGAGAGTCTCGCGAGACGGGCGCCGTCGAGCGTCGCGGCCTTCCTCCCGGCGAATGACTCGCGCGTGAATCCCTTGGGTAACAACCGATCGAAAATGACCTGGACCGCTGCGAGACGCTTCTCGCCCGTGGCGTCGCTCATGTCGTAGACGACGACCGTCCAGACGTCGCCGGCGCGCTGCGCGAGGATGGCGACACCGCGTTTCTCGTTGGGCGAGGTCTGGTAGGAATAGTTGCGCCGATCGGACCAGCCGTCCTGGTCGGGCTGAGGGGTGACAACCCTGAGCGGCCAGGTGTGCGCGGGCATGTATGCGGCCCACGCGAGCGCGACAGCGGAGTCGGCCGTCGGGGCACGCACGTCGACGAGCGCGATGTGCGAGTCGCCCTCGGGCGGCGCGAGGATCGTGGCAGGGCCGCGCACGGAGAAGGTCCAGCTGGCAGGGGCGATGAAGGTGGCCCCCGCGGTGGTCTGCTTGGGCGTGTCGGCCGTAAGCTGTTCCGACGTCGAGTTGTTTTGGGCGGCAATGACGGCGCGGGTACACGACGTCACGACAAGCAGGCACGCGATCGTGCGGGCAGAGCCGCTGAAGTGGATGTGCGGCATAGCTCCTCCTGGGAGCGCAGGGAGAGGAGCTTTCCAACTTACCTCCGGGTTGGCAACTCGCTACCTGCTCAACGCTCTCTCCCCAGCTTGATGGCCAGCCCCTGCATCACCAAGCGACGAACGATCCCGTCAATTTCCTCGGGCGGTAGCGTTGCTCCCTGATCAAGCCACCAGGTGAGCACCGCCATGAACGCCCCCGCCAGGAACTCCACCGCAAGCCGCCGCTGCTCGGGCGCTCCCTTGAAGCCGAGGGCCTTGAGATCCAGCTCCGCGAGGTCTGCGATCGTGCGATGGATCCGCTGTACAATGAAGGCGCCGCTCTCGCGGCCCACGATCGCGCGATACAGCGGTAAGTGGGTACGGGCGTGCTCGAGCATCGCGAGGCTGAAACCGAGAGGTCCCGACACATGCCGCCGCCGCTCCGTCAGCAACGCCCGTAGGTCTTCGAGCCGGCTGGTGAGCAGGGTCTGCTTGTCGGGAAAGTGCGCGTAAAAGGTCGCCCGCCCGACGTTTGCCCGATCGATGATGTCCTGGACCGTGGTCGCGTCATACCCCTTCTCGATCACCATCGCGATCAGCGCATCCTGCAGCAGCTGGCGGGTTCGCTGCACCCGTCGGTCCATCTTTTTCGCCTTGGCCATTGTGCCTCGTTATTGAACGTCCCGTCCGCTCGCTGTCCCAAACGGAACGAAATGTGTGTGACTGTCCCGAATCGCCCATCGCGGGCGGCAACTCCTCGTTGCCAATGCCCGTACATGAACACGATGTTCAGTAGCAGATAGAATGTCAACTACAAAACACTTTGTTCCGGAGTGGCACCATGACGCAGAATCTGGAGCTCCATCGCGCCGCCCGCCGGTCGTTGGCGGCGTTAGTGGTGACCGCGGTGCTCATCACGATCAATCACCTCTACGTGCTCGGGCCCAAGGCGTTCGGCCTCGGCGCCGTCCTGATCGTCGCGCCGACACTGCTGCTCTGGTGGTTCAAGCGGACCAGCAGCAATGTGGCGTTTGGCGGCTACCTCGTGATGAATCTCTGGGTGGTGACCGGGTTCGGGTTGCTCAAGGGATTGTGGAAGAGCACGCTGCCGGTCTTCGTCGGCACACTCCTGTCTGCCCTCTCGACGTCACATCCCCGGCCCACTCTCGCTCCCGTGTGGGTGGAGATCAGCGGTGTCGCGATGTTCATCGGAAGCGCATTCGTTGCGGCGTTCGCCTACCAGCTACTCCAGACGCGGTGGAGCACCGCACGCGCGTCCATCCTGCCCGCGTCGGCCGGCGTCCTCGCCTTCGTGGTCATGGTCGCCGCCTACGTGGTCACGGATCGGGATCGCTGGGTCGCGCCGTCCAACGGCATCGTCAAGATCGGCGTCATCGTGCCGACGGGTGGACCGTACGCCGTCCTCGGAAACTCGTTCCTCAAAGCCGTGCAGATGGCGCAGTCGGACCTGCGAGGCACGAAGTATCAGTACCAGCTCGTCCTCGTCGATGTCGGACAAGACCCCTATCAGGCGAGGGCAGCGATTCAGCGAGCGATTCAGGACGAGCGGGTCTCTGCAATCGTCGGCGGCATCTCACGGTTCGGTCAGGTCACTCGGCCCCTCGCAACCGCAGCGCAGATCCTTCATACGTGTGTGTGCTCCGTGACGTCAATTGGCGATGGGGCGTACAACTTCACGAACATCCCGTCACCGGAAGCCGAGGGAGTGCGCTGGGTGCAGGAAGCGCGACGGCGGGGCATCCGGAACATCGCCCTGCTCACGCAGGACTATCCGAGCATCCAAGGTCACCTCGAGGCGCTCAAGGTTGAAGTACGCCGTGCCGGGCTCACGATCACCGACGCGCAGGAATTCGCCGATTCGGTCACGGATTTTCGGAAGATGATCGCGCGAGCGCGGGCCTCGCACCCCGACGTCTATTATGTCGAAGCACTGAATCCTCAGCTGGATGAGCTCGCCCAACAGTTAGCAGACGCCAAGATCCGCAACATCGCTTCAGTCGTGGCGCCCTCGGTCAGCCAACGGCCCGAACTGTTCGAAGCAACCTGGTATACCGACAGCAATCTCCGGGATTTTGCCTTCAAGACCCGGTTCGAAAGACTGTATCCCGGCACGCAGTTCGCCACGCACATGATGCCCTACGCCTATGACGATTTCAACATGATCGTGCAGGCGTTCGAACGCGGAGAGAATCCAGCGGTGTATGTCCGCAACATTCGAACCTATGAGGGCAACGCGGGCACGCTGACTAAAGGGCAGGGCAGCGGCAACTTCCAGTCAACGCCGGCCGTGTGGGAGATTGAGCATGGCAAGCCGGTGTTGCTCTCACATCAGTAGGACCATGGAGGTCTTATGACAAAAGCGACGCGGACGGCGATGCTCCTGGCGCTGGTGATCGGAACAATGTTGGGGGGGACGTATCTCATCACGGTGAGGAACAATGTTGCCATGAACAGCGCACACCAAGAAACGCCGTCCGGATTCCTTCACTAGCTGGCGAGAGACCGAAGCCCCACATCGCGCGAATGTGGGGCCTTCGTTGTTCGTACGCACGGCTAAAACCCGACCCCGATCCCAAGACTCGCACGGCGCCCAACAGCGCGATGATGTGGAGCCAATCGAGGGTGATCGTTGCCATCAGCGCTTGGATTACCGCCAACACCGCTGGACGTCAACCCCGTGTTGCTACCGCGGCTGCACCGCTACCCGTTTTGACGCCGAATCGGATAGACGGTAGCGTTGTCGCTAGACTCCGTCCTGGAGAATTGTGGTGAGTGTCAAGCGAGCGGCCACGTGGTATCGCTGGGACGACATGCCCCGCGAGGAGCTGCACGAGAAGCTGTCGCGGCGCCTGATCACCGGCGACCAGTTGATGCTCGCGCACGTGTACTTGAAGAAGGGCTGCGTCGTCCCGAAGCACTCGCACATGAACGAGCAGCTCACCTACATCCTGGAAGGAGCGCTCCAATTCTTTGTGGGTGACGACGACCGCGAGGAAATTGTCGTGCGCGCGGGAGAGGTGCTCCATCTGCCGGGCAACGTGCCGCACGAGGCCCACGCGCTCGAGGATACGCTCGACGTAGACGTGTTCTATCCGCCGCGCGAGGACTGGCTCAAGAAGACGGACGCCTATCTCCGGAAATAGTCGCCGTTCGCTCTCCTTACATAACAGAGCCCAACTGGCTCTCGGTGGGCTCCGCTCAGCAGAACCAGGGTTCGGTGAGGCGGGCGGGGATGGGCCGCTCGGGCGGCGGCAGTCGCACGCCGCCGATGTACGCCCGGCCGGCGCGCTGCGCGGCGAGCGTGTGCAGGCGCGCGATCGTCGCCGCGGGATCTTCGCCGGCCGCCGCGGCAACGAGCGCGGTGACGTCGGCGTGGAGCGCGTCCATGCGCGGGTCGGGGTGCGTCCAGCGGTAGGTGAACGCCGGGCGGTCGAGCGCGCCGAGGAACGGTTGAATCGCGGGGCGGGTGAGCAGCGATGAGCCGGGTGGGACGAGCAGCCGGATCGTGAGCTGCACCGGGTCCACCTGATCCACGAGGTCTTCCGAGTCCACGAAGTCCAGCAGCTCGAAGTAATCGTCGAGCGTCGCCCACGGGGTGAACGGCATGAACGAAGGCCGGAGCGCGATGCCAGCCTCGCGCATGATGTCGAATGCGGCGAGCGCGTCGGCGCGGGTGTGGCCTTTCTCGAGATTGGCGAGCACGACGTCGCTGAGCGACTCGACGGCGGAGACGACGAACGCGCAGCCGGTGCGGGCGAATCCAGGCAGCAGGGCGCGGTGGCGGAGCAGGTGTTCGATCTTGGCCGTGAAGTCGTACGTCACGCCGGGGAACTCGGTGTGCAGCGCGCGGACCAGCCGGAGCGCATGCCCCGGGCCGTTGAGGAAGTCGGGGTCGCCGAACGTGATGTGTCCCGCGCCGGCGGCGACGAGGCGGCGGATGTCGCCGAGCACGACGTCCTGCGGCACGACGAAGAATCGTCCGTTGTAGACGGGCGGAATGGGGCAGTGTAGACAGTGGTGCAGGCAGCCGCGGCTCGCTTCGACATACCCCGTCGCGATGTCCGCTCCGTTGCGCCGGAGCTTGACGTAGCGAGTGAGTGGCGGAAGCGACTTACGGCTTGGGAGTGGAAACTTGAGACGAGTGCGTCGTGCGTCAGAGGTCGAATTCGTGCTTCGTGCGTCGTACGTCGTGCGTCGTGATTCTCCACGTTCGAGCTGCTCCACGAGCTCCACGAACGATTCTTCAAATTCGCCGCCGAAGACATCATCGGCGATCCCCGCGAGCAGGTACTCGGCGTTGAGCAGCGCCGGCGATCCCCGCGAGCAGGTACTCGGCGTTGAGCAGCGCGTAGAGGCCGTGAAAGACGATGCGGCACTGCGGGTTGATGCGGCGAATCCGCTCGGCCGTGCGGACGCCGAGACGCAGCGCCGTGTGCATCGGGACCGCTATGGCGACCAGCTTGGCGCGGCGGATCTTGGCGTCGTCCCACGGCTCGACGGCGAGGTCGAGAGAATCGGGCGCGAAGCCGGCGCGCTCGAGGAAGGCTTTGGGCCAGGCGATGCCCAGGGGTTGATGGCCGAGCGAGTAGCAGGAGATGAGGAGGACGTCAGGCATGGCCATGGACCGGAACATTAACCAGCTGGCGTGTCAGCGCACGGATACCAAGCGTGACGCGAACGGAACGCCGAGGGGGACACCCCCCATTCCCGGCGAAACGAATTCGTGAAGTGGCTGTGATCGGCGTAGCCGAGGTCCAGCGCCAGCGGTGTCAGGCGCCTCGCGCCCGCGGCCAGGCGCTCGGCGGCGACTCGCGCCCGCAACCGGACCACGTAGCGACGCAAGCTGAGACCGGCCACGGCGTGGAAGGTGTGAGACAAGTGGTACGGTGAGCAGTCGAGCGCCGCTGCCAGCTCCGCGAGGCTGGGCGGCCGTTCGAGGCGCTCGCTGATCATGAGCTTCACGGCCTCGACCACGTCGCGCCTCCGCCGGCGCACCCGCGACACATCCCGGATCGGCGCCGGCGCGGCGTACACGCACGCGATGGCGGCGTGCGACAGCTCGGCGAGCGCGTCCTCCAAGGCGAGCCTGTCGGCGCGAAGGGCAACCAAATTCAAGAATTCCCAGTGCAGCCACACCGCGCGCGGCGAGCTCAGACCATAGCCGCGGCAGAACGGTCTCTCCGGATCCTCGGCCGCCGCCGGAGCATGGCGGCCAACGAGCTCCAGCGCGCGATTCGTGTCCACCGTGAGAATCGTGCACGCGTCGCCGCCGGGGAGGGGATGCGCGTAGCGGTACACCTCCGCCGCGTTGAACAGCATGACGTGGTTGGGATCGGCTAGCACGCGCTCGCGCCGCTCGGTGCGCTGAAACACGCCTCGGCGCACGAGCACGATACTGTGCGTCGGGTTCGGCTCCTCGGGCCCATCCGCGGCGGCGCGGTGAGCGTGACAGCGGAAATCGACGACACGCATGCCGAGCGACTCGAATAGCACCCGTCGAGTGTGCTCGTCACCCGCAAGAACCTTCAAGCGGCGGCCCGCATCCACACGCCAAATACTACTGAGCGCTCAGGTCTTCGAAAGGAGGACACACCATGAAGTGGATGATTGCCGTCACGATTGGAGCAATCGCGGTTGCGTGGACGGGGAGTGGGGCAGCCGACCCGCGGCGCGACATGATCGCCGTGCTGCCGGCCCTGGGGCCACATCCCTCGCTCGGACACCACGGCGATCTCTTCGGACGCTTCGTGGGCACGTGGGATGCGGACTACTCGTTCATCGCCGAGGACGGCAGCGTGCGGCACTCGCGCGGCGAGGTGCTCTTCGGATGGATCCTCGACGGACATGCGTTGCAGGACATCTTCCTGGGTTATCCGCAGCCCGGCGCGAACGCGGAGCGCAGTATGGTCACCGGGGTGCGGTGGGTGGACCCCAAGACCGACAAATGGACGTTGATGTTTGCGGCGCCGTCCTTCAACGCCGGCGTCCGGATGGAAGGTGGCGCGGAGGGAGATCGCATCGTGCTGCGCGGTCGCGACGACCACGGCGACTCGCTGCGCTGGTCGTTCAATGACATCACACCGAATTCATTCACCTGGCGCGGGGAGACCTCGCACGACGCCGGCAAGACGTGGCGCATGGATGAAGAGCATCACATGACTCGGCGGCGCTCCAGCTAGGAAGTTGGTAGGGGCGCAGGTGGAGGTCGATTCTCGATAGGCTCGTTCGACGCTTTATTAGGAGCCTATGGAAGAAACGATCACCGCAGCGACGCCTAAGGCCGGCGAGCGCGAATGGATCGGATTGGCGGTCATCGCGCTGCCGTGCCTGCTGTACTCGATGGACCTGACGGTCCTGCATCTCGCCGTGCCGCGCCTCACCGAGGCGCTCGCGCCGAGCAGCGTGCAGCTGCTGTGGATCATCGACATCTACGGATTTCTGCTCGCCGGCTCGCTCATCACGATGGGCACGCTGGGCGACCGCATCGGCCGGCGCCGACTGCTCTTGATCGGCGCCGTCCTGTTCGGGGCCGCGTCGATTCTCGCGGCATTCTCGCGCAGCGCCGCGATGTTGATCGTCTCCCGCGCCGTGTTGGGCGTTGCCGGGGCGACCATCGCGCCGTCCACCCTCTCGCTCATCCGCAACATGTTCCTCGACGCGCGCGAGCGCACCACCGCCATCAGCATCTGGATCATCGCCTTTTCCCTCGGCGGTGCGATCGGACCGTTACTGGGTGGCGTGATCCTGGAGTACTTCTGGTGGGGCGCCGTGTTCTTGATCAGCGTGCCGGTGATGATCCTGTTGCTCGCGGTGGGGCCGTTCCTCCTACCGGAGTACCGCGACCCTAACGCCGGCAAGCCGGACCTGCTCAGCGCCGCGCTCGCGAGCGCCGCGGTCCTGTCGATCATTTACGGGCTGAAGCTGATGGCTCAGGACGGCGTGAGTGTCGCGGCGGCCCTAAGTGTCCTGGCCGGTCTCGCGATCGGAATGGTGTTCGTGCGCCGCCAGAAACAGCTCGCCGATCCGCTCATCGATCTGCGGCTCTTTGCAATCCCCAGGTTCCGCGCCTCGCTCGTGCT
>WNGD01013704.1_pt1 | contig 14578 bp, 15 predicted proteins | sample 5400671 | NCBI WGS metagenome assembly WNGD01 (sample SAMN13153369, study PRJNA577476) | soil metagenome | isolation source: 40 cm soil or saprolite under grassland replicate 2 | place: USA:California | collected 2016-06-15 | reverse complement strand
AGCGGGATCCGGTGTACGCGGCCGCGTACGCCGGCCTGGGCTACTCGTACGTCGGAATGGCATACTATTGGGTAATGCCGTCGCGCGAGGCATATCCATTGGCAGAGGCTGCCGCCCGCCGCGCACTGCAGATCGACTCCACGCTCGGCTTCGCGCACGCGCTGGTTGCAGAAGCGACGGCGAGCTTTCATCGGCGGTGGGCGGCCGCCGAACCACTGTTTCGCCGCGCTCTCGAGCTGGATCCGGACGACCCGGAGCCGCACCAGATGTTCGGCGTCTATCTTCGGACCCTCGGACACTTCGACGAAGCCGAGGCCGAGATGCGTCGGGCCGTCGAGCTGGATCCACTGACCCGCCATTTCTCGTATCAGCTGGGTCGGGTCCTGGCGTGCGCAGGTCGTCCGGCAGACGCGGCTATGCAATTCGCGAAGCAGCTGGCGCTCGACTCGATTTATCCGCCGGCCCACTATGAGCTCGCGAAGGCCCTCGCCAGCCAGGGAGACTATGACGCGGCCATCAACGAGTTCGCGACGGGCGCCCGCCAGTGGGGGGATACCGCTTACGGGCGCCTCATCCATGGGAACCGGGGCAGCGCCGGCTACACGGCGGCGCGCTTACTCGGGGCCACCCGATCCCTCGAGCGGCTGCGGACGCGAGCGAAGCGCGGATTCGTTCCACCGGTCGCCTTCGCTCGCGAGTACATCGTACTCGGCCAGCGTGAGGAGTCCATGGCCTGGCTCCGGCGAGCGTTCGACGAGGGCGACGTCAATTTGGCGGCGGCGGTTAGCTGCGAACCCGAGTACGCCCCGCTCCGGGCTGACCCGCGGTTTCGGGACCTCCGCCGTCGCATGGGGCTGCAATAAACGGCTGTCACCCGCGTTACCGAGGTACGCGGAGGCGACACCGCCGCGACTACCTTCGCCTATGCCCTTACGTCTTTCCGAGCACCCCCAACAGGACCGTCCCCGCGAGCGTTTCTGGGCCGTCGGCCCCGCCGCGCTGACGGGGCAGGAGCTGCTGGCCATTCTCCTGGGGACAGGCTACACCGGACGTGACGCGCTGGCGGTTGCCGGCGACGTGTTGGCCCGCGTGGATGGCTCCTTGCGGCGCCTGGCGGGGCGCCCCTCGGCGGAGCTGGCCAAGGTCCCGGGGATGGGGCGGACCAAAGCCGCCCGCGTGGCCGCGGCCCTCGAGCTCGGACGCCGGGTGGGGACCGAGACGGAGCCGCCCCCGGCACGGGTGCGGGGGCCCGCGGACGTGCAGCGCTTTTACGGCACGCGGCTGCGGGACCTGACCGTTGAAGAGTTCCACGTGCTTGCCCTGGGCAGCCAGAGTCAGATCCTCGGCGACCTCCTGATTACGCGGGGGATCCTGAACAGCTCGCTGGTACACCCGCGGGAGGTGTTCCGGGCGGCGATCGCCGAGGCGGCGGCCGGGATCATCGTGGTGCACAACCACCCGAGCGGCGACCCGACGCCGTCGGCGGACGACCGGACCGTGACGCGGCAGCTGGTGGACGCAGGCCGGCTGCTCGACCTTCCCGTGTACGACCACGTGATCGTCGGAGCCGATCGCTACGTGAGCTTCGCCGAGGCCGGATTACTGTAGGGCGCCGCGCCATAGGACCCCAGGAACTCGTGGCGCCGCCTGACGTTTCCCTGGACCGCGTTGACGCGGCGACCGCGCCTCGCCATCCTCCACAGGTGACCAGTACCGCCCCTCTCCTCGCCCCCGAGCTCGCTCGGGCGGTCGCGCTGCAGCGCGACCGGCTGGACTTGGACCTGCTGTCGCGGGCCTACCAGATGAGCGCCCAGGCCCACCGGGGTCAAAAGCGCCAGTCGGGCGACGACTACGTCTCGCACTCGGTCGCCGTCGCGACGATTCTCGCCGAGCAGCAGATGGATTCGGTCACCATCGCCGCCGCCCTGTTGCACGACGTGGTCGAGGACTCGGACGTCTCGGTCGAGGACATCCGGCGCACCTTCGGTCCCGAGGTGGCGGAGCTGGTCGACGGGCTCACCAAGCTCTCCACCCTCACCTTCCGGTCGACCGTGGAGGAGCAGGCCGAGAACTACCGCAAACTCCTGCTGTCGGTCGCGAAAGACGCTCGCGTCATCATCATCAAGCTCGCCGACCGGCTGCACAACATGCGGACCCTGGAGCACCTGGACCCGGAGAAGCGGCGTCGCATCGCGCTCGAGACCCGCGAGATCTACGCGCCCCTGGCGCACCGCTTCGGCATGGCGGGCGTGAAGGCCGAGCTCGAGGACCTCGCCTGCAAGTTCCTCGAGCCCGAGGACTACCGCGCGTTGGCGCGCAAGGTCAAGGCGAGAAAGAGCGAGCGTGAGGAGACCATCGAGCGGCTGCGGATCCCGCTTGTCGAAGAGCTGCGAGCGGCCGGACTCACGGGCTACGAGATCACCGGTCGTCCCAAGAACCTCTGGTCGATCTACAAGAAAATGAAGAAGCGCGACAAGCCGTTCGAGGAGATCTACGACCTCCTCGCGGTGCGCGTGCTGGTGAACGACATCCCCGAATGCTACCACGTCCTGGGCGTGATCCACCACAAGTGGACGCCGCTGCAGGAGCGCATCAAGGACTACATCGCGAGCCCGAAGTCGAACGGCTACCAGTCGCTTCACACCACCGTGTTCGGACCGGGCGGCCAGCTGTACGAGATCCAGATCCGTACCCATGAGATGCACCACACCGCGGAGTACGGCATCGCGGCGCACTGGCTGTTCAAGGAGGGGCGCAAGAGCCCGGACGAGCTCGACCGCCACCTGGCGTGGTTTCGTCAGCTGCTCGAGCTGCAGCAGGATGCGCACACGCCCGAGGAGTTCCTCGAGTTCCTGAAGGTCGATCTGTACCAGGACGAGATCTTCGTCTTCACGCCCCGTGGCGACGTGAAGCGCCTGCCGAAAGGCGCGACGCCGATCGACTTCGCGTTCGCGGTGCACACGGAAGTGGGCCAGCACTGTCAGGGCGCGCGCATCAACGGCCGGATTGCGCCGCTGCACCGTCCACTGAAGAACGGTGACACGGTGGAGGTGATGACCAGCCCGCAGGCCAAGCCGTCCCGCGACTGGCTCGCCCACGTGCAGACCGCGCGGGCCCGCCACAAGATCCGACAATGGATCAGCCGGGAAGAGCAGGAGAAGAGCCTCGAGCTGGGGCGGGAGATCCTGGCGCGGGAGGTGCGGCGACGCCGGCTGGAGTCGCCGGATGCCACGCGCCTCGAACGCGCTGCGGCAGACCTCTCCGTCGGCACGGCGGAGCAGCTGCAGGCCGCGCTGGGGCGGGGCGACATCGCCCTGGGGACGATGATGCGAGCGCTGTACCCCGACCTCCCGGCGGAGGACCTGCAGGCACCGAAGCCGACCGCGTTCGGCCGTGTGATCGAGCGGCTGCGGCTCGGCCGCGGCATCAAGATCCAGGGCGTGGACGGGCTGATGGTGCGCTATGCCCAGTGCTGCCAGCCGGTGCCCGGGGACCGGGTGGTCGGATACGTCACCCAGGGCCGCGGGATCTCGATTCATCGCTCGGATTGTCCCAACCTCCTCCTCCTCTCGGCCGAGGCCGAGCGTCGGATCGAGATCGACTGGCAGGAATCCGAGGGGGAGACGTTTGTGGTGCGCCTCGCCGTGGGCGGGGAAGATCGGCGCGGCCTGTATGCCGATATCTGCACGGCCATCAGCGAATCGGGCACCAACATTCGCTCGGCGGAGATCTCGACGCGCGACGGCGCGGTGTTCGGCTCCGTGCTGGTGGAGGTCGAGAACCAGACCCACTTGAACAAGGTGATCCGGGCGATCCGGCGGGTGAAGGGCGTGATGGACGTGTCCCGCCGGGAGTCCGGCCCCCAGACGCAAGCCCCGGTCGGTTAAGTTTCTGGGATGCCGTACGACCTCGTATCGCCGTTCGCGCCGGCGGGGGATCAGCCGCGCGCCATCCGGGAGCTGGCCGCCGGCCTGGCTCGCGACGACCGCTACCAGACCCTGCTCGGTGTCACCGGCTCCGGCAAGACGATGACCATGGCTCACGTCATCGCCGGGTTCGGACGTCCCACTCTCGTGCTGTCCCACAACAAGACCCTGGCCGCCCAGCTGTACGGCGAGCTCAAGTCGTTCTTTCCAAAGAGCGCGGTCGAGTTCTTCATCTCCTATTACGACTACTACCAGCCCGAGGCCTACGTCCCCCAGACCGATACGTACATCGCGAAGGACTCGTCGATCAACGACGACATCGATCGGCTGCGGCTGCGGGCCACGTCCAGCCTCATGGAGCGCGAGGACGTGGTCATCGTGGCGAGCGTCTCGGCCATCTACGGCCTGGGCGACCCCGATCTGTACCGGCAGCGGCTCGTGACGGCCAGCGTGGGCGAGGCACGCGGCCGCGACGCCTTGCTGGAGGCGCTGGTCGGAGTACAGTACCAGCGCAACGATACGGCCTTCGAGCGCGGGACCTTCCGCGTACGGGGCGATACGATCGAGGTGTTCCCGGCCTACGACGAGCAGGCGGTCCGCGTCGAGTTCTGGGGCGACACGGTGGAGCGCATCACGAAGATCGATCCCCTCACCGGGAACACCATCACCGAGCTCCCCCGGGCCGCGGTGTATCCAGCCACCCACTTCGTCACCGAGCGGCCGACGATCGAGCGTGCCGTCGTGGCGATCCGCGCGGAGCTCGGGGCGCGCCTCGCCGAGCTGCGGGCCCAGAACAAGTTGCTCGAGGCGCAGCGCCTGGAGTCGCGCACCAATTTCGACATCGACATGCTGCTCGAAGTGGGTCGCTGCACCGGAATTGAGAACTATTCGCGACCCCTGACCGGGCGCGCTCCCGGCGAGCGCCCCGCGTGCCTGCTCGACTACTTTCCCGAGGACTACCTCTGCATCATCGACGAGTCGCACCAGACGTTCCCACAGCTTGCCGGAATGTTCGAAGGAGACCGCTCCCGCAAACAGACGCTGGTCGACTACGGGTTCCGGCTTCCGTCGGCCCTCGATAACCGGCCGCTGCGGATCGACGAATTCATGCAGCTCGTGCCCCGGATCCTGTTCGTCTCCGCGACGCCGGGGGAGCAGGAGCTCAAGCTCTCGGGCGGTGTCGTGGTCGAGCAGATCATCCGGCCCACCGGCCTCGTCGACCCCGAGGTCGAGGTCCGCCCGGTGAAGGGGCAATCCGGGGTCTGCGGCTGGGCGAGTTCGACGTGCTCGTGGGGATCAACCTGCTGCGCGAAGGGCTCGATCTTCCCGAGGTCTCGTTGGTGGCGATCCTCGACGCCGACCAGGAGGGGTTCCTGCGCTCGGATCGGTCCCTCATCCAAACCGTGGGCCGCGCGGCACGCCACCTCAACGGGCGCGCGATCCTCTACGCCGACCGGGTCACGGGCTCGATGCAGCGCGCCCTCGACGAGATGACCCGCCGGCGCCACACGCAGCTCGAGTACAACGCGCAGCACGGCATCACGCCCCGCTCGATCGTCAAGTCGGTGGACCAGGTGCGCTTCGCGACGCGCTTCGCGGACGCGAAGTCCGCCAAGCCCGCCGAGGCGGGGTTCCACCGCCCGGCCGATGCCAATGAGCGCGAGGCGCTCATCAGACTGCTCGAGAGCCAGATGCAGGCCGCTGCCGAAGAGCTCGATTTCGAGCTCGCCGCCGTGTTGCGCGATCAAATCCTCGAGCTCCGGGCCGACGGCGACGCCGTACGCCCCTCCCATGCGCCTGTCCGCGGACGCGCTCAATCGGTTCGGTGAGGCGCTCGGCCGCGAGCTCGCGGCGCCCGCCGTGATCGGGCTCTCCGGAGAGCTCGGCACGGGCAAGACCACGTTCGTGCAGGCGGTCTGCCGCGGCGTGGGAGCGCGAGGCCTCGCCACCAGCCCGACCTACGCGCTGGTCCACCAGTACCGAACGCCCCAAGGCCGCCCGGTCTATCACGTCGACTGCTACCGCCTGCGGTCTCCGGCCGAAGCACAGGATCTGGGGTTCGACGACATGGTGCGCGACGAAGCCATCGTGCTGATCGAATGGCCCGAGCGCGCGGGGGCGTGGACGCCGCGGCTGGATCGGCACTTCCGCCTCAGTTACGGTGCGGATGCCGACACCCGGGAGCTGGAGGAGATTCGGTGACGCGACCCATGACCCTTCGGGAATGTGGAACGCGGAATGCGGAGTGCGGAATTGAACGGGATGGTTCGATCCCGGGAGCGAGCGGTCGAAATCGACCAGCGCTCGGTCCATTCCGCATTCTGCACTCCGCATTCCGCACTTGGGCAGGGTGGTGATGGGCGGGCATTGGCTCGCCATCGACACCGCGACCGACATCGCCAGCGTCGCCGCTGGGCGGCCGCCGACGGCACAGAGCGGCGCGCACGTGCAGGGAGCCCGCCGTCACGCAGCCGAGATCATTCGCCTCGTGGACTTCGCGCTCAGCCGGCTGGGCATTCGGCCAGGGGATCTCGAGGGCCTCGTCGTAGGTGACGGACCCGGGAGCTTCACCGGCCTCCGCATCGGTTGGGCGGCTGCGAAGGGGCTCGCGCATGAGGCGGGGCTCGAGCTTCGAGCGATTCCGTCGCTCATGGCCGCCGCGGCGGGCGCGGCCCCGAAGCTCGGGGCCGAGCCCGTGGCAGCGTGCTTCGATGCGCTCCGTGGACAGGTGTATGGAGCGGTGTATGTGTTTCACCCCGATCGCGTGGAGACGTTGGTCGCGCCTGCGGTGCTCACGGTGCCGGAGCTGGCGCGGGTCGCGCCGCGGCGGCCCCGGCTCGTCGTGGGCGATGGGGCGGTCCGTTACGCCGATGACGTCGCCAGCTGGAGCGGTGCGCCTCCGGTACCGCTCGAGCGCCTGCCTCCGGGGGCCACGCAGCTCCTCGCCCTGTTGGAACGTGAGGGCACGGGGCGTGTCATCGAGGGTCCCGCCACCGCGGAGCCTGTGTATGGACGTCCTGCGGAAGCGCAGGCCAAATGGGAGGCGAGCCACGGCCGCCCGTTACCCGATTCGCCCCGCCCGGCCGGCTGACGTCGGCGACGTCGGCGCGATCGAGCGGGCCGTGTTCTCCGATCCCTGGTCGGCGGATGACTTCGCGGAGTGTGTCGATTCGGGCGTACCGTTCCTCGTGGCCGAGCAGCAGGGTATCGTCGCGGGCTACGTCGTCGCACACTACGCCGCCGACGAGGGCGAGATCCTGAACCTGGGCGTCGCGGCGGCCCACCGGCGCCAGGGGATTGGGCGTGCGCTGGTCGAGCGGGTGCTCCAGACGCTCGTCCAGCGCGGCGTGGGGACCGTGTACCTCGAGGTGCGGGCGTCGAACGCTGCGGCCCGCCAGCTGTATGAGTCGCTCGGGTTCGGCGAGGTGGCGCGGCGGGCGCGCTATTACCGGCGGCCCATCGTTTAGCACAAGTGGCGTATCTTTGATTGACAGAATAACTTGCGGGTCATATACTGTTGTCGCCCTTGGTCCAGACCCGCCCAGCGTCTGGAGGTCTGTTGTGAGCCGGAGTCTCAATAAAGTCATGCTAATCGGGAACTTGGGGGCCGATCCCGAGGTGCGGAGCACCAATAACGGCTCCCGCGTCGCCACGTTGTCGCTGGCAACCAGTCGGCAGTGGACGGGGCAGGGTGGGGAGAAGCAGGAAAAGACCGAATGGCATCGCGTGATCTGCTGGAACAATAAGGGCGCCCAGCTGGCGGACCTCGCGGAGAAGTACATGAAGAAGGGGGACCGGATCTACGTCGAGGGGCGCGTCGAGTACCGGACCTGGGAAGATCGCGAGAAGCAGACGCGGTACACCACCGAGATCATCGCGCGGGAAGTGATCCTCTTGTCGTCTCGGGGAGGCGGCGAAGGGTCCGGCGAGTTCGCGCGGGCCAAGGCCGCCGCCAAGGTAGCGCCCGAGGGGGCGGGGAAGGCGGAATCGCTGGACGCGTTCCCGGAGGCCCTGGATGAGGAGGACGACGATCTGCCGTTCTGAACGAGCAGCCCTGCTCGCCCTTGTAGCAGGGCTGCTCGCGGGGGTGGCGCCCGCGGTTGCGGCGCAAGACACTACGCAGGCTCGACCGGATACCTCGACGCCGGCGCCGGATACGTCTCAAGCCGCGCCGGCGCCGTTGGGTCAGTTGCCCGCCACCCACACCGTGACGACGGGTGAGACCCTCTGGTCCATCGCTCAGCTGTACTACAACGATCCGCTTCTCTGGCCTGAGATCTACCGGCTGAACACCTCGCTGATCGATGATCCCCACTGGATCTATCCAGGGGAGGAGTTGAGCCTGGCGGGGGGATTGAGCGTGGCGCAGGCACCGGAGTCAACGTCCGTGGGGCCGGCCCAGCCGACGCCCGGCGATACGGTACACGCCGTACCGGCGCCCGACACCGTCGTGGCGGTGGGGCCGGATACGACCCCGCTGCTGGATACGGCGCAGGTGGTGGAGGCGCCGCCGCCTCCCGCCGACCGCGCCGAGGGCTATCAGACGATCTTCGATCGGCGTCGCACGGCGACACAAGAAGTGCGGGACGTGCTGCGGGCCTACGCCAATCAGGCGTATCGGCCGCTGCGCCGGGGCGAGTTTTACGCCGCGGGCTTCCTGACCGAGCAGCAGCAGCTCCCGTACGGTCGGGTGCTCGGCAACACGTCCATCCCCGCCATCCCGCGTCTCACGGATCGCTCGACCGCGACGACGTTCGATCAGATTTCGATCCAGCCACCGCGGCGCGCATCGTATCACGTGGGTGACTCCCTGCTCGTCGTGCGGATCGACCGCGACATCGCGGGTTGGGGAGGGGTCGTGGTTCCGGTCGGCGTCGCGCGTGTGACCGAGCTGCAGCGGCGACAGGTGCTCGCCGACGTGATCATGCAATTCGGACGCATCCACGACGGGCATCTCGCGCTGCCGCTCGAGCCGTTCAAGGATCCGGGCGAGGTGCACCCAACTCCCGTCGACCGGGGGCTCGAGGGCGTGGTGATCGCCGAGCGGGATCTCCACGTGCTGGCCGGTCCACAGCAAATCGTCTTCATCAATCGGGGACGTGCGGAAGGCGTGAACAGCGGGGACGTGTTTGAAGTGTTCCGGCCGGCGGCGGGGGTGCCGGGCACGTCGTCCGAGCAGATGCAGGTCGTGCTCCAGATCGTGCACACGCGCGATCACTCGGCCTCGGGGCTGATCTTGAATGTCGGGCACCCCAAACTCGTTCCGGGCATGCCGGTGCGGCTCATCCGGAAGATGCCGTCCTGACCGGTCGCCGGCCGCCCGAGTCTCGCGGGCGCCGGCGCTTTCCGTCCCGTGGTCCTCGTTCCGCACCTGATCGCGCTGGGCCTGTACGCACTGGCCGCCGCGCTCGTATTGGCACCCTTTGCCGGCCTCCGGCCGGCACCGCGTGCGCTGGCGCTGGGCCTGCCCTTGCTCGGCATCGCGACGCACGTCATCGGGGTGGCGCGACTCAGCTCTTTCCTCGGCGTCGCCCCGACGCTTTCCATGCTGGCCCTGTTCCTCATGGCGCTGCAGGTCGCAAGCGAGGGCCTGTTCCGCGCGTCGGCCGTGGGCCTGTTCACCGGGCCCCTCGCGACGGGGCTCCTCGGGCTGGCACTGCTCATCGGGCTCGCACCGGAAACCCCAGCCGCGTCGACGCGCGGCGCCTGGTCCATTCTCCACATCACGGTCAGCGTGCTCGGCCTGGCCATGCTGGCGCTCGCATTCATCGCCGCCGCCCTTTACCTGCTCCAGTTCCGCGAGCTCAAGGCGAAGCGCTTCGGGCCGGTGTTCCGGTTGTTCCCGCCACTCGAGCGGCTGGACCAGCTGAATCATCTGTCGCTGGTGCTTGGATTCCCGACCGTGACGCTGGGTGTGCTGCTCGGGTTCGGCGTGCGCTACGCCGGGGGCGGGTCGGTCGACGCGGCGCAGGTCGTGTGGGGGATGCTCACCTGGGGGGTCTTGGGATGGGCCGTGGGAGTGCGGGTGGTGCGCCACTGGGCCGGTCGGCGTGCCGCGTTCGCGAGCATCGCGAGCTTCACGGCCGTGCTACTCGTGTACGTGGCGCTCAAGCTCGCGGCGCCCGGAACCCAGCGGTTTCTCTGAGCCGGGCGACCATGAGCATCACGGTTCTGGGCGTGAACCACCGTACGGCGCCGCTCGAGGCGCGCGAGCGCTTCGCGCACGAGCGGGGCGAAGTGCTTGCGTCGCTCGAGCGCGTGCTGGCAGCCGGCGCGCGCGGCGGCGTGCTGCTGTCAACCTGCAATCGCACGGAGTTCTACCTCTCCGAGCCCGACGAGGCCGTGCCGGACGTCGTGTGGGCGATCCTGTCGGAGCGCTTGGGGGGTGGGCGCAGCGCCAGCCAGTACGGGTACACCCAGCGCGATCGCGATGCGGTGCGTCACCTGTACCGCGTCTCCGCCGGGCTCGACGCCATGATCCTCGGAGAATCACAGATCCAGGGACAGGTGCGTGATGCCTGGGAGACGTCGAAGGCACAGGCGGGCCCGGTGCTGCACCGGCTGTTCCAGTCGGCCTTGCTCGTCGGCGCCCGCGTCCGCAGTGAGACCGGGCTCGCGACCGGCGCGGCATCCGCACCCTCCGCCGCAGTGGCGGTGGCGGCCCGGATCTTTACGCGGCTCGCCGGTCGCTCGGCGCTGATCCTCGGCGCGGGAGACATGGCGGAGCTCGCCGCCACCTGCCTCGTGTCCGAGGGTGTGCGGGTCACGCTCGTGGCCAATCGCACCTACGAGCGTGCTCGCGCGATCGCCGAACAGCTGGGCGCACGCGCCCTGACGCTGGACGAGGCGTGGGAACACTTCGCCGACGCCGACATCGTGCTCAGCTCGACCGCGGCACCGCACGCCGTCGTCACCTGGGACCACGTCGCGCCGGCGGTCGCGCGGCGCCGCGGCCGCCCGCTCTGCATCCTCGATCTCGGCATGCCGCGGGATGTGGAGCCCGCCGTGGCCCAGCTCGAGAACGTCTTCCTGTACGACATCGACGATCTCCAGGCGGTGGCGGCACAGGCGGCGGCCGAGCGGCGCCGCGACATCCCGGCGGCGGAGAGCATCGTGACCGAGGAGGTCGAGCGCTTCTGGGCGTGGTACGGCGGACTTGTCGTCGTGCCCGTCCTGAAGGAGTTCCGCGAGCGGCTGGACCAGGTGCGCGCCGCCGAGCTGGAGCGCGCGCTGCGCCGTCTCGCCCATTTGAGCCCCGAGGATCGTGGGGAGATCGAGCACTTCAGCCAGACCCTGCTGAACAAGTTTCTGCACCAGCCGACCATCGCGCTCAAAGAGGCCGCGCAGTCCGGACGGGGCTACGGTCTGCTCGAGGCGCTCAAGCGGCTCTTCGGCCTGGAGCGGCAAGATGGCGGGTAGCGTCCTCGTCACCGGGGGGGCGGGGTACATCGGCAGCGTCGTGGTAGCCCAGCTGCTCGGCCGCGGCTACGAGGTCGTGGTCTTGGACGATCTCAGTCGCGGGCACCGGCAGGCGGTGGCGCCGGAGGCGACCTTCGTGCGGGGCGGGATCGGAGACCGCGGCGTGCTCGACGAGCTGCTCCGGCGCCACCGCTGTGAGGCGCTGGTGCATCTCGCCGCCTATGCCCTGGTGGGGGAGTCGGTCGCGAAGCCTGAGATGTACCGCGCCAACAACGTGACGGCCGGGCGCGTGCTGCTCGAGGGTGTCGCGGCCGCGGGGGTGCGGCGCGTCGTGTTCTCATCGTCGTGCGCGGTGTATGGGCACCCTCCAGCGACTCCGATTTCGGAACAGGCGCCGCTGATGCCGGTGAACCCGTACGGCGAGACGAAGCGCGAGTTCGAGCGGCTGCTCACTGCCTTCGCGGCGGGGGACGGTGCCACGGTCTTCAGCCTGCGCTATTTCAACGCTGCCGGGGCGAGTCCCCACTACGGGGAGGATCACGCCCCCGAGACGCATCTCATCCCCAACGTGCTGCGTGTGGCGTCCGGCGCGCTTCCGGCGCTCGACGTGCAGGGGACGGACTACCCCACGCCGGATGGCACGGCGGTGCGGGACTACGTGCACGTCCTGGACATCGCCGACGCGCACGTGCGGGCGCTCGAGGCGGACCCGGCGGAGGCGGGAGCCCAGGGGCGGGCCATCGCGGTGAACCTCGGGACCGGGGTCGGGTACTCCGTGCTCGCGGTGGCGGAGGCGGCGCGGCGCGTCACGGGCCGAGCGATTCCGGCGGTGGCACGACCCCGGCGCCCCGGTGATCCGCCCGAGCTCGTCGCGGCGGCGGGTCGGGCCGAGGCGGTCCTCGGCTGGCGGCCGCAACACTCCAGTCTCGACGAGATCCTCTCGAGCGCGTGGGCCTGGCACCTGGCACACCCGCATGGGTACCCGAACTAGGGAGGGCTGACAGGGTGCTCTTTCAAGTGGGCCGGGCGGTTCCGACAACGCCCTGGGAACTGGTCCTCACGTCGAGTCGCGAGACCAAGTTCGTACTCGCCATCCTCGTCGTGTTTTCCATCGTCTCCTGGTACCTCATCTTCCTCAAGTGGTGGCAGTTCCGCCGGATGCGGCGCCAGGCAGACCGTTTCATGGCCGAGATCGAGCGGGCGACGCGGCTCGACGATGCCTACCACGCCGCCATGCGGCTGCCGGCCTCGCCGTACAACCGTCTGCTGCGCGAGGGCATTCATTTCTTCTCCGAGCTGAAGCCCGGCGGATTGAAGGACAACGGCCCGGCGGTGGCGACCCAGACCGCGCTGACCACGACGCAGCTCGAGGCCCTGCGTATGGTGCTCGCGAAGGAGGTGGCGGCCGAGCGCGACGCCGCGGCGCGGTTCCTTCCGTGGCTCGCGACATTCGGCTCGGTCAGCCCGCTCCTTGGGCTGCTCGGGACCGTGTTGGGCGTAATGGATGCGTTCATCGGGATCGCCGTCGGCGGGTCGGGCAACATTGCGGCCGTCGCGCCGGGCGTCGCCGAAGCGCTGGTCACGACCGTCGCCGGGCTCGCCGTCGCCGTTCCGTCGGTCATGGCGTACAACTTGTTCGTGAATCGCCTGGGGCTGTTCGCCGGAGAGCTGGAAGGATTCGCCCAGGAAATCATCGGCACGATGGCGCGTGAAGGGAGGCTCTAATGGCCGGGCTCCTGGGCGGTGGTGGAGGTGGGCTGCGCGGGCACGGTGAGCTGCCGTTGAACGCCGACATCAACGTCACGTCGCTCGTGGACGTGGCGTTCGTGCTGCTCATCATCTTCATGATCACCGCGCCGATCATGCAGGGGGGCGTGGACGTCCGACTGCCTCGCGCTGAAGCGAAGCCTCTCGAGCCGAAGTCGGGCCTGGTGGTCACCCTCGACCGTGAGGGCCGCATCTTCATGGATCAGGCGCCGCTCTCATACGCGGATTTCCGGGCCACGTTTCCGGCCTTCGTGCGAACCAAACGCCCCACTGGGGTGTACCTCCGGGCCGACGGTCGGGTCCCCTACGCCGACGTGGTGCAAGTGCTCGCGGCGATCCGCGCGGCGGGCGTGAACGACGTCGGTCTCGTCGCGGAGCCGGAGGTGGTCAAGCCGTGAGACGCGGTCGGGGTTCGGAGAGCGCGAAGGTCGGCCTCATCGGCACCGTCGCCGTGCACGCGCTCGCCGCGTTGTTCCTCGTGGCCGGAGCGGCGGCCGCGCGCAAACCCCTTCCTCCGACGTATCGGGTGCACCTCGTGGCGGCGCCGGAGCCCACCGAGGACGCGCGCAAGGCGCCCGAGGCGGTGGATCGACCGGCCGAGGAAAAGCCGGCGCCGACACCGAAGGCTAAGTCGCCGAAGAGCACGGTCTCTCCGGCGCCGCCGCCCCCGGTGGCCGACAACACCAAGCGTGAGGCGGCGCCGCGCACGACGCCCACCGCGGCGCCGCTCCCGGGAGAGAAGCCGTCGACCGGCAGCGACGTCGCCACCGTGAGCACGGAAGGGGTGGAGTTCCCGTTCCCCGAGTACTTGCAGAACATCGTCGCGCAGGTGCTGCGGGTCTGGCAGCGCCCGCGCCAGAGCACGCCCCTCGAGGCGGAGGTGTCGTTCTTCGTGCATCGCGATGGATCGGTGAGCGATCTGCAGTTCATCCGGCGCTCCGGCAATTTCGGCTTCGACCTGGAGGCGCAGGGAGCGGTCGAGCAGGCCGGGGGCATCAAAGCGTTCCGCGCGCTCCCGGCAGGTTGGGATTCCGATGTGCTGTTCGTGCGCTTTTACTTCTCCGGAAAGCGCCAGTGACGGCGGTCTGGCGGTCAGGCGGTCTGGCGGTGGGTGTGTCCGCGGTCGTGCTGACCGCCGGTCCGCCGGTCCGTCTGACCGCCCAAGATACGTCCGCCATCGATCGCGGCGTCCGCATCGGCATCATCTACCGGCCCGGAGTCCGCCCGGGCATGGTCGTCCTGCCGGTGCACGCGCCCGCCCTCGATTCAGTACGCGCCATCGTATCGCGCGATCTGGACTACACCGACCGGTTCGAGCTGATCACGCTGCCCGGCGGCGACTCGATCCGTGTCACGGCCGCGGCGCCCGGCGCCCGCCCCCCGTCCGCGGGCGGTGCGGGGCGGGGAACCGCAGGGGGAGGCGCGGCGGCCGCCGGCACCCTCAACTACCCGCTGTACCAGGCGCT
>WNGD01004212.1_pt1 | contig 14581 bp, 16 predicted proteins | sample 5400671 | NCBI WGS metagenome assembly WNGD01 (sample SAMN13153369, study PRJNA577476) | soil metagenome | isolation source: 40 cm soil or saprolite under grassland replicate 2 | place: USA:California | collected 2016-06-15 | reverse complement strand
CGGAGAAAAAGTGACGCACGGTGCCCAGCAGCTCCTCGTTGAGCCGCAAGTACTCGGGGGCCCGACCGCCAGCGATCACCAGGGCGTCGTAGCGCTCCGGCTGCGCGTCGGCGAACGTCGCGTTCAAGGTAAAATCATGGCCCCGCTTTTCGGTGTACGTCTGATCGCCCTCGAAGTCGTGGATGGCCGTGCGAATCTTGTCTCCAGCCTTCTTGCCCGGGCAGACCGCGTGCACCGTGTGCCCGACCGCGAGCAGGGCCTGGAATGGGACCATGACTTCGTAGTCTTCCGCAAAGTCGCCCACCAGCATCAGGATCTTCTTGGCCATGTGCCACCTCCGGAACCGACGTCGCTTCTTGGCCATGTGCCACCTCCGGAACCGACGTCGGTACTGCAGCCTCGAGACCTCCCTCCCGCGTATTCTCCCTCCCGGGCGCGGCTTGTCAACCGCGACTTCGTATACCAGGTTCCGCAGCGTGGTGCCCGCGATTCCGGGGCTGGCGTGACCCCGTCCGTCTTCGCCCTCCTCCTGGCGAACGCCCTGCCGATCGCGGGTGTGCTGTTCCTCGGCTGGAAGGTGTTCCCGCTGGTGCTGCTGTACTGGCTCGAAAACGTGGTTGTAGGCGGCTTCAACGTGGCCAAGTTGCTCCTGGCGCAGCCAGGCGCACCCGCAACCTGGGCGGGCAAGGTGTTCCTCATCCCGTTCTTCGTGGTGCACTTCGGCGGGTTCACATTCGTGCACGGCGTGCTGGTGGTCGCGCTGCTCGGTCCCAAGGGGAGTCAGCCGTTCGACCTCCTGGGAACGGTCCTACCGGCCATCCACGCCAATCACTTGGGCTGGGCCGTCGTCGGCCTGCTGGTGAGCCACGGGCTCTCCCTGTATTGGAACTACCTCAAGAACGGAGAATACCGGCGCGCCTCCCTGAACGCCCTCCTGACGCAGCCCTACGGCCGCGTGGTCGTCCTGCACCTCACCGTGCTGTTCGGCGGCTGGATCGTCATGGCCCTCGGGTCGCCGCTCCCCGCCCTCGTGCTGCTCGCTGTCATCAAAACGGCGGCTGACATCCGCTCGCACCAAGCCGAACGACGCAAGTTTGCAGGCGTGGCCTAGCGAGCTGACCACAGGAACCTCACTCGTCGAGCACCATCAGGTCGAGCTGGCGCAGGCGCGCGGGGTCGGCGACCAGGTCGATCGCGACGATCTTCCCGCCCCCAGTCGTGAACTGGAAGACGACACGCGGCTGCCCGCCCGTAAGCCACACGAGTCCCGCGGCGCCATTCACGAGCGCCGGTTGTGCGGCCCGGGCGCGTCCCTTGAAGGTGTCGGCCACGGCCTGCGCACCGCGGACCTCCGCCGCTGCGCCCATCTGCACGGCTGCGGGGTCGGCTCGGAGCACGACCTCGGGGTCGAGCACGGCGAGCAGCGCGGCGAAGTCACCGCCGCGCGAGGCAGCGAGGAAGGCGTCGACCAGTTGTCGCTGGCGGGCGACGTCGGCGCCGCGAGTGGTAGTCGCTCCCTGCACGCGGCGGCGTGCGCGACTCGCGAGCTGCCGAGCCGCGGCCGCGGAGCGGCCCACGATCGGGGCGATCTCGTCGAAGGGCAGGTCGAACATGTCGTGCAGCACGAACGCGACCCGCTCGGCGGGCGCCAGTGTTTCGAGCACCACGAGCAGCGCGAGGCCGACCGAGTCGGCCAGGAGCGCGTCGTGCTCGGGATCGCTCCCGGCGTCGCCGCTCGCGAGCGGCTCGGGCGGGTGCGCGCTCCCCTCCAGCGGCTCTTCGGGCCGCGCCGTGCGCGAGCGCAGCATGTCGAGGCACAGCCGCGCGACGACGGTCGTCAGCCATCCCCTGAGGTTCTCGACTCCGCTCGTGTCAGAGCGGCTGAGCCGCAGCCAGGCTTCCTGAACGGCGTCGTCCGCCTCGCTCCGCGAGCCGAGCATCCGGTAGGCGACCGCCCGCAGGTGACCCCGGTGCTCTTCGAATCGCTCCGCCAGCCAGTCGTGTTCGACCATCGGTCTCATGCCCCCGACCCGACGGGAAAGAGGACGCCGAGGGTACGGCTTGGCGGTCGCAGCGCCCACGAAGCGATCGCCAGAGCAGCTAAGGACGCTGTCACGATCACGTGCCACGCGGCATCACCCGACACCGCGTGCGATACAGCAGCGCCCGTCAGGTTGAAGAAGATGCCGGCATAAGCCCATTCTTTGAGTCGCGGAAAACGCGGCGCGAGCACGGCTATGCCCCCAAGCACCTTCCAGAGCCCGATGATAGTGGCGAAGTACACCGGGTAGCCCAGGTGCACCAGGCCATCGACGTTGTCGGGCCGACGCGCTAGCTCCGCCGCACCGCCCGACAGCACTGCGAACGCGACGAGTGCGGTAGTCGCCCAATAGCCGAGGACGTTCCGTTTCATAGTCACGTCTCCTTCGTTCATCTGGTCACATTCCCTCGACCCCTTCCGTCATTGGTAGTGACGAAACAGACCCCAACCAATGTGACAAGGAGATCAAGATGAGCCGGCAATACCTGGGCCCGTATATCAACTTTCACGGCCGGGCCCGCGACGCCATGGAGTTCTACCACAAGGTGCTGGGCGGCAGACTCGACCTGCAAACCATGACCCAGCAGGGCGCTTTCAAGCCGGCTGGACCGGGGGACAGGATCATGAACGGGCGGCTCGAGGCCGTGGGCGCGTTCATTATTATTGGCACGGATGGCCACCCCGACTACGCTCCCACGGTCGGCGACCACATGGCCGTTGCCCTAGGCGGTGCGGACAAGGCCCGTCTCACCAAGATCTTCAGCGACCTCGCCGAAGGCGGCAAGGTCAAGGGGCCGTTGGCCAGGCAGCCCTGGGGCGCCGAGGTGGGCTGGCTTGTGGACAAATTCGGCGTCAACTGGACGGTCACTGTCGAGATGAGCAAGTGATCGAGGCGCGCGAAGCATACTCGCTTCACCCGATCCGACGGATTCGATCGACGCTCCGAGCGCTGGAGCAGGCGCCGCGCCAGGGTTCGGAGGGAGCGCCGGACGCGTGGCTCGAAGTGAATCCCGCTTACGCGCGGGGTCTACGCGGGATCGCTGCGGGCGACGAGGTCGTCGTCGTCACCTGGCTGCATCGCGCCGATCGCGACCTGCTCGAAGTGCACCCGCGTGACGACCCCGAGAACCCACTCACCGGCGTGTTCGCCACAAGGTCGAGGCACACTGCCGCGATTGCAGGTCCGAATCCGGCGGGCGGCTCGCCGCCCGGCTCTTCATGATGGGAAGCCCTGACGCGAAGCAGCGCGGAGGGCGGGTCTCAAAGGAGGCACCAGTGAACCCATCAAAACGCATCGACAAAGAGATCGCGGATCTTGCCGATTGGCGCGGCAAGACCCTGGCCGACGTTCGCAGGATGATTCATGACGCAGATCCCGAGGTGAGCGAGGAGTGGAAATGGATGGGGACCGCGGTATGGTGTCACAATGGGAACGTCTGCGCCGCCGACGCCCACACCAACATGGTCAAGGTGATCTTCTTTAAGGGTGCGAGCCTTCGCGACCCGAACGGGCTTTTCAACGCCGAGCTGGAGGGGAATGCGCGACGAGCCATCAAGTTCTTCGAAGGCGACAGGATCGACGAACGTGCTTTCAAGAATCTCGTGCGTGCAGGTGTTGACCTCAACTGCACCAGACCGAAGGGCAAAACGCCGGCGAAGCGTCGACGCATCCGTGGCAAGTCGCGTTCGAAGTAGCGCGGTGCGTCGCTATGACGCTTGAAATGCGAACGCGCTGTGAGCGCTGTAGCGCTGAACTCCGACCAGATGGAGAAGCCTTCGTATGCTCCTACGAGTGTACGTTCTGTCCATCTTGCACCGCTCGCATGGGAGCAGTCTGTCCCAACTGTGGCGGCGAACTTGTGCGACGGCCGCGGCGGAGCGGCAAGAGTGGCGCCGTGTAGGTCGCTTCACATCCGCACCCACACATCAAACGCGGTCTAACGGGATTCCTCGTGGTGAAGCATGAGGTGAAGGGCAGCGTACGCCCGCCACGGGCGCCACCGCTCTGCCCGGGCGGCGCGGTCGCGAAGGGAGCGACTCGCTGCGGGGAACGCATCCGGCCAGTACAGGGCGGGCGCGACGATCGCCGTCGCGAGGGGCTCGCCCACACCGGCGACCTCGCGCAGCGCACGCCGCGCTGATTCGACATCGGTCCCGGGATCGAGCCGCAGCCGCCCGTCCGCCAGCGCGTGGGCGAGGGCTGCGATGGCGCCGGCCCGACGGAGCGACACGCCCAGCGCGGCGATTCGCGCCTCGCCCGCCGCGGCCACCCGCTCAGCCGTCGGCGCGTAGTGCGTGAGCCCCGGCAGGGCGGGTGCGATCGGCTGGCCGAGGGCCCGCACCACGCGGCGGCGCAGGGCGCGGGTCGCAAGCAGGGTCCGCAGCACCGCCTCGAAGCCGTCCACGGCGCCGGGAATCCGTAAGCCCGGCCGGCGGCGCACGTGCGCGGCGAGACCCGCTTGCGCCAGGTGCGCGTCAATCACGCGGGGCTCGGCGTCCAGATCGAACACATGCCGCAGCCGCGCGATCAAAGGCATGAGGGCCGGCACCAGCGACGGCGACACCGCGACCTCGAGATGGGGGCCACCGGCCCGGTCACGATTGCTCGACGGGAGCGCCACGTCGGTCACCGCAATGGCGCCGGCGTGGCCGCCCAGCCGCACCGTCCGGGCGTAACGCCCACCGCTCGCCACCTCCACCCCCGGCAACGCGTCGCGTGCGAGGCACGCGACCAACGCGCGCCACGCGAGCGGTGCGCGATAGGCGAGTGCGAGCCGCACCACGTCGTCCGGGGACGTGCCGCGCCGACCCGCAGGCCGCAGCGCGGTCGGGTTCAGGCGATACCGCTCGCGAAACGCCGCGTTAAAGCGTCGCAGACTCTGAAAGCCGCTGGCGAAGGCGATCCGCGTCACCGGCAAGTCTGTGTCCGCGAGCAGCCGCTTAGCGAGGAGCAAGCGGTGCGTCTGTGCGAGCTCGAGTGGCGACACGCCGATCGCGCGCTGCAACGCCCGGCGGAGGTGGCGTCCACTCACCCCAAGCTCGCGCGCCAGGACCTCCACGCCGTGGCCATTGAGCGCGCCCGCGCCGATGCGATGCGCCGCTGCCTGCGCCAGGCGCGGGAGGGCGTCGATGAGCGCGCGCCCCGGGGCCAGCTCCGGCCGGCAGCGCAGGCAAGGGCGGAATCCCGCGTGCTCGGCGGACGCGGCCGACTCGAAGAACCTGCGGTGCGCGGGGACGGCGCCGCGCGATGGACAGACCGGACGGCAATAGACCTTCGTCGTCGTGATGCCGACGAAGAAGATGCCGTCGAAACGGGCGTCGCGCGCGCTGAGGGCGCGCTGACAAATGTCGGCGGGCAGCATCCGCTGGGAATTCTACACCGCCGGACGAACGCCGGCTGGCCGGATTCGGACCTCCATTTGGCGCGCTCGATTCCGCGTCCGAATGCGGCGAGCGCACCCGGGCCGGCGATCGCATCCTGAGAGTCGTCTTCACGACAAGGAGGAGGCGATGGGAGTGGCGCGAGCGGAGCAGGGGAACTTCGCGGCGGCGGAGGCCGGGCCGGACGTCAAGCACTTCGAGAGCCCGGACCACGCGCTCGCATTCGAGCACGGGCGACTGGACGCGATCACGCTGGGCGGCAAGGTCATCGGCAAGGGGAGTTACCGCCCCGGCTGGAGATGGTCGCGTACGACCGGCGGCCGGCGGTTGCCGGCGCACGTCGGCGTCGTCCTGTCGGGACGCGCCAAGGCGCGCGACAGCGAAGGTCACGAGACCGATCTGCTGCCGGGAGACTTCTTCCACCTGACGACCGCCAGCGACGTCTGGGTCGTCGGCTATCGCTCCTGCGAGATCCTGTATGTGAGCGGAGTGGAAGACCTGATACACGAGTTGCAGCGCCTGCAGTAGCCAAACGCCAACACATGTCACGAGGGAGGGTCCAATGCGAACGGTCTTGTGCGCGATCTCACTCGCCGCGGTGGGCGCGTGTGGAACCACTGAGCGGCTCACCCAACCACGCGCATCGTTCAGTCACGTGGTCGCGCCGCCGCAGTACCGCGTCGCGACACTTCCCACGCTCGGCGGGGCCAGCCAGGGCGGGGGTATCAACAATCCGGGCTGGGTGGCAGGGTACTCCGGGTTGCCGGACGGGACGCGGCACGCGGCCCTGTGGCGCGACGGATCGATCACCGACCTCGGGACGCTCGGCGGAACGCAGAGCGGGCTGCACAGCAGCGTGCAGTGGCCGGGGCTGAACAACGACGGCATGGTCGTAGGCATCTCGCACACCGCCGCCGTGGATCCGCTGGGGGAGGCGTGGAGCTGCTCGGCCTTCATGGCGGCGAACGGCCACATCTGTCTCGGGTTTGGGTGGCAAGGCGGGGTCATGACCGCGCTGCCCACCCTTGGGGGCAGCAACGGCTTCGCCGCCGGCGTCAACGACGCGGGCCAAGTCGTCGGCTGGGCCGAGACGCCGGTGCACGACCCGACCTGCAACGCGCCGCAGGTCCTCCAGTTCCGCGCGGTGCTGTGGGAGCGCCAGGGCGGTCGGACGACGGCGCTGCCGCCGCTCGCCGGCGACTCGACCTCGGCGGCGACCGCGATCAACGCCCGGGGCCAGGTGGTCGGCATCTCCGGCGAGTGCGACATCGCCGTCGGCCGACGCAGCGCCACGCACGCCGTGCTGTGGGACCGGGGCACGGTCACCGATCTGGGCAGCCTGGGCGGAGCCTTCTGGCACACGCCGATGGCCATCAACGACCGCGGTGATGTGGTCGGGTTCTCCAACCCACCCGGCGGCGACATGGATGCCGACAACTTGCGCGCGTTCCTCTGGACCAGAGCTGGCGGGATCACGGAGCTCGGCATGCTCTCCGGAGACGGCCTGAGCGAGGCCCTCGACGTGAACAACCGGGGTCAAATCGTCGGCGTGTCGTGCGGTGACGTCTGCCACGCGGTCCTGTGGCAGGACGGCGTCATGTACAAGCTGCAGGACCTCGTAGATTCAGGCTTCTCCGGTCTGCTCTGGTCGGCCCGGAGCATCAACGACGCGGGTCAGATCACCGGGCGATTCATCGACTTGGTCACCGGCAGGGCGCTCACCTACGTGGCGACGCCGATCACGACCACGCCTTAATAACGTGGGCCGAGTTGGGGGGCCTCTCGCCGCGAGGCCCCCGCGGCGGCCCTTACTGGGCACGGCGCGCCGCCCTGCAAACATTAGTCGGAGGTATTAGCGGAAACTGCTAACTCTGATCGGGACGGCGGGATTTGAACCCGCGACCCCCTGAACCCCGTGCGACGTCCCGAGCTTCGTGAGGACGATCGGCAACTACCGGGCTTACGCGACCCACGCTGTACGATTATATCAACGCGCCATGCCGCCCTTCGCGTGGCGCTCCGGGCTCCTTGTCTCAGCGCTCCCGCTCCTCGCCCCGTGCCTCTCCTCCTGTACCAAGCGCCCGACCGCCGCGACGCCGGCGTGGCTGGCCGAGCGGGCCCGCCAGGAAGCCGAGCTGGCCGCGCGGTCGCCGGTGGTTCACGACTTCCGGTTCACGGATCAGAGGCAGGCCAGCGGCATCACGTTCGAGCACCGGATCGTCGACGACGCGGGCAAGGCGTACAAGCTGGTTCACTACGACCACGGAAACGGACTGTGCGCCGCGGACGTCGATGGCGATGGTCTGCCCGATCTCTACTTCGTCACCCAACTGGGCACCAACGAACTGTGGAAGAACCTGGGCGACGGTCGGTTCAAGAATGCCACCGACGCGGCGGGGCTCCGATTGCCGGACGCGATCGCGGTCGGATGCGCGTTCGCCGACATCGACAACGACGGCGATCCCGACCTCTTCGTCACCACGGTGCGGCACGGGAATCGGCTCTTTGAAAACCTCGGGAACGGGACGTTTCGCGACATCACCGCATCGGCAGGAGTGGGATACGTCGGTCACTCGTCCGGCGCGGTGTTCTTCGATTACGACGGCGACGGCCTGCTCGACCTCTTTGTAACCAACGTGGGTGTGTACACCAGCAACGCGCGGGGGCCGGGCGGCTACTATGTGGGTCTGAGCGACGGGTTCCTTGGCCACCTGCGCCCCGAGCGCGCCGAAGCGAGCATTCTCTACCGCAATCTGGGCGACCACCGGTTCAAGGACGTGACGCACGAGGTCGGACTGGTGGATCGGAGCTGGAGCGGCGACGCCACGGCACTCGACGTGAACGAGGACGGGTTTCCCGACCTCTACATCCTCAACATGCAGGGAGGAAATCACCTGTGGCTCAATGAGGGCGGGAAACATTTTCGCGACGCGACAGCCGACTATTTTCCGAAAACCCCCTGGGGGGCCATGGGGGTGAAGGTGTTCGACTTCGATGGGGACAATCGCCTCGACATCTTCGTCACCAGCATGCACCCGGACATGTGGGTCAACATCCCTCCCGGCGACTGGGCGGCCGAGGGTCGGAAGTCCGACTCCTCGCAGGTGGCCGGTCGCTTGTTTCCCGAAGGGAAGGCTGGCTTCATCTTCGGAAACGCGCTGTTCGCGAACCGGGGCGGCGGTCGATTCGAGGAGGTTTCCGACACGGCCGGGGTGGAAACGTATTGGCCCTGGGGGCCTAGCGTGGACGACCTCAACGCAGACGGATGGGATGACATCTTCATCGCCGCGGGCATGAATTTTCCCTACCGATATGGGATCAACTCTGTCCTGCTCAACGAGGAGGGTCACCGCTTCCTACCGAGCGAATTCGTGGTGGGGGTCGAGCCGCGACCGAACGGCGCCACACAGCAGGTCTGGTTCACCCTCGATTGCAACGGAGTGGACCGCGACCATGTTTTCTGTGCCGCCTGCTCCCAAGCGGAGGCGAGCGCCGCGAGCTGTCGGGTCGATGCTGCGGGCCACCTGACCATGATGGGCTCGCTAGGGACGCGCGCCGCAGTGGCACTCGACCTAGACGGTGACGGTGATCTTGACATCGTGACCAACGAGTTCAACGCGCGTCCACAGGTGCTTCTCAGCGACCTTGCGGAGCGACATCCCGTCCACTTCCTCAAAGTCCGGGTTCGGGGCACGCACTCGAACCGCGACGGGCTCGGTGCGCAGGTTACCGTCGTGCTACCCGACAGGAGGCGGATTCTGAAGGTCCTCGATGGAAAGTCGGGATACCTCTCCCAGAGCGACCTCCCGCTGTATTTCGGCCTCGCGGACGCTGACTCCGTCCAGGGGATCGAAGTCCGCTGGCCCTCGGGTCGACGCCAGACGGTGGTCGGCCCCATCAAGGCCGGTCGGACCATCGACGTCATCGAGCCGTAAGGCGGGGTCGTTCTCTCCCTATCGCCCGGTGTATCGGGTCCGCGCGCCCTCCACGTCGGGAAAGTTCTTCGCGGCCCAGTCGCACACGGACTTGAAGATTGGATGCAGACTCCGTCCCAGCTTGGTCACCGAGTATTCCACCCGGGGCGGGATCTGCTGGTGGTAGGCGCGGGCGATCAGCCCGTGGCGCTCGAGGTCGCGGAGCTGCTGCGTCAACATGCGCTGAACCGCTGAGCAACGGAGGGTTCCGTGAGGAAGCTCATTGTTTCCGAGTTTATGACGCTGGACGGCGTGATGCAGGCGCCGGGTGGCAGAGACGAGGATCTCCGCGACCCCATATCCGAGCGGCCTAGTGGGCCTCCACTATGTGCGTCAGCGTGGCACAAAGTGACGTCGATCGAGCACCCGGTGGCGTAGCGCGCCCCGCGCCTTTCTCTTTATCCCGGTATGGCTCTCGTTGTCCTCCTCCGGGGTGTCAATGTTGGCGGGCACAGGACGTTTCGCCCCAGCATCCTCGCAAGAGAACTGAGCGACTATGATGTCGTGAATGTGGGTGCTGCGGGCACGTTTGTCGTTCGCAAACCTGGATCTCGAGCAACGTTCCGTGCTGCATTGCTCCGGAAACTGCCATTCGAAGCGGAAGTCGTGCTGTGCGACGGCCGCGAACTTATCCGTCTGGAGACGGAGAATCCGTTTGGAACTGAGCCGTCGCGCCCTGATGTCGTTCGATTCGTGAGCATCCTCTTGAAAGCCGGCCGCGTCCGGGCTCCCATCCCAATCACACTTCCGCCACGTGGGAAGTGGCTTGTGCGCGTTATCGCATCGAAAGACCAATTCGTCTTCGGAGTGTACCGTCGTCACATGAAAACGATCGGCTATCTTGGCCGGATCGACAAACTGTTCGGCGCACCGGTGACGACACGGACTTGGAACACCATAGTTGCGATCGTGCGGATTTTGAAAGGCGAGGGGAAGAAAGGCGGTTGATTAGACGCCACGAAGAACCCAGTGCTAGGCCGCTCGGGTCTGTGGCGAGCGTCCCAGAGCGGACTGAATGAGCAGGAACTCGCCCACGTTTTCCATCGTGAGGAGCCCCACCAAAGCACCGCGACTTGTGACCGGCAGCGTGTGGCAATTGCAGGACTGCAGCCGGGCGAAGGCCGTGTCCAGCATGTCGGCCCCGTCCACGACCTCGAACTCGCGGCGCATGATGTCGCGCACCCGCCAATCGGACGCCCGCTGGGCCAGCGCCTTGAGCACATCACTGCGCAGCAGCACGCCCGCAAGGCGGCCCCCCTTCCCCCCCTGGCCCTCGTCGACCACGGGGAAGTCCTGCTGCGACCCCGCGAGGATCAGGTCCAGCACTCGTTTCGCCGGGTCCTCCGGCGCGAGCGTGTGGAAGTCGGTGAGCATGGCGCGACTCACCGGAATGCCGCTCAACGCGGTGCGCATCTGCACCATGCTCGCCTCTTGAGCCGCGCCGATCCAGACGAAGAGCGCGATGAACACGAGGAATGGGTTCGTGAACAGACCGAGCAGGCCGAACACGAGGGCCATCGCCTGCCCGACGTGCGCGGAGACTTGCGTGGCCCGGACGTAATCCATGCGCAGGGCCAGCAGAGCCCGCAGCACCCGACCGCCGTCCATGGGGAAGGCGGGGAGCAGGTTGAACACCGCGAGTGAGACGTTCACGAGCAGCAGTCGCTCGAGGAACGGACCACCCGCCATGGTGAGCGCGGAGAACGGGCGCAAGGTCTGCGAGAGGAGGAGCCAGACGTAGAGTGCGGCCGCGATGACCACATTCACGGCGGGGCCCGCCAGCGACACCCAAACCTCCTGCCTCGGATCATCAGGTATGCGCTCGAGTCGGGACACGCCACCGATGGGGAGCAGGGTGATATCCCGGGTGCGGATGCCGTACCGCCGGGCGGTGAGCGCGTGGCCGAGCTCGTGCAACACCACGCAGGCGAACAAGGCGAGGATGAACGCGATGCCGTCGAGCGCCGCCGCGCTGCCGCCCGCAAGCCAGTCGGTGACCCCGACCCACGCGAGGAGCAGCAAGAACGTGGCGTGTACATAGAGGCCGATGCCCGCCACCGATCCGAGCTTCCAGGACCATTTCATCTCGGTCACCCTCGATCAATAACCGTCGACGTCCACGACAGCCTCGGCAAAGGCCCGCGGAGCTTCCTGCGGTAGATTGTGCCCGATGCCGCCCTTGATGATGCGGTGCGCGTATTTGCCGGAGAACTTTTTGGCATAGGCACCGCTGTCCGGGTGGAATGCACCATTGGCATCACCTTCGAGGGTGATGGTAGACACCGTGATCACCGGACCTTCCGCCAGCCGCCTCTCCAGATCGTCATACTTTGCCTCACCTTCAGCCAGGCCGAGGCGCCAGCGGTAGTTGTGGATCACGATGCTGGCATGATCCGGGTTGTCGAAGGCGGCGGCGCTGCGATCAAACGTGGCGTCACTGAAATTCCATTTCGGCGAAGCGAGCTGCCAGATCAGCTTCGCAAAATCGCGCCGGTTTTTCTCGTAGCCGACACGGCCCCGCTCCGTTGCGAAGTAAAACTGATACCACCATTGTAGCTCGGCCTTGGGCGGCAACGGCGTTTTGTTGGCTGCCTGGCTGCCGATCAGATAACCACTGACCGAGACGAGCCCCTTGCAGCGTTCCGGCCACAGCGCCGCGATGATGCCGGCCGTCCGCGCGCCCCAATCACAGCCGCCGAAAACCGCCTTCTCGATTTTGAGCGCGTCTATCAGGGCGATGATATCGATGGCGACCACCGACTGCTGGCCGTTGCGCACCGTTTCGCTCGATAGAAAGCGCGTCGTGCCATAGCCGCGCAGATACGGCACGATCACCCGGTAGCCCTTTGCCGCCAAGAGCGGCGCGACATCGACGTAGGTGTGAATGTCGTAGGGCCAGCCGTGGAGCAGAATGACCGCCGGACCATTGGTGGGGCCCTCTTCGGCGTAGCCCACATTCAGGAGGCCGGCATCGATCTGCTTCAGTGGACCGAATGACGTATCGGTCCCCGACTTGATCGAGGGCAGACGGGGCGGTTCTGTGTTGCTGGACTGTGTGATCGCAGAACCGATCATGTCGAGTCGGGCGGCGGCGATCGTCATGGCAGCGGTGCCAAGGAAGTGGCGGCGATTGTGGTTGATCCCATTGGACATTTCATGTCCCTCCAGGTGGATCAGCCAAACGTGAACGCGAAAGCCGCCACGCCCGCATCGAGAAACTCGATCTCGAACTGCCGATCGGCGATGGGCTTGGGTTGTCGGATCAGCTGATACAGCCGTTGTTCGCTAGCCGTGCCGTGGCCCTGGTCGTCGACGTCTATGCCGTCAGCAGCACCCGGGGCCCGCCCGTCGACAAGCACGCGAAAGCGCACGGATGTTCCTCGCGCTTCCGAGCCCATGACGAGATGCAGGTCCCGGGCATGAAAGCGGTACGCGATCCGTCCGTTGGCCTTGTTCAGCACCGTGGCCTCTTTCCCAACCGTCCAATCACCGGCAAGCGCCCACTGATTCAGTCGCAATCGCGCGGGGACGGCATAGACGCGGGGGGTGTCCGACGCCACTCCACCAGGAGACGCGAAGTTTTCGGTGCGCTCATAGCCGACATAGTTCTCCGGAGACTGCAAGCTCTCCCAATCGGCTGGAGCTTCAATTCCGCGGGCGTCTACAGAAACCCTTTCGTGGCCGATCCCGCCGGGTCCGGCCTCGGCCAGCAATTGCTGTAGGGTCACTTCCGACTCTTCGTATTCCCCCTCGCCGAAGTAATGCTGTCGGATCTGCCCTTGCGCATCGACGAAATAGAGGGCCGGCCAGTACTGGTTGCTGAAACCTCGCCATATCGCGTAGTCGTTATCGATCGCGATCGGATAATCGACCCTCATGTCCTTCACGGCTCGGCGCACGTTCTCGATGTCCTTCTCAAATGCGAACTCCGGCGTGTGCACGCCGATCGCGACCAATCCCTGATCCTTGTATTTCTCGGCCCACGCGCGGACATAAGGAAGTGTGCGGAGCCAGTTGATGCAGGTGTACGTGCAGAAGTCGATGAGGACCACCTTACCGCGCAGCCCGGCAGCGCTCAGAGGTGGCGAATTGAGCCACTGGGTCGCGCTGCCAAGCGCAGACAGCGCACCATCAACGGGCAATTCACCCGCGGGTGCTGTCATCCCGTGCAGCAATGACTTCGTCGAACTGCTCATGGCAAGCTCCAGTCCAGCAATGGTCGCCGCCGCGGTGGCAAGAAAGCGGCGGCGATCCTGGGTCATTGCTCTGGTCATTGCGCTACTGCCTTGCGGCCCCTGTCCCTGCCTTCGTTGCCGCCGCTCCGCCCGCCGCCTGCTCGATCAATCGCGCCACTGCGGCGGGATGTGAGAGGAACGGGACGTGGCTCGACTTGATTTCGGTCGTCCTCGCTCCCATGCGCTTGGCGTAAAACCGCTCGAGCTCGGGATTGATGGCCCGATCGTCCTGGCTCACCAGGTACCATGAGGGAATGGTCTTCCACGCCGCGTGGTCCACGGACGCGCCGAACACGCTGCCGATGATTGGCTTTTGCGTGGCGGCCGCCACATTCGTTTCCGCCAGGGGGACGTCCGCGGCGAAGAGGTCGTGGAACTGTGCGCGGTCGATGTACAGAAATCCGGCTGCGTCGGGCCTGAGGCCTGTGCCGAGCGACGTGGGATACTTGTCGCCGTAGGCGCCGATCGGCTCGCCGGCCTCGGGGGCGAACGCCGCGATGTACACGAGCGCCTTCACGTTGGCGCTCCCCGCCGCGGCTTCGGTGATCACCGCTCCGCCGTACGAATGACCGACGAGAACTACCGATCCGGTCTGTGCGTCGACCACGCGCTTCGTCGTCTCGACGTCCGCGGCAAGTGAGGTGAGCGGGTTCTGCACTGCGATCACGGTGTAGCCGTCGCGCTGCAGGATCGGAATGACGCGCTGCCAGCTCGAGCCGTCGGCGAACGCGCCGTGGACGAGCACGATGGTCGGCTTCGCGTCCTTTGCCGTCTGTGCCGAGGCGCAGGGCGCCTGTAGCGCGACCGCAATAGCTATCGCGCCGGCGTTCACGAAGATTCTTGTTATCGTTGGCATTTACGCGCTCCTGAGAGATTTGAAACCGGCGCGCAGCTCTGACACGAACGTCTCCGGCTGCTCCCACGCGGCGAAGTGCCCGCCTTTGGGAAGC
>WNGD01010011.1_pt1 | contig 14582 bp, 12 predicted proteins | sample 5400671 | NCBI WGS metagenome assembly WNGD01 (sample SAMN13153369, study PRJNA577476) | soil metagenome | isolation source: 40 cm soil or saprolite under grassland replicate 2 | place: USA:California | collected 2016-06-15 | reverse complement strand
GGCTCCAGGATCTCGGGGTCGGGGCCGGCGTCGCGGTTCACGTCGTGGGCGACCGTCCCTTCGGCACCGTCACCGCCGACCCCGGGATGGTGAACGCCGCGGTTTATCAGCTGAATGCGGGATTCATCGGAGAGCGGGGGCACGGCGGCTACCCGCGGCCAGCGGACAGAGCGCATGCGCTCGATGCGATCCGGCGGCGCGACGGCCCTGATGCCGCGTGGCGGGCGGCAACGGCCGATGAATGGGGTACCAGCGTCATCCCGGCGGCCGACCAGTTCAAGCTGGAGGCGGCAGAGGAGCTCCAAGCGTGGTTCGGCGACACCGCCGTCGTGAACGTTGGCGAATACCTGGTCCCTGGCGTCGCCAACGTCATCCCTGGCCGTGCGGACGTGGCGCTGGGCATCCGCTTCCTCTCCGAGGACGCGGGTCAACGGCTGCAGGCCCTTCGGCTGGTCAGGGATCTCGCCGAGGAGGCGGCGGGGGACTGGTGGTGCCGCCGCACGTTCGAGGTCAGCGGGTTGCCGCCGGTCGTCAACGACCGGGGGATCGCCGCGTTCGCACAGCGGCTGCTTCCGCAAGCCGGCTTCCGTCTGGGAGCGGAGCGCCGCACTAAAGGCGGCGACGACTTCGCCTTGTACGGTGCCTCCCCTGACGAGGGCGGCCTCGGCATCCCCACCCTGTACGCCTCCGCCGGGCTGAAGGGTGCTCCAGGATGGGAGCGGGAGGCGAACCTCCACCAGGACGACTTCCGCGCCCCGCGGCAGGCAACCGGGCTGGTCGCCCGCGCGCTCGTCCCCCTGTACTTCGCCGCCGGGCAGCGCCTCGCCATGCTCGGCTGAGTAGCCCGCGAGTAGCCACTCGACTAAGAACCCCGCCCGGGCCCGAGGTCACCAGGCAGACCCCCAGCCGCCCGGTGGCCTTGGCGTAGCCAGTGGCCATGAACGCGGCGGCCTCCTCGTGGTGGACCAGGAAGAACCTGATCCGGTCGCGGTGGCGCCGCAGCCCCTCCATGATCCCGTTGATGCCGTCGCCGGGGAGCCCGAACACGGTGTCGACGCCCCAGTCGATCAGCCGCTCGACCAGCAGTTCACTCGCGATCTTGTCCGCCACGTGATCCTCCCCGCTCCTCGATCGGCGCTCCGTGCTCAGCTCCTGGGTTTCCCAGGGAGCGGGGCAAAACCCGCCGCCGATGTCGCGCCCGCTTGATCTGTGGCGCTTGGCTTACTGGAGGAGGCGGTTTTGTCGCTGACGGGTTCACATGGGGTGTGACGACACAGAGACGACACAGACTGGAGCGCGATGGCGGCGGAGCGGAAGGGCAGGGTGGCGGTGTTTCTCGCGAGAGACGGCGCCCTTGGGCTCGGGCACGTCGGCTGGGGCGTCGAGACGGGGTCAGACGACTGGGTCTATGGCTCCATGAACCCGCTCCGGCGGCGAGACATGTGGCTACCGGGCAACAACGGGGCCTGGGAGGAGCGTGGGTCCTTCGAGGAGATGACCGGCCGCTTCGCGGGTGGGGGCAAGAGCGATGGTTACAGCTTCCTGCCCGGGTACTACACGCAGTACAAGGTGGCCGAGATCCCGGCAGAAGGTCGTGTTCCGCGGCCGGGCGCCTTGCGCACAGGCTGGAATGGGGGGGGCGCGACTGCCTGAGCGACGTGCGGACAACCCTTCACAAGTACGGAGCCACCAGCGAACAGCTGCCAGGCTACCGGACACCCTTGATGCTCGCGCCCAACCACTATTACAACAGGGCACTCACTGAGGAGCGCGGCTGGACTGAGCACCGCCTGACGGAGCCAATGCCGGAGCCAGAGCCGGCGGCTGCGCGGGAGGCGGATGCGGGGCCGCCCACAGCCCGCGCTTGATCAGCCGCGCTGGAGGCGGGACTCCTCGTGGTCGAGGTCCTGGGTGAGGCGGCGGTAGACGGCGGGGCTGAGGCCGTCGCGGTCGCGGACGCGCAGCAGCTCGGCGCGTTCGGCGCGGAGCAGCTCCTGGCGGACGGCGTGGAGGGTGTCGTGGAGGGCGGCGAGCTCGTCGTCACCGGTCTCGGCGTGGTCGCGGCGGGCGCGGAGCAGGTCCAGGCGGGCCTCGTAGCGCTGCCGCAGGCCGTCCAGCGACAGGGACTCGCCGCTGTCGCTGTCGGTGTCCGCGTCGAGGTCGAGGTCCTCCTCCAGCTCGTCGAGGCGTCGCAGGGCAGCCTTGATCACCCGGATGCGGGTCTCGGTCTCCTCGGCGGCTTCGCGGTCGGCCGGCTCGGCCACGTCGAGCCAGCGGATCAGGACGGGCAGCGTCAGCCCCTGCAGCACCAGGGTCGCCACGATCACGCAGAAGGTCAGAAAGATCAGCAGGTTCCGGTCGGGGAACGGAGCGCCGCCACGGGTCTTCAGCGGGAGCGCCAGCGCCGCGGCCAGCGACACCACCCCGCGCATCCCCGCCCAGGCGACCACCGCCGCGCGGCGCCACCCCGGTGGGTCCTTCCGTCCAGGGTGGCCCGGCGGCCGCCAGCGGGTCAGCAGCGCCGGCAGGTTCGCGGTGGGGAAGACCCAGGCGATCCGGATCGCCATCACCAGCCCGCACACCAGCGCGGCGTCGGCCGCCAGCTCCGGCACCGACCAGCCAGAGCCGTGCAGCCCCGCGATCACCGCGTGGATGGCGAGGCCGACCAGCAGGAACGACAGGCCCTCCAGGATGAACACCAGGATGTCCCACAGGCCACGTCCCTGGACCCTGGCGGCGGAGGTGATCACGTTCGGCCCGTAGCGGCCGAGGTAGAGGCCGGCGACCAGGACGGCGAGCACGCCCGAGGCGCCCAGGTGGTCGGCGGGCACGTAGGCGGCGAACGGGATCAGCAGCTGCACGGTGTTCTCCACCGGCGGGTCGCTGAGCTGGCCGAGCACCAGCCGGCCGAGCCAGCCGACCGCCAGGCCGATCGCCACCGCCCCGGCCGAGGCGAGCAGCAGCCGCAGCCCGGCCGAGGCCAGCGAGAAGGTCCCAGTCACCGCCGCGGCCACCGCCAGGCGGTAGGCGACCAGCGCGGTGGCGTCGTTGAAGAGGCCCTCGGCCTCCAGGATGGTGACGATCCGCTGTGGCAGGCCGAGCCGCTCGGCGATCGCGGTCGCGGCCACCGGGTCGGGCGGCGAGACGATCGCCCCCAGCGCGAACCCGACCGGCCAGGTGACCCCCGGGATGACCGCGTGCGCGACCACCGCCACCGCGGTCATGGTGACCACCACCAGGCCGACGGCCAGCAGCAGCACCGGCCGCCAGGTGGCCCGCAGCTCCCGCGGCGGCATGCGGATCGCGGCCGAGTACAGCAGCGGCGGCAGGAACAGCACCAGCACCAGGTCCGGGTCCAGGGTGACATTCGGCAGGAAGGGGACCAGCGCGATCGCCACTCCGCCGGCCACCAGCAGGATCGGGTAGGGCAGCCCGACGCGCCGGGCGAGCGTGGCGATCACCACGATCACCACGAAGAGCCCGAACCCTACCTGAAGGTGCGCCATGCCGGATGCCTGCTCCCTGTCGTCCGCCCGCGACCACCACGTATCAGGATCAGTATCGGGAAGCGGGACGGCCGCATGCAGCCATGATCGCGGCCGGAGCCGGAACCGCAGGCCAGGGGTACAGGCCAGGGGTACAGGCCCGGGCTACAGCCAGGTCCCGGTGGGTCCCCAGGTGAACCAGACGCCGAGGACGACCACCATGGCGGTGACGACGTGCTCGCGGAGGCTGCCGGTGGGGAAGCTGGCCCAGCCGATCAGCCGCAGCCGGTGGCGGCTGAACGGCCACAGCAGCGGGATTCCCTCGGTGGTGAGCCCGTCGGCGAGGACGTGGCTGAACGACCCGGTGAAGGTGGCCATCCCCCACAGCGGCGAGGCCGGGCCGTTGTGCAGCGGCGCCGCCACCCAGTTGGCCACCAGCTGCACCAGCAGGCCCGCCAGCGCGCACCACCACAGCGTATGGGTCGGCCCGCGGTGACCGGGCGTGAGCCGGTGCCACCAGGCGGGCAGCAGCTGGCCGACCGTCGCGGTCGGATGGTCGATGTCCGGCAGCAGCCCGGCGACCGCGCCGATCGCCGCGCCGGCCAGCGGCTCCCTGGCCATCAGCGAGGCGGTCGCCGCGCCGGCGGCGGCGCCGATCAGGGCGTGACTGTGCATGAGCATGGTGACCAGCGGAGCATAACGCCTCCACAGGACAGTTCCTGACAAGCCCGTTGATCCGAGTGGGCAGCTGGAAACGGTGTCGCGTGAGCGTCCTCCAGCGCGCATGGCCATTTCACCATGGATTCGGTGCATGAGCTGGGCCAGGTACCGGAAGACCGCACGGACGCAGGGCCAGACGTCCTCCATGCGGATGGTGGTTCGCTTGACCTTATCGGGCCGGGGAATGCGGACGACAGCAGGGCCTTTTGGGAATTGGACGAGCGCGGTGTTCCCGATGCGCTCAGCGCACCGTTCCTCGAGCAAACGCTTGGAGGGCTCGATTTGCGCCGGGTCGGCGTCTTCGTTGACGTGGACGGCGTGCTCGCTGAAGACCGCATGGAGGTGCCACGGCGAAACGTCGACCTGTTGGAGCGCGCGGGGAGGCAGGCCCAGGGCGGGGATCTCGGCGGAGTCGCGCTCTGCACCATGCGCGACTTCCGCGAGATGGGGGAAGGGCTTCCGCGCAACGTCGACTTCCTTGGCGTCTCCGGAGCCATCCGCCGTGATGCCGGAGACCGGTTGATCCTCGTTGACCCGAGATGGGTCAAGGCCCGAGCGCTCTTCAGCAGGGTCGAGGACGAGCTGATCTCCTCTCGGGACCTGCTGAAGATGCTTGCCTCCAACTCCCACCAGCAGCGGGAGGCGGCATACCTTCCGGAGGCACGTGGAAGAGGTGTCATCATCCCGGTCGATGGGGCTGACCCCCAGCACCATGAAGAGATCACGGCGTACGCCGCTGCGGTGGCGGAGCGGTTTGGGCTCACCGCGGAGGCGCCACGGAGCGGCCTGATCCGGATGAGTTACCCGCCGCTGGAGCCTCGCATGGACAAGGGAGCCGCGCTCAGCGAATGGGCCGAACGGCGGCGGCTTTCCGCGGCGATCGTCCTTGACGACGTCGACGCGGGAGTCGCAAGGGTCGCACGCGAGCTCCAGAACGCGGAGGGCCGACCTGTCGCGGTCATGAAGATCGCGGTCGACTCGCCAGGAGCGAGGATCTTCCCGGAGATGTTCGAGGCCCCCGACCTCGCTGCCTCCCTCAGCGGGCGCGAAGCGGTAACCAGGTTCATCGAACGGGTTGTCGACCTGGCGGAGTCGCAGGCGGCGGAGCGGCGGGCCGGATCGTAGCGTCAGCTCGGCGGTGCGAGGGCGGCGCGGACCGTGCGTTCGGCTTCGGACATGGGGTCGGTGCCGTTGGTCATCTCGTCGATCAGCGTCAGCGTGGGGTAGCCGCCAGCCTGCTCCTCCTGGAGGCGGGTGGCGAAGGTCGCGTCGCGGATCTCCTCGAGGACCGTCCGGAAGCGCGTCTCCATCGCCTCCCGGTCGACCTCCAGGGTGCGGATGAAGCCGCCGTACTCGGCGGTCAGGCCGTGCGCCTTGACCGAGCCGAAAAAGCCCTGATCGGCGAAGGTCTGCAGGGTCCGGGCCATCTCGCCGGACATGTACAACTCCAGGACCAGCGCCTCGGGTGGCAGCCCGGCCTCAGCCCCGACCTGAAAGGCGAGCTGCATCGCGAGGCCGAGGTAGGGCCCGAGGCTCTGCTCCACGAACAGGTCGAGGAGGGCCTCCTGTTCGGCGGGCAACTCCAGCGCGCCCCGGTGCAGCGACCCGGCGACGCGGGCGAGCGCCAGCAGGCGCGGCTTGGCTGTGCCGGTCGCGTCCTGTTCGACCGAGACGTAGCTCAGGAACCCGCTCTCCTCCAGGTTAGCCGGAAGCGAAGCAGACCGCCGCGTCCGGCCGCAGATTCGGCTTGATCTGCTCGCGGAAGCAGTTCGGGATCACCTCGTCGGGCAGTAGCACGAAGACGATGTCAGCGGCGGCCACGGCCTGGTCGATGTCGCCGACCTCGAAGCCGTCGGCGGCGGCGGTGGCGCGGTAGCCGTCGTCCACGTTGCCAACGACGACCTGCATGCCGCTGTCGCGCAGGTTCAGCGCCATCGAGCGCCCCAGGTTGCCGTATCCCACCACCGCGACAATCTGCCCCGCCAGCACGCGAGGATCGGCGTCCCATTCTCGGTAGAAGGTGACCGCGCGCTGCTCTGTCGCCACTTGCTCACGCTCCTTGCGATCTCGTCGGTCTGCTTGGTGGCAGTATGAACGTCCTATGAGGCTTGATGGCAGCGTCGTCGCCCTGGTCACCGGGGCGTCGAGCGGCATCGGGCGGGCACTGGTCCCGCCGCTTGCCAATCGCGGTGTCCAGCTGGTCCTCACCGGCCGCGATCCCGCCGCGCTCGCCGGTGCCGCCGGTGCCGACGCGGGCAGCGAGGAGACGGCGGCGGCAGTGACCGGAGCCGGAACCGGTCCACGCACGATCGTCGCCGACCTCACCGACGCCGCCGCCGTGGAGCGCCTGGCCGCCGAGGCGCTGGACTGTTTCGGCCGGGTCGACCTGCTGATCTGCAACGCCGGCGCGGGGTGGGCCGGGCAGCTCGCCGGGATGCCGCTGGAGACGGCCGAGCGCCTGGTGACCCTGAACCTGCTGGCTCCGGTGCGACTCACCCGGCTGCTGCTGCCCGGCATGCTGGAACGCGGCCACGGCCACCTCGTCTACGTGACCTCGATCGCTGGCGCCACCGGCGTCGGCGGCGAGGCGCTCTACGCCGCCACCAAGGGCGGCTTGGCGCTCTTCGCCGCCAGCCTCCAGGAGGAGCTTGCCGGCCGCGGCGTCGGCGTGTCGGTCGCCGTGCCCGGCGTGGTCGACACCGCCTTCTTCGAGCGGCGCGGCACCCCCTACCCGCGGACCTGGCCTCGCCCGATCCCGCCCGAACGAGTCGCCCGCGCGCTGCTCGGCGCGGTCGAGTCGAACCGTGCCGAGGTGTTCAGCCCCGCTTGGATGCGCCTCCCGGCCCGCCTGGCCGGCTCGGCGCCGGGCCTCTACCGAGCCTTGGCCACCCGGTTCGGATCGGCGCGAGCGCCGGCCGGGGCCAGGCACCGATAGCGGGCCGCCCTCGGCCCGGATGCCCCGCCCGCATCAGGGTTCCTACTCGATTCTTGGCCTAACGGGGCCTCGAGGGTGCGATTTCGGGCCCTTTTTGGAGGCTTCCGCGCATCTGAGCACCTGGTCGACGAACTCTCCTCCGGGAATTATGTCGGTCCCCAATTCCGCCTTGTAGATTTGGAGCCTGCTATCGGTCGCCGCAGCCATCTCCTCCATGATTCGCGCGGTCCTCGCGGGGTCATCCTTTGGCGCGTGCTCGACTGTCTCCGCGATCATGCTGCACAGCAGCAGCATCGACCGGTAGGCCAGCAGCTTGCGGTATATCCCCACCCGTTCCCGCAGACCCTCTTCCATCCGGGGCGGCTCTTCCTCGGACAGCAGCGTACGCTTCTGGGGTTGTTGGCCGAGCCCTTGCTCGACTCGGCCAATGAGTCGGTCGGCTTGGTTCTCGTCCATCCTCCATGTAAGGATCATGCGGGCGAGGTCGAACGCGGGATCACCGAGCATGCCCGTGTCCACGTCCACGATGCCCATTGAGAGTTGTTCCGCGTCCCCGGTGCCAGCCACCAGGACGTTGCTTGGTTTCAGGTCGCAGTGAACCAGCCGTGTGGGCAGGTCGGGCGCGGGATGGCTGTACCCGCCGTAGCTCGTGCCAAGCCTGGTGGGTCTCGCATTGATGGCCTCGAGAGCCGACCCGAAGATGTCCCAATGGGGATGCTCAATCTCGTGGCGGAAATATGTCAACATTTCCGCATGCGCCTCACCGCAGGTCCTGGGCTCATTAGCCGGGCCGAACGTGCGGATCAGGAACGGGTCCCGGCGGGCAAGCGCGACGACGACATCAGCGATCATGTCGCGGGCCTCTTCGGGCGGCGAAGTCCAGGCGTTATCAGCCTCTTGACCGTCGAAGAACTGCCAGATCTCAGCACGATCCCCGTCCCTCGAGGTGCCGACCCAGAGCGGTTGCGGGACCACGACGTTTTTTAGCCTGCGCAGCAGGATGTCGGCTTGCTGGGCAAAGTGGTGCGGCGCCAGCCGCATCTCCACGTGCTGGTCGCGGTCCCCTCGCGGGATGCGCACCAACACCTTTCGGCCTGGGAAACTGGAGGATTCAACGAACGAATCAACCGACGCAGGGACCTCAACCGCGGTCGTGAAGTTGATCGTGCCCCCCCGAAACGTGAGCTGCTCCGCCTGCGCGACGGCTGCGTTGAGAATTTTGCTGGCATCCCCCTTCTTGAAGCTCCCAGCGACGCGTGTCATCCCGGAGACCTTCGGAGCCACCTCGCGAAGACGCTCGGCGACTCCGAAGGTCTCGCCGAGCTCAGACGATTCGCCCTCCCGGAGGGCATCAAGCACCTCGTCGGAAGGATGCCCGTTCGGGCTGTCCGTTTCCCTCCCGCCGGAGCGCCGTTCCGCTGACGACATCGGGCCGGTCCTCGCACGCCGTGGAATTCCCTTGGTCTCGCATCTTGCTATGCGAGCGTCGCGGCCCAGACGCGACCGGCGGAGCGGTGTTCGCCGCAACTTGTCATGACCGGCCCGGAGCCCGGTTACCGCGGAGGCTGTGGAGCGTGCCGGGCTAACCGCCGCGGACGGCCCGGAGGGACTGCTTGAGGCTGCCCATGGTGGCGAGGACGGCGCTGGGTTCGTAGCCGCAGTGGGCCATGCAGTTGGCGCAGCGCTGGTCGCGGCCACGGCCGTACTTGGACCAGTCGGTGGTCTCGACCAGCTCCTTGTAGGTCGGGACGTAGCCGTCGGACATCAGGTAGCAGGGACGTTGCCAGCCGAAGACGGAGTAGCTGGGGATGCCCCAGGCGGTGCACTGGAAGTCGGCCTTGCCCTCCAGGAAATCCAGGAACAACGGCGAGTGGTTGAGGCGCCAGCGCTTGCGGCCCCCGTCGGCGAACGCCTTGCGGAACAGCTCGCGGGTCTCCTCCACGCCGAGGAAGTGCTCCTGGTCGGGCGCCTTCCAGTAGGCGTAGGCGGGGGAGATCATCATCTGGTCGACCTTCAGGTCGTCGTTCAGGTAGTCGAGCACCTCCCGCACGGTCTGCGGGGTGTCGGTGTTGAAGAAGGTGGTGTTGGTGGTCACCCGGAAGCCGCGGCGCTGGGCTTCCCGGACGGCGGCGACCGCCTTGTCGAACACGCCCTCCTGGCAGACGGACTCGTCGTGGCGCTCGCGCAGGCCGTCGAGGTGGACCGCCCAGGCGAAGTACGGCGACGGGATGAACCGATCGAGCTTCCTCTCCATCAGCAGGGCGTTGGTGCAGAGGTAGACGAACTTCTTGCGCTTGACCAGCTCGGCGGCGATCTGGTGGATCTCGGGGTGGATCAGCGGCTCGCCGCCGGCGATCGAGACCATCGGCGCGCCGCACTCCTCGATCGCCGCGACCGCGGTCTCGACCGGCATGCGCTGCTTGAGGATGTGCGCCGGGTACTGGATCTTGCCGCAGCCCGCGCAGGCGAGGTTGCAGGCGAACAGCGGCTCCAGCTCGACCAGCAGGGGGAACTTCTCCCGGCCGGCCAGTTTCTGCTTGAGCAGGTAGGCCCCCATCCGCATGCCCTGCCGCAGTGGCACCCCCATCAATTGACCTCCTTCGGGAGCGTGAAACGGACCGATTCGATGACCACCGGGTGCTCGGAGCCCTCCACGGGGCCGAGCCCCCGGAGTGCGTCCATGACCTCGGTGACCAGCGACTCCGGGGCGGAGGCGCCGGCGGTCAGCCCGACCGTGCGCGCTCCGGCGAGCCAGGCCGGGTCGAGCTGGGTGTGGTCGTCGAGCAGGTGGGCCGGGCAGCCCTCGCGCTCGGCGACCTCGACCAGGCGTTTGGAGTTGGAGGAGTTCTCCGAGCCGACCACCAGCACCACGTCGGCGGCCTGGGCGACTTCGCGGACGCCGTCCTGGCGGTTGGTGGTGGCGTAGCAGATGTCGTCGGAGGAGGGGCCGCGCAGGGCGGGGAAGCGGCGCCGCAGCGCCTCGACGATCGCGCCGGCCTCGTCGACCGCCAGGGTGGTCTGGGTGAGGTAGGCGATCCGCTGGGGGTCGTCCACCTCCAGCCGGTCCACGTCGGAGACGTTCTCGACCAGGCGGACCGCCTCGGGGATCTCGCCCATGGTCCCCTCGACCTCCTCATGGCCGGCGTGGCCGATCAGCACCACCGTTTCGCCGTAGTCGGCGAAGCGGCGCGCCTCGGCGTGGACCTTGGAGACCAGCGGGCAGGTGGCGTCGATCACCCGCAGTTCGCGGGCGGCGCCCTCATGCCGCACCGCCGGGGAGACCCCGTGGGCGGAGAACACCACCATCGCCCCCTCGGGCACCTCGTCGAGCTCGTCGACGAAGACCGCGCCCAGCTCCTCCAGCCGCCGCACCACGTGGACGTTGTGGACGATCTGCTTGCGGACGTAGACCGGGGCGCCGTGCAGCTCCAGGGCGCGCTCGACCACCTCGATGGCGCGCTCGACCCCGGCGCAGAACGAGCGCGGCCCGGCCAGCAGCACCCGCCGCGGCTCCGGCGAGCAGGCCGCCGCCCAGTCCGCCAGCGCCGGCGCGGCGCGCCGCAACGCGCGGTAGGCGCGCACGCCGTTGCCGACGATCCCGGGGCGGACCAGCTCGCGCCCGGGGCTGTCGGTCACCACCCGCAGCACCGCCAGCGGCCGCCCGGCGGCGGCGCCGGCACCGGCGGCCAGCCAGGCCGACTCCATGTCGGCGGCGATCGGCCCGTCGGCGTGGATGCGGGCGCGCTCGTCGCCGGTGACCATGTGGTTGACCGACTCCAGCGGCCCGAGCCGGGCGCGGATCCCTCGCCGAGCCAGGGCGGCCACCAGCAGCCCCGCCGAGGGGCAGGGGACGGTTCCCCGCACCCCGCGGACCTCGCTGGCCACCACCACGTCGCCGGGCTCCAGCGCCGGGTCGAGCCCGGCGCAGAAGCCGGCGATCGCCAGCGGCGACGGGTCGGAGGAGCTGAACAGGCCGACGGCGGCCTGCTCAGCCCGTTCCGGGCCCATGCCGGTCCGGATCACGCGGGCGCCGGGGAGCGCGCGGCTGACCGCGTACCCCTCGACCGCGAGCGCGACGGCGACAGCCAGCTGCGGCTGGGTGGATTGCTGCATTATCGCCCCCTCACGTATCGGCCAAGCGCCATGACCGGGAAGACGATCCGGTACAGGTGGTAGTTGATGGAGAAGTCGCCGGGGAACCCGGTGCCGGTGAACTGCGGCTCGTCCCAGGAGCCGTCGGGGCGCTGCGTCTCGGCGAGCCAGGCGGTCCCCCGCCGCACCGCTTCGCTGTCGTGGCGGCCGGCGGCGAGCAGCGCCAGCAGCGCCCAGGCGGTCTGCGATGCGGTCGGCTCGCCCCGCGCCCGCCACGCCCCCGGGTCGTCGTAGGAGCGCAGGTCCTCGCCCCAGCCGCCGCCGGGCTGCTGCACGCTTTCCAGCCAGCGGACCGCCCGGACAATCGCCGGATGGAACGGCTTCATCCCAGCGGCGACCAGCGCGGGGACGGCCGCGCCGGTGCCGTAGAGGTAGTTGGCGCCCCAGCGGCCGAACCAGGAGCCGTCGGGCTCCTGCTCGCGCAGCAGCCAGTCGACCCCGCCCCTGGTCACCTCGGCGCTGCCCATGCCAAGCTCCGCGAGCATCTCGACGACGTGGGCGGTGACGTCGGCGGAAGGCGGGTCGATCACCTCGCCGAAGTCGCAGAACGGCAGCTCCAGCGGCAGCCTGGAGGTGTTGTCGGCGTCGAAGGCGCCCCAGGCGCCGTTGCGGGAGCGCATCCCGATCGTCCAGGCGGCCCCGCGGGCGACGGCGGCCTCCAGGCGCGCCTGGTCGGGGTGGCCCACGGCGACGCGGCGCAGCGCCAGCACCACCTCGGCGGTGTCGTCGATGTCGGGGTAGTGGTCGTTGGCGAACTCGAACGCCCAGCCGCCGGGGGCGAGCTGGGGGCGGCGCACCGCCCAGTCGCCGCGGACGCGGATCTCCTCGCCGAGCATCCAGTCGGCGGCGCGCCGCAGCGCGGGGTCGTCGGCTGCCACCCCGGCGTCGCGCAGCGCGATCAGCGCCAGGCAGGTGTCCCACACCGGCGACTGGCAGGCCTCCAGGCGCCGCTCATCCGCCTCCGGCTCCGTGATCGTGAAGCCCTCCAGGCCCGCCAGGCCGTCGCGGATCGCCGGGTGGTCGAGTGGGTAGCCCATCAGGTTGAGGGCGATCAGCGAGTAGACCCATGGCGGCTGGATGCCGCCCCAGCCGCCGTCGGCCTCCTGCCGGTCGAGGATCCAGCGGGTCGCCTTGCGCAGGGCCGCCCGCCGCAGCGGCGCGACCGGCCGTCGCTGGTAGGCGTGCAGGGCCAGGTCGAGCCGCTGGAAGCGGCCCGCCCAGGTCCGCAGCGGCTCGATCGGCGGCCTCGGCAGGCCGGTCTTCAGCTCGTCGAGGGCGAAGCTGGTCGGCCGGACCGGGCGGAAGGCGCTGACCACCGTGAGCGCCACGATGGTCTGCCGGGCCCAGCAGGCGAAATCGTAGATGTTCAGCGGAACCCACGACGGCAGGAAGAGCATCTCCGGCGGCAGCACCGGCAGGTCCTCCCACGGCCACAGGCCGAACAGGGCGAGCCACAGCCGGGTGAACACCCGCGAGCGCTCGATCCCGCCGCCGTCGAGGATGAAGGCGGCGGCGGCGCGCATGTGGGCCGCGTCGGGCGGGTCGCCGGCCAGGCGCAGCGCCGCGTACGACTCGACGGTGGTCGACAGGTCCCCCGGGCCGCCGTAGAAGGTCGCCCAGGTCCCGTCGGCGCGCTGCTGGGAGCGGATCCAGTTGGCTGAGCGGCGGGTCTGCTCCTCGGTGCGGACCCCGAGGAACTCGCGCAGCAGCAGGTCCTCGGCGTCCATGGTGACGTTGGTCTGCAGCTCGCCCTTCCACCAGCCCTGTTCATGCTGGAGCGCGAGCAGCCGGTCGCGGGCCCGCTCCAGTGCGCCCGCCACGGACGCGGGCGGAGCCGCGCTCGCGGGCGCGGGCGCCGCCAGGTCCGCTCCGGCGTCCGCTCCGGTCGTCTTCTCGACGGTCATCGCCGCTACAGCTCCCGGGTTGTCACGAAATGGGCGACAGCGGCCAGTTGCTCATGGGCCGCCGCTGGTGCCCCGACCGCGCCGAGGCGGTCGAGTGCCAGCGTGAGCTGGCGTTCCGCCTCGGCCCTGGTAAGGTCCCTTCCCCCTGCTGTCTCGACCAGCTTGGCGGCCAGGGAGAGGTCTTCCTCGCCGATCGGGCCGTCGCCGCCGAGGAGGGCGGCGAGCCGCTCGGAGCTGGGCCCGCCGGCCGACAGCGCGGCGGTCACCGGCATGGACTTCTTCCGCGCCCGCAGGTCGTTCCATGCCGGCTTGCCGGTCACCTCTGGTTCGCCCCAGATGCCCAGCAGGTCGTCGACCGCCTGGAACGCCAGCCCGAGATGCAGCCCGAAGGCGTGCAGGCCGTCCACGGTCGCGGGCGGGGCGCCCGCCAGCACCGCGCCGATCGAGGCCGAGCAGGCGAGCAGCGCGCCGGTCTTGTTGCCGGTCATCGCCAGGCACTCCTCGACGGTGACGTCCATCCGCTCCTCGAAGTCGAGGTCCTGGGCCTGGCCGAGGATCAGCAGCTCGGTCGCGCCGCCCAGGTGCCGCGCGGCGGCGGCGCCGCGCTCGCCCGGCACCTCGAACAGGACCTGCCCGGCCAGCGCGAGCAGCGCGTCGCCGGTCAGCACCGCCAGCGCCGGCCCGAACACCTTCCAGGCGGTGGCGCGGTGGCGGCGCTCCTCGTCGCCGTCCATCAGGTCGTCGTGGAGCAGGGAGAAGTCGTGCACCAGCTGCACCGCGACCGCGCCCGGCAGCCCCTCCCCGGCGCCGGCGCCGGCGGCCTCGGCCGAGAGCAGCGCCAGCGCCGGGCGGATCGCCTTGCCGCCGCTGCCGTCGGCGGGGTGGCCGTCCGCGTCGACCCAGCCGAGATGGTAGGCGGCCACCCGCCGGATCGACGGCGCCAGCCGCCCGACCGCCTCCCGCAGCGCCGGGACGGCGAGGTCCCTGGCCCGGTCGAGCGCCACCGGAACCGCACCCGCGGCGCCGTTCGCTGCTCTCATGCCGCGATCACCTTTTCGTTGTCATCGTCGAGTTCATGGACGGGTTTGATGCCGAGGCCGGAGAGCGCCTCCCGGCCGGCGACCAGGCCGCTGCGGACGGCGCTCTCCATCGTCGCGGGCCACCCGGTGGCGGTCCACGCGCCCGCAAGGTACAGGCCCGGTACGACAGTGCGAGCACCCGGCCGCAGCGCCGCTGTGCCGGGGGCCTGGCGGAAGGTCGCGGTGCGCTCCCGGGTCACCAGGAACGAGACCACCCGCGCCTCTTTCGCCGCCGGGAACAGCTCGGCCAACGCGGGCAGGTACCGGTCCCGCAGCGCGGCGGTCGGGGTGTCGATCTCGGCATCGG
>WNGD01004049.1_pt1 | contig 14582 bp, 18 predicted proteins | sample 5400671 | NCBI WGS metagenome assembly WNGD01 (sample SAMN13153369, study PRJNA577476) | soil metagenome | isolation source: 40 cm soil or saprolite under grassland replicate 2 | place: USA:California | collected 2016-06-15 | reverse complement strand
GTGGGCCTGGAAGAAGCGCCAGATGCGCGGCGTGGCGCTGCGCGGCCAGCGATGCGCCTGCGGGCCTTCGCAGAAGATCACGTCCGCCGCGCACGCCGTGTAGCGCGTGCAGCCGTCCCGCTCGACCGCCGCGCCGCAGCCGTCGGCGCGCGCCCACCAGTCGCGCGCACCGTGCACCATCTCGGCGCGCACGATACGGTCGGCGCGGCCGTAGACGAACAGGATGGGCACGGGCCGGACGGGCGCGCAGGCGCGCAGGTCGAGCCCCCCCGCGACCGGCGCGACCGCGGCCAGGCGGTCGGCGGCGACACACCCGAGCAGGCTCGCGAAGAAGGCGCCGTTCGACATGCCGGTCGCGAACACGCGGCGGCGATCGACGCAGCGCTCCTGCTCGAAACGATCCAGGAGCGTGCGCACGAAGCCCGCGTCGCGCGCCTCGTCCGGCCGGATGTCCCAGCCGCGCCCCGCCGTCCCGAGGAGGCGGACTCCGTCGTGGCCCTCGGGATGGACCGCGATGAAGCCGTCGCGGAGGGCGAGCCGCCCCATGCCGGTCCACCAGCGCTGTCCCTGGGCGCTGCCGCGAAAGCCGTGGAAGTCGAGGACGAGCGGCAGCGGGCGGTCGCCGGGGGCCGCGGGCGCGTCGATCAGGTAGCCGCGCTCCTCGCCGCCGACGATGAGGGTGCGGCGCGCGCCGCGGACCCGCGGCGATGCGCCGGCGCGGCAACCCGCGCTCGGCTCGGGCGCCACCACGGCCGCGGCGGCCAGCGCCGCGCGTTCCTCGGCATCCGGCTCGGGCAGCCCGCGCCCGCAGGCCGCGAGCAGCACGAGGGCGGCGAGCGCCCGCTCACGCCGAGCGCGCGGCAACGAACCGCTCGGTGGTGCGCTGCAGGTGGTCGCTCAGGATGCGCGTCAGGTTCAGGAACACCTTCGAGGCGATGCGCGGGTAGCGGTTCTGGATGCGGCGCAGGAAGCGCTCGTCGAGCGCCAGCACGTCGACGGCGCCCGCCGCCACCACGTCCGCGGTCCGCTCGGCGCGGCGCACCAACCCCATCTCGCCGAACACGTCGCCGCGTCGCAGCTGGTTGATGCGCTGGCGCCCGCTGCCGTCCCCCGCGAGCACCTCGGTCGTGCCCTCGATGATGACGAACATCTCGTCGCCGCGCTCGCCGCGGCGCACGATCGTCTCGCCCGGCCGGAAGTGCTTGAGCTCGCCCATCAGCACGACGATGCGCGCCTGCGACGGGCGGAGGCCCGCGAACAGCGGGATGGTCCGCGCGGGATCGTCGCCCAGCCTCACGCCCAGGAGATCCCAGAGCGTGATGATCTTGGTGGTGGCGAGCAGCGCGGGCAGGAGGACCAGGTTCGCGCCCAGCGAGGTCGCCATGGTGACGCCGGCCAGGATGCCGAAGTTCTGTACGGGCACGAAGCTCGAGAGCGCGAAGGTGAGGAACCCGAGGAAGAGGGCGATGGTGGTGTAGACGATGGGCACACCCACGGTGCGGAGGGTCCGCACCAGCGCGGCCGTCTGGTCCGTCTCGCCGCGCAGCTCGAGGTTCAGGCGCGCCATGTAGTGGATGGTCGAGTCGACCGCGATGCCGAGCGCGATGGCGGCGATCAGGCTCGTGACGAGGTTCAGGAGGATGCCGAGCCAGCCCATCACGCCGAAGAAGATCATGATGGGGAGCACGTTCGGCAGGATGGCGAAGAAACCGATCTTGACCGACAGGAACATCGCCGTCATCACCAGGAAGATGATGCCGAGCGCGAGCGTCAGGCTCTTGATCTGCCCGGCGACGATGTCCGAGGTCGTGCCCGTGAGCAGCACGAGCGTGCCGGTCAGCGTGACCGGGATCTGGGCGGGGAAGCGGTCGGCGACGTAGCGGCGGATGGCGTCGAGCGTGTCCTCGATGCGGCGCGAGCCGGAGAGGTTGGTGCGCACGAGGATGCTCGCCCGGCTGAAGTCCTTCGTCACCACGCTCTTGAAGGTCTCCGGGCTCTTCATCATGGTGTCGAGCAGCGGCCCGAGGCTCTTCGGGTCCTGCCAGAAGGGCTTCGGCGCCTCGGCAGGCACCAGGTTCCCCTGTTCGTCGATCACCAGGTCGCCGCCCTCCACCTGCTTGTTGAAGCCGGCCTCGAGCACCTCGAGGTAGTCGACCACCGAGATCGACGAGGTGATGCCCGGCTGCCTGGCGAGGAAGCCCTGCAGGTCCTTGATGAGCTTCAAGACCTCCCAGCGCCGGAGCGCGCCGGGCGCGCCGCCGTCGATCACGATGTAGAAGGGGTTGCTGCCGACGATCTTCTGATTGATGGTCTCGTTCGCCCGCCGCACCTCCGAGCTCGGCTCGAAGTAGTAGAGGAAGTCGGAATCCACCCGGATGCGCCAAGCCCCGGCGAGCGCTACCAACGCGAGCGCCGCCGCCCCCCGCAGGATCTCGCGGCGCTTGGCGAACGCCCGCTCGCCCAGGCGGCGCAGGTTCTCCGAGAGCGCCGGCGAAATCTTGCCCGAGCGCGCCGAGCGCAGGCGGGCGGGCATGAGCTGGAGCGAGGCGGGCAGGTACGTCAAGCAGGTGACGGTCAGGCAGACGACCCCCACCACCGCGAAGAGCCCCAGGTCCCAGATGGCGGTGATGCGGTTCACCATGAGCGAGCCGAAGCCGATCATGGTGGTGACCGCGGAGATCGTGAGCGGCAGCCAGACGCGCGCGAAGGCGCGCACGACGATCTCGTCGGGCGGCGCGCCGGCCGCCACCTGCTCGTAGTAGCGCGCCATCACGTGGATCGCGTACGAGCTGCCGACCACGAGCAGCAGCGGGGGGAGGACGAAGGTGCCGAGTGTGATGGCCTTGCCGGCCAGCACGATGATACCGAGCGTCCACACCAGCGCCCCGCCAAAGGTGAGCACGGGCAGCACCACCCCCCGAAGCGTCCGGAACGAGAACCAGAGGACGACCAGCACGAGCCCGAGGGCGAGGGGTGTGAAGCGCACCAGGTCGCGGCGCAGGAGGTCGACGGTGGCCTGCTTCACGTGCGCCGCGCCGGTGTAGAAGAGCTCCTCGGGGCCCCGCCGCGCGGCCAGGATGTCCGTGATCTTCCGGTCGATGCCGAGGTCGAGGTACTGCTCGTCGTTCAGGTTCTTGAAGAAGACGTTGATCGCCGCGCCCGTGAAGTCGTCGGCGACCAGGTTCTTGCCGTAGAGCGGCGTCGCGACGAGCTTCTTCTTGAGCGCCTCGACCTCTTCGGGCTCGGGCGGGATGCGCGGCAGCAGGCGCGGCGGATGGAGCACGTCCGCCGCGGGGTCGACGGCGTTGGTGATGCTGAGCACGTGCTCGACACCGTCGACCTTCGCGATCTCGTCCGTGACGCGCGCGATCTTCTCGATCGTCGAGGGCGCGAAGATGTCCCGCGCCCGCACGCCGACCACCGCCACGTCGTCGCTCCCGAAGACGGCGCGGGTCTGGGCATAGTACTCGACCTTGGGGTCGCCCGCCGGCAGCATGCTCTCGAGCGAGCTCTCGATGCGGAGCTGGAGCGCGTAGAAGCCCAGCACCGCGGTCACGACCACGTTCGCGACCACGACGGCGAGCGGGTGACGGGCAAGCCACCGCGCGAAGGAGTCCATGGGGGCGCGGGATTATAGCCCGGCCCCGGCTCGGCGCCAGGCCAGTCGGTCGCTCGGAGGCCACCGCGGCCGCGCCCGCTTGCATCGACCGCGCGGCCGGCAGTAAGGTCCGCGGCCTGTCCGCCGAGGAGGTTCCCGTGCGCCGCATCGCCGCCCTCGTCCTAGTTCTCGCGCTGGTCGCCGGCGCGCGGGCCGCGCTCTCGCCCGAGCTCGAGCGCGCGCTGCGCGAGGCCAAATACGTCTACATCCAGAGCGAGCGGAAGTCGGGCGCGCTCGGGAAGGCGGCGGAGATCTGGTTCTACTACGACGGCAAGGCGGTCTACGTCGGCACGCCGCCCACCTCCTGGCGCGTGCGGCGCATCAAGCAGGGGCGCCCGAAGGCGCGCATCGCGGTCGGCAAGGCCGACGGGCCAGCGTTCGATGCGCGCGGCGAGGTCGTCCACGACGCCGCCGTCGAGCAGCGCCTGATGGACGAGTACGCCCGCAAGTACCCCGCGGGCTGGTCGCACTTCGCCGACAAGTTCCGCGACGGCTTCAAGAGCGGCGAGCGCGTGCTCGTCCGCTACACGCCGAAGTAGCGCGATGGACCCGCAGCAGGCGGCCCTCACCGGGCGCACCGCCGTCGTCACCGGCGCCGGGGCGGGCATCGGGAAGGGGATCGCCCTCGGTCTCGCGGCGTTCGGCGCCCGGGTCGCCGTCCTCGAGCTCGACGCAGCGACGGCGCGCTCCACCGCCGCGGAGATCGAGCGGGCGGGCGGGCAGGCCCTCGCACTCCCCGCCGACGTGCGCGACGCGGAGGCGGTCGAGCATGCCGTGGTCGCCACCGTCGAGCGCTTCGGCGGCATCGACGTGCTGGTCAACGACGTGGGCGGGACGTTTCGCGCCGCCTTCCTCGAGACCAGCGAGAAGGGCTGGGACGCCCTCGTGCGTGCGAACTTGAAGACGGTCCTGCACGGCACGCGCGCGGTCGCGCCGCGCATGATCGCCCGGGCGCGCGGCGGGAGCATCATCAACATCGTGTCGATCGAGGGCGAGCGTGCGGCGCCCTGCTACGCGCTCTACGCCGCGTGCAAGGCGGCGGTCGTCAGCTTCACGCGGTCGATGGCGCTCGAGCTGGCGCCGCACGCGATCCGCGTCAACGCGATCGCGCCCGACATTTGTCTCACGGAAGGGCTCGCGAAGATGCTCGGCGAGGCCGAGCGCGCGCGCCATCGCTTCCTCGTGCCGCTCGGGCGCGCGGGCGTGCCCGAGGACATCGCCGGCGCCGCCGTCTTCCTCGCCTCGGACCTGGCCGGCTACGTGACCGGCGTCACGCTCCCCGTGGACGGCGGCACGCACGCCGCGGCGGGGTGGTATCGCGATCCCGAGGGCGAAGGCTGGCTCCTCGGCCCGCCGCCGCGGCGCTAGGAGACCGACCCGAGACTCCCGCCGACCCGAGACTGCGTCTCGGGTCGGAACGAACGCGAGAGTGCCGCCCAGTGGACACGGCCAACGGCGTGCCGCGGCCGGCAAAGCCGGCGCGGCAGACTTGCCGGAGCGTGAGCGCGTCACCGGAGACGACGGGTGGTCCGCAGCGCGGCGACCAGACGGCGCAGAACCTTCAGTTTGCCGCGCCGGCTTCGCCGGCCGCGGCACGACCTTCGCACCATCCACCCAACGCCACACGCTCGCTTCCGAGTCCGGCCCGAGACAGGGTCTCGGGTCGGACTAGAGGCCGTAGAGGCGCGCCGCGTTCTCGCCGAAGAGCCGCCGCCGGCTTTCCCCCGGCAGCCGCTCGCCCAGCTCGTGCAGCTCCTCCATGTAGTCCGCGCCGTGGTCGCTGTGCGGGTAGTCGGTGGCCCAGAGGAAGCGGGTGTCGCCGACGTACTCGATGACGGGCGGGAGCGCGTGCTCGTCGGGATCGGCCGAGATCCAGCACTGCCGGCGCACGTAGGTGCTCGGCAGCTCGCGCAGCGGCAGCGTGACGCGGAGGGGTCCGCGGGCGAAGGCGTCCATGCGATCGAGCCAGTAGGCGAGCCAGCCCGCGCCCGACTCGAGCACGACCAGCTTGAGTCGCGGAAAGCGGTCGAAGGTCGCGTGGAGGAAGAAGGTCGAGAAGGCCTGCTGCACGGCCTGCGCGAACATGAGCTGCAGGTACCAGATGCCCTGCACCACGCCCTCGGGCCAGGCGAGGCCGTCGAAGCGATGGTGGAGGTCGCGCGCCGTCGGGTCGACCCCGGTGTGGATGGCGATCGGCACGTCGAGCTCCTCGGCCGCCGCCCAGAGCGGATCGTGCGCTGGATGGCCGTGCGGCACGCCGCTCAGCGTGAAGGGGAGGAGGAAGCCGCCCCGCGCGCCGGCGCGAACGGCGCGCCGGAGCTCGCGCGCCGCGTCCTCGGGATCGCCGAGCGAGAGGTGCGCAATGGGAACGAGGCGCCCGCCGCTCCCCGCCGAGAACTCCTCGATCCAGCGATTGTAGGCGCGCGCGTGCGCGAGCGCGTAGCCGGGGTCGGGCGCCTCGGCCTCCCACTGGAGCCCGAGGCTCGGGTAGAGAAGCGCGCGTGCGATGCCATCGTGATCGAGGAGCCGCAGGCGCGCGGCGGGATCGTTCGCCGCCGGCGGGGCGCTCTCGGCGTAGCGCCCCGCGAGGCACGCGGCCGCCAGCGCCGCGAGGCTCTTCCCCATGCCGCCCAGGCCGCCCAACATCTCGGGCGTGGTGAGCCGCGCGGGGCGGCCGTCGATCTCGAGGAAGTCGCGCCCGTCGACGCCGCGCCGCACCCGGAGCGCCCGCGCGCGATACCCGGGCTCGAGGTAGCGCTCCCAGACGTCGGGCGGCTCGAGCACGTGGCCGTCCGCATCGATCACGAGGTCCACGGCGACTGGGTTATATGCCGGCCGCGATCGGCGGCAAGCGGGGCGTGTCGTTGACACGTCCGCCCCGGCGGCATTAGTCGGTGCGGATGGCGATCGACCCGAGCGAGCTGCGCAAGGTGATGGGGTGCTTCGCGACCGGCGTCACCGTCATCACCACGCGCGACCAGAGCGGGAACCCCTACGGGCTCACGGCCAACGCGGTCACCTCGCTCTCGCTCACGCCCCCGCTCCTCCTGATCTGCGTCGATCGCAAGGCGGAGACCTACCCGCACTTCTTCGACTCGAGGATCTTCGTGCTCAACATCCTCGCCGAGGACCAGGAGGCGATCTCGCGGCGCTTCGCCACCACGGGCGGGGACAAGTTCCGCGGCCTGGAGTTCGAGCTCGGCCGGCTCGGCACGCCCATCCTCCCGGGCACGCTCGGGCACGTCGAGTGCCGCATCATCGACACGCTCGAGGGCGGCGATCACGTCATCCACATCGGCGAGGTCGAGCACGCCGAGGCGCGCGACGGGCGCCCGCTCCTCTTCTTCCGGGGCAGCTACCGCCACCTGACCGAGTCCTGATCCCGCATTCCGGCGCCGTACACGCCGCCGGCCGGGACCTCGGCGCCGCCGCCGACGCCGCCACCGCGACGGCCGGCCCGCGGGTCGGAAACGACTGCTGGACACGATCCCCTGACGCCGCACGCACCGGACCTCCTCCGCCGCGGCCGCTCTCTCAGCCCTGACGCGACCCTGCTCCCCTTGCGCGGTTGACCCCCCCCGGCTAAGGAGCCGGAACACCACCCGAGGAGGAGAACGCGATGCGACACGTCTTCCGCGCCGCCGCCGTCACCCTCGCGCTGGCGCTGGCCACGCCCGTGTGGGCCCAGACCGCGACCGAGATCAAGAAGGAGCTCTTCCCCAAGTACAAGAAGGCGCAGGCCGAGGGAAAAGATCTCGGCGAGGCTGGCAAGGAGTTCGACGCCGGCAACAAGGCGCTCGCCGACGGGCTCCAGGAGGAAGCGCTCGAGCATTTCAAGAAGGCCAAGGCCGCCTGGCCGACCGACGCGAAGTAACGTCGATGCCGACGCGCATCTCGTCGAGGGCGGCGAGCTCATCGTCGAGCTGGCGGCTGCGCATCCGGGCCAGCTCCGGCTGCCGGGCGCGGGCGAGGGCATCGGCGAGGGGAAGCGCCACCCTACCTCGAAGCGGCCGCGGCTGCGGCGCCTACCGCCTCGCGTAGCTCAGCGACGCTTGCCCCGCGCGGGCTTCGCCTTCTTCGGCGGCGTCGCGGCCGCCTTGATGGCGAGCGTCGCGCTGGCGGCCGTGGCCTCGTCGCCGAAGCCGAAGGTAGCCGTGAACTTGCGTCCGAGCACCTGCGCCACGAGGAAGGCGATGTTGATGCGGGCGTCCGCGAGCCCGCGTGCCATCGCGGCGCCGAGGCCCGGACGGTTGTCGCCCTCGACCAGCAGGCACGGGATGCCCCGGCTCTCCGCCAGCCCGGCCTGCGCGGCCGCGGCCGTCGCCCGCTTGCCGCTCACGGGGTAGAGCTCGATGGCCGCGCGCTCCGGCGTGTGCGGCAGGCGATAGCCCATGACCAGGCGCAGGTCCGCGCCCGCCTGGGCGAGTGGCTCGAGGGTTCGCGCGAGCACGCCCGGCTGGTTATCGACGTCCGCGCGCCAGAGGGTGATCCGCTTGACGGTGACCGCCATGAGACCTCCTTCGTCCGGGTGGTGTGTCCCGCTACTAGCGCACCTGCACCGCTCGCGGGAAGATGGGCAGGTTCTCGCAGGACGGCCACACCAACTCCACCTTCAACGGAAACGGCTTCAGGATCGACGGCAACGACCACCTCCTGGCCGGCGGGCTCGCCAACCCGAACCATCCCATCCCCGGCATCTCGACCCGCAACGACACCAACTCGGGCGGCGGCATGACGCTTCCCACGCCGGTGCAGGTCACCTCGCTCATCGACTGCGCGCAGGTCGTCGCCGGCACGTCCGGCTGCCCCTGAGGGGCGCGGCTCGCTGCGGGGTGCGGCAGCGCATGCGCGGCACGCGCCTGCACCACAACGACACGGACCTGACACGCGTCTGCCACAGCACCACCGCGCCCCGCCCGTGTCGCCTGGCCGTCCTCGTGGCACCGCCGTTGCTTCGTGGGTGATGGCCTCTCGACGCCACGGCAAGAGCCGCGGAACGACGCTGCTCGATGTCCTGATCGCAGCCGCCATCATGCTCGTCCTTTTCGCGATCGGGGTGCCCAACCTGAGCCGGCTGCGCTCGCCGTACACCCTCACGGGCGCGACCCGGCAGATCGCGGCCGACCTGCAGGCCGCCCGCCAGCGGGCGATCGCGCGGAACGTGAGCTACCGGGTGAACTTCAACGCCGCACAAGGCTCGTACACGATCGAGCGCTCGGAGGCGGGCAACTGGGTCGCCGACTCCGCGCCCCAGCCTCTTCCCACGGGCGCGCAGCTCGGCACGGTGTCGCCCGGCAACCCCGTCTTCGATACGCGGGGCATGCTCGGCGCGCAGGTGACGGTCCCGGTCACCGTGAGCGGCTCCGGGACCAGGACGGTGATCATCAATGTGCTCGGCAAGACCACGATCAGCTAGGCGCTCGGCGGGCGGCTTCTCGCTGCTCGAGGCGGTCGCCGCGACGGCCTTCCTCGCCGTCGCCCTGATGGCGTTCGCCGCCAACACGATCTGGCTCACCCACGACGAGAAGACCGCCGATTCGACCAGCGCCGCCCACGCCCTCGCGCAGCAGAAGCTGGAGCAGCTGCGCAGCATGCCGCTCGGCGCGGTGGAGGTCGCGACGGGCGCCTACACGGACCCGGCGAATCCGCTCGGGGCCGACGGGACCGCGGGGGGCACCTTCACCCGCACCTGGACCGTCTCGGCCAACAACTCGCCGACCTTCGGGCTCCGCACCGTGACCGTGCGCGTCTCGTGGCGGGACACGCGGCTCCACACCACCACGCTCGCCGCGTACATCCGGTGCAGCACCATCCCATGCTGAGCGCCTCCCGCCGCCGGCCGCAGACGCGCGGCTTTTCGAGCATGGAGGTCCTCGCGGGCCTCGGGCTGACCCTCATCCTGCTCGCCGCGGTCTACAGCTTCCAGCAGGCCCAGCTGAAGGCCTTCTCGACGCAGCAGGTGTACAGCGACAGCCAGAACGTGACCCGCAGCGTGATCGACCTGATGGCGCGCGAGCTCCGCATGGCCTGCTACGATCCGGGTACCGCGATCCCCCCGGCGCCAAAGGGAGGGTGTGCCCCCGACGTCAAGCGGGGGATCATCGAGGCGACGCCCACCAGGATCCACTTCCAACAGGACCTGAACGGCGACAACGCCATCGGCGCCCCGGGCGAGGACGTCACCTACGACCTCTCGAACGGCACCATCCGCCGCACCGACGGCCTCGCGGAGCCGGTGGTGCTCGCCAGCGGCGTCCCGACGGGCGGCCTCAGCTTCCTCTACTTCGACAACGGCAAACCGCCCGGCCAGATCGGGCCGGGGGCGGTGCTCAACCAGTGCCAGCGCGACACCGTGGGCAAGGTGCGCGTCACCGTCAGGGCGAACCTGCCCAACCCGAACTCCCGCATCCCCACGCCCATCGCCTCGGTCGCCGAGTCCGAGGTGGCGATCCGCAACCGCTCGCTCGAACAGAACTTCTAGCTCTTCGACCCTCAGCGCTCGGCGAGATCGCGGATCACGCCCAGGCGGCGCTTCTGCGTGCGCTGGAACTCCTTCTCGATCCGCTTCAGCTTGCCGGGAGGATCCTTCCGGTTCCGCGCCTCGAAGCGCTCCTGCTGGACGCGCAGGAGGTGATGCTCGATGCGCCGTTGCTCCGCCTTTAGGTCCTCCCGCGACGCCGTGCCCTTCGCGGACGCGGCGCGCGAGGGGGGAGGCGTGCTCGCCGGCCTGGCGGGGGTGTCGTCCGACCCCGCCGCGCCGGAGGCCTCCTTCAGGCTCCGGATGCGGCGACGCGGCACGATCAGATCGACCCCGCCGCGCACGAGGTGCACCCGGTCGCCCTCCTCCCAGTAGCTGTCGACCGTCATCCGGTCGCCGGCCTCGAGGTCGACGAGGTAGGCGCCGAGCGCCGGTCCCGTAGACAAGACCAGCAGTCCCGCTGCAGTGATCAGTCGCATATCCAGGAGTCCAGCAAGGCTCGTGCCGCCGCTTCGCGCGGCACGCGCCTTGCTGCGTCGAGGGCGGAGGACGTTGGGGAGGTGGAGCAGATGGCCTTTCTACCCGGCGATTACGTGTACCCCGCCGACCTGCCACGGCGCTTGCTCTGTCGCGTGGCGGCGGCCGAGAGCGGACGAACTCGAACGGGCGCATTTCAGATCCTGACGCTCGAGCCGCTCGAGAAGCCCTGGAGCGACTGGCCGCGCCCGAACCTCATCGTGCGCTTCGACGAATCCGTGCGGCCAGCCCCCGCGCACGACCTCTGGCGGAGCGCCGGCAGCGGCCCGGAGGGTGAGAGCCCAGGCCGATTGCCCGGCGCGCGGTGACCGGGCTAGAGGGGTGGCATGCGCACCGCCGCCCCCATCGCCCAAGCGCTCCTCCTCGCCCGGCCCGCGCTGGCGGAGGCGCCCGCGCACGTCCGCTTCGGCATCCAGACCCCCAATCAGAATGTCGCCTGGGACGACCTCCTCGCCGCCTGGAAGGAGGCCGAGGTCCTCGGCTTCGACAGCGCGTGGGTCTTCGACCACTTCATCCCCATCTTCTTTGCGCAAGACATCATGCCAGCTTTCAAGTGAACCGTGAAAAGCCGCGCCGGGCACGGGTTTCCTGCATCATTGACTCGCCCCGGGGGCGCCGGTATCTTCCGGCCCCCACCTTCCCGGAGATGCCCCCGGGCGGGCGGCCGAGAGGACGCTGACGCCATGCGCATGATGTTCCCGGGAGTTCGCGAGCGCCGGACGGTGGACCGCCTGCTCACGAGCTTCTTCCGGGAGCACCGGGAGCTCGACTTCCGGCGGGCGATCGGGCTCCTCGGCCGCTTCTACCACCTCCCGCGCCCGCGCGTGCGCTGGTTCGAGTACCTGGACTGGGGCAAGACCGCCGGGCGGACCTACGAGAACGGCGACATCCACCTGGTCCACCCCGAGAGCTGGAAGCGGGGGCGGAAGTACAACTCGGAGCGGCAGTGGATCCACACCGTCTACCACGAGTTCGGCCACTACCTGCTGTGGGCCGACGCAGAGCGCAAAGCGGACGGCTTCGCCTACCGCTTCGTGCGCGGCGTCTCGCCGGAGAAGCGGGGCGGCGGCCGCACGCGACTGGTCGGGACGGCCGCCAGCCGGGCGCGCCGCAAGCGGGCGGCCCTCAGGCGGTCACGTCCTCCCCGCCGTCCACGCCGATCACGTTCCCGCTGATCCAGCGGGTGCCCGGCAGCGCAAGGGCGGCGATGGCGCCGGCCACGTCCTCCGGGCAGGTGAGGCGGCCGCCCGGGTTGCGGCGGCGGGCCTCCTGAAAGAGGTACTCGGCGGCCGGGATCTTGCGCGCGGCGGGCGTGTCGGTCACCCCGGCGCGGATGGCGTTGATGGCGACGCCCGCCGGCCCCAGCTCGAGCGCGAGCTGCCGCACGTGGGACTCGAGCGCCGCCTTGGCGGCCGACACCGCCCCGTAGAACGGCATGACGCGCGTGCCGCCCGAGCTGGTCATGGCGAACACGTGGCTCCCCTCGCCGAGGAGTCCGCGCGCATGGAGATCCTGGACCCAGTAGACGAGGCTGTGCGCCATCACGTCGAGCGTCATCTCGAGCTGGGCCTTGGTCGTCTGCTGACCCGGGACGTCGCTCACGAAGGGTTTGAGCGTCCCGAACGCGAGCGAGTGCACGAGCACGCGCAGCGGCTTCCCGCCCACGAGCTCGCGGGCGCGCTCGCAGACCTGGACCCGCTTCTCGTCGTCGGCCGCGTTGACGTTGAAGAAGTGGGCCGGGGAGCCGGCGGCGCGCACGTCCTCCGCCACCGCCTCGGCCTGCGGCAGCGTGACCTTGCGGTCCAGGTGCACGCCGATGACGCCCATGCCGCGGCGGCCGAGCTCGCGGGCCGTGGCGGCGCCGAAACCGCTCGAGGCGCCGAGGACGAGCCCCCACTCGCCCGCGAACGGGTGCCAGGCGGTATCGTCAGGCATACGGGGGCGACGATAACGAAAGCCCGTCGCCGACGCTACCCCGGCCGAGAGTTGTAGGCCCCGCGGCGCTCCGCTACGCTCCCCCAGTGGGTGGCAAGGGCGATCGTCCGGCGGTCGAGAACCGCTGGTGGGTCGATCAGGGCAAGGACGCGAAGGGGAACCCCCTGCCGCGTCCGCCGGCGGCCTTCGGCGGGCGGTTCTTCCGTACCGGTGAGGGTTTCGAGCAGGAGCGCGCCCGCGTGCGCCTGACCGACTCGAACCTGAAGTGGCTCGAGGAGGCGAACCCGCCCCCCGACGGCTGGGTGGTGGTGCGCGTGCTCGCCGGGGAGCGCTTCCCCGAGGGCCGCATCGAGAAGGCGAAGGTGGCGCTGCGGCTGCCGCCCGGGTGCCGTGGCGTGCTCATCGACTCGGGCACCTCGCTGCGCGCCATCGTCACCGCGCAGCCGGTTGGCGAGCGGCTGGTGGAGGTCCGCCTCGGGGAGGAGTCGTCCTTCGACGCCTGGGTGAGCGGCGAGTGGGTGCGGGAGGCCCTGTTCCGCGATTTCGAGGACGGCCTCCGGCGCGCACCCGCCCTGGTGCGCGAGTACCTGATCACCTCTCGAGCCGCGTCGCTCGTCTGAGAATCGCCAGGGACCGTGTCGCTTTACGCGCTCACCAGGGGTGCGCTATGGAGCTCACAGCAACCCAAGGGGGTATCCGATGGCGGCCACCGAGGACGAGCTGGCCAAGCAGAAGGTCCAGGAGGCGGTCTGGCAGTGGACGGGCCGGCTCATCGTGCTGGCCGTCACGTTCGGCTTCGGCTTCTTCGCGGCCTTCATCCTGTGGGGCGCCGGGATCAACGGCGCACCGGCGCTGCGCATCCTGAAGGAGCAGCAGGAGGCGCAGATCCTCGAGCGCAAGAACAAGGAGGTCGACCTCTCGGGCAAGCTCACGGTGATCCAGAGCCGCCTCGAGCAGTGCATCGCGGACCTCCAGAAGGCGCGCGCGGCCGGGTCGGCGCCGCCCCCCTGACGATCAGATCACCTCGGCCGCGCGGAGGTGCATCAGCTCCTCGGCACCGAGGCCCAGGAGCCCCGCGTAGATCTCTTCGTTGTGCTCGCCGAGCTCGGGGCCCGGGCGCCGCACGGCGCCGGGCGAGTCGGAGAGCTTGACGGCGACGCCCGGCACGACGAGCTCGCCGAGCTTCGCGTGCGGCAGCCGGACCACCATGTCGCGCGCGAGGAGCTGAGGGTGGCGGAGCAGCTCGGCGATGCCGTAGACCGGCGAGCAGGGCACGTTCGCGCGCGCGGGGGCGAGCGCGTCCATCACCTCCTCGACCGCCCGCTCCGCGACCCAGGCGCCGACGCGCTCGTTGATCTCGGCGCTGCGCTCGAGCCGTCCCGCGGCCCCGCGGAAGCGCGGATCGCTCCCCAGCTCCGGACGTCCGATCGCCTCCGCCAGGCGCCGGAAGATGCGGTTCGTCGCCACCGCGATCACCACCCAGCCGTCGCGGGCGCGGAAGCAGTCGTACGGCGCCGTGGCGAGGTGGCGGTTCCCGACCCGCGCCGGAACCTTCCCCGTCGCGGCGTGGATGGTCGGCCAGCCGTCCAGGATCGAGAAGACGGCGTCCTGGGCCGAGACGTCGACCGCCTGCCCGCGACCGGTGCGGGCGCGGGCGTTGAGCGCCGCGAGCACGCCGATCGCGCCGAAGAGACCCTGCAGGTAATCGCCGAGCGAGCCGCCGCCGCGCGTGGGCGGGCTCTCCGGGAAGCCGGTGAGCGACATGAAGCCGCCCGCCGCCTGCGCCACGATGTCGTAGGAGGGCCGCTCCGCCCACGGGCCCGTCTGCCCGAAGCCCGACATGCTGGCGACGATGAGGCGCGGGTGCTGGCGCACCAGCTCTTCGGGCGCCAGGCCCCAGCGCGCCAGCGTGCCCCCGGCGAAGTTCTCGGCGAGCACGTCGACGTGCGGGAGGAAGCGGCGCACCAGCGCGCG
>WNGD01004047.1_pt1 | contig 14590 bp, 17 predicted proteins | sample 5400671 | NCBI WGS metagenome assembly WNGD01 (sample SAMN13153369, study PRJNA577476) | soil metagenome | isolation source: 40 cm soil or saprolite under grassland replicate 2 | place: USA:California | collected 2016-06-15 | reverse complement strand
GTGGCGCACGCCTGTGGTTTCCGCACCGCCCCCCACCTTCGCCGGCACTTCACCCGAGCCACCGGCACCACCCCCACCGCCTACCGACGCGCCTTCACCCTCCGTTCCTGACGACGCTGACCACCCATGCCCGGGCTGCAGACGCGACGCCCGCCGTCCGGCGAGAACGTCTGCCATCGCTGCTAAAAATGCTTCCTGGGAGTGGTTGCGTGGTCTGGTGGACAATGGGCATGGTCAACTCTCCTGATCGCAAGGGGGACGATCATGGCACCGCCGCTGCGTGTGACGTTGGACCAGGCCGCCCACGACGAGCTGGAACGCCGCTACCAGACCACCCGCGACGCCGCCGCCCGTACCCGCTACCAGATGGTCTTGTTGTGCGCCGAGGGCCACCCGGTCGCGGAGGTCGCCCAGTTGACCCGTTGCAGCCCCGACACGGTGCGCCGCGTCCTCAAGCGCTACCGTGGCGTCGGGCCCGACGCGGTGCCGCACCGGCCCCACCCCGGCCAGCCACCCCACTCCCGCCCCACTACCCGCCCGCCTGGGAGGCCGAGCTGGTCCGGGTCGCCGACCCGGACCCGCACGAGGTCGGGGTCGACAGTGCGCTGTGGACGTGTCGGCTGTTGGCCGACTACCTGGCGGGGGTGACCGGGCATCGGGCGGGGATCGAGACCGTCAGGATCGCGTTGCACCGTGCCGGCTGGGTGTGCAAGCGGCCCCGCTGGGTCCTCTCGCGCAAGGCGCACGCCCAGCCGGGGTGGGCAAAAAACGCCTGAGGGTGGAGGCGCTGCTTGCGGCCGCCGCCTCACCGGTACCTCCACCCGCATGCGACCTGATTCCCGATCCGACCCTGGCCGATGACCTGCTGCCTGAGGACCTGCCCCGCCTGCTGGGGCTGCTTGGCCGGGCGGACCTGTACCTGCAAGACGAGGTCGAGGTCGCCCTGCACCCGACCCTTCACCGGGTGTGGTCCCGCGCCGGCCGGCCAGGGCAGCGGCTGGTGCAGGCCCCCGGCAACAACTTCAAGCGGTGCGGCTTTGGGCTGGTCGACTGGCGCGAGGGATGGCTGGACTTCGAGCTGGCCGAGGGGCGCCGCGCCGTCCCGCTGTGCGCCCCGCTGCGCCGCGCCGCCGAACGCTCCCGCACCCGCGGCAGGGTCGCCATGGTGATCTTGGGCAACCTGGGCATCCACACCCCGAAGGGGTCGCGGCTGCTGCGTGAGTTGCTGGCCGAGCTTGGCGAGCAGCTGGTGCTGGTCTATGGTCTCCACCCCCACCTACGACCCGGACGCCAACCGCATCGAGTGGCTGTGGCGGGCGTTGCGCCGCGCGGTCACCCACACCCACCAGCGTCAGCGCCTTGACGACCTGGTCGCCGACGCCCAGCGGTGGGCGCACACGATCCCTACGGCCACGGTGCTGTCGCAGATCGGCAGCCCCTTCGCGGCCGATCAGCAGCCCACTGTCGGGGAGGAACTCGACCATGCAGCATGAACTCCCAGGAAGCATTTAGGTGGGTGTTCCGCATATGAGGATGTGGCTATGTAGACGAGAAGTGGCCGCACTTGTCGGTGAGTAGTGACACCATCGGTTGAGACCGGAAAGCGGTGTCGATGTGTTTTGACACCACTGGGTGGGTTGGTGGGAGTATCCCGGTGCCGTTCGGGTGAGGAGGCGCCGGTGTCGCCGCGGTCCAAGGTCGAGTTGTACGTGGCGATCCGCCGTGACTCGAGGGCGGGGATGTCAGGCCGGGCCCTGGAGCGCCGGTACGGGGTGAGCCGCCGCACCGTCGCCAAGGCGCTGGCGTCGGCGTGGCCCGAGCCGCGCAAACCGCTACCGCCACGGGCCACCCGGCTGGACGAACACAAGCCGCTGATCGACCAGTGGCTGCGGGCCGACCTGGACGCGCCCCGCAAGCAGCGCCACACCGCCAAGCGGATCTACGACCGGCTCCTCGCCGAGCACGATGCAGCCGAGGTCTCCTACGGCATGGTCCGCGCCTATGTCGCGCAGCGCCGGGGGGAGATCCGAATCGAGGCTGGCCGTGGCGCTCCGGAGGTGTTCATCCCCCAGTCGCACCGGCCCGGCGCCGAGGCTGAGGTCGACTTCGGCGAGGTGGCGGTGCGGCTACGAGGCGAGCAGGTCACCTGCTCGCTGTTTTCGTTTCGCATGTCGTATTCGGGCAAGGCGGTGCACCGGATCTTCGCGTCCGGCGGCCTGGAGGCGTTCCTGGAGGGCCACGTGCACGCCTTCACGGTGTTGGGTGGGGTGCCGACCGGCAAGGTCCGCTTCGACAACCTCAAGGCCGCCGTCGCGCAGGTGCTGGGGTTTTCCCGGGAGCGGGCCGAGACGCAGCGGTGGATCGCGTTTCGGTCCCACTACCCGTTGACTGAACTAACAGCGGCGTAATCCCAGCTCAGCAGCCATGTCGTGGATGTGATAGACATCCCCGCCATGGACAACCAACAAGGGCATTGGAGAGATCTGGCCACCATGGTCGTGCCGCAAGCCGGCCGGCTGGTGGCCACCGAGGATGCGTGGGAGCCCTTCCAGCTCCTCGACCCGGCCGGGACGCCAGTGAAAGCAGTCTCGGACTGGTTCCACGACCTGCAGGCAGCCGGCCGGTCCCCGGCCACGCTGCGCTTCTACGGGCTGGACCTGCTGCGCTGGTTCCGGTTCGTCTGGGCCGCCGACGTGGGCTGGGACCGAGCCACCCGCATCGAGGCGCGGGACTTCTCCCGCTGGCTGCTGGTGGCCGGCAAACCGACCCGGCCACACTGGCGCACCCAGCACCAACCCGCAGACGGCACTGCCGTGTCGGTCCCCACGGGTGAGCGCTACGCCGCCTCGGTCCGCGCGCACAGCGAGACGGTGCTGCGCAGCTTCTACGACTTCCACCGGGACGCGGGCTCCGGGCCGATCCTCAACCCGTTTCCCCTGGAGCGCTCGAGGCGAGGCAGGCGCGCGCATGCCCACCACACCCGATGGAGCCCTTCCGCAACGAGCGCGCCGGGCTCTACCGGCCACGGGTGCCCAACCGGATCCCGCGCAGCATCCCCGATGAGGAGTTCAACGAGCTGTTCGCGCGGCTGCTCAGCCCGCGTTCCAGCCGTCCGAGGTCGTCGTGGGCACGCTCCAGCTTGCGGGCGCGGTTGGTCTGGGCGGCCTGGGCGCGGGCCGAGGACCAGACCAGCACCCGCCGCAGGGCAAGGACCGGGTCGCGTTTGGCCTTGCCGGCAAGGGTCATGGTGTCCTCGATGACGCGGTAGCTGCCTCGCCGCTCGGGCGGCCTGCCCTGGTCACGGGCGGCGACATAAGTCCACTGGGGTGGCCGTGTCGGGGTCGAGGGTGGCGAAGGTTGGGGCGGGCACGTAGGTCTTGGACGCCGGCGCGATGAAGCCGACCTCGGCGGCGCACAGAGCGGCGAGGTTGGGGTAGGAGACCAGCTTGGAGTCGCCGACCAGCAGCAGCCGACGGCGGCCTGCCAGCTGCTTGAGCGCGGTCATCGCGCCGATGACCTAGGCGACCTCGCCAGCGCCGCCAGCGCCGACTGGACGAACGGCTCCATGCTGGCGTAACCCTGCTCGGCGTAGGCACGCGCCTGCAACAGCATCTCCAACTTGCCGGCGTCGCGGGCGCAGCAGCAGGCTGCGCAGCGCAAACGCGAAGCCGCACGGCGAAAGCAGGAGCTGCAACGTCTAGCGGTCGCGGAGGCCCGCGAGCGTCAGCGCCAGGAGCAGGAAGCCAAACGCGACGAGCAGCGGCGCACGCTTAAACGACGCCTCACTGAGGCCAACGCAAAGGCCGAGATCGTTCGTGCGCAGGTAGACAGCCTGGAGCGGCTGCTGCACGATCGAACCAGGGGGCTGGCCGGCAGGCGCCAGGCCGTCGAGCGAGCCTTCAACGCCAATGCCGACTCACAGGCGCTGGCGGGCGCGGTCCAACAGGCGCTGGCGGCCTCGGCGTATCCGGAGGGGTTGAGCGGCACCTGCGTGGTGGTCTACCGGCCCGAAGCCCGCGAGCTCCTGATCGAAGCGGAGCTTCCTCGGCAAGGCGTCGTCCCGGCGGTGACCGGATACCGCTACGTCAAGACCAAGGATCTCGTCCAACCGGAGCCACGCAAGGACGCCGGCATCAAGAAGCTCTACGGCCACCTGCTCGCCCGCGTGACGCTGCGGATCCTCGCAGAGGCCTTCGAGGTTGCGCCCTGTGGGTGCCGAAAACCGCATCCATGACCTTGACCTGCGGTTTCGCGTCGGTGCTGGAGGCCCGCGATGATCAGCCGTCATGGCGCTTCGACTCCTCTACCTGATCTCGTGTCAGCTCTTCGGCTGGCTCGCACTCCTCGCTCGCGGGCAGGCATCCAAGAACGCCGAGCTGCTCGTGCTGCGGCACGAAGTCGCGGTGCTGCGCCGCCAGATCGCCAGACCGCGCCCCACCTGGCCAGACCGAGCCATTCTCGCGGCATTGAGCCGACTCCTCCCAAGGGAGCACCGACACCATCGCCTCGTCACCCCCGACACGTTGCTGCGCTGGCATCGAGCCCTGGTCAGTCGCCACTGGACCAAGCCGCACCGCCCACCTGGTCGACCGTCGCTGACGGCGGAGCTCCGGCGCCTGATCCTGCGGATGGCCATGGAGAACCCAACCTGGGGTATCGGCGCATCCACGGGGAGCTCAGTCGGCTTGGGTACCGGGTCGCGCCGAGCACCGTGTGGCAGCTCCTCCAGCAGGCCGGCATCGATCCGGCGCCGCTCCGCGCGGGTCTGACCTGGCGGCAGTTCCTGTCCGCGCAGGCAGAGGGCATCCTGGCGTGCGACTTCTTCCATGTCGACACGGTGCTGTTGCAGCGTCTGTACGTGCTGTTCGTGGTCGAGGTCGCCAGCCGCCGGGTCCACCTCCTGGGGGTGACGGCAAACCCGACAGGAGCGTGGGTCACGCAGCAGGCCCGGAATCTGCTCATGGACCTGGCGGACCGCGTCGGGCAGTTCAGGTTCCTTATCCGCGATCGGGATGCGAAGTTCACCCACAGCTTCGATGCGGTCTTCGGCTCCGAGGGCATCCGGATCCTGCGCACACCGGTGCGAGCACCACGGGCGAACGCGGTCGCGGAACGGTGGGTCGGCACGGTTCGTCGTGAGCTGCTCGACCGGATGCTGATCGTTGGTCAACAACAGTTGGAGACGGCGCTGGCGAGCTATGTGGCGCACTACAACGACCATCGGCCACATCGTTCGCTCGGGCAGGCCTCGCCCCTCGCGGCCGTCGCACCGGCTGTCTCGGCAGCCGCCATGCGGGTCGTGCGGGTGGATCGACTCGGCGGGCTGATCCACGAATATGCGCAGGTCGCATGACGTGGACGAGTTTTCGGCACCCACAGGTCCGCGACCTCGTCATCGTCCGGGGCCGGTGACCGGAGAAAAGCAGCCTGCGTCCACGCTGACCATGGCAGGTTGGCATGCTGAGCGACCTCGACGAACAGGTCCGCGCCAGCGGTGGTGTGATAGAGCTGCCAATAGCCCTGCGTGACGCATTCCAGACCCGCGACCGTCTGCGGCCCGATGTGGCGTTGCCGCGCGGGCAGCGGCGGGAGGGATCGTCGCAAGCTTGCTGGCTTGGAAACGCCCGCGCCCGGCGACGACAGTGACTCGCTCGGCGGTGGCTGCGTCCTCGTCTGGCTCGCGGATCGGGTCTCAGCGGGCGCGGCTTCCCCACGATTCCCGACAGCAGGCATTCGTACGTCTCGGCGTGCTTCGTCGTTGCCGATCGTCGTTCCGCCAGGACGCTGCGGTTGGCCCGTCGTTGGTGAATCCTCAAGAAGCTCTCGGACGTCGACCTCAAGGACCTTTACGATGTCCTGCAGCACCCGAGAGCCGGTTGATCAAGCGCTCGCCGCGTTCGACCTTGGAGAGCCAGCTCACGGACTTCCCGATTAGTCCGGCAAGGACCGCTTGGGACTTGTCACGCCACCGCCGCAGACGCTTGACACGTCTGCCGATGGAAGGATCGCCTCGCACGTCAGCCACCAGCAAAGCACCGCTGGTCCGAGCGGGAGAGTCCGGCATCACGACCAATATCCCCCAAGCTATCAGACCTCCCTAACTCAACCCCTTCCTGCAAGCAAGAGCAAGTGCCACCAGAAACTGGGAGGCCCCCTGGCCTCGCTGCATCAGATCGGTCCGGACGCGTCCATGAGCACGGCCGCGCGGAAGCCTACCTGACACCGGCAAGGCATGGGCTTGCCCAAGGCTCCAGCCCGGTGACGCCCAGCCAATGTCACCAGACGTCACCCGGCCGCCACCCGCAGCTGATGGGTGCGGTGAGGTCGAGGGGAGGTGAAGACGGCGTGGGCAGGATGAGGATGTAGCCGTCCTCGCCAGGCGTGCGGTGCATCCCAGCATCGGTCCGGACCGATGCTGGGCCTCGCCACCGCACCCAGCCGAGGCGTTCATAGAAGTGGTGGCTGCCGGTGCCGAGGGCGCCAAGCTCAAAGCGCTCCCGGACATACGACGTGACGTCGCGCATCACCCGAGTGCCAAGGCCCCTTCCCCGCTGGGCTGGGTGCGTCGCGACGGCTTCGACATAGCCCGCGTGCACCGGCCGTCCGTCGATGTGCAGCTCGCGTTCGACCACCGAGGCATGGGCGAGGACTGTGCCGTCGCAGTCGAGCACGAAATGCAGGCCGCCGAGCGCATGCTGCCAGTCCTCCTCAGTGAACCCCTCGTCGCCAGGCGGGAATGCCGCCCATAGCAGCTCCCGGATCGCACGGATCTCCGCTGCTCTGAGCTCGTGGGTGGAAACGCGACGCAGCCGGTCGCGGCCGGTCGCGGCCTCGCCAGTGCCCATGCACACGAGTCTACGCGGCGCTCCGCGGCCGACCGGTCTGTGTAGCCAGCCCGGGCGTTCGCCTGCCAAGTCGACGCCACCTGGGTGGAACCGTCATCTGCTCGCGCCATCTTGCAGCGCAGCGCCAGTGCCTGCGCGGTTCTTGGTCTTGGATCGCTGTGACCCGCGCTCCGGCGTCTGGTGTTCGTCGTCGGTCACCACCAGTGGCGCCGTGGTGTCCCACGCTCATCGGGTAGCCGGGAGAGTCGGGCTAGCGCCAATGCCATCCGGTTAGCGGGATCTGCGAGCACAAACTCCCTGGTCAGCATGGTGAAATCAGGCCAGAAGGAGCCTTAACCGGATGGCATTGGGGCTAGCGCTGTGCCCGACCTCCAGTTCGACCTCAAGCGCTCGTGGCCGAGCGAGGTCAGTCCCAGTGGTCGCGCTGGTACTGCGCCATGTCGGTGCCGTCCAGCTGCCGGGTGCTGTTGCCGATGCGCGCCCAGAACTCAGAGTACTGCTTGCCGCCAGTGGGAAGGGCGAAGACGTGTGACCCCGACGACGGTCGGCCATTGGCGGTTGCGGAGGCCTTCTGGGCGGAGGGCCTCCAGGTAGGACAAGGCGACCCCGGTCGTTCTCGAGCTCGACCCGACCGAGGCCGACCTCAAGCGCCTCGAGGAACTCGGCTACGAGATCTTTACTTCAACCGAGGCCTTGAGATACGCAGTCGCTCGTCGTGCTGAGGTCGTCGCCGGACTACGGGCAGACGGCTACCCGGCTGAGGAAGCGTGACATCGACGGGCTCGCCGGACAGGCGGCGTTGCCCGCCGGGCCACCCAGGATGACCTTCGCCTTGAGGCCGCTGGTGCGCAGTTGGCGGCCGCTGACACCAATACCTGGCCTCCTACCTGGCCTCCGCTGGCAGCGGCAACCACGCGGGGCTGCTAGAGCACATCGACGGAGGCGGCCACGGCGGCGACGTGGTCGCCACCCTCCCGCTACGTCTCCGGCAGCCGCTACCGCTGGGGCTGCGGCCCCTCGCCAGCGACCTCCCGCAACCCCGTGGCGCTGTGGTATCTGCTCCTCCTGACCGTTGGCGGCACGCGACCGTACAGCCGGCTACTCATCGAAGTGCTGCGAAGTGCTGCCGGTTGACCGCTATCGCGCGGCGCGTGCCGCCCGAGCTGCCGCAGCGGCCGCGAGCCGGTCGGCGCGCTCGTTCAGTGGATGGCCGGCGTGGCCAGGGACCTTCACAAGCTGCACCGGGCGGCGGGCCAGTTCTGCGGCGATCGCCTCGATGGTCGGCTGGTGCTTGACCGGCCGGCGGGCGCTGGTCCGCCAGCCGTTGCGTCGCCACCCGGGCAGCCAGGTGGTCAGACAGTCGATCGCGTACTGACTGTCGGTGAGGATCACGATCGGCTGGTCAGGGTGGGCGCGCAGCGCCTCAAGGATGGCGCGCAGCTCCATCTCCTGATTCGTGGTCATAGGTTGGTCACCGCTGGCGTGGGCCGTCTCGGTGGTCCAAGCCCAGCCACCGGGCCCCGGATTGCCAGGGCAGGCCCCGTCGGTCGCCACCTGCACTGGGCCGTTCATCCTCCGCCCTTTCTCGGGTGCTACCGCACCCGACCTGTGGTCGGGTGCGCGCCGGGACGCAGCCGTCGGTGCTGGCCGAAACGGTTGACCGTGACAGGCTGACTTCATTCTGGCCCACTTCCCGGTGCGCTACGAGGCGCTGTCGTATCGGAGCTGGTGGCGTAGCAGCGCGATCTCGACACCTCGGCTACTCGCGCTTGGAGGCTCCCGAGCACCGTGCCGATGAGTCGTCGCGTCGTGTGGTCTTGCCCTTGAGGGGCGTTGGCGGCCAAGAGACGGTCTTCAGGGTCGAAGAGGAACTTGTAGCGCTTGTTGGATCAGGATGGGTGTCCTTGGGTGAGGTTGAGCAGAGTGAGCCGAGATGAGTCTTCGCCGCGCAGGCTTGCTATCAGGTGGCGGGTCAGAAGCTCATGCGGACCTGCCTGGCGCTCACCGGGGTTCCGCAGCTCGTGAGCACACGATCCTCAGAATTGGCCGTCTGAGCAGGAAGAACGAGCATGTGAACTTGCGCGTCGTGTGCCCACATCACTGCTCCAACCAGCGGATCCCTTCTCCGCATAGCGAGCCGCAGGGCGTGGAGCTCAGCCCCACCTACTTCCCTTCCGCGACGGGGTGATCTATGTCCAAGCCTCGGGGAGCAAGGCCTCGATCCCCACGCTCTTCGACCTCATTGGGGAGCCTGCATGAACGCGGTGGTCGTCCTGACGCTCGGCGGGTACGCCAAGAACCACCCGACCGGGTCGATGCGGCCGAAACTCGCGACCCCGCAGCCAAGACGGCACAATAGGCATGCCTTCCCCGCCGCCCTCCTTCCCCTCCGCGCGCCGACCGCCGCCGGCTGCCCGCTCAGGCACGGCCGGCAGTGGCGTCCAGCCCCGGTCGTTGGCACGCGGCACCCGGCGCCCCTGGGAGGCCGCCATGCCCGACCGACCGCCCACCGCTACGACCACGGTCCCGCCGGCGACGGCGTCGGTTGGCTGGCGCGCCCGTCTGGCCAGCGCTGTTCGCCGTGGCGTCGGCCGAACCATACGCCGGCTGGTCTGGGGCGGTTCGCGGCTGGGCCTACCGGAAAGCAGTGGCCGAACGGTCGTTACCGGCACCGATCCAATGGGAGGTCGACATGGTCGTTGACGTCCGTCGCGCCCGCGAGGTCGTGCCGCGCTGGCAGCGGATCGGCTTCACCGTGCTGCTGGGAGTGCTGCTGGCCGCGCTGTTGGACCCCGGCTACGTCTTCTGGGCGATGGTCGGGCTGGTGCTGACCGCGATCGGCTGGCCGCTGCTGCGGTGGCGCTCGCGGATCCCGGCGGTGGCCGCCTCGGTCGCCTGGGCCGTCTTCATGATCGGCTGGCAGCATGCCGTCCCGCTGGCCGGGCTGACCCTGTTCGGCCGCTGGTATTGCAGCCGGACCGCGGCGGAGTGGGCGGACTACCAGCGGCAGGCGCGCGCGCAGGGCTGGTGGAGCGCCCGGTCGACTGCCTGGGACGAGCGGGGCCAGGACGAGGACGAGGACGAGGACGAGGACGAACGCTGGGACGGGCCGTGGCTCCAGCCGAAGGACGGGGACGGGGATGAGGAGGGGGACAGGGACGGCTGCTGGGGTGTGGGCGTCGGAGCTTATGGGGGGATGGGCGGGCCGGCCGCCCCGACCGGCCTGCTGCCGCCCGTCCCCTCGACCGGTCCGGCCGCGCAGGCGAGAGGCGACGGGGCACGACGGTGGGCGCAACACCGGCGGCAGGATCCCGAGCAGGATCGTGAGCGGACGGTCCTGGTCGGCCACCCGGATGCCTTCGCCGTCGGTCCTGCGCAGCGCGCCCGCGTGGCCGAGCTGCTGGCCCGCTGGCCGCAGGTCGCTACGGCCGCCGGCATGGGCGATACCACCCTGGGGGACGTGCAGGTCACGCCGTGGGGCTGGGAGGCGACCTGGCGGCTGCGGCCCGGGCAGACCATCAGGCACGCCCTGGCCGCCCGGGCCGCGCTTGAGTCCGCCCTCGGGATCCGGCCTGACGCCGTCCGGGTCGACAAGGACCTCACCTTGGCCAGCCAGGTGCAGCTCCGGGTCGTCGAGCGTGACCCGCTGGCTGCCCCCGTCCCCCGGTCCGGCCCCCAGATGGGGTCGATCCTGCGGCCCCTGCTGGTGGGTGTCTACGAGGACGCCACCGCCTGCACCCTGTCGCTGTATGAGCAGCACGTCCTGATCGTGGCCGCCAATGGCGCCCGCAAGACGGTCCTGCTGCGCACCCTGCTGGAGGAGGCGCTTGCGGCCGTCGATGTCGAGGTGTGGGGCATCGACCTCAAGCGCGGCGCCGGGCTTGGCCCCTACGCCGCATGCTTTGGCCAGCTTGCCACCACCCCTGACCAGGCCCTGCGGCTGCTGGAGGCGGCAGTGGCGGTGCTGGAGGCGCGTGCCGAGCAGCGCCACGGCGACCACTGGCCCGCCAGCGGTGCCCACCCGGTGCTGTGGCTCGTGGTCGACGAGCACGCCGAGCTGGTCCGCGCCTGCCCGGCCGCGCTGGCGCTGGAGGAGTCGATCGTCAACCGCGGGCGCTCGGTCGGGGTCAGCCTGATCGTCACGGCGCTGCGCGCCACCCAGGAGGCGCTCGCAAGTGACGAGCTGCGCCAGCAGTTCCGCACCCGGATCTGCCTGAGCCTTGAGGACCCGGGGGATGCGAACCTGCTGTTCGGCAAGCGCGCCGCCGAGCGGGGCTGGGACCCCGAGCTGCTGGACGCGCCGGGCAAGTTCTTCGTCCGCAGCCGCAGCCAGGGCCTGACCAAGCCGCGGCTGGCCCGCGGGTTCGCCGAGGGCCCGGCCATCACCCGCGAGGTGGCCGCGCGGTACGCGCGCCAGGCCGGTCCCAACGGGACGAGACCAAGCCGCCTGGAGGTTGAGGCGGTCGCCGCCGCTGCGGCCGTCCTGGCCGGGCAAGCTCCGTCCTCGTCCTCAGTCCCGTCCTCGTCCCCTGACGCGTTCCCGTCCTGGTCCTCGGCCGCAGCGGGGACAGATGGGGCGCCGTCCTCGCCATCGGGTCTGTCCCCGTCCCGGTCCTGGTCCCCAGTCGCGGCGCGGACGGGCACACCGCCGTCCCCGTCCTCGGCGCCGTCCTCGGCGTCGGGCCCCGTCCCGGGTTCCGTCCCGGGCCCCGTCCCGGGCGCGCCGGACACCGTGGGACAGCTCCTGGTCGCCCTGCATGCCATCGGACCCACTGGCGTCAGGGTCGCCGAACTTGCCCTGCGCACCGGGCAGTCCGGCCCGGTCGTTCCCACCCACCTGGTCGCCCTGGAGGCCGCGGGGCAGGTCGAGCGGGCCGGGCACGGCCGCTGGCGCCTCGCCCAGACCCGCCCGGGACATGGAGCGGCCGGCTGATGCTGGCGGGCTGCCGGCTGCCGGCGACCACCCCACGTGGTCGGGTCTCGCACGCGCCTGTAGCACGCGCCTGCAGGCGCGCCTGTGTAGCCCCGTCGACGGATCAGCTGTCTCGACGATCCGCCTCGACCACCCAGCGGCGTCGCCGTCGACCACCCACTGTGTCCACCGCCAGCTCGAGCCCGACTTGGACCTCGACCGGCAAAGGAGCCGCTGATGCAGACCCCGCACCTGGATCGCAACCTGGACCTGGACTACGCCCGCGCCGCGATCGAGCCGATCGCCGCCGATCGCCGCAGCCGCGGCGCCACCATCGCCGCCAGCCAGCTTGAGGCCGCCGCGGCGCTGCTGGTCGACCTATGGCAGGCCGCCGCCCGCCACGCCATCACCGCTGACCACCGCGCCTGGACCACCTACCTCCCAGGGTCGCCCTCGACACCGTCACCAGCACCGCCCGCACGCGGCGCCCCCGCTGACGGTCCACCCGTACCCAACCCCACCCGGAGGTTGCCCCCATGACCACCATCCACGACCACGACTACCTCAGTCGCTACGACCGTGGCGAGGCGCAGCGCCGCATGACCGCAGCCGCCGCCAGGCGGCGCCGACCCGGCCCGCCCGACCAGGTCGCACGCGCCGTGGACCTGCTCCTGGCGCTGTGGGAGACCGGCCGCCGCCACGGCATCGACCCCGACGTCTGGGATCTCACCACCTGCCTGCCGACCGCCGCCCTCGACGTGATCCGCGCCCAAGACCGACGCGACCGCCACTGAGCCCGGCCACACCGCGCCCCCGGCCCCGGATGCGCACCGCCGCTGCAGCGCTGCGCCCTAATGAGCTGCTGGTTCGGCCGCTGTCGGACCCGCCGGCTACCTTCTTGCGCAGCCTTCCCCGTCCGCACCGGCCCGGGAGATCCCTGCGTGAACGCCACACCAACCGCCATGCCTGTCCAGACCAGTGACACCTGGAGGCAGCTCCAACGGCACTGGCACTGCTACGCCGACGAGACCGGCCTGAACGAGCCGCTCGACTACAACCGCCCCGAGCACACCGTCGCCGCCACCCCCGACGAGGTGCTCGCGTGGCTGGCGGCCGAAACCGACCGCCTCCTGCCGCGCGTCAGCGCCCGCTGGCAGGCCGAAGCCGACCGGCTCACAACCGACGAGGCCCTGCGGGCAGTCCATCGCGCGACCCTGCAGCGCGGGAAGGGGACCGGCGCGACCATCCGGCTCGCCGACGTCCGGGTAGTGATGCTGCTGGCGATCCCCGCCGGCCCTGAGATCGACGACCCCGGCATCCTCAGCGCCCAGGTCTGCGCCCGACATGGGAGCTAGCAGGAGCAACGATCAGCAACGAGTGCCTCAACTCGACGCGCCGCCACTACGGCGAGGGGCGTTCTTTGGCTATCGGTCGTGTCGCTCGACAGCGTGTTGCCCTATGCCAACCACCCTCGCGCCATCCCCGTTGGGAGGTCTTCTATAACCTCGACCGACTCTGGCCAGACTTCAGGGACCCGCTCGCGTAGTGCTTCACGGATTGTCGACGGCTGTGCAACGCCCCGCCGCGCGGTCACCGACGACCGGCGCTGGGCCGGGCAGATGCCCGAGTGGGAGCTACTGGCCTGGAGGTCGACGAGGACGGCGGGTGCGGCTGTTCTGCAGCCATGCCACTGACCAACAGTTCCTGGCCCAGCTGCGCGTGGCCTCCGACGGGCGGCGGCTCGTGCTGGAGCGGCTCATCATTGGGCTGACCAAGCGCTTGGGCTTCGCTGGCATCGTGGCAGACACAACCGGCTGGGACCTCGCCGTCGCGATCACGAACCTGCGGGACGCAGCCTCCTCCTCCTCCTCCTCCTCCTGTTCGGCGCCCACGGACTGCCCTACCCAACCGGTGCTGGCTACTCTGCCGACTGCCACCTGGGGTGGCCCGCCGCGTGAACCTCCAGGAGTTGACCGGCCACCAGATGCCGTGGTGGAGCGGCTGCTCGACCTGCTCAATCGCAGCGTCAACGGCGGGGTCGCGCCGGTCCCCTGACTGTGAGCGCCGATGGCCCGCACGCCAGCGACCTTGGCGCCCTTCCTGGTCGTTTGCGGTCCGGGTCACCTGCGACCCCGCGACACGCATACTATCCAACGTGCCCAGGGACCACGGTCAGAAGGAGCCAGCAGGATGGCGACCTGGATCGCGGCGATCGCTGCAGCGGCTGCGGTCATCGCGACCGCGATCGGGTGGTGGTCGCGGCGGGACTCGGCCCCCTCGGCTGCCGCGTCGGAGCGGCCCGTGTCATCACCCAAGCCATCGCAGGGTCGGCATCCGCGTACTCGCCGTGGCAGTGTTGGCGTTGGGCGTCCTCACGTACCTGTTTTGGTATGACTGGACCCAGCACCGAGCCCATGCGGTTATCTCAACCCTGCTGGTGAAGGGTCAAGTCGCGGTTGGTGGTGTAGCTGAAGATCGCCGGTAGGACCTGGCAGCTCAGGCTGTGGTGAGCTGGGGCACCTCCTTGCGGTTGAGGGCGTTGGCCTGCGTGGCGGCATCGTGGTCGCGGTCGCCGGCGGGCTGGGGCTGGGCCTCGTGGGCCAAAACCAGGGCCATGGAGGCCTCTGACAGGTATCGCCGTCCGACCAGCCATTCGTCGTTTTGCTCGATCAGCAGCATCCCTGCCAGGCGGAGCAGCGCGGCGTCGTTGGGGAAGATCCCGACGGGGAAGATCCCGACCACGTCGGTGCGGCGGCCGATCTCGCGGTTGACCCGCTCCAAGGGGTTGGTGGAGCGCAACTTGGACCAGTGCTCGGCAGGGAAGGCAGAGAAG